>Ga0136613_10001885_pt1 | contig 11012 bp, 16 predicted proteins | sample AntDrymUQ2722106_2_FD_106649 | JGI IMG/M metagenome (GOLD analysis project Ga0136613, IMG submission 106649) | Polar desert sand microbial communities from Dry Valleys, Antarctica - metaG UQ272 (21.06) | ecosystem: Environmental > Terrestrial > Soil > Desert | place: Antarctica: Dry Valley... | reverse complement strand
CGAGAAACTTGGCTGGCAACCGAAGATATTATTAAAAACTTACAACAACTTTCAGAGTTCGATGCGTTGTGGTGCGTTCCCGCCAGCCCTTATAAAAGTATGGACGGCGCACTTTCGGCAATTCGATTTGCGCGTGAACGAGCAGTTCCGTTTTTGGGAACGTGCGGCGGTTTTCAGCACGCCGTCATCGAGTATGCGCGAAACGTCCTCGGATTTGAAAAAGCCGACCACACCGAATCGAACCCGGAAACGACGATGCCGGTGATGACGCAGCTCATCTGTTCTTTAGTTGAAGCCGAAGGCACGATTAAACTTCAAGAAAATTCCCGCGTTCGGCAGATTTACGGGAAAGACGAAATCGCCGAACAATATCACTGCAATTTCGGTTTTAACCCGGATTATTTGTTTCTGTTTGAAAAAGGCGAAATGAAAATAACGGGCGCGGACGGGAACGGCGAGCCGCGCGTCATTGAACTCACAAATCATCCGTTTTTCATCGCCACGCTGTTTCAGCCCGAACGCTCCGCGTTGCGCGGCGAGTTGCATCCGCTTGTTTATGCGTATCTCGAAGCTGCAAAGTCGTTTCAAAATCAGGCGCGAGCATTAGAACCAAAAGATAAGGAAATCGCCGCCGAAGTTTAACCCAAAATAAAAATCAATAAATTCACGCCGAAGGAAAATATTAAAATTATGTCGAAAGAACACATTTACGAAACCGATTTGATTTGGACTGGAAATCTGGGCAACGGAACAGAAACTTATAAAGGCTACAGCCGGGCGCACGAAATTTCCATCGAAGGAAAACCCATTATCGTCGGCTCATCCGACCTGCATTTTAACGGCGATGCGTCGCGTTACAACCCGGAAGAATTGCTTGTCGCGGCTCTCTCCGCCTGTCATATGCTCTACTATTTGCATCTTTACGCGAACGCTAAAATTGTCGTCGTTGATTACGCGGACAAAGCGACGGGCAAAATGATTGAAACCGCCGACGGCGGCGGGCATTTTACCGAAGTCACGCTCAATCCGCGCGTCGTCGTTTCAAAAGACTCAGACTCGGACAAGGCAGAAGAACTTCATCATAAAGCGCACAAGCCATGTTTTATCGCCAACTCGGTGAATTTTCCAGTTCGCGCGGAAGCGACGATTTCAATTGAGAAATCTTCAGCCGCCGTTGATTAGCTACGGACGAAGCCGAAAAAAATATTTTGTCACAAACTTCTGATTAGCCCGTCTTAGCTTATTTGGAGGATTGTTTTTCTAAAAATGGCTGAAAGCAAAAGCCGTGTCGAAATCTTCAAACAACACCGGCAGCGTCTTTTCGGCATCGGGTATCGGATGCTCGGCACGCGAGACGATGCCGAAGACGTTGTGCAGGAGGCGTATTTGCGGTGGCACAAAGCAGACGCGGAAAACATCGAATCGCCGGAAGCTTGGCTGGTCACGGTTGTCACGCGCCTCGCGGTTGACCGCCTGCGAGGATTGAGGAAAGAACGCGAAGCGTATATCGGACCGTGGTTGCCCGAACCGCTTTTCGGTCGGACGATTTATACGCCCGAGGAACAACTTGAATTAGCCTCGAATCTTTCAATAGCTTTTATGGCACTGCTCGAAAGATTGTCGCCGACGGAACGCGCGGCTTTCCTTTTGCGCGACGTTTTCGATTGTTCTTACGCGGAAATCGCCCGCATCGTCAGGAAAAATGAAGCTGCCTGCCGCCAGTTAATTCATCGCGCACGAAACAGAGTGCGCCGGGACAAACCGCGTTTTGAAGCGACGGAGGATGACAGGCGGCGTTTAATCGAGAAATTTCTCGCGGCGGTAAATGCGGGCGACGAAACGACACTTTTATCGCTTTTCGCGGAAGACGCGACGATGACTTCGGACGGCGGCGGACGAGTGGTTGCCGCACGCAAAGTTATCTTGGGCAGGAACAAAATTGCCCGTCTTTATTATCATCTGGGACTCAAAACGAAAGGCTTGCTCGATGTCCGAATTGCGCCGATTAACGGCGAACTCGGAATCGTTACGACTGTTTTCGGACAGCCGTTTGCCGCGACTGTTTTTGAAATTGAGGACGAAAAAATCCGCGCCGTTTATCAAGTAATGAACCCGGAGAAATTAAAAAGTTTTGTCGGCGAAAGCGATGCTTAACTTAACTCCGTCGGCATTGACGAACCGCTTGACCTTTGTGTGATTGACAGGTTGTGCGTCATTTAGAGCGACCCATAACAGAGAATAGAATATTAATTGAAAAATAAAATAATGATAGCAAAATATCTTTGGGAAATAGGATCAATAATTATGGCAGTTATGGGTAGTATACACCTTCATGACACTTTTTTTACCAATGAATTTTCTTCACGAAATGAAAAAATGGTAGAAGAAATGAAAACTTCTTTTCCAATATTTACAAAAGAAACAACAATGTGGAAAGCGTGGATTGGTTTTAATGCAGGTTTTAGTAATGGTGCCATTTTTATTGGGATAATTAATTTTTATTTAGCAGTTCAATATTTCACAGTTTTACAATCCGACCATTTCTTTTTTCTTTTTAATATTTTGACAATTGGCTTTTATGTTTGGATAGCAAAAAAATATTGGTTCAAAATTCCACTTATAGGAATGTTAATGGTATTGGTTTGCTTTATTGTTTCATACATTTTGACAATAACAAGCAAATGATAGCAGGCGTAAAAAACGAACGCAAAACCCATGTTGTGCGTTATGGGGCAGACGTACAAAACTCTGCCGCTCGAAGGGATTTGAAAAAGCGATGCCGAATCTCAACAACCGAAGAATCTAATTGATATGAAAAAAGAAGAAACGATTTTCGCCTGTAATCCGTCGGCTCTCGATAAGGAACAAAGGGCGCGTTACACGGTTTTAACCAAGCAGTTATTTTCAACGAGACAAGAGGCGAAGGAATTACCCGACGGTTACGCCGTCGGCTTTTCGGCAAACTCTCAAGCCATTAAAGATGTCGCCGAGTTTATATCTTACGAGCGGCTATGCTGCCCGTTCTTAAACTTTGAAATGGCGGTCGAAGGCGAAAACTTATTGCTTCGATTAAAAGGCGCGGAAGGCGTGAAAGAATTTCTCAAATCGGAGTTGAGTATTTAATCGAGGCAAAGCCGCGTTTGTTTCCATACTCGTCGAATGAAACTGAAAAATATTAATAGCGGCTGTCACAATAATTCCTTGAACTCGTCTTTGTTTATGAAAACCCGGAAAAAGGAAATTATGGAGAAATTTTTATGAAACAAAGATTGAATTTAATGGAAAAGGGAAGCGGCGCGTTGCGGGCGATGTATGGTTTAGAGACTTACTTGGCGCAATCTTCGCTCGAAAAGAATCTGCTGCATTTGTTGAAGATGCGCGTTTCGCAAATCAACGGCTGCGCGTATTGTCTCGATATGCACTCAAAGGATTTACGGGCGGCGGGCGAAAGCGAACAGCGGCTTTATCTGCTCGCGGCGTGGCGCGAATCGCCGTTTTATTCGGAACGCGAGAGAGCCGCGTTTGCGTGGGCGGAATCTGTCACGCTCGTTTCGGAAAATCACGTTCCTGATGAAATTTACGACAAAGCGCGGAAGCAATTCAGCGAGCAGGAGTTGATAGATTTGACCTTGGCAATTGTCGCCATCAACGGCTGGAATCGGCTGGCAATCGCATTTCGCGCTGAGCCGGGAACTTATCAGCCAGGTATGTTTGACGAGGCGGAATTTACGGCGAAGCAAAAGGCGTAAAAAAATCTTTCGTCGATTTTTCGACTGTTCGTTATGTTATGCCGCTTATATGAAGTAAACGTTATTGACAACCACTTTGATAAGGTGAACCAAAAACTGATGACAAGAAAATGATGGGGAAAAAGTTAGAAACAGGTAAACTAGGAGAGGTCGTTACCCATTAGTTTGAGAACAATTAAATCAGCAGGAAAAGAAAGGTAAGCAACAATGCCACATTTCATAATTGACTGTTCAGAAAATATCATTGAGCAAAAATCACCTGAGGAAATAATGCAGGCAGTGTATGATGTTGCCGAAGCAACAGGGCTATTTGCAGTAAATGACATTAAAGTTCGGCTTCATCCTTATCAATATTTTAATTTGGGAAAAGGCAAAAGAGATTTCATTCACATTTTTGGAAATATTATGGAAGGCAGAAGCACCGAACAAAAAGAGAACCTTTCAAGAAAAATAATTGAACGACTAAACGAGATATTTCCTGATGTGTCAATTCTTTCAATCAATATACGCGAATTTGAAAAAGCAACATACAGCAACAAAACTTTGATTCACCCGCTTAACATAACAAGTGATAGACATTTTAATATTGAGAACCAGACCAAGGATGTTCCCGAATAAATCTCGTTGACTATTTGAATTATTATGATTCGCATTACTATAAGACAACCTACACAGACTTGTTAGGTGGGATATGTGGCATAACAACTTGTTAAACGTCGCGTTATGGATTTGCCAGATTTTGCTGGCAATTGTGTTCGGTTATTCGGGCTTGATGAAGTCCACGAAAACGGAAAAAGAACTCGTTGTCATGGGACAGACGGGCGTTGAAAATTTGCCGCAATCTTTAATTCGTTTTATTGGAATCGCGGAAATTCTCGGCACGTTTGGAATAATTCTGCCGTGGCTGACGGGAATTCTTCCGATCTTGACACCGATTGCGGCAATTTGTTTCGGAATCATTATGATTCTCGCGTCAATCGTGCATTTCAGACGCGACGAAAAGATGACCGCTTTGATGAATTTATTTTTGCTTCTGTTCTGCCCGTTTGTCGCTTACGGCAGGTTCGCTTCGTTAAGTTGACGAATATCAAAACGAAGTTTTTTAAATGATGAGATTAAAACCAATCGAAAATCCGGGCAGCCTGTTTGTTAAACTCGCGTATTGGTGGTCGAAAAGGGAATTCGGCAAAGTGATAATGCCGATGAAAGTCATCTACGCTCGTAAGCCGAAATTGATGTTTCTGGCGAACAAAATTTATCAATTTCAGGAAAAAAATGTTTCGCTTGAGCCTTCACTGCGACTCCTGATTCAAACGCAGGTTTCGATGCTCAACAGTTGCAGTTTTTGCAATGACATCTCCTTGGCTCAAGCGGTGCGGAAAAAATTAGGCGCGGAAAAGTTTTTCGCGCTCGGCGACGACATCGAAACGAAGACAAAATCTTTCACTGAAAAAGAGCGGGCGGTCATCGCGTTCGTCAACGAATATGCGAAAAACAGGCGAATTTCAGATGAAACATTTGAAAGTTTGCGCCAATTTTTCAGCGAAACGGAAATCGTCGAAATCGTAGCGATGAACGCCTTCGAGCAGTATTTCAACGCCTTCGCCGTGCCGCTCGAAATCGAATCGGACGGGCTAAGACGGATGGCGGAAAACAGGGCGGGAGAATGAAGAATTTTCTCGAAAGTCTTTTTGCGGGAAACATTGCGCCGCGAATGCAACCGGAAATTATGGACGAAGCAAAACGAATTTGGGAAGACTATATTCAGTGCTGGAATCGGCACGATATTGACGCAATTTTAGAACTCGTATCCGACGATTTTATTTACGACGAACGCCCGATGACGATGCTCGAACCGCTCGTCGGCAAAACGGCGTTTGCCGACTATTTATCCGATGTGTTTAAGGCGTTCCCGAATCTTTCGATAGAAATACTTTCGTGCGAAGCGGGCGTAAAAACAGCTTGGTCCGAATCAATAATGCGGGGAAAGCAAACCGGCAGATTGGGCAAACTTCCCGCGTCGAAAAAGACGATGGTTGTCCGTGTGGCGTGCGCTTTTGAGGTCGCACACAAGCAGTTGATACACGAGCGGCTTTACTGGGATCGCGCCAACACTTTGCGACAATTCGGCTCGCTCGCATCCGTGTTCGGAATTTTCACTCAGCCGGTTTGGAAACCCGTTTCTTGAATCTGACGGAAAGCCAAATTCGGCGTTTGACCTACATCGTTGAAAAAACGGCGATTATACTTTTATTATCGCCGCGATTTGCGCGAAAGAAAACGCAGCAAATCAAGTGTTTATGAAGGATGAAATTATTAACCAAAGACAAGTTTATGAAAATCAATACATTCTCCGTTCTCTGGAAGAGTTGGAAGAACTATACGGCGAGCCGCACGAACGCTCGGTTTTGAAAGTCAATGATTTTCTCGACAAAAACAGCCGCGCTTTTATCGAAGCCGCGCCGTTTGCCATTCTTGCCACATCAAACGGCGCATCGAATCTCGATTGCTCGCCGCGCGGCGACCGCGCCGGGTTTGTGCGCGCTGTGGACGAAAAAACTTTGCTTCTTCCCGATCGGCGCGGGAACAATCGCACCGACAGTTTGAAAAACATCATCGAAAATCCGCAAATCGCGTTATTGTTTTTTGTTCCGAACGTCTCGGAAACGTTTCGCGTGAACGGCACGGCGCAGATTTCCGTCGCGCCCGATTTGCTCAAACAATTCGCGGTCGAAGGAAATCCGCCGAAAACTGTTTTAATCGTCACCGTGCGCGAGGCTTCCGTTCATTGCTCGCGCGCTCTGGTGCGTTCCCGGTTATGGAGTCCCGAAAAACATTTCACGGCGGCGAATGTGCCGAGTATGGGAACAATTCTGGCGGCGCATACCGGCGGCAAAATCAACGCCGAAGAATACGACGCGCAGCTTAAAGACGTAATTCCGCAGACTTTGTATTAAGCGAGGCGGCAATCTAAAAGAAGGAGAAACTTTTTATGTTACAGGAAAACGTAGAAATTGTGCGCCGACTTTTCGAGGCGGTCGAGCGGCGTGACCTCGCCGGAGTTCTCGCCGCTTACGACCCGGAAATCGTCATCCGCGAAGCCGACAGTTTGCCTTACGGCGGCGTGTATCGCGGTCACGAAGGAGCAATAAAACACGGCGAAGGCTATGTCGGAACTTGGGCGAATCGGCAAACTTCCGCCGAAGAAAAATTAAGCCCGACGTTTCTCGACGCGGGCGATTACGTCGTCGTGCTGTGGCGACAGCGAGCGGCGGACGGCACGGGAAATTTTGATTCATCGGCGGCGAGCGTTTATAAATTGCGGTCGGGCAAAATCATCGAATCTGAAATGTTTCAGGACACGGCGGCGATTCTAAAATTTTTGACGGGCGAAAAGTGAAATGAAGAAAACTGCGGTCATCGCCTCGCGCATTACACTCGGATTGATTTTCGCGGTCTTTGGCTTGAACGGCTTTTTCTTGTTCGTTACGCCGCCGGAACATACGCCGACGGGCGGCGAGTTTATCAACCTGCTCGTTTCGACCGGCTTTATGTATGTCGAAAAATCTTTGGAAATAAGCGGCGGCGCACTGCTTTTGCTAAATCAGTACGTTCCGCTCGCCTTGGCGATTCTCGCGCCGATTGTTGTTAACATTTTGTTATTTCATCTTTTGATGGAACGCTACACGCTCGTGGTCGGCATCGTTCCTTTTTTGTTATGGGCTTTTTTGACGTGGCAGTATCGCGCGTATTTTGCCGGGCTTTTTGTGCGACAGGCAAAACTCGAACTATTAGACTAAAGGCGCGAAAACGAGTGTGAATTTTATGACGGATTTACTGATTGTGGGAAAGAGGGCGTTGGCGGCGCAGCCTTTCAGCCGATTGCTCGGTGCGGAGTTGACCGAGTTTTCAGCCGAACTGGTCGAGATTGTTGTTCCAATCACCGAACAAATAAAACAGCAGAATGGTTTCGTTCACGGCGGAGTAATCAGTTATGCCGCCGACAACGCGCTCACTTTCGCGGGCGGCGCAGCCCTCGGCGCGGCGGTCGTTACTTCCGAATACAAAATTAATTATTTGAAACCCGGCATCGGCGCGAAGCTGATTGCGCGAGCGATGGTTATCCACGCGGGCAAAAATCAAGTCGTTTGTCGCTGCGACGTTTTCGCCGTTGGCGCGGACGGCGCAGAAATCTTGTGTGCGGCGGCGCAAGGCACGATTGTTAAACTGCCAGACCGTTCTGCCCGCGACGTTTAAGCGTTTCATTCAAAAACTGCTTGATAAACGGTTGACCGCCAGCAAGTCTGCGTTGCGGCAGTCCGATTGAAAAATTAACAAATCTATGCGCGAATGTGTGGCGGCTTTTATCGTCGAAGGAGAAAAGGTTTTACTCGGGAAACGCTCGGCAACGCGCTCGTTTTACCCAGACGTTTGGGACGTTTTCGGCGGTCATCAAAATCCGGGCGAGCGGCGCGAAGACGCGCTACGGCGCGAGCTTTTTGAAGAACTCGGAATCGTGCCGACGCGGTGGAGATTCTTGCTGACGGTTGACGAGCCGAATCCGGCAGAAAATGGGAACGGGCAATACCACTTTTATTTGGTCAAGACTTGGGAAGGCGAGCCGCAAAATTTACAGCCGGAAGAACACGCGATTGTCCGCTGGTTTAAATTTGAGCAAGCGATAAATTTGCCGTTCGCGCATCCGCTTTACTCCGAGATGATAGCGCAATTTTTAAAGGAGATTGAATAAAATTGGAGAAAGAAAATTTTGCCGAATGGCTTGAAGATTGTAAATTAGCATGTAAAAAAACGCGACCTGTCCGCTGCCGAGGAAGGTTGACATTTTTGAAACCGCGCTTTATTATTGAGCCGAACTGAACGGTTCGGTTCGATTATTATGGATGACACAGAAAAGCAAGAAACTGACAGAGCGCGGCAGAAACGCGGGCAGATTCTCGACGCCGCGCGTCGATTATTTTTATCGCACGGTTACGCCCGCACCAGCACTGAAGCCGTGCGCTGCGAGGCGGGAGTTTCCAAAGAAACGCTTTATCGTTATTATGCGACCAAAGAACAGCTTTTCGCCGATGTTCTGCGGCGGCTGACGCTCGAACATCTGCCCAAACCGTTGCAGTTGGATGAAACATTGGCGCACGACGCAGACACCAAACAATTGCAAAAAGTTTTACGACTGCTCGCCGGGGAAATTATTGAATTGATGATGCAGCCGGATTATCTGGCTCTGTTGCGAATTGTGATTGCAGAAAGCACGCGCTTTCCTCACTTAGGCGAGCTTTTTCGGAAAGCCGTGCCGGAGCAGGCGATTGCCGCTATTGTCGAACTGCTCAAACGCCTCAGAAAAAAAGGATTGGCGGCGAAGATTGACGAGGAAGCGGCGGCGCGAATGCTGCTCGGCTCGCTTTTAACTTACGCCGTGATGGACGGAATTTTGAGTGCCGACGGCGAACCGCATCCGCCCGCGCCAAAGCGAGTCGCGGCAATCACGGATTTATTTGTTCGCGCAATTACCGATTGAATAGAAACTTCTCCGTTCGGAAACCGATATAAAGAAATCCGGCGGGAAACCAGAGACTGTATGAATGAAACGATAAAAACGGATGTGATCATCGTCGGGGCAGGTCCGACGGGACTTGCTTTGGCGTGTCAGTTGATTAGATACGACATTGATTTCGTTATTTTTGATCGGAAGGAAAGCATTACGGATTTGTCGAAAGCCATTGCCGTTCAAGCCCGCACGCTGGAAATTTACGAGCAGTTGGATTTAGCCGAGCGCGCCGTTGATGCGGTCGCGGTCGCGCGACGGGTAAATATCGTGACGAACGGCGAGATTCGCGGCTCAATCAATTTGTCGGACATCGGCAAAGATTTAAGCCCGTTTCCGTTTGTGCTGCTTTTGGAACAAAGCAAAAACGAACAGCTTCTTTATGATTATTTTCAGCGGCACGGCAAAAATGTTTGGTGGCAAACCGCGCTTGAAACGGTTTCGCAAACAGACGAAAAAGTAACGGCAACCGTCAAGAACGCGGACGGCGAAACTCGGACAGTTACGGCAAAATATTTGGTCGGCGGCGACGGCGCGAAAAGTCTTGTCCGGCATCAATTGAATTTTGCGTTTGAAGGCACGACAATTGACGCGCTTTTTTACGTCGCCGACGTGGAAATGGAGTTTGCGGGCAGCCACGACGAGGTTTACGTCTCGTTCGGCGCGGATTCGTTCGTCGCGTTTTTTCCGCTTAAAGAAACCGGCTTTTGGCGCATCGTCGGCAATCTGCCCGACGATGAAAACGAAAGACGCGAAGAAACTGAAATTGACTACGAAGAAACCGAAGCGAAAATCCGCGACGAGATGAAACTCCCGCTCGACATCAAAAACGTCAAATGGTTCTCAACCTACCGCGTTCATTCGCGCCGGGTTGATAAATTCCGTGACGGCAGATGTTTTCTCGCCGGGGATGCGGCGCACATTCACACGCCGGCGGGCGGGCAGGGAATGAACACCGGCATCGGCGATGCCTACAATCTGGCTTGGAAATTGGCTTTTGTTGTTGGAGGGAAAGCAAACGAATCGCTCCTCGACACTTACGATGCCGAACGGCTCGAGAACGCCAAACGATTGCTTGCTACGACCGACCGCTTTTTTGAACTCGGCACGAGCGACGATTTTCTGACCGGTTTTATCCGCACGCATATTTTCCCGTTCGTTGCCGAATACGCCTTGCGGCTCGATTTGGTCAAACAAACCGTTTTCCCGCTCGTTTCGCAAATCGGCATCAATTATCGGCACAGCGAGTTGAGCCGTCGTGCGGCGGGCGACGCAAATTTCAAAATCAAAGCCGGCGACCGGATGCCATATTTTCCGGTTGATAACAAAAGCATTTTCGACTTTTTGCGCGAGCCGAAATTTCATTTCCTCGTTTTCTCGAACGGAGAGCGCGACTTTAGCGAATTGTTCGGGCAGATGGAGAATTACGGTGAATGGCTGGATTGGCAAACATTTCCGCTCACGCCGTGCGTCGCGGAAATTTTTGGGACAAACGATTCTTTCGCCATGTTGCTTCGACCGGACAATCACATCGGGTTCATTTCCGAACAAATTTCTGCTAACGAATTAAAAAGCTATCCCTTTTTGAACCTGCTTTTTAAGGAGATGGCATGATGAATTGAACGGTGGCGATTATACTCTGATGTTGAAAGACGTTGGAGTAGAGAGGCTTGAAGCTGAATTTTTTCTTGTGGCTTTTG
>Ga0136613_10001882_pt1 | contig 11014 bp, 8 predicted proteins | sample AntDrymUQ2722106_2_FD_106649 | JGI IMG/M metagenome (GOLD analysis project Ga0136613, IMG submission 106649) | Polar desert sand microbial communities from Dry Valleys, Antarctica - metaG UQ272 (21.06) | ecosystem: Environmental > Terrestrial > Soil > Desert | place: Antarctica: Dry Valley... | reverse complement strand
TTGTGTTCCTTTGTGGTTGAATTTGAAAGTATAAAACTCAACCGCAAAGGGCGCAAAGTTTGTCGCAAAGGAGCTTAAAGGTTCTTAATCTCCAAATCCCGACCGCCATTTTGTTTCATTTAATCTGCGCTTTTTTTCTTGATTTTGATTGCATTCTGCTAAATAATTAAAATTATTTATGCTAAAATAAACGAGCCGTTCCCGACGGATTGTTTCTTAATCAATAAAGCTGAAAACAAAAATTTCGCGCAGAGTTGCGAAAACGGTTTAATAATTATTCGACAGCAATTATTGGAATTTTCGTTTTATTATCACTTGTTACTATCGAAGTCAGTAGTTTATATATGTTCGGCTTTTGGTAAGTCATCCGGGAGTTTCCGCTATCAACTCAAGTATATTGCGGTTGCCATAGCTATAAGGAAATGCACTGATAAAATTTTGCCTCGTGGACTTCGACTGATTATTTCCAGGAAATTTTTTATGCCTAAAGAATTAAAATTCTATCGCTGCGGATTATTGTTGATTTGTCTTGCGCTCGCGCCGGTCTATATTTTCGGTCAGGATTTGGGAAGCAGCAGCGGGCTTTTTAGTTCACCGAAAACGAAGTCAAAACCTAAACCCGCGCCCAAGAAACCTGCTCCCAAACCGAAAAACACGACGACAACGGCTAAGAAAACTACGCCCAAACCTGAACCGAAGTCGAAAACTACAACTGTTGCGGCTCGAAACACAGTAAAAACTGTTGCAACAAAACCTGTTGCGAAGAAAAACACTACAGCAAAATCTGCGCCAAAAACCGACTCAAAAAAATCTGCGTCGAAAACGTCAACCGCTTCCAAACAACCGGCGAAAGCCTCGCCGAATAATGTGATAATTACAGTCGGACAAACGACTCCGCCCAAAACCGACTTGCCCAAAACCGACTTGCCCAAAAACAATTATGAAGAGCTTTTCGAGAAATTTATCGAGGAAGGCAATGCGGCGCGTGACGAAAGAGAATACAGCAAAGCCGAAGCCGCTTATTTGCGGGCGCAAAGTTTGAAGATAAAAGATTCGCGTGCTATTTACGGTTTGGGAAATCTTTATAGCGACCAGCAGCGTTGGGAAGAAGCCGAATCTGCGTATCGGACGGCAATCGAATTTGAACCGAACAGTCCTGAAGCCTACATCGCCCTGAGTTTTGTTTTGACGCAGCCGATTATCGGTATGGATTTAGGCAACAGATATGGCGAAGCCGGAAAAATGGCGCGGCAGGCAATCAAACTCGACCCGACCAATGCCGTCGCTTTCGACCAGCTCGGAGTTGCGCTCGAACTCGACGGCGCAGTCGGCGACGAAACGCAAAACGCCTATCGCAAGGCAATTGAGCTTGACCCGAATTTCGCGCTCGCCTACGCGCATTTGGGTAGACTGCTTCGCCGCATCGGTCAAAACAACCAATCTTCCGCCGCCTATCGCAACGCCATTCAAAAGTCAATTGATGTACCGACAATGATTATGGTGGCGGATGTGATGCAGTCGCAGCAGCATTATTTAGAGTCGGAAGAGCTTCTTCGCCGCGCTTTGCGGCAAGATCCGAAAAATCCGACCGCGCTTTTTCTGCTTGGACGCGCTTTGACAACTCGAAGCAGTTTTGAAGAAGCTGAAAAAGTTCTAAAAAAGAGTGCTGAAATCAGCCCGAACAGTTTTGTTTCCTACGCGCTTTTAGGTTCGCTCTACACCAGACGCGAAAAATTCGACGATGCGGAAAAATATCTGTTGAAGGCGATGAAAATGGTTTCGCCCAACGAAAGAAAGCGTCTGGCACAGGATTTTGAAGCCGTCGGCGACGGTCTTCTGCGAACCGGCAAAAACAAAGATGCCGCCCGCGTTTATCGTCAAGCCATCGCACTCGACCGGGAAAAAGTTTCTCTGTCGGAAAAATTAGCAAAAACACAAAATTAAAGTGGATAGTGGATAACTGATAGTGGATAGTGAATGATTTGATTTACCACTATCCACTATCCACTATCCACTATCCACTAACAGCCGAGTTATATTCTCGGCAACAAAGAAAACAATGCTTTATTGTCCTAAGTGTCAGCAAAATTACGAAGAAACGGCGCAGAGGTTTTGTCTCAAAGACGGCGCAAGATTGCTTCCCGCGCCCTCATCGGGAAAATCCGTAAATCAGACGGGCGGAGTTTTTTCAAAAATCTTGAACAGAAATTCGCAGACCGCCGAGGAAGGCGGAACTCCGGCGAATTCTTACCCGAGTTTTTCACCGCCCGGCGGCAAAATGTTCAAAACCGAAGAAGATTTATTGTCGCTGCCCGAAGTCAAACCGCCAGCGCAAAAACCTCTGCCGCGCATTATCAAATCGAGTGAAGTGCCGATGAGTCAGGCGACGCTCGGCGACCGGAAAACTAATCCGACGGGCAGACCTGCCCTGAGTTGGGAAAACCCGAACGTGCTGCTTCAGCGAACAATTAAAAATCGCTATCTCATTATCAAAAAACTCGACCAGGACGAAAACAGCATCGCGTATCTGGCGGATGATAAACTTGCTGCAAACAAGAAAGTTTTGGTCAGAATTTTGATGGAGCAGGACGCAAGCGACAAATTCACTAACAAAATCTTTGCCGAAGAAAGAGTTTCACTTTCGCACGTCAATCATCCGAACGTCGCCAGCGTAGTTGATTCGGGAGAATTAGTCGAAGGCAATTCGTTTATCATTACCGAATACGTCGAAGGCACTTCGGTCAAAGATATGCTCAATCGCAAAGGCGAATTCAATGCTCTGCGGGCGGCGCGGATTATCCGACAGGTTTCCTATGCTTTGAGCGAAGTCCACCAAAACGGCATTCTGCATCGCAATTTAAAACCGGAAAATATAATTTTAATGCTCAACGAAGAAGGCGCGGAGCAGGTCAAATTAATCAATTTCGGTGTGCCGAGCGGAAAAATAAGCAAGGAAAATCTTCCCTACAAATCACCCGAACAGGCTGAGGGAAGCGTGGCGACTTTTGCCAGCGACCTTTATTCTCTGGCAGTTATCGCTTTTCAAATGCTGACCAACCGCTTGCCGTTTAACGCTTCGTCCGCCGGCACTCTGCTCAAAACGCAGCGCGAAGGAATGACGCTTAACGCGACGAATCTAAGATTGGATGTGCCGCCGAGCGCAGACGCTATTTTTGAAAAAGCATTGGCTTTCAACCCGTCCGAACGCTATCCGAAAGCGCGTGATTTCGGCGATGCTCTCTACAACTCGCTCAATACCGCCGCCGCATCCTGGGAAAAAGACGAAAATTTGCAACAGGCAGACAAAATTGACATATTGCCGAATGAAAAAGTCGAGGAAAATGTCAGAAAGGCAATCAATCAAACTGAAGAAATAATATTGCCTGCGCTGCCTCTTGGATTTGTTGATAATGACAGAGATGAGGAATTTGAACTCGACATTCCGTCGTTTGAAGGTGATTCCAAAGCTCGTCCCGTTATTTCTTTGGGATCGGTTGAGGTGCTGCCGAGTGTTGATGTAGTGCCGAATACGGAGAATTTCACCGAGACCGAAATAAAGAGCGAAATAAAAACACCGAAAGATTTGGCGTGGGAAAAACGCTCGCCCGAACCGCCGATAGTGGCGAGTTCGAGTAAAACAATGCTTTCGCTTCTCGGCATCACGATTCTTGTTGCGGGAATGCTGGCTGTTTGGTATTTTGTCTGGAATCGTCCGAATGAGATTCCGATTGCCCAGCCGCCTTTGGCAAACGTCAACGCGCCCGTTCAAAATGCCGAAATCGCAGCGGCGGAAAATCTTAACGCCGAAGTGAAACCTGCGCCGACACCCGCGGACATCGAAGTTCCGCCGCCTGCGCGTTCAATATCGCAGCCGCCGAACACCGTCTTTTTTGAAACCAGCAAAGAAAATGTGAAGGGCGATTTACTCAGAAACTTTCTCGGCTTCTCGCTGTATTATCCAAAGAGTTGGACGCGCAACGAAACGAACAATAAATTTTTAGACATTTCAAAAAACTCCGCCAACAAATTGCCGATTGAGCAATTGCTCGTCAGCTATTACGACAGCAAGGGAACTTTCAACGCGGACGAGGAAAATTTTCAGAAACTTGTCGAAAAATCTAATAAGGATTTAGCGAAAATTGTCCCAAATTATCAAATAATGTCCGAAGGCGAAACAAAAATCAACGGCGATTGGCGAGGCTACGAAGTCAAATTTCAAGGCGGCGGCAAAGTAGAAAAGGGCGAAAAGAAATTGATAGTTTGGGGCAGACGAATTTGGATTCCCGCCGCCCGCCCGGGAACGAAAAACGGTTTTGTCGTAACAATGCTCGCCACCTCGCTTTCGCCTGAAATCACCAGCGTTGACGACATCGGCGTGAAAGGGGATTTGGGAGCTGTTTTCGGAACATTCGAGCCGAACCAAAACTTCTAAAACCGATTGTAATTTTTGGAATCCAAAGCGTAGGGAAATATCTTCCTTACGCTTTTTATTTTTGCCGCATAAAAAGTAGTCTGCGCCTGACAATTGTCTTTTCAGCAGAAACCAACTGTCGATGAGAACAGATTTAGTCGAGGAATAAAACAACGGTTTTTTGTATTGGTTTATAGGAGAGATTTTAAATCGGCTAATTTTAATGCTAATGTTTAATATATCATTTTTTATTACATTGAAAATTTTGTGCCGTCAGGATATTGACTAAAAGAGGTTTAATGAAAAGGTTTTTTACAAATTTAATTTTATTTGCGGCATTGAGTGTCGCGTTTTCTAATTTTACGGCTTGCACAAATACGGCAGGCAATCAAAACGGAAGTTCGGAAACTTCTAAAGACGCACCGAGCAATAATTATCCGCCCACGCCGGTTGGGATTGCACAGGCGGAAATCAAGGATTTAGACGGCAACACTTTTAAGCTCGAAGACAAAAAAGGCAAAGTCGTGCTGGTTGATTTGTGGGCGACCTGGTGCGGACCTTGCGTGGCTGCAATGCCGGAACTCATTGAGTTACAGGATAAATACAAAGATAAAAATTTTGAGATTGTCGGTTTGGTCACTGATGATGAAAGCCCCGAAAGCATAAAAAAGTTTGCCCAAGCGAAAAATCTCAATTACCAGCTCGGTTATGCCGACGTAAAATTGATGAGTGAGTTCATCAAAATTACCCGTTTGCAAGGCATTCCGCAAAGTATTCTAATCAACCGCGAGGGTAAAATGGTCGGAATTTTCCCGGGCGGCGGACCGCGCGTGATGGCTCAAATACAGGAAACAGTTGAAAAAGCGGTCAATGAATAATGAAAAATGGATAACGGATAATGGATAATTCGAAGAATTTTTTCAATAGCAGTATTTGGTTTTCCATTATTCATTATCCGTTATCCGTCATCCGTTATTTTCGGTTTGACCAAAATTGTCTTAAAGCTCGCCAAACTTACCAATCCCGCGCTTGCGCCTTTCGGTTTGTTCACAAACTTCTTTTGCGTGTAATGAACGGCAACTTTCGGCTGCTCTCTGGCGTGGCTGAAAAAAGCGGCAATCTGCGCGGCTTCGAGCAAGGTTTTTTGCGGTATTTCCTTACGATTCGGGTTTTTGACGACGACGTGCGAGCCCGGATAATCCGCCGCGTGCATCCACAAATCCGAAGACTTGGCAATGCGAAATGTCAGAAAGTCGTTGTCCTTCGCCCCTTTTCCTACCAAAATTTCAAAATCGTCGGACGACTTGTAGCTTCTCGCGCCTTTGAAATTTTCGGTTTGTTTGTCCTTTGATTTGACAACAAGTTTTTCGATTTTCTCGCCTAAAAAATCAGACAGGAAACCTTCGTCCTCTTCGGCAATTGCCGCTTCGAGCCGGTCTTTTTGCAGCCGCAGATTATCAATTTTTTGATTGGCGATTTCCAGCCGTTTCGAGATTTCCGTCTGCGCGTTTCTGGCTTTTGTATAGCGTTTGAAGAATTTCTCGGCGGCTTCGGTGAGCGAAAGATTTTCCTCCGTTTTTATCTCAATCGTCGGCACATTTTCATCGAAAAAATCTGTCACAAAAACTATATCGCCCTCGCGCGTTGCGGTTGCCAAATTTGCGAGCAGCAAATCTCCGAAGCGTTTCCACTTTGAAGCGTCGCCGTGATTTTCCAAATCCTGATTTAGTTTTTTAACCAGTCTTTCATTTTTTGCGAGTTCCTGATTTAACTTGCTGCGCGCCGAATGCGCTTTAGCTTGAAATTTTTTCTCGGCTTCTTTATTTAAAAAATACTCGTCCAACGCCTCCGATAAATTTGCAAATTTGCCTTGCGGAAAAATCTCCGCGTCCCCGCGTCTCCGCGTCTCCGCGTCCCGGGCTTTCTCGTCTCGAAACGGCGGCGCGTATTTATCGGCAACTTCCTGACCGGCGCCGGAATTTTCGCGGGCTGCGTCGAGAATGAAATCGTTTTTGTCGAGTAAAAATAAATTCGCCGAGCGTCCCGTCAATTGGACGACGAGTGAATAATTTTCTGCTTGACCGAGTTCGTCGTGCGCTGAAAAAAAGAAACGTAAAATGCGTTCGCCTTCGGACTTCTCAATCGTTTGCAAAACGGCATTCGCCAACCTTTTTCTCAGAAAAAGAACAAAAGGAGTTTGGTTTTTCGAAAGTTTTTCGAGATCGCGCAGACGACGTTTTATCAAATAAATGCGCGGCGCGGACGGCTCGAAATTGACAAAAAGATACTGTGAATCGTGAAGACGAAAATCAATCGCCATCTGAAAACGCGAGAGGTGAAAAATTTTGCCGAACTTTTGTCCGATTAAAACAGACGCGAGTTCGGCGCAGATTTTTTGGAGAGTTTGTTCGTTCACAAGTTCGTCAATCGTGAATCGTCAATCGTGAATAGAAAGAAACGCGATTTACGATTCACGATTCACAATTCACGAACTAAAATTCTTTGACGAGAATCGTCCCCGAAACGAGATCGTGAACGGCACGTTTTTCTTCATTAAACGGCAAGGTTAAAAATCCGATGCCGCCGAAAGCCAGCGATAAGAGATAAACTGCAGAACTGACCGCCGCTTGATGAAGCGTCGGGTAATCTTCGCCTTCGACATCAATTAATTCCAACGAAAAAAGCCGCATTCCAAAAGTTTTGCCGTGCATACTGATAGTCGTCGTTAAATAAATGAACATCACAACCGCACAAGTTACCAGAAATGCTAAAATTCCGGCGGTCGAAGCCCAGCCTTCGCTCATTAAAATAAAAGGCGCAAGCAAAATTAAGCTCAGGAACGAGCCGATAATCAAATCGAAAAGTCCGGCGTTAAAGCGCATCGCAAACGGCACGCAATCGTCATTTTCCTCGACTTCATTTTCTTCCGGCTGAACAATTTCTTTGGTTTCGGTAAATTCGATTTCAGTGTTTTTCTTTTCTTCGGCTTTTGTTTCTTGAGGAGCGGATGTTGCCGGATTATTTTCAAAACTTGTCGCTATTATCGCCGGTGTCGGTAGAGCGGGCAGTTTATTGGTATCCAAATCCTTCGTTTCCGTGCGGAGCGACGTGGCAAGTTTCGGTTTGACGGTCGAATTAACCGATGCTATGACATCCGCATCATTTGTTTTCGACGCGATATAGAAAGGATAATTTTTACTGGCTTTTGCCGGAACGGGGACAGGCGCAATCAACGTTTCTTCTTCTTCCTCTACAAAAAATTTCTGGCGCGAATTTTTTATTCGTTGCAGCGCGCTTGCCAATCTTGGATTGTCGGTTTGAGCAATTTCTGATTCTACAGCTTCTTCGACAGGCTCGATTTTTAATGCAGTTGCGCCGTTCGTTACTAAATTCGGTTGACGGACAGTCGAAGAAATCAGTTTTTCCGAAGAGTTTTGAATTCGCTCGTGCCGCTGGCGCACCGAGTTTTTTAGCTGCAAACGCCATTCGGGAATGGCTGCACTCGTGGTGTGAAATTCAACCAGAGTCGGACTTGTCAGTTTGGTGGATATTGAAGAAGTTCCCGATTTTGCGGCAGCTGCTTCCGGCGAATCGACGATTTTAACCGGCTTACCTGCTTTATTCGGCAATGCGGCATTTATTTTTCCTTCGATATTCTTAGGCTTTGCAACCGGATGAACCTTATTCACAAGGTTCGCAGATACTGAATCGCTTATCATCGCTCCACAACTCGGACAAACCGACAACGCGACGGCGTTATTTCTGTTACAAACGGGACAGTTCATATTTTTGAAAAGATTTAAATACTAGAAAAGTTTTCTACAGGTCCAGGGAAATCGGGCGAAAAGAAAAACTGTGTGGATATTATCAGAAATTACTTTAACTCGTCAATAGTAAATTTATGTAAAATAAGAGACATCCCGATTTTGGATTTTAGATTTTGGATTTTGGATTATAAGAGAAGTCTGCAATTATTCAAAAAATTGTAAAAACAGGAATTGTATTAGGTCATAATCAAGATTACAAAATATGTTCACTAATCCAAAATCCAAAATCTAAAATCCAAAATCATAAAGGTTGTCTTCCGGCAAAACCTGCTTCAATCTCGTGCCACCACTCTATTTGCTCGTCTTCGCCGAGCTGCCAGCAGAGCAAAACGATTTGCCCGTCGCGCAGGCTGGGAAAATCAATCAAACCGCGTGAGTAATCTTTCAACTCGATACCGAGTTCGTGAAATTCGGTCGTCAGCTTGCCGATTTCGTAAAGACATTTGACGTAAACCGAACCGCTTTCCATACCGCCGCCGCCAAATTCCGCCGCCGTTGCCGCCGCTTTTGCAGCATCACGAAACACGGCGATGCTGCCGTATCGCGCTTTGATTCTTTCCAATTTCGGGCGGATTACCGGCAGCAAATCGTTGGCTTCTTCGACGGTAAAAAGTTTCATCTGTCGTCGGTTACGCGCACCAAATCGGAAAATTTCTCTGCTTCATCTTCAGCATAATTCGTCTCGAAACGAATGTCATCGGCAACTTGCGGAAATTTTTTCTCGGCGTTCCGGCTCAATATCTCGGGCGGCAAAATTTCTTCGGGCGGAACGAAAGACGGAACATCGTATTGATTGCTGTGCGAATCTTTGCAGACGAGTTCGGCAATATCGCCCAAATCAATAAAAAAATCAGCGACATCAATCAAGCGCGGCGCGGTGTTCGAGCGAAAACCGGCGACTTCGACGCGACAGCCTTTGTACGCGACGGCATTCAAGGCATAAACAAAATCTTCATCGCCGGAAACCAGAACCGCCGTGTCATAGCGTCCCGCAAGACTCAACATATCAACCGCAATTTCGACATCGAGATTCGCTTTTCGCGTGCCGTCGTAAAAAGTTTTCAGTTCCTTTTGCACAACGCGAAAACCGTTGCGACGCATCCACAGAAGAAAACCTTGCTGGCGTTCCGCGCCCGCGTCGACTCCGGTGTAAAAAAACGCGCGAAGCAGCCTGCCGTCTCCAAGCAGAAGGCGCAGAAGTTTGTTGTAGTCAATGTCTAAATTATGAAAACGCGCTGCGTGGAAAAGATTGTTTCCATCAATAAACACCGCCACGCGCCCGCGATGTCCAAATTTCCAGGACGGATTCGTCGTCATATCGAACTGCATTTGATTAAACCTTCTTTCGTTAAAATTTTTAAGATAAATCAAACCGCAGTCGGATTTTGAGAAAAGACGAATCGGGAGTTTTAAATAGATTTTTATATCCTATGAGCCTTGAAATTTTTTACTACAAATCAATATATAATTTACAATTGAAAGCTAGAAAATGATTTTTCAAAAATACTTTTTAAATCGGATTGTTTTCGTTTTTTCTTAAAAGTAACCGCAGTTTTATAAAATAATTATTTAATAGTGTGCCTTTTCGCCTGCCGAATGGTCAAGCGATTCTTTTAACAAGATACTCGGTTTCCGTCTATAATCAAAATATGGAGAAAAAAGCTGAAAAAATTCACCCGGACGAATGGCTCAGAGATTTGCCGATTCAAGCGGAAAACCCCGCTTTCAAACCGGAACAGATGATTCTTTGCCGGAAATGCGAGCGGATAAATCCGCCGACGCGCCTCGACTGTTTTTACTGCGGCGCGGAACTCGAAATCAGCGAAGCGCAAAGCGAATTTCTCAAGCTGAATCTGCGGAAATTGGAGAACTGGGAAAAAGGCTTTAACTTAATTTATTCGCCTGAATCGCAAAATTTCGACGATGCAAAATTGTCCGAAATTGCAAAAATGCTGAAATGCGAAAAGGAATTTTTGCAAAAATTGATTGATGCGGAAAAGACTCTGCCGCTGGTTCGCGCCGAATCGGAAAAGGAAGCTGAAATTGTTCAAAGCCGACTGCGCGGACTCGGTGTCGAAACTTTAATAATCGGCGACGAATGTCTTAAGATTGAAAAATCTGCACAAAGACTTCGCGGTATCGAATTTTTCGACGACAAAATTATTCTCATACTTTTCAATCAAGATGAAATTGTCAAAATTCAACCGAACGATTTGGTTTTGATTGTATCGGGCGCGATTTTCGAGCGAAAGGTCGAAGCCACCAGGAAGCGCGATAAAAAAGGCAAAAACGAAATTTTGCAAACTTCCGAAACGGCTTCGGATGAATTTTTGATTGACATCTACAGCCGCGAAAATAGAATCGGCTATCGGATTTTCGCCAAGGGGTTTGATTTTTCGTGTCTTGAAGCGGAAAAAGGATTTCTGGCGGCGGAGAATCTAAAAAAACTCACCCGAAAACTGCGCGAAGCTGCGCCCGATGCGAAATTTGTTGACGATTATTTGCAAGTGCGCGAGAACTTGGGAAACGTTTGGCAGGTTGAAGAAAAAATTGATTCGCAAGGTTTGAAAAGAGAAGGATTCGGAAAATTTAATCAGGAAAATATCACGACGATAAATAATCAGTCGCAATTTACAAAGTATTCGCGGCTGCAACGGCATCTTTTATGAAGAAAAAGTCTAAAGTTCAACACCCAAAGTCTAAAGTCCAAGATTCAAAGTTCAAAGTCCAAAGTTCAAGGTTTAGAGTCGAAGAGCAGAGACCGAAGACCAAAGAC
>Ga0136613_10001879_pt1 | contig 11018 bp, 13 predicted proteins | sample AntDrymUQ2722106_2_FD_106649 | JGI IMG/M metagenome (GOLD analysis project Ga0136613, IMG submission 106649) | Polar desert sand microbial communities from Dry Valleys, Antarctica - metaG UQ272 (21.06) | ecosystem: Environmental > Terrestrial > Soil > Desert | place: Antarctica: Dry Valley... | reverse complement strand
CGCGATCGGACATGTCAACGCCCACGGGACCTCGACCGATCTCAACGACGCCGCCGAGGCCGAGGCGGTCAGGAAGGTGTTCGGCGACGACGTACCCCCGGTCACCTCGACCAAGGGCGTGACCGGCCATCTCATCGGCGCCGCCGGCGCGGTCGAGGCGATGGCCGCGCTGCTGTCGCTCCGCGAGGGCGTGGTCCCGCCCACCGCCAACCTGGAACGCATCGGCGACGACATCGGCGTCGACGTGGTCGGGGGCGAGGCCCGGCAGATCGGCTCGAAGCCTGCGCTGTCGAACTCCTTCGGCTTCGGTGGGCACAACGCCACGCTGATCCTGGCGCCGGCCCCATCCTGAGCGCCGTAACCCCTCCCGGCACCGGGAGTCGGAGGAGCGTGACCACCCCGCTGGTGCCCGCCCCTTCGGGCGCGCCCCTGGTCGCGCCGCGCAGCGCCGCGGTCACCGCCGCGCTGGGCGAGCTCGAGGGGCACACGGTCAGCTGGTTCCGCCTCGAGGGCGGGAAGCACCGGGGCGCCATCGGCGTGCCCGAGGGCGAGACCCTCGAACGGACGGTGCGGATGGGCATCGAGCTCGGCATCCCCGTGGTCGGCGTCGTGGCGACCTCGGGCGCCGACGTCGGTGAAGGCGTCGCCGCCCTCCACGCTTGGGGACGAGTGGCGCGTGCCCTCACCGACGCCTCGGGCGTCGTGCCCACGCTCCTCGCGGTTGTGGGGCCGTGCGTCTCCGGTCCTGCGCTGCTGCTCGGGCTGGCCGACCACGTCGTGATGACGGACGACGCGTTCGCGTACGTGAGCGGCCCCGACACGGTGGCCGCATTCACCGGCGTGCCCACGACCCGGAACGGGCTGGGCGGTGCTGCGGTGCACGATGCCCGCAGCGGCGTAGCTGCGCTCGTCGTGCACGACGAGGACGAGGCGCGGCTCGCGCTGTCCCATCTGCTCGAATACCTGCCCGCCAACAACCTCGAGGACCCGCCCCGCGCCGCCGCCATCGACCCGATCGACCGCGACTGCACGGCCGCGGCCGATGCGGTGCCGGCGCGCGCCTCGGCCGCCTACGACGTCCGCGACGTCGTCACCGACGTACTTGACCACGAGTCCTTCCTCGAGTTGCGCCCCCGTTACGCGGCCAACATGGTGACCGGCCTCGCCCGGCTCGACGGACGGCCGGTAGGGGTGATCGCCAACCAACCGGCGCACCGCGCCGGCACCCTCGACATTGAGGCGTCGCGCAAGGCGGCCCGCTTCGTGCAATGGTGCGACGCGTTCAACCTTCCGCTCGTCACCTTCGTTGACACCCCCGGGTTCGAGCCCGGCCGCGACCTCGAGTGGCGCGGCATGATCCGGCACGGAGCCGAGCTCGTGCACGCCTACGCCACCGCCACCGTCCCCCGGCTCGGCGTCGTGCTCCGGAAGGCGTACGGCGGCGCCTACATCGTCATGGACTCGAGGGATCTCGGGAACGACTGGTGCGTCGCCTGGCCCGGCGCCGAGATCGCGGTCATGGGCGCGACCGGGGCGGTACAGATCCTGCACGGCCGGCGCCTCGCCGTTATCGCCGATGAGAACGAGCGCGCCGCCGAGCATGCCGCTCTGGTGGAGGAGTACGACGCTCAGTTCTCCAACCCGCTCGTCGCCGCCGAGCGGGGCTACATCGACGACGTCATCGCCGCCACCGACACCCGGCGGGCGCTCGGAGCCGCCCTCGGTCGCCTGGCAACGAAGCGGGACGCGGTCCTGCTGCGGCCGGGACGCCACTCCAACACCCCGCTCTAACCTCCCGGAAATGCTCCTCGACGGCAAGCGCATCCTCGTGACCGGCGTGCTCAACGACTCGTCGATCGCATTCGGCGTGGCCCGCCGCGCCCAGGAAGATGGCGCCGACGTCGTACTCACGTCGTTCGGGCGGGCGATGAGCCTCACGCAACGGGCGGCCAAGCGTCTGCCGACGCCACCCGAGATCGTCGAGCTCGACGTGACCGATCCGGCGCACCTCGAAGCGCTCGCCGGAGCGGTGGGCGGCCAGCTCGACGGGGTGTTACACGCGATCGCGTTCGCACCCGAGTCGTGCCTGGGCGGGGGGTTCCTCGACGCGCCGTGGGACGACGTCGCGGTGGCGCTCCAGATCTCCGCCTACTCCCTCAAGGGCCTGGCGGTCGCGGCGCTGCCGCTCATGGACGATGGCGGGTCGATCGTCGGACTCGACTTCGACAACACCCAGGCCTGGCCGGTCTACGACTGGATGGGCGTCGCCAAATCGGCGTTCGAGTCGACCGCGCGGTACCTCGCGCGCGAACTCGGGCCGAAGGGCATCCGCGTCAACCTCGTGTGCGCGGGGCCGCTTCGTACGATCGCGGCGCGCAGCATCCCCGGCTTCGACCAGTTCGAGGAGGTCTGGGCGCAGCGCGCCCCACTCGGCTGGGACGTCAAGGACACGGAGCCGGTAGCAAAGGCGTGCGTCGCGCTGTTCTCCGATCTCTTTCCCGCCACCACCGGGGAGATGCTCCACGTCGACGGCGGCTTCCACGCCATCGGCGCCTGATCAGACGGCCCGGCCGAGGAACACCATCGGGAACGGGTACTCGTCGTAGGGCTCGATCTCGGTGAAGCCGAGCGAGCGGTAGAGGTCGATCGCGCCCGTGCGGGACGGCACGACGTCGAGGACGATGCGCTCGGAGCCGAGCGCGGCGGCGCGCTCGAAGCTGGCCACCGTGAGCGTCCGCGCCACGCCGGCGCGCCGGAAGGAGGGGCGAACCCACAGACGCCGCAGCTCGGTCGTGGTCGCGTCGAGGCGGGCCAGCCCCACCGATCCCGCCGCCGCGTCGCCCACCCGGGCGACGAGGAGCGCTCCATTGGGCGGGACGTAGGGCCAAGGCAGGGCGTCGATGTCGGCCCGCATGCCCGCGAGGACGGTGGGCGACTCCTCCGGATTCGGGAGCCCGATCTCCTCGATGGTGGCCTCGAGGTACTCGCGGAAGAGCGTCCGGGCGAGCGGGATGTCGTCGCAATCGCCGACGTCGATCCCGTCGGTCTCGCTCACCCCTCCAGCGCCGCGGTCACCTTGGCCACCGTATCCTTGGGACTCACCTTGTAGAACGCGTCGGCGATCTTGCCCTTCTCGTCGATAACGAACGCCGAGCGGATGATCCCCTTGAACTTCTTGCCGTACATGGCCTTGTCGCCCCACACGCCCCAGGAGCTCGCGACCTTGTGGCCCTCGTCGGCGAGCAGCGGAAACCCCAGGTCGTACTTGTCGTCGAACTTCTTCTGCTTCGCAGGGGTATCCGGGCTGATGCCGACCACCGCCGCCTTCAGCTTCTTCAGGTCGGCGCGCGAATCGCGTACTGCACACGACTGGGTCGTGCACCCGGGCGTGTCGGCCTTCGGGTAGAAGTAGACGACCAGACGCCTCCCGCGGAAGTCCTTCAGCTTCACCGGCTTGTCGCGCTGGTCGATCAAAGCGAAGTCGGGGGCCTTGTCGCCGGGCTGCAGCTTGGCCATGCGATCCTCCGCTCCACGGGTAACGCCGTAGCATGCCGCACGTGCGTCGGCGGATGCTCATCACCCTCGACGCGCCTCCCGACCGCGTCCGCGAGGTCGCCCGCGAGGTTTTGGAGGTCGAGCCCGCCACTGACCGCGCGCTGACCGGTCCGCTCGACGGCGCCGGCGAGGCCACCGCGACGCTCCGGGTCGAGATCCTGGGCGCGAGCGACGGCAAGACGGACGTCGCCCTCGACAGCAGCTCCAGTCTTCGCCTGCCCTACTTCGGGTGGGTCTTCGGTCCCGTTCTCAGCCGGGCCCGCCGGCGCGCCGTCGAGCACGCGGCCGCCCGGTTGCGCGCCGCCCTCGCCGGCGAGCCCGAACCCCGCCTCCGCCGCACGACGCTTGTCCCCCCGGTGACCTTCACGCCCGAAGCGGCTGTCCTGGTGGCCACGGTGGCGGCGATCGCGGCGGTGACGAACTTCGCCGGCGCCCTGTTCGGCCAAAACGCCGACTCCGTCACCGACGCCTTCGGCGCGACCAACCGTCAGCTGGGGGTAGCCCTAGCTGTCTCACGCGTCGGCGTGCTGGTCTCGCTGGTTGCCAGCGCGCTGGCCGACCGGCGGGGGCGACGCCGGATCCTGCTGGGCTGCTTCGCGGGCGTATGCATCGCCAACGCCGTCTCCGCGCTCGCGCCCGGGTTCATCGTCTTCACCGGCGCGCAGCTGCTGACCCGGGCGTTCGTGAGCGCCACCCTGGTCGTGGCGGCGATCGCCGTCGTCGAGGAAGCCCCCGACGGCGCCCGGGCCTACGCGCTCGCCATGCTGGCGCTCGCCGCCGGAGCGGGATTCGCAATCGCGGTCGCACTCCTCCCGATCTCCGACCTCGGCTCGCAGTCGTGGCGAATTGCGTTCGCGATCAGCGCGCTCGCGCTCGTGCTGCTGCCCCGATTCGCCCACCATCTGCGCGAGACCCGTCGCTACGAAGCGCTCTCGGTCCGGACATCGGCACGCGGTCGTATGCGCGAGCTGTTCGACCGGACATACGGATGGCGCTTCGCGCTCGTGGGGGCAGCGGCATTCCTGACGAACCTGTTCAGTGCCCCGTCGGCGCAGCTCACCAACCGGTTCCTCACCGACGAGCACGGGTTCTCGAACACCGCCATCGCACTGTTCCGGGGCGTGACCAACGGCTTCCCCGGGTTGATCGGGATCATCATCGCCGGACGGCTCGCCGAATCGCGGGGACGGCGCCCGCTGGGGATCCTCGCGCTGGCCGCGAGCAGCGCGCTCCAGATGGCCTTCTTCCTCGGCTCCGGCGCGACCCTCTGGGTGACCTCGACCCTGGCGATCGTGGCGGCCGCCTGCGCCGGCCTCGCGCTCGGCGCGTTCGGAACCGAACTGTTCCCCACCGAGATCCGAGGGACGTCGAGCGCGCTGCTGCTCGTCTGCGGCGTCAGCGGTTCGGCGACCGGGCTCCTGCTGGCCACCAATCTCGACACCGTGGTCGGCGGCCTCGGTCGTGCCATTGCGATCTGCGGGATCGCGCCCCTGATCGCGGCGTTCCTTGTGCTCCCGTGGTTGCCCGAGCCCGCCGACCGCACCCTCGACGAGATCAGCCCCTCCGAGGTGTAGAAACGGCCATGGCTGACCACTCGAAGGCGCTTGCCGGGTTCGAGGAATCCGAGTTCACCCACGACGGGTTCACGCACCGCGTCTTCCGTGCCGGGTCGGGGCCGGCGGTGATCGTCATCCACGAAGCACCCGGCCTGCACCCCGACGTCATCGAGTTCGGTCGGCACGTGGTCGACGCCGGCCTCACCGTGTTCATGCCGTCCCTGTTCGGCACGCCGGGCAAGGAGTTCAGCATGCGGTACGCGCTGCGTTCCCTTGGACGGGCGTGCGTCACGCGTGAGTTCACCGCCTTCGCCCTCGATCGCACGAGCCCGGCCATCGGGTGGCTGCGCAAGCTCGCCGCCGACGCCCACGCCGAATGCGGCGGCCCCGGCGTCGGCGCGATCGGGATGTGCTTCACCGGCGGGTTCGCGCTCGGGATGATGGTCGACGAGGCCATGCTCGCGCCGGTGCTGAGCCAGCCATCGCTGCCGACCGGGCCCGGCCGCAAGCGCAAGGCGGCCGTCGGCATCAGCGACGACGACTTCAACCGGGTGAAGCAGCGGGTCGCATCCGACGGAGTGTGTGTGCTCGGCCTGCGGTTCAGCGCCGACAAGCTCGTGCCCGCCGAGCGGTTCGAGACGCTGCGGCGTGAGCTCGGCGACGGCTTCATCGCGGTGGAGATCGACTCCGGGCCGGGCAACCCGCACGGGCTGGGCAAGCGCGCCCACTCGGTCGTCACCCGCGATCTGGTCGACGAGCCCGGCCACCCCACGCTCGTCGCACGCGACCAGGTCATCGAGTTCTTCCGGGAACGACTCCTACCGGGGACCTGAGCGGGCGCGGTCAGATCAGCGAGGCCTGGCACACCTCTCGGCCGGCCGCGTCGACCAGGGAGATCACTGCGAGGCCGTCATCGGATGCCTTGGTGGTGCCAGTCCACACTCCGTACCCGTCGGTGACCTGCATCGTGCCGAGTCTCACCGTCGCGCCCGTCGCAGAGATCGCCTTGATCGTGTAGCTGCCCGGCGGCAGCACGTAGCCCACCGAGATGCCGACGGCCGACGGCCGCCCGTCCGATGCGAAGGCCCAACCGACGTTGGCGCCGCCCGCGCCCACCATCGGAGCCGAGTTCACCTCGCTCACCGGGGATACCGCCGCGGCGCGGTCGTCATCGCGGCCCCGGTCGACCACCCGCACGGTCGCGACGCTCACGATCGCGGCCGCGGCGGCGGTCGCCGCCACTACTGCCAGCCAGCGCAGGCGCCCTCGTTTCCGGCCTCCGCCGACTGCAGCGAGGACGCGGTCCTCGAAGCCCGACGGCGGCTCCGCCTCGCGAGAGAGCAGCGGCAGGAGCTCGCCCGCATCCGTCAGCTCGCCGACGAGCGAACGGCACTGCGCACAGTCGTCGACATGCGCGAGCGTCTCTGCTCGCTCCGCGCCGCCGAGCACGCCCAGGGCGAGCTCGGGTGCGAGGTCGCGCACCTCGGCGCAGGTCAACATGCTCACGCCCCGGTCTCGCTCATTCGGCGCGCTCCTCGCTCACCAGCGCGGCCCGGAGCCGGAGCAGGCCGGTGCGGATCCGCGTCTTGGCCGTGCCCAGCGGAATGCCCTCGCGCTCGCCCACCTCTCGGGCGGTGAGGCCCAGCAGACCGCTCAGCACCAGCGCTCGGCGCTGCTCGGCAGGCAGGCGCGCCATCGCCGCCGACAGGCGGTCGGTGTCGTCCCGCAGGGTGGCGAGCTCGTCGGGTAGCCGTTCCCGGCCCCCGAGATCGAGCCCGAGGATGGCGTCGGGGTCGAGCGGCAACGGCCGGCGCACCCGCACCGAGTCGATCGCCAGGTTGCGGGTGATCGTCAACAGCCACGTGATCACGGTCCCCCGCCGCGGGTCGTACGCCCCCGCGTGGCGCCAAGCCCGGAGGAACGCCTCCTGCGCCACGTCCTCGGCGGCCCGCGCTTCGCCCACGATCGTCATCGCCAGACCGAAGACCCGGCGCTGGAAGCGGCGCACGAACGCCGAGGCCGCCTAGGGGTCGCCGGTTCCCAGGCCCGCGAGCAGGGCGTCGTCGGAGACTGACCACATCGCGTGTACGGCGGCCCGCCCCTCGAGGATTGGACCGCTCGCCGAGGCTAACCCCGCAATCCCCCGGGCTGCCCCGGCCGTAGTCTCAGGGACGCACCCAACGGAGGATCTGCCGTGATGCGAAAGCCCCTCGTCGCCACCCTCGCCCTCGCCCTGGTCGGCGTCCTCGTTGCCGGCTGCGGCGACGACGACGGCGGTGGGAACGGTGGCGTCGAGGCGGACGGTGGTGACGGCGAAGGTCTGGCTGTCGCCCTCACCGACTTCGAGTTCTCGCCCGACGAGCTGGAAGGGGCCGCAGGCGAGACCGTGCCGATCCAGCTCGAGAACACCGGCGCGGCGCGTCACACGTTCAGCGGGGACGGGGTCGACGAGGAGGTCGGACCCGGTGACAGCGCGACCGTCGAGGTCACCTTGCCCGACAGCGGCAACTTCGACTTCTTCTGCCGCTTCCATCAGGGCCAGGGCATGGTGGGCTCCATCACGACCGGCGCCGCGCCCGCCGCCGACACCCCGGCAACGTCGGCGCCCAGCGGCGGTGGTACCCCCGGCTACTGACTAACCGAGCGGGATCGTCGCCGCCGGCGGGTTGGCAAAGTCGAGCGGCGGTCATATCGCGGGGCGCTTGAAGGCGTGGCCGAAGAAGCCGCCCTTGGGCCGGGCGTGCACATGAAAGTGGTCGGGGATGTTGCGCATGTTCCCGTCGAAGTAGTGCTCGCCGAGGTAGCCGGTCGCGACCCGTTCGAGGTGCTCGAACATGTGCCCGCGGTGTTCCTCCGGCGGCTCGGTGCCGTGGAACCGCCACACGGCCATCGGCACCGCGCAGATCTCACACTCGGCGATCCAGCAGATCTCGTCCTCGTGGAACCACTCGGTCATGCGGGCGGCCTCGCACAAGTCGCACCCGTCGACCTTGAAGAAGTCGGTCATCCGACCAGGTGGTCGTCGAACCAGGCGAGCGTGCGCGCCCAGGCGTCCTTGGCCGCGTCCGGGTTGTACGAGTCGCGTAAGTCGCAATGGAAGCCGTGCTCCGCGTCGGGGTACCGCACGATCTCGGTCGGCACCGGCGCGTTCGCCAGCGCGGCCCGCAGCGTCTCGACGTCCTCGACCGGAATCGATTCGTCGCGGTCGCCGAAGAGCCCCAGCCACGGGGTCTCGAGCTCGGCCGCGCGGTCGATCAGCGCGGGGAACTGCGGGAACCGTGGCGTCACGATGCCTCCGCCGTAGAAGCCGGCGGCAGCCCCGAGGGCATGCTCCAGCGCCACCAGGAACGTGACCCGACCGCCGAAGCAGAACCCCACGATGCCGATCTGGTCGTCGACGAGGGCGGCGGCGTGGAGATGGTCGCGGGCGGCGTCGACGTCCATCAGGATGCCGTCGTCGGTGAGGCCCTCGTACAGCGGGATGACCTTGGCGAAGTCGCCGTAGGGGGCGGTGCCGCCCCCGGCTCGGTGGAACAGGTGCGGCGCGACCGCGTGATAGCCCTCGGTCGCGAACCGGCGGGTGACGTCTTGGATGTGGTCGTTGACCCCGAACGCCTCCTGGATCACGATCACCCCGCCCCGCGGCTCGCCCTCGGGCCGCGCTTCGTAGCACGCCATCGGACCGTCGGGCGTGGCGAGCTCCACCGTGCGGGTGTCGGGTTGAGTCGTCATCGGTCCAGCGCCTCCCTCAACGATCCGACGAACTCGCGGGCCGCCTCGGGCCCGCCGCCATCGAGCAGCCGGCGCACGAGCGCACTGCCGACGATGACGCCGTCGGCGAACCCCGCCACCTCCACTGCCTGCGCGGGCGTCGAGATCCCCAGTCCCAACAGCACCGGCTTGCCGGTGACCGCCTTGCACCGGCGCCCCATCTCCGCCGCCTGGTGCGCGACCTGGTCGCGCTCGCCCGTCACGCCCAGCAGCGACACGCCGTACACGAACCCGCGGGAGCGCTCGCAGATGGCGCGCAGCCGGTCGTCGGGGGTCGTAGGCGCGGCCAGCAGGACGGTCTCGACGCCGGTTGCGTCCGCCGCCTCGGCCCACTCCCCGATCTCGTCCAACGGGAGGTCGGGAAGGATCGCGCCGTCGATGCCCGCCGCGTTCAGTTCAGCGGCGAAACGCGCGTACCCGGCATGGAGCACCGGGTTGCAGTACGTCATCACGACCAGCGGGACCTCGACCTCGAGTTGGCCCGCTTCGGCGACGATCTTCGCCGGGGTCGCCCCCAGCTCGAGCGCGCGCTGCGACGCTTCCTGGATGGTGCGCCCGTCCATCACCGGGTCGGAGAACGGGATGCCGATCTCGATGGCGTCGGCGCCGGCGTCGGCGACCGCCCGCACGACGTCGAGCCATCCCGCGCCGAGCCCGCCGGTCACGTACGGGACCAAGAGCTTGTGGCCCTCGTCGCGCCGAGCCCGCAGGTGTGATTCGAGCCTCATTCGAGCTGCTCGCCGGTCAGCCGCTCCGCCACCTGCGCCGCGTCCTTGTCGCCCCGGCCCGACAGGGTGACGAGCACGGTCGTGCCCGCCGGCACCGACCGGCCCGCCTCGCGTGCCAGCCACCCGATCGCGTGGGCAGGCTCGAGCGCGGGCACGATGCCCTCGGTCACCGAGAGCAGCTCGAGGCCGGCCACCGCCTCGTCGTCGGTGGCGTACACGTAGTCCGCCCGGCCCTGTGCCGCGAGCTCGGCGTGCTCCGGCCCGACCCCGGGGTAGTCGAGGCCGGCGCTCATGGAGTGCGCCTCCAGGATCTGGCCGTCCTCGTCCTGGAGGAACAGCGAGCGGGCACCGTGCAACACCCCCGGCACCCCCCGGCTCACCGACGCGCCGTGTTTGCCGGTCGCGAGGCCGAGCCCACCGGCCTCGACCCCGATCAGGCGCACGTTCGGGAGATCGATGAAGCCCGCGAACGTGCCGATGGCGTTCGAGCCTCCGCCGACGCAAGCCAGGACGTAGTCGGGATCAGCGCCGTCGAGCCGGACCCGGCATTGCTCGCGGGCCTCGTCGCCGACGATCCGCTGGAACTCGCGCACCATCCACGGGTACGGATGGGGGCCGACGACCGAGCCGATGCAGTAGTGGGTCGTCTCGACGGTGGCGACCCAGTCGCGCAGCGCCTCGTTGATGGCGTCCTTGAGCGTGGCGCTGCCCGATTCGACGGGGACGACCTCGGCGCCGAGCAGGCGCATCCGGAAGACGTTTTGGGCCTGGCGCTCGACGTCGACCGCGCCCATGAACACGAGGCAGTCGAGGCCGAACAGCGCCGCCGCGGTCGCGGTCGCCACGCCGTGCATGCCCGCGCCCGTCTCCGCGATCACCCGCTGCTTGCCCATGCGTCGCGTGAGGAGCGCCTGCCCCAGCACGTTGTTGATCTTGTGCGACCCCGTATGGGTGAGGTCCTCGCGCTTCAGCAGGACCCGCAGGCCGAGCCGCTCCGAGAGCCGGTGGCACTCGGTGACTGGGGTGGGCCGGCCGGCGTAGTTGGTCAGCAGGTCGGCGAGCTCGGCGCGGAACTCATCCGACGACCACGCGGTGCGGAACTCGGCCTCGAGCTCCTCGAGCGCGGGGACGAGCGTCTCGGGGACGAACCGGCCCCCGAACTCGCCGAAGCGGCCGAGGCCGGTGGGTTCGGGAGCGTCGACGGGGTCGAGCCGCACGGGTGTCCCCCGGGACGGAGCGGTCATGCAGGGATGATACGGGGGGGCCCCGCCGGTCCCGCTCGGGAAAGACGGGGCGCCTAGGTGGCTGCCGAGAAAGTCGGTAGCCGAGATCGGAGACACAACATGGAGTACACCGCAGCGCTCAGGCACCGCGACATGTTGTGCTCGCTCACGCGCGTCAGCACTTT
>Ga0136613_10001877_pt1 | contig 11020 bp, 11 predicted proteins | sample AntDrymUQ2722106_2_FD_106649 | JGI IMG/M metagenome (GOLD analysis project Ga0136613, IMG submission 106649) | Polar desert sand microbial communities from Dry Valleys, Antarctica - metaG UQ272 (21.06) | ecosystem: Environmental > Terrestrial > Soil > Desert | place: Antarctica: Dry Valley... | reverse complement strand
GCAGATGAAATGAGGAGTAGCAGATGTCCGATAACATCCGCCTGAGTTCGGTGACACTGAACTGCCCTGAGGCAACAGCTCTTGCCGCGTTCTACGCGGCAATCACCGGCGGTGAGATCACCTTCTCCCACTACACCTTCGCAACCATCCTCAGCCCAGGCGGACGAATCGACTTCCAGACCGTCAAAGGGTACGTAGCACCATCCTGGCCCGACGAATCGTCCGCGGCTCTGATTCACCTGGACTTCCTGGTCGACGACCTCGCCCAGTCAGAGGCACGCGTGCTGTCCTGCGGCGCCACCAAGTTCGACGTTCAGCCAAACAGCGAACACTGCCTTGTTTTCGCCGACCCCGTCGGTCATCCCTTCTGCCTGACCACGATCGATGAGCTGAGCTGAGCTGACCGGCACCCAGCTACGACGAGCCAGGGAGCGAGGCGACCGTCTGTGTCGCTGAGGGATCGTCTACCGCTCATCATCGAGCATCCCGGCAGATTCGGGTACGTCAGGCCTTCTGGTGTGCAAGTGCCTCGATGGCGTCCGCCAGCTCGGCGACCGGCCGACGGCCATCGAGGTCGAGAGTCGCGCCTCGTCGGAGCAGTGGCTCGACGGTTCTCAAGTACTGCAAGATCTCGTCCTGCTGTCTAGCCGTCGTGCCGTAGGGGTTGTTGATTCGGTGCCGTACGCGGTCGAGGATCACCTCTGCCGGCGCGCTCAGGAGCACGACATGCTCGAAGCGGTCGTAGAAGCGCCCTTGGTTCTCCACGGTGCCCGACACGATGACGTCCGAGTACTGCGCGAGCAACGTATCCATTCGCGGTTCGTCCCACGAGCCGTCCGGCAGTTCCCAAGCGTTGTAGTCGGTGTCGACGGTGAGGTGTCCGCGCTGCCGAAGTTCGCGGAGGACGGTGCTCTTGCCGGTCCCGGACATGCCAGTCACAAGGATGCGGACCATGACGCCCGAACCTAGTGCGACCGCCGCTAGCGGTGTAGTCGCCAGATCGACTTGTCTGTGCGCGGGTGTGCTGCCCCGTGGGATCACCGATAGCCGAGCGGTCTTCGGCACAGGCGACCGAGCTGTTGATCTTGTGTCGCAGAGGGATCCGCAGCTGACACGGTTGCACTCGACTCCTCCGGCGGACCCGAGTGTCCCCGCAGCCGGTTCGTTTCGGCCACCGCCGCCAGGTCCACCTTCAGGAATCCCGGCGCTCGATCTATTCCCCGACAGTGCCGTCGACTGCCTCACGGAGGAGGTCAGCGTGGCCGTTGTGCCGGGCTGTCTCCTCGATCAGGTGGGTCAGGATCCAACGCAGGCTCCACTGGAGTCCTTCACGACTAACGCCAACCGAGAGGTCGTCCAGCTCGGCCGCAGTCGTCGCTTGGCGGCTGCGGTCGCACGCGGCACGGTAGAGGGCGCGCAGCTCGTCCGGATCGTCGTGCTGGGCGGTGTGGAACTCCCAATCTCGGTCGTCCTCCCACGGGGCGCTTGCCCAGGGCTCAAGCTCGGGGCGACCCAGGAAGCGGACCTGGATCCAGTCGTCCTCGACCAGAGCGAGGTGCTTGAGCAGCCCGGCCAGGGTGAGCGCCGTTGTCGGCATGCGCTGGCGCAGGTGGTGGGCGGTGAGGCCGTCGGTCTTGCCCAGCAGTGTCGCCCGTTGGTAGTCAAGGAATTGATCCAGGGTGGCCCGCTCGTTGGCGGCGGGATCGGGGTCATGGCGTTCCATCAGGACAGTCTCTCGGATGAAGTAAATCGACCAGCGGTGACCTGTAGTGCGTGTCCGAGTGACAGCAGAGCGGCCCGAGGAGGATCCCCTGCGGCACACGCTGGCGCGGCGGCGACATTCGTTGTGGTGTCACCGCAAGCGGTTCCTTGGGTTCCTCTCGGGCATCGACCGAGTTGCGCTGTCTCAGCAGTCTTGCGACCTTGATAAGCGGTTGAACAGTCTCGGCGCTGCCCATCCGCGGCGCGGAGAACTTGCGACGTCAGTTCTCGTCCATTGCGCGCCAGTCGGGGCCGTCCGAGCTGGGGGCTCAGGCGCCCGACGCGTCAGCTCATTTTCTGACCAGCTGGCGGTGCTGCGCAGGCTAGGTCGGCGCTCGGCGCAGATCCGTCCGGGCTCCAGCACCCGGCCGCGCGGACAGCCAGCGGCGGATACTGGCCTCAGTCCAGCCAGGTGTTCGCCCAACTCGGACGTCGGGCGGCGGCAGTCGTCCCTGGGAGGCGTACTTGCGCAGCGTCGCCTCGCTGACCCCGGCGAGCGCGGCGACGTCGGCGTAGCTCAGGAACGCCGCGCCATCGGGCGCTGCACCGCACGTCTGGCGTTTGCCCACCGTTTGATCGTGCCTCATCGGAGGCGCGTGCGTGCACGGGTGATTCATTCGGCATCACCACCCTACCGCGACAAGTGGTAAGGTGGCATCTGATCAGAGTCAGCTGGACCACTCTCCCGCGTTCGATCCTGACCCACGATAAGTGTCGATGTCGTCCCGGCCCAGCCGACCATGGCCTACCGCAACATTCACCAGACCCCGCCCCGGATCGTGCCCGCATCGGCGCTGCCGCAGCGCGTCGAGGGCCGCGGAGAAGGCCGCGGTCGACCCGACCCGGTCAGCCACCTCTGCCGGCAGCGCCGTGCCGGCGTGCGAGACCACCCCGACCCCCGTCCGCAGTCACGATTGGATACGTCCTGGGCGTTGTAGTTTGCACTCGCGAGGTGCCGCTCCTGCTCGGTGCTCTGGACTTTCAGTAAGCTCAGAATCCCAAGCGGGGACAGGCACTTCCGCTCTATCACGGCCCGTGTCGGCCATCAAGATCAGCGATCCACTGCAACACCCGGGTTAGTCGCCGGGGGGCGGGATACGGGGACCCAGCGGGGGTGCGTTCGGGAACCCGAGCACCGGGCAGTTGATCTCGGTGTTGGACGAACCCAACGGAAGTCCGCCGGGTGCGGTGATGTACCCCTGGGCGGCCAGCATCCGCACGGTGTTGGCGTCGGTCTTGAGGTCGTTGAGTCCCAGCGCCACGGCCTCGTCGGTGTAGACCCCGACGTTGAGGTCCCACGCCGGGCTGTACTCGCGGCGATCGCGGGCCAGGAGGTTCGTCGGAGCGACGTCGAGGATGTTGCTGACGTCGGCGCCGCGCCGCAACGCATCGAGCAGCGCGGGATCGGAGACGGAGGCGTCGCGGGTGGCGATGTCGAAGCTCAGGGCGTGGGTCAGCCCCTGCGAACGTCCCGGGCCGTCGGTCGCTCCGCGCGGTCCGGGCCGCAGTTCCAGCCCGGTCTGGGCGTTGACGAAGGTGAAGATCGATGCGCGCGCCGAGTCCGGGTCCCCGCCACCGTTCTGGAACGGGAGGTCGTGCAGCGCAGGGACGAACGTGATCCGCTCGAGAGTCGAGGTGAACGCGTCGGAGGACTCGAAGCTCAGGTAGAACACCGGCTCCCCGTTGGCGAACGCCCGGACGTACAGCGCGTCCGCAGTCATCCTGATGGTGTCGATCCCCAACAGCCGGTCGTGGGTGTCGGTGTGCGTCGTGACGTCGAAGGGTCCGTCGCCGGTGGCCACGATCGGCGCGTTGTAGATGACGCTCTCGTTGCCGATGACCCGGACATACGGGCTGTAGTTGGCGCCTCCTTCCGCTCCGACGGTGAAGGCCTGCGGCGGGAACGGCGTCGGGTCAGGACCGGGGATGACCGTGCGGGTGGGACTGAAATCGGGGGTTCCCTGGAACTCGACCGGGGCCCGACCGAGGACGGGACTGCTCGTCGTCACCTCCTGCACACAGGCCGGGCAGTCACGGGGGGCGTTGACCAGCTTCGGCGCGAAGTTCAGGCCGAGTTGGCGGGCGATGCGCTGGTCGGACACGTCGGTGATCACGTACCACACGGTCAGCCCCTGCACCGTGCCGCGATGCAGCGGCAGCGTCGCGTAGTCCCGGGTCAGGTCGACCCGCAGCGCACTCGCCAGAATCTCCTTGTTGCGCTCCAGGGTCAGGCCGATGGGCGCGTTCTGACTGAACCCCTGCGGCGGGTCAGCCGCGCTGGCCGGAGCCCCGAAACCTGTTGCGGTACTCCACGCCACCGCCATGACGGTCGCCCATCCGACTAAGGACCTGTAGTTCATCGCTACCTCTCATGGTGCACGGATGAAGCACCCGAGCGGGCGCCCGGAAAGACGATGGAGCAACGAAAAGAATCTATGGATGGCGTTCAGCCGGGTGAGGTAAAGGAGCGCATCTTCCCGGGGATAATCGGCTCTCCTGGCTTAGGTGTGGGTGGGTCCAGTAGCGCTTGCTCATGGAACCTCCGGCAGCTCGGTGATCGGTGATACAGCCAGGCTCGCACGGCTTCGGGGACCGCGGCGGGCGGTAGGTGCTGAACGATTGCTTAACGCCCGCCGCCGGATGATGACCGGGTGGCGCCCGCGTGGGGCACCGGTAATGCTGGCCCGGTGGAGCGTGTGTTGGTGGTCGACGACGACCCGACGGTGGCAGAAGTGGTGTCCAGCTACCTCCAGCGGGCGGGCTACGCCGTGGAAGTTGTCGAAGACGGGAGCGCCGCGGTCGACGTGGCCGTTCGGTGGCGGCCGGACCTCGTGGTCCTGGATCTGCTGCTGCCGGGCGTCGACGGGCTCGAGGTGTGCCGGCAGCTGAAACAAGCCGGGCCGGTGCAGGTGGTGATGCTGACCGCACTCGGCGAGGAGGACGACCGGGTGCTGGGGTTGGAGACCGGCGCCGATGACTACATGTCCAAGCCGTTCTCACCGCGCGAGTTGGTGCTGCGCGTTCGCTCCGTGCTCCGTCGGACCGGGTCGGGGAGCGACGCCGCGACGGCCTGGGGCCTGGCCCGCCCTGAGGAGGTGCTCAGAGCGGGTGACCTGGAGCTCGACCTGGTCAGTCGGGTGATACGGCGGCGAGGTCAGATGGTGGCCCTACGCATTCGCGAGTTCGACCTGTTGGCGCATCTGGTGGCCAACCCGGCGCGGACGTTCAGCCGGCTGGAGCTGCTGGAGTCGGTGTGGGGCTGGTCGGTCGGTGACCAGTCCACCGTGACGGTCCACGTCCACCGCATCCGCGAGAAGATCGAGGACGATCCGACCACGCCGCGGCTGCTCGTCACGGTATGGGGCCGCGGCTACCGACTCGATCTCCCGCCGGAGGTCGCCACGGTGCCGCACAGTGGACCGGGAAGCCCGCAATGAGAACCGGCGACTACGTCGTAGTGGCGTTGCTCGCCGCCGCCATCGCCGGAGCCCTTGCCGCGATCGGGCTCCTCCTCCTGCGGCTGGTGCGCGGCCGGTCCTTGTCCACCCTGGTCAATGCCGGTGTTGCGGTAGCGCTGGGACCCATCGTGGCCGGCATGGTCGGCACCACCGCGGCCATGTTCGTCATCGATCAGAACCTGATGGTCGCCCTCCTGGTGGCGGTCATCTGCGGAGCGGTTGGTGGGGCGCTCGCCCTGTCACTGGGCCGCCGTCTCGTCGGCGCGGCCAGGGCACTGCGCGACAGCTCCGCCGGCATCGGCGAGCCGGGCTATACGTCGATCACCTGGCTGCCGACCGTGGAGTTGCGGGAGCTGGCGAGCGCTCTGGATGACACCCACCGACGCCTTGTTCAGGCCCGCACGCGCGAAGATGCCCTGGAGGCGAGCCGGCGTGAGTTGGTGGCCTGGGTCAGTCACGATCTGCGGACTCCGCTGTCGGCGCTTCGGGTCATGGCCGAGGCGCTCGAGGACGGCGTTGCCGCCGACCCGCCGCGCTACATCCGGCAGATGCGTCAACAGGTCGAACGGCTCGACATCATGGTCGACGACCTTTTTCTGTTGTCCCGGCTGCACGCCGGGGCGCTCCGGCTGCGTCGGCAGTGGGTCGTGGTCAGCGACCTCGTCGACGACGTCGTGGCGACCCTGGACCCGCTGGCCCGCGCCGGAGGTGTGCGCCTGTCCGGCGCTGGTCACGGCGGCACGTCCGCGCTCGTCGACGCAGCGCAGCTCGCGCGGGCACTGGCCAACCTGGTACACAACGGGGTCGCGGCCACCCCCGCCGGCGGTGTGGTGCGGGTGGACGTCAAGAGCAACCAGGGCCAGGTGCAGGTGTCGGTCGCCGACGAATGCGGGGGCCTGCCCGCGGGGGACTTCACCCGCCTGTTCGACGTCGGCTGGCGCGGCAAGTCCTCGCGCACCCGGGAGGGCGCAGGGCTGGGCCTGGCGGTGGCCCAGGGGATCGTGCAGGCGCACGGCGGGGACGTCGAAGCCTCCAACCTGGACGGTGGCTGCTGCTTCGCCATCAGGCTCCCTGCGGGGCCCAGCCCGACATCGACGTCAACCGGGACCCCAAGCGACACGCCCCGGACCGGCGGCCCCGCCGTCCCCCCACAGCGGCCGGCATAGGGCCCGCGACCGGGCAGAGTAGAGACGCGGCTGCGCCGTGGCGGCCGTCGTGCGTCCCCTGGTTCGTCAGGGGATCTGCGGCGGCTCAGGTGCCTGCGGCCGGGTCAGAGGCTCGTTCTCCCAGCCGAGCGCCGGGCAGTTGAGCACACCGCGATCCGACCGCAGCAGAGACGGCGATCATTCGGCCTCAGCAACCGAATCGTCCTTGCTCAGAGGGCATTTGATCTTCCCGACGCGCCGCGCCGAACTGGCTTACCGCGGACCGGGTCGGAGGACCCTCGGCTGCCGCCGGCCGGTCAGGAAAGACTCTGTTAACACCCGCCAGGCTCGCGGCCGGTTGCTCGCGCCCGGTTGCGCTCGGCGCACCCAATGGGCTGTTAGGAAGCAAGGTGAGCCGCCATGAAGAAGACGCTGCTAGCAGTCGCCATGGCGGGGTTGGTTCTGCTCCCGATGCCGGTGGCTTCGGCCGCCGAACCGGTCCAGCTGGTGAGCATCAACCAGGCCGGCACGGCGACCGGCAGCGCGCTGTCCTACGACGGGAGCTCCGCCGCCAGCTACGGCGGCTTCGGGAGCCTGAACACCAGCCGCCCGGTGACCAGCCGCGACGGACGCTTCGTCGTGTTCAGCAGCCTGGCCACCGATCTGGTCTCGACCCCCGTGGCCAAGCCAACGTCTTCCGACGCGACACGGTCACCGGGACGACCACCCAGGTCAGCGTCAGCCGCTCCGGCCGAGCGGGCAACGCTGCATCGTCCGGGGGCTACCTCAGCGCCGACGGGCGGTACGTGATCTTCCAGAGTTCCGCGACCGACCTGGTCGCCGGCTCGGCGCAGCCTGCCGCCACCGGCGTCTTCATCCGCGACGTTCAGACGGGCGTGACCTCGGCTGTCAGCGTCAGCCCGGTCGGAGTGTTCGCCAACGCCCCCGCCTATGTGAACGCCATCAGCGGCAACGGCCGCTACGTCGTGTTCGGCACCTCGGCCACCAACCTGCAGCCGGGTTGCACGAGAGGGAAGCCGGGCCTGTACGTGCGTGACACGGTGGCGCGCACCACCACGGTGGTGAACGTCGACGATACGGGGACGAACTGCGGGAACGACGGCGCCTACGGGGCGACGCAGATCAGCGACGACGGCCGCTACGTCTCCTTTGTCAGCGACTCCACGGACCTGGTCGGCGGGGACCGGAACGCCCAAACAGACGTCTTCGTCCGTGATCGCCGGCAGGCAAGGACTATCCTGGTCTCGGTCAACACCGCCGGGGAGAGCTCGGACGGGGGCGGCTCCCAGCCGTCGATGAGCGGAAACGGCCGGCTGATCGTGTTCCTGGGCTGCGGCTCCGACCTGGTCGGCAACGACCACAACGATGCCTGCGACATCTTCGTCCGCGACATCGTCGATGGCCAGACCCAGCTGGCCAGCGTCGACCGGGCGGGCACGCAGAGCGGCAACAACCCCTTCGATCCGATCAGCCAGCAGTTCCTCGGCGGCTCCTTCCAACCGGCGATCAGCCTGAACGGTCGCTACGTCGCCTTCACCAGCGGCTCGACGAACCTGGTCGCGGGGGACACGAACAAGGAGACCGACCTGTTCGTCCGGGACCGGCAGACCGGCACCACGACGCTGGTCCGGGGCTCCGACTACGACCCGGGCTACCTGCCGTTGTTCAGCGGCAGCGGTCGTTTCCTGCTCTTCACCGGCTTGTTCACCAGGGATCTGCATGTCCGGGACCAGCAGAGCGGCGACCTGAGGCTGGTCAATGCGGCAAAGCCGGGCAGCACCGGCGCCAGCTCCCCTCCCAACGGAGCCCGAATCAGCCGTGACGGCAGCACGGTCGTCTTCACCAGCCTGGCCACCAACCTGGTCGCCACACCGGACACCAATCCGCCGCCCTACGCCGGCGCCCCGTCCGCGGCCGACGTCTTCCTCGCCAGCACCGGGTAGCCGTCCGACCCGGGTACGACAGCGACCGCCGCAGCTGGACAGCTGGCGGTGGCGAGCGAGCAGTCGTTCCACTGGGCTCGCCGGCTCAACCCGGTGCTGCGGGGCTGGTGCAACTACTTCCGCCACGGCGTGTCCGCGCGCACCCTCGGCTATGTCGATCACTTCGCCTTCTGGGATCGTCGGCTGGCTGCGCAAACGACACGTCCGGCTGAACATGCACACCCTGGTTCGGCGCCTTCTTCCCGGTTGGAAGATCCGCGCCGAGAACGTCGAGATGTTCCGGCCCAAAGAGGTCGCCATCGTGCGCTACCGCTACCGGGGCGCACGCATCCCGACACCATGGACGAGCCCAACACCAACAGCGGCATGACCACGTGGAGAACCGGATGCTCGGGAACGGGCACGTCCGGTTCGGGAGGCGGGCCGCAGAAACGGACCAGTCGAAAGACCGGCACCGCGCTGCGGCCCGACCTCACACCCACTGGTCGGGCAGCGAGGATGACCCCCACCTCCACGGATACCTGCCAGCACCTCCAGGCCGGCCACAGCGCAGCGTCACCCGCAACGGCTGGTGCCCCGCAGCCAGTCACACCAACCGCCCCCAGCAGACGGGCAACCATGTCGCCGGATGGGGATCGGCAAGCGGGACGGGGCGGCTGGCAAAGTTGGCGTAGTTGGCGTGCATGAGCACCGAAGCAACCGAGCTCTCCGTCAGCCAGGCCCGAGACAAGTTCTCCGACGCCGTGAACCGTGCCGCCTTCGGAGGAGAGATGACTTACGTCACCCGCGGCCGGGGCAACAGCGTGCTGCCGCGATCGTGCCCGCCGAGCTTGTCGAGCGCTACGAGGCGATGGTCGACTCCGAAGACGGCGGGGTCGCGCAGGAGCGGCTGGCCGACCTCGACGCTGGTCGCACGGCAGCGATCCCCGCCGATCAGGCGGCCCGGACGCTCGGGCTGTGACGAGCGCTTCCGGGCCGTACGCCGTCCAGTACGACCCGAAAGCGCTCAAGGAGTTGGCCAAGCTCGAAAGCCGGTGGCTTGCCGCATTGTGGCGGCCGTCGACGCGTTGAAAGCCAACCCGCGACCCAGCAAGTCCCGACCGCTCGTCGGCTACCCCGACCAGTGGCGTCTGCGGGTCGGTGACTACCGGGTCGTCTACACGATCAAGGACGCTCAACTCATGATCCTGGCGCCGACGTCAGCGCTTTGCGCGAGGACGCCGAAGCCCGAGGCTGGGACACCGAAGTCGCCCGCCACGCCCGCGTCATCACCAGCATCACCCGGCACCTGGACCGACTCGCACGCAGTGACTCGCCCAGCGCGCAACCCCTTGACACCGACCCCCAGGGCGGGTTACTCGAGCGATGGTTCAAGGAACTCACCGACAAACGACTGCGGCGCGGCCGGTTCACCAACGTCGCCGACCTCACCGAGGCAATCACCACTGGCCCGGGAGGTTCCGGATTGGACGCTCACCCGACACGCGGTGGGCGGGCTGCACCTGTGGATCCACCAGCCAGCCGACCAGTCCGACGCGGCCGATACGGCGCGCAGGGTTGAGTGCGCCTGCGGCCTCTACCTCGACCCTAGCGCCACGCCGTCGGGCGGCATCCAGCCCGTCGCCTGACGACCCCGGACGCGCCGCCATCTGGCGGGTTCGGCGGTCGCGGCGGGGGTTGTTGGTGGATGTCGGCATCGGCGAGCACGCAGTTCTCCCATCTGCCGGCCGGACCGGGGGCGACGATCAGGCGGGCACGGAACTACCAGCCGCGCTCGCCGGTCGGTCAGCGGCGAGGGAGGCGACCAATTGGTCGATGTAGGCGTCCAAGGAACCATCGAGATCTCCGTCGTCGTCGAGCGCCCGGCTGAGGTGAAAGTGGCCGATATAGGTGGAGTAGGCGATGCGCGCCCGCGTCCGAGCCTTGGCGGGCGTAAAGCCCATGTCGGCGAACAGTCGTTCCAGGAACTCGACGCGACGCCGGGTCACGCGACGCACGGCTGCGCCGACGACGCGGTCGTTGACCGCCACGACCAGGGCTGCATCGAGGGAACCATCGATGACATCACCCAAACTGGTTGTAAACAGGGCCCGAAGGCGAACCACTGGATCGACGATGACCCCGAGTTGCTCGATGATGTCGACCGTTGCGCGTCGTTCCCACAGGTCGAGGGCTGAGGTGATCAACGCCTGGCGGTCGGCGAAGTGCCAGTAGAAGCTCCCCTTGGTCACGCCCAGACGGCGTCCCAGTCCTTCGACGGTGACATGCTCCACTCCTACAGTAGCGATCACGCCGAGTGCCGCCTTTGCCCAATCGTCGGCACCGAGGCGATTGACTGTGGTCATCTCCGTACGCTAGCGTACGGAGATGACCATACGGCAGAGTACGGATGTCCGCCGGGCAGCCGGCGACGTCGCAGCAGTCGGCTTGGCAGGCGCTGCAGCAGTCCACCTCCTGTGGGCATCGGGGTCGAGCTGGCCAGCCAAGGACTACGACGATCTCGCCAACCTGGTGGTCGGCCGTGGACCGTTCCCAAGTCGGCCATTGACAGCGGTCGCCGCAGGCTTGTTGATGACCGCCAGCACGATTGCCGTGGCGGCAAACAGGCCGGCACCGGCGCAGTCCTGGGTCGTGCGGATCGGGCCGAAGATCGTGGCAGCCTCACTGCTGGTGCGAGGTGTCGGTGGGCTCG
>Ga0136613_10001874_pt1 | contig 11023 bp, 5 predicted proteins | sample AntDrymUQ2722106_2_FD_106649 | JGI IMG/M metagenome (GOLD analysis project Ga0136613, IMG submission 106649) | Polar desert sand microbial communities from Dry Valleys, Antarctica - metaG UQ272 (21.06) | ecosystem: Environmental > Terrestrial > Soil > Desert | place: Antarctica: Dry Valley... | reverse complement strand
GGGTCGCCGGTATCCGGCAAGAGGGCAGGAGGCACGACTTCCTGTTGCTGTGAGGGTGGGGCGGCCCGCCCTGCCGGAGGTGGAGCGGCACGGTGCAGCGCGAAGGCTGCGTACTGCGACAGAAAGCTCTCGAGCGCAACCGGCGCGGGCAGGTACGACGGGTCGCTGCCCAGCGCCTCGTCCAGCCCGGCAAGCGCCTCGGGTGCAGAAGAGAATGCCCGCCGCACGTCCACGTGCAGCGCACGGCGCAACCAGGTGTGCAGAGCGTCGGACAAGGGCTCTTCGTGTCCCAGTGGCGAGCGGGCTCGCGCCTGCCTGAGGAGATCAGGAAGCGCGTGGGGGAACTCGGCGGCCTCGATCGGCCGTCCAAGCAGGAGGGCCAGCGCGCTCATCCCGATGCCGTTCACGTCGGCTCGATGGTCGAAACGTGCGAGCCCTGCCGACGAGGGAATGGCGACCCGGAACTCCTGCCAGAGACGTTCACGGCTGGACTGGAGCCTCTCGAGCGCGGACCCGGCAACATGCTCGACCAGCACGACCCGTGCGTGAGGGGTCACCACGATCCGTTCGGGCGCAATCGCCCCGTGGGAGGCGTCACGGGCGTTGTCGTGCAGGAGCGCGACAGCCTGGAGGATCTGCCGGATCAGGCAGAGCGCGGCGTTTGTGTCCAGCCTGAGCCCGCGCGCATGCGCCACCCGCAGGATCTCGGAGAGCCGCGTCCCTTCGACGTGGTCCGACACAATCGCCAGGGTGCCGTCGGGATGAAGGCGGTCCACACGACGCACGCGCGCGTAGTACGCATGCCGGAAATTCATCAACCGGGCGGTGCGCTCCCGGACGGCGAACTCGAAGGAAGGCACGGCAGTGAGTTCCGCGCGCAGCCGCAGAATCTGCAGCGGCTCGCCCGTGCCCGCGTCGGTGGCGATCAGACGTTCGCCCAAACCGTCGGTAAAGACAGGAATATCCGGCTGGTTGGAAGACGGGGACCCGGCGTTCATGGTGAGGGCTCGAACAGCAGAGTGCAACCACAGGACCACCTCCCTTCCACTCTTGTCGAGGGATAAAGGACGTATTCGCAACGGGTGGCGCAAACCCGGGTTGCTGCGCCCCGACGGAAGGCTTACGTGCCTGTGCCCGGACCCGCTAATTCTGTAACTTGACCATCGTCCCCCCTGTAAGATTGACAACATACCCGGCGTGGGTCTCACCCTCTCCCTCTTCCTAAAATGAACATCGTATGAGCTCTACATTCACGCGGACGCTGGTCACCCTTGGAATCCTGCTCCTCGCCTCCCCGACATCCGCACAGACAGCACGCGCGACGCTGCGCGGCGTGGTCCTCGACCAGACCGGTGCGCGGCTCCCCGAAACGGTGGTGAGCGTGAGCAGGGAAGAGACTGGCGAGTCACGGCAGACCACGAGCGACCCTGAAGGTCGATTTGTCTTTCCCGAGTTGCCAGCCGGCCGCTACCTCGTCGAGGCACAGCGAAGCGGCTTCAGCACGTACCGGCACCGGATACAGCTCGGCGTGGGGCAGGACCTCTGGCTCGAACCGGGGCTATCGGTGACGACGACCGCGACGGTCACGACTGGCGGAGCCGACTCGGAGCTGCCGGTGCTGGAACGGAATTCTCCTGCCCTCTCGACCCTGATAGATCAAGAACAGGTCGCGAACCTGCCGCTCGACGGGAGGAACTTCCTGGAGCTTGCACTGCTTGCACCCGGCACGGTTCCCGCCCCACAGGGGTCGGCGAGTTCGGTCCGCGGGGAGTTCGCGTTCAGCACGAACGGCGCGCGCGAGGATTTCAACAACTACATCCTCGACGGCGTCTACAACGTCGACCCGAAGCTCAATACCCCGTCTGTGCGACCCCCTGTGGACGGAATCCAGGAGTTCCAGGTCGCGACCGCCACGTACGATGCCTCCTTCGGGCGCAATGCCGCCGGACAGGTGAACGTGCTCAGCCGCTCCGGCTCGAACGTCCTGTCGGCCACGGCCTACGAGTTTCTGCGCCACGGCGCGCTGGGCTCGCGCAACTACTTCGCTCCTGCGGGGGAGCCCGATCCGGACTACAGCCGTCATCAGTTCGGCGGCTCGCTCGGCGGGCCCGTTGCGCGAAACCGTACGTTCTTCTTCGTGGACTACGAGCACACCCGACTTCGTGAAGGGATCACGCAGGTCACGACGGTGCCGACGGCGCAGGAGCGGGCCGGGGACTTCTCGCAGTCGGCCTTTCCGAGGCCTGCCGATCCCTCGACCGGTCAGCCGCTTCCAGGAGCACAGATTCCAGGTTTCTTTCAGAATCCGATCGGCGCCGCAATTGCCGCGCTGTACCCCCTGCCGAACCGCAGCACCCCCTTTGCCAACTTCGTCTCCTCTCCCACCCTGCGCGACGACGTGCACCAGTTCGATGGGAAGGTGGAGCACAACCTCACCGGCGGCCTGAGGCTGACAGCGCGATACAGCCTCTCGGACCGTGCCCTGGTGGAACCGTTTGCCGGGCCCGGCTTCTCCGCGATCCCTGGATTCGGGAACGACGTCTCGCGCCGCGGCCAGAACGCCGCGGTCACCCTCACCCGGGCGGCGCCGGCGTATGTGAACGACCTGCGGGTCGGCTACAACCGCGTGACGATCGGCGTGTTTCCGGAGAGCACGGCCGTCACCAATGCCACCGTGGGTTTGCCGCTGCTCTCCGCCAACCCACGAGACGCGGGGTTGAGCCTGATTTCGGTCGCCGGATACTCCCCGATCGGGCACGAGTACAACAATCCCCAGGAGAGCACCGCCGACACGATTCAGATCGTGAATACCGTGACCGCCGCGCGGGGCGCGCATCTGCTGAAGCTCGGCGGCGAGTGGTACGGTGTGCGGCAGTCGGCCTACCGGGACGTGCAGGCGCGCGGCTTTCTGACCTTTGTTCAGCAGGGCTACACGGGTAACGCGCTGGCCGACCTGCTCCTGGGCCTCCCGGTCCTCACCGGCGGCGCGACGCTGGACAACCCGCAGAACCTGCGGTCCGACAGCTGGAGCCTCTTCGCTCACGATGACTGGCGCCTCCGCCGCACCATCACGCTGTCGGCCGGCTTGCGCTACGACTACGTGTCCCCTCCGGTAGACCGCGACGATCGCGCGAACCTGTACAACCTGGCGACCGGTTCGGTGGTCCCGGTGGGTACGGGGGACATGCCCCGGGGCGGCGTTCTGCCCGACCGCAACAACTTCGCCCCGAGGCTCGGCGCCGCGTGGACGCTCGACGACTTGCAGCGATGGGTCGTTCGAGGAGGCTACGGGATTTTCTACAACCAGGGATCCCTCGCCACGTCCGAGGGTCTGTTCTTCAACCCGCCCTACTTCAACCTCGGCGTGTACTTCCCTGCGCAGGGGTTGCCCCCGCTGACGCTGTTCAACCCGTTCCCCTCCAACTTCCCGGTGTTCATTCCGCAGTCAGCGACGGCGTATCAGCGCGACCTGCAGACGCCCTGGATGGAGCACTTCAACGTCAGTCTGCAGCACCAGATCGGCGGCCGCCGGGGCATCGAGGTGGCGTACGTGGGATCGCGGGGGCACGATCTCATCTCCGCACGCGACGCCAATCAGCCGCAGGCAAGCCCGACCGTGCCCAACCTCCGTCCGAATCCCCTGTTCGCCGACATCACGCTCATCGAATCGCGGGCCTCCTCCCGGTACGATGCGCTGCAGATCAAGTTCCAGCAGCGCGTGAACGCGGGCCTCTCCGCGCTGGCGAGCTACACCCTGGGAAAGTCCACCGACGACGCGTCCGGCTTCTTCACCAGCGCCGGGGACCCCAACTTCCCCCAGAACAGCCTCGACCCTGGCGCGGAACGGAGCCGTTCGAGCTTCGACGTCCGTCACCGGTTTTCCGTCAGCCTGTCCTACGACCTGCCGTTCTCCGGGAACGACTGGCTGAGCGACTGGCAGCTGCATGCCGTCGGCACGCTGCAGACAGGCCGGCCGTTCACGGTGGCCATCCATCCGGATCTCGACGTGAGCAACACGGGACGCTCGAACCTGGGGTTCGGCTACAACGACAGGCCGAACGTCGTCGGCGACCCGACGCTTGCCGCAGGGCGGCGGGGGGAGGAGGAATGGTTCAACACCGGAGCCTTTGCGATGCCGGCGTTCGGCACCTTCGGCAATGCCGGACGTAACAGCGTCGAAGGGCCCGACTACAGGAACCTGAGCGTCGCCGCCGTCAAGCTCGTACCGGCGGGCGCCGCGCGCGTGCAGCTCCGGCTCGAGGTGTTCAACGTGTTCAACCGGGTGAACTTCGACCTTCCGGACGCGTTCCTCGGATCCCCCACGTTCGGCAGGATCCTCTCGGCAGGCCCTCCTCGCCGAATCCAGCTCGGAGCGCGCGTCAGCTTCTGATTGCTGACGAGCACGGAACATCAGCAGTTCCCGGGTGAAAACCACAATTGTACGGCCTGTACGGCCGTCGCCGGGAGGGCCACGGGCGCGGGACGTGCGCCGACGAACGGCAGACGGACGCACAGCAGCAAGGGACGAACGGCTGGTGAGAAACGATGAGGGCACCGCAGACGTCCTAAGAGGTCAGGGTGTTCTATCCTTGAAGCATTTATGAAGCGCTACCTTCGCCTGACGTTTCCTGTCGCGCTGGCCCTCCTCCTGCCGGCGGCGGCCCTCATCCATGCGACCGACTGGCCCGAGTGGCGCGGACCCGAGCGCACCGGCGTCTCATCCGCGACGGCACTGCCGTCGTCATGGTCTGTGGAAGGGGAGAATCTGGCCTGGAAGGTGCCGCATGGCGGCCGCTCCTCGCCTGTCGTCTTCGGCGATCGGCTCTACCTGCAGAACACCGCCGGTTCCGGCCCCTCGATGCAGGAGCGGCTGATGTGCTTGAACGCCGACACGGGGGCGCTGCTGTGGGAGCACAAGTACAACATCTTCACCAGCGACGTGCCGCCACACCGGATCGCCTGGGCGTCCCCCGCCGTGGATCCCTCGACGGGCAACGTCTTCGCTTTCAGCGGCAACGGTCTGCTGATGTCCCTCTCTCCCGAGGGGAAGCTCCTCTGGGAGCGGTCGCTCGCGGAAGAGTTCGGGATGTGGACGACGCACGGGGGGCGGGTGTCGTCCCCGGTGATCGACGGCAAACAGTTAATCGTGAGCGGCCTCACGTTCCTGTGGGGGGAGCACTCCAACGGTGCGCACCGCTTCATCTCGTTTGACACCGCAACCGGGCAGACCATCTGGATGAGCGCTCCGGAAGGGCGGCCGACCGACACGATTTATGCGAATCCATTCATCGCTGAGGTGAACGGCCGCCGCCTGCTCTTCTCCGGCGGCAGCGACGGTGCCATGCACGCAATCACCGTGGCAACCGGAGCACCGGTCTGGAACTGGAAGGTCAGCCAGCGGGGGCTGAACACCGCCGCCCTCAAGGTCGGTCCCGACATCATCGTCAGCCACAGTGAAGAGAACGTGGGCACGAGCCAGATGGGGATGATTGCCGCCATTCCCGCGGACTCGAGCGGCACGCTCACCGACAAGGACGCCCGCTGGATCGTACGTGGCGTCCAGGTGGGCTACTCGTCTCCCGTGAGCGATGGGGAGCGCCTGTATGCGCTCGACAACGGCGGCGTGCTCTTCGCGTTCGACGTGAAGACCGGTGCGCAGCTCTGGCATCAGACGATTGGCACGATTGCCAAGGCCTCTCCCGTGCTGGCGGACGGCAAGCTGTACATCGGGACCGAGAATACCGGCGATGCCGGGGGGAAGTTCTTCATCATCCGGCCGCATGCCGACCGCGCGGAGATCCTGGACCAGGACTGGCTTGGCACGCCGGAGAGTTCGGAACTCATCATCGCGTCCCCCGTCGTGGCCCGCGGACGCATCTACGTGACCTCGATGGACGCGACCTACGCGATCGGCCCCAAAGGAGCTGCGGACGCGGCCGCGAAAAGTGGGGGCGCCGCGAAGCCATCCGGCACACCGGCCGGGGCGGCCCCGGCTGCGTCCTCCACTGGTGCCGTGGCAGCCTTGCTCGTCACCCCGACGGAGCTCTCAATCACACCGGGCGCCTCGCTCGACCTGACCATCCGGGCCTTCGATGAACGTGGCGTGCCGGTGGCGAGCCCTGGCGACGTCCAGTGGAGCCTGGAGGGGCTCGAGGGCACGATCGAGAAGGGCCGCTTCACCGCTGCACCGGGGGTCGCGCAGGCCGGGCTCATCAAAGCATCGGTCGGGGGGGTGAACGGCGCGGCTCGCATTCGGGTGATTCCCGACCTCCCCTGGACCTACGACTTCGAGAACAGCGGGGAGACGCCCCCGGCCTACTGGATCAACGCGGCCGGAAAGTACGCGGTGCGCGAGATGGACGGCGGCAAGGTCCTCGTGAAGCTGGCTGACAACCCGTTCGCGTTCGCGAAGCGGACGCGCCCCTTCCTGGGGCCACCCGAGTTCAGCAACTACACCATCGAGTCCGACGTCCGGTCGATGGAACGGCGGCGGCAGATGGGAGACGTTGGGGTTGTTGCCCAGCGGTACGAGCTCGTGCTGTTCGGCAACCATCAGCGGCTGGAGCTGCAACCCTGGCAGCCCGAGGTCGAGCGCACGGTCAAAGTGGAGTACAACTGGAAGCCGGACACGTGGTACGTGATGAAGCTCGAGGTGCAGACCCTCGAGGGCACCAACGTGCGGGCACGCGGGAAGGTCTGGCCGAAAGGAGAGCCGGAACCGCCCGCGTGGACCATCGAGCGCGTGGACCCCATCGGCAGCCTCAAGGGCAGCCCCGGCATCTATGCGGATGCGATGAACGCCGCAGCCAGTGGGGGCTCCGAGATGTACTACGACAACATCAGGGTGTACGCGAACAAGTAGCGCGGGCGGCCGGCCACCCACAGGACTCTCGCGCGGACAGGAACACCGCGCACGAAGCAGGCTCATGAAAACATACGCACTCGCTTTCTCCGCCCTCCTTTCCGCCAGCGCGGTTGCCCTGGCCCTTGTCGCCGCGCCGGAACCCGCGCACACCGAGTGGCCGATGTGGGGCGGCACGCCCGACCGGAACATGTTCTCCACGATGAAGGGGTTGCCCACCACGTGGGACATGAAGACGAAACAGCACGTGAAGTGGATGGCGGAGCTGGGGTCGCAGACCTACGGCAACCCGGTCGTCTCCGGGGGCATCATCTTCGTTGGCACGAACAACGAGGCTATGTACGACAAGGAGATCAAGGGAGACAAGGGCATCCTGCTGGCGTTCCGGGAGTCGGACGGGCAGTTCCTCTGGCAGGCCGTGCACGACAAGCTCCCGGCCGGCCGCGCGGTTGACTGGCCCTTCCAGGGCGTCTGCTCTTCTCCTCTCGTCGAGGACGGCATCGTCTACTACGTTTCCAACCGCGGGGAAGTCATGGCGGTCGACGCGGACGGCTTCCGGGACGGAAAGAACGACGGGCCCTACCAGGACGAGAAGCTGACGCGCGAGGTCGACGTGGACATCATCTGGCGCTACGACATGATGGAGGAGCTTGGCGTGCTCCAGCACAACATGGCGAACTCGTCGCCGGTGGGCTACCAGAACCTGATCTTCGTCAGCACGTCCAACGGGCAGGATGAAAGCCACGTCAACGTTCCATCGCCTAAAGCTCCCTCGATCATCGCTCTCGACAAGAAGACCGGAGAGCTCGTCTGGGAAGACAATCCGGTCGGCGAGCGGATTCTGCACGGGCAGTGGTCATCGCCGGCGGTCGCCCAGGTTGGCGACACCGTACAGGTGGTGATCGGGCAGGGTGACGGCTGGGTCCGCGGCAACGAAGCGCTCACGGGCAAGCGGCTGTGGGAGTTCGACCTCAACCCGAAGGACTCGGTCTGGCCGAAGACACGGAACGAGGTCATCAGCACGCCGGTGATCCACGAGAACGTCGTGTACATCGCCAACGGCCAGGATCCCGAACATGGGGAGGGGGAAGGGCACCTCTACGCGATCGATGCGACCAAGCGTGGCGACATCACGGAGAGCGGAAGGATCTGGCACTACAGAGACATCCGGCGGTCGATCTCCACGGGCGCGCACTTCAATGGCATCCTCTACTACCCGGACTTCAGCGGCTTCCTCCACGCGATTGATATGAAGACCGGAAAGCCGCACTGGAAGCACGACATGTTCGCGGCCGTGTGGGGTTCCCCGATGGTGATCGACGGCAAGGTCTATCTCGGTGACGAGGATGGGGACATCGCCGTTCTCGAGGCCGGCCCCAAGATGAAGCTGATCGCGGAGAACAACATGGGCAGCTCCGTGTACTCGACGCCGGTTCCGGCCAACGGCACGCTGTTCATCGTCAACAGGAACCAGCTCGTCGCGCTGTCTGAGAAAAAGTAGAGGTACTTGGTGCGGGCTCGAATCCAGTCCCTTTGTGTCGTCCTCGGCCTGACCGGCGCCCTGCTGGCCGCGCAGGCCCCGGCGGGCGCTCCAGCGGATCGCTGGCCGCAGTTCCGCGGGTCTTCCTCGCTTGCAGGGACGAGCGCGACAACGCTGCCGGACGCCCTGAAGGTGCTCTGGACCTACAACGCGGGGGGGCCGATCGAGTCCTCTGCCGCCATCGTGGAGGGCACCGTTTACGTGGGATCGGTGACCGGCGAGCTGCATGCCCTGCAGCTGGCGGACGGCACGCGAAAGTGGACCTACAAGGCCGCAGAGGAAGGTATCGGGGAGTCGTCTCCCGCAGTGGCCGGCGGGCTCGTGTACTTCGGGGACCTTGGTGGCACGGTTCACGCCGTGGATGCCGCTTCCGGCAAAGCAGCCTGGACCTTCAAGACGGGCGGCGAGGTGAAATCGTCTCCGGTGGTCACAGGTGACCGCGTGATCGTCGGGTCCTACGACGCGCACCTGTATGCGCTCGGCGCGAAGGACGGCAAGCTCCTGTGGAAAGTGCAGACGGACGGCTACGTGCACGGCACGCCGGCCGTGGTCGACGGCGTGGCGTATATCGCCGGGTGCGACGAGATTCTGCGGGCCATCCGGGTCAGCGACGGGAAGGAAATCTTCAACACGTCGGCCGGCGCCTACACGGGGGCGTCGCCGGTGATAGCGGACGGGCGTGCCTACTTCGGCACCTACGAGAACGAAGTGCTCGCGGTAGACCTGACGTCCAGGAAGATTCTCTGGCGGTACAAGCACCCCGACCGCAGCTTTCCCTTCCACTCCTCCGCCGCTCTTTCCGGCGGGCGCCTGTTCGTGGGCGGCCGCGATCGCATGGTCCACGCCATTGACGCGAAGAGCGGGAAGGGAGCCTGGACCTTCATGACTCGCGCCCGGATCGATTCCTCACCCGTGGTTGCCGGCAACCGTGTGTATGTGGGCGGCAGCGAAGGGAAGCTGTTCGTGCTCGACGCCGGATCGGGCAAGAGCGTGTTCGAGTTCGAGGCCGGGGCGCCCATCACGGCATCACCCGCGCTTGCCGCCGGTCGTCTGGTGATCGGCTCGCAGGACGGCAACCTGTTCTGCCTCGGCTGATCGGTCGCTACATGGCCTCGATGCGCCACCTGACGGTCAGTGTCTGGGATCCACTTCGCAGGCCTGCCGCGGGAAGAGGCGCGAGCCTCCAGGTGACGCCGACAGACCCTGACGAGACGGGGGTGTTGCTTCGGAAGACCTCGCCGTAGCTGACGGCGCTCAGCGTGCCGTTGCTCCCGGAGCCGCTCACGGCTGAGGAGACCACCCACGAGACGCTCTCTGCGGGAATTGCCGTGCTTCCCTGAGGTGCGCTGAAGCTGCTCGTGTCCGCCTTGACCGAGATCCGCAGCCGCTGCCCGAGCAGGAAAAGTGTGGCATTGGAGTAGCCGACGGTCACCGGGGACGGAGCTCCTGTCGTCGTCACGGAAACATTCGTCACGGCGAATGACACGGCCGGAGGGGTCGACACCGTGACGATTTGCTGGGCTGCGACGGTGCGAGTGCCTGCCCCGAGCACCAGCAGGGGGACAAGGATGGCCAATCGCCCCAACGTGCCCGAGGCCATCACATCGCCTCCTGCATCCGGACCGGCTTCCGTTTGAGTCGCAACAGGAAGTCCAGCGGAGGGACCAGCCCGTCAGGTGTGAGCTGGAACTCCACTTCTGATGGGGAAACAGGCTCGAGATCACTGCGAAGCCGGCCCAGATCTATCACGGCCGTGTAAGACCCCGGAGCCAGGTTGTAAAAGGAATAACGCCCCTCCGGGTCGGTCATCGTCACACGGTCGCTCAGCCCCACTACGACGCCCGCGGCTTCCTCGCCACGGTCGAACTGCTGATTGCCGTTCAGGTCGATGTAGACCCGCCCGCCAATCGAGTTGAGCGGAACGGCGTAGAGGTCGATCCGCTGCGATGTGCGCGATGTCACACCAAGCTGTGTGCCTGACGTGCCCGTGTAGTTGGCCGGCAGATGGGCTTTGTCCAGCTCCAGTTCATACTGGCCGTCCGGGACCTTCTTGAAACTGTAGGTTCCGTCCGCGCTGGTTGCAGTTGAATATTCACCGAGGCGAACGAGCGCACCTGGGAGCGGCCGGCCTCCCTCGTCGATCAGGCGACCGGAGACCTGGCCGCCCCGCGCCGGTGTGCGGACGCCGAATCCACGCCGCAGCATGACCAGGACGCGCGGACGCTCCGCCCCCAAGACCGGCGTCGGCTGAAAGGTGGGCAGATGACCGTATTCGATGGAGAGCGTCGTGTTCGTTCCGAGCGAGTGGGTAAGGCGTACGCGAAGCCGTTGTGAGTCCAGCACCCGCGGAAACGCAGTCGTCGTGTAGAGGGAGGTGGAGCGCCGAAGCTGCAGAGAAGTCGTGACCTCATCCCAGACGCGCGAGGCTCCGTCAGGATACCACTGCGTTGCACTCTGATACATGAACTGAACACGAGGGTTCGGCGAGTACACGGCGACAGATTGAAGCTGCTGCCCGGTGACCCTCGAACCCCCGTGATCTCCGTTCAGTCCGGTGTCGGCCCAGTGGAACCGCTCGAAGAGACGGAACGGTCCAACCGGAAGTGATGCCGCGATGCCGG
>Ga0136613_10001872_pt1 | contig 11026 bp, 13 predicted proteins | sample AntDrymUQ2722106_2_FD_106649 | JGI IMG/M metagenome (GOLD analysis project Ga0136613, IMG submission 106649) | Polar desert sand microbial communities from Dry Valleys, Antarctica - metaG UQ272 (21.06) | ecosystem: Environmental > Terrestrial > Soil > Desert | place: Antarctica: Dry Valley... | reverse complement strand
GTCGGTCACTGGTCGGTCACTGGTTGCGCTCGAACACGATCCGCAGCCCGTGCAGTGTGAGCCAGGGCTCGTGGTGCTGGATCGTGCGCGAGAACCCCATGATGAGCTCGGCGAGCCCGCCGGTGCACACGACGGTGGCTTCGCCCAGCTCGGCCTGGAACCGATCGACGAGGGCGTCGACCTGGCCGGAGAACCCGTACACCGCGCCCGACTGGATCGACTCGATCGTCGACTTGCCGATGACGTTCTTGGGCGGTGTCAGCTCCACCCGCCCGAGCAGCGCCGCCCGGGCGAACAGCGCGTCCATCGCGATCTCGATCCCGGGGAAGATGGCACCGCCCAGGTACTCACTTTCGGCGCTCACCGCGTCGATGGTGTTGGCGGTACCGAAGTCGACGACGATCGACGGGCCGCCGTAGAGGTCGTAGACACCGACGGCGTTGGCGATGCGATCGGCGCCGACCTCCTTGGGGTTGTCGTAGAGGATCGACATGCCGCTGCGAACGCCGGGCTCCAGGACGAGGGCCTCGAACCCGAAGTAGCGGGTGCACATCTCGCGCAGCGCCGCCGTGACCCGCGGGACACCGGACGCGACCGCCACGCCGGACACATCGGTGTCGGGCGCGAAGCCGTGGAAGCCGAGGAACTGTCCCACGACCAACGCCAGCTCGTCAGAGGTGCGCTCCGCCAACGAGGCGATCCGCCAGTGGTCGCGCAGCGTCGCACCGTCGAAGAGACCGATGACGGTCTGGGTGTTGCCGGCGTCGATGGCGAGCAGCACGGCGGCCTACGCCGACTCGCCGGAGCCGGGGCCGGGGCCGGAGCCGCAGCCGGCGGCGAGGTCGAGGCCGAGGTCGAGCGCGGGCGCCGAGTGCGTGAGCGCGCCCACTGCGAGGTAGTCGGCGCCCGCCTCGGCGTAGGGGCGCGCCGTCGTGAGCGTGACCCCGCCCGAGACCTCCACCGGGCACACCCCGCCGAGGAGCGCCGTCGCCTCCATGACGTCAGCCGGTGCCATGTTGTCGAGCAACACCAGGTCGGGGCCGGCGGTCTTCGCTTCCGCGACCTGTTCCAGGGTGTCGCACTCGACCTCGACGATCCGTCCCGGCCACCGGGCGCGGGCGCGCTCGACGGCTTCGCGCAGCGCCACGTGCGCCAGGTGGTTGTCCTTGACGAGCACGGCGTCGGAGAGGCTCTCCCGGTGGTTGACGCCGCCGCCCGCACGCACCGCCGCCTTCTGCAGCGCCCGCAGGCCGGGAAGCGTCTTGCGCGTGTCGCGAATCTTCGCCTCCGTGCCCGCGACCGCCTCGACGAAGCGCCGGGTAAGCGTGGCGACGCCCGAGAGGGAGCACAGGAAGTTGAGGGCAGTGCGCTCGATCACGAGGATGGCGCGCAGGTCGCCCGTGATCCGGCCGAGCGCCACGCCCGCGGCCACCGTCTCGCCGTCGGCGGTCGACCACTCCACGCTGACCGCAGGATCGACCTGGTGGACCACCTCGGTGGCGCACGCAGTGCCGGCGACGACGCCGTCGGCGCGCGCGACGAACCGGGCGGACGCGGCGACACCGGGATCGATGATCGCGATCGACGTGACGTCGCCGAAGCCGCCCAGGTCTTCGGCGAGGGCGCGGCGCACCGCCGCCTGCACCGCCGGTCGCGGCGGGTCGAAGTCGGCCGACCGACTCACGGCGCGTCGCTTCGGGCGGGAGCGGCCAGCGGCACCAGCACCGGCTCGGTACGTGCGGCGCGCAGCACGAAGCGGCCCAGCAGCTCGCGGCGCGGCTCGGGATGGTCGCGACGGGTGTGCGTCCCGCGCGACTCCGCGCGGGCGGCGGCGCCCGCCACCACCGCCGCGCTCACGGTGATCAGGTTGCGCAGCTCGCATGCGGCCCGATCGGGCCGGTCGGGTTCGGGCCGGTCGGGTTCGGCCCGGTCGGGTTCGGCCCGGTCGGCAGCGCGGCCGGCGATCTCGTCGACCGCGCGCGCGGCACGCGCCAGGCTGGCGGCGTCGCGCAGCACCCCCGCGTCGCGGGTCATCGCGTGCTGGAGCTGTTCCCGCAGCTGCGGCACATCGCCGGGCGCGGCGACGGGACTCGTCGCCGTGGTCGCCCGTGGTGGGGCCGGCGCCGCGCCCGGTTCGAGCCCGCGGAGCACGCCGGTGGCGTCGGGCTCGTCCTTGCCCACGGTAATGGCACGCACGGCGCGGGCGGCGAAGACGAGCCCGTCGAGCAGCGAGTTCGAAGCCAGCCGGTTGGCGCCGTGGACGCCGGCGCACGCCGTCTCCCCGCACGCCCACAACCCCGGGAGAGTCGTGGCGCCGTCGAGGTCGGTTGCGACACCCCCACACAGGTAGTGGGCCGCGGGCGCGATCGGGAGCAGCTCCCGGCGCGGGTCGAGCCCGGCTCCGCGACAGGCGCGGGCGATGGTCGGGAAGCGCGCTGCGAACCCCTCGATCCCCGTCGCGTCGAGCCACAGGTGGTCGAGCCCGCGCTCGCCCAACCGAAGGGCGATGGCTCGGCTCACGACGTCTCGAGGGGCGAGATCGCCGAGCGGGTGCTCGTCGGCCATGAACGCCACGCCGTGCTCGTCGCGCAGCACCGCTCCCTCCCCGCGGAGCGCCTCGGAGAGCAGCGGCCGCGGCATCGCCGGGTGGTGCAGGGCGGTGGGATGGAACTGCACGAACTCGAGGTCGGTCACCGCCGCGCCCGCCCGCAGCGCCATGGCGATGCCGTCGCCGGTGGAGAGCGCGGGGTTGGTGGTGACGGCGAAGCACTGGCCGGCACCGCCGGTGGCGAGCAACGTGTGGCGGGCCCGCACCTCCACCACCTCGCCGGTCGGGTCGAGGGCACGCACCCCCGCCACCCGGCCGTGCTCGACGAGCAGGTCGATCGCGAGGGAGCCCTCGTGGATGACGACAGGGGTGCCGAGCACCCCGGCGCGCAGCGCCCGCTCGATCTCGGCCCCGGTGGCGTCGCCGCCGGCGTGCACGACCCGGGCGACGGAGTGCCCACCCTCGCGGGCCGCGGCGAGCGGCCCGGAGCCGGGGTCGCCGTCGCGGTCGAACCGGGCGCCCAGTGCCATGAGCGCCCGCACTTGCTCGGGCCCCTCGGTGACGAGCGCCCGGACCGCGTCGACGTCGCAGAGGCCTGCTCCTGCGGCCACCGTGTCGGAGAGGTGCAGCTCCGACGAGTCGCCCGGGAAGAGGGTGGCGGCCACCCCGCCCTGCGCGTAGCGCGTCGCCGAGGAGCCGAGCTCGCCCTTGGTCACCAGCGCGACGTGCAGCCCGGCGCGGGCGGCGGTGATGGCGGCCCACAACCCGGCGACCCCACTGCCGAGCACGAGAACGTCCGGCCTGCCTTTCCGCTCGCTGCGTTCGCTTCGCCGCTCCCTCACGGGTCGCGAGCCTACTGAGGCGGGTTCTGCATCACGGAGCGATCTCGCGCAGCGCGCCCGGCGCGCGCGCCGGCACCGGGACGGGGCGGTTGGTCGCGTCGACGTGGACGACGACGGGTTCGTAGGTCGCCAGCTCGGCCTCGGAGTACTGGGCGTAGCTGACCACGATGACCCGGTCACCGGTGTGCACGAGCCGCGCTGCCGCCCCGTTGAGGACGACGTCGCCGGGACCGCCGGCAATGACGTAGGTCTCGAATCGGGCGCCGTTGTCGATGTCGAGCACGTGGACCTGCTCGTGCTCGCGCAGGTCACCGAGCTCCATCAGCTGCGGGTCGAGGGTGATCGACCCGACGTAGTTGAGGTCGGCGCCGGTTACCGTCGCCCGGTGGATCTTCGACTTCATCATGGTCCGAAGCACAGGATGCTCCTCAGGTCGAGACGCTGGGAACGGGAAGGTCGGCCACCACGTCCTCGTCGACGACGGTGAACGTCGTGTTGTCGATCAGCCGGGTGGTGCCGATCCGGGCGGCCAGCGCGAGCACGGCCTCGACGCCGTCGTCGAGCCGCTCGCACGCCGCGAGGTCGTCGGCCCGGCGGACCTCGGCGTAGTCGAGCGTCGCCAACGGCTCGGCGGCGACGACGGCCGCAACCGCGTCACCCACCCGCCCGGCGGCGCGCTCACCGGCGTGCACGGCTTCGACTCCGGCAGCCAGCGCCCGCATGAGCACCGTGGCGGCGGCGCGCTCGGCGGGCGCCAGGTAGGCGTTGCGGCTCGACCGCGCGACCCCGTCGGCCTCGCGGACGGTCGGGCAGCCCACCACCGTGACCGGCAGCGACAGGTCGGACACGAGGCGGCGCACCACTGCAAGCTGCTGGAAGTCCTTGCGCCCGAAGTACGCGTGGCAAGGCCCCATGATGGCGAGCAGCTTGGCGACGACGGTCGCCACGCCGGCGAAGTGCAACGGGCGGGTGGTGCCGCACAGCCCGTCGGTGAGCCCGGCGACGCTGACGGTCGTGAGGGGCGGCTCCGGGTACATCTCGGCGACGGACGGCACGAACAGCACGTCGACGCCCTCGGCGCGGGCGATGTCGGCGTCGCGTGGGAGGTCGCGCGGGTAGGCATCGAGGTCCTCCGCCGGGCCGAACTGGAGCGGGTTCACGAACACGCTCACGACGACGACATCGTGGACGGCGCGGGCGGCCCGCATGAGCGAGCGGTGCCCGTCGTGGAGAAAGCCCATTGTCGGTACGAACCCCACGGTGCCGCCGGAGTGGCGGATGTCGTCAGCGACACGACGCACGTCGTCGACGCGCTCGACCGTGCACATCGCAACCGATGGCCGGGCGCGCGTCGCCTCCTGCGTCCCGTCACGCACGGTCGTCCCTTGACCCGGAGAGTGACCCGGAGAGTGATCGGGCAACGCTGTCCTTTCGTTCCAGCCCCGCAAGCGGGTGCCGGACTACTCAGCCTTCGGCGTGCGCAATCCTACCCCGGCAGGGCGGATCCCGCGCCAGCCGCTCCGGGGCACGGAGACGAGCGCGGGGTCGAGGTCGGCGAGGGGCGCCAGCACGAAGGCCCGCTCGAAGAGCCGCTCGTGCGGGACGACGAGATCGGGCTCGTGGTGGATCTCGTGGCCCACGAGCAGCACGTCGATGTCGAGGGGGCGGGGACCGAAGCGCTCGCCCGGTTCCCGCCCCGCGGCGACCTCCAGGCGCTGGGCCAGCTCGAGCAGCTCGCGGGCGGTGCAGTCGGTGTCGACCGCGACGACGGCGTTCAGGTAGTCGGGTTGGGGCGGACCCCCGACCGGGTCGGTCTCGTAGACGGGCGACACGGCCACGACCGTCACCCCAGGGCCGGCGTCGAGCCCGTCGACCGCGCCCTGGAGCGCGCCGGCCCGGTCCCCGAGGTTGGCGCCGAGCCCGAGGTAAGCACGGCGCCGCGACCGTGAGCCGTCGGTCTCAGCCGGGCACACGGGCGGGGTCGATCCCGTAGTCGGCGACGAACTCGGCCAGGCCCTTGGCGCGCAGGTCGGCGGCGACCATCGCCAGGGCCCGCGCCGCCAGGTCGGGATCGGGACCGCACTCGATGACGCCCACGACCCGCCCGGTGCGCCGGTCGCGGATGCGCACACCGAGCGGCCCGTGGCGGGCGAGCTGACGGGCGAGCGAACGGCTCAAGAGCCCGATGCCCCCGGTGCGGGCGCGCCCGACCCCTCCGATCTCGGCATCGAGACGATCGCCGGCGGGTTCGTCGGACAGCGGCGCGTCGAGAGCAGGCGGACGACGGTCGCGGCGGCTCATCGCTCGATGCGCACCGCAACATGGTCGACCATCGCCCGCACCGGCGGGTGCAGTTTGCGCACGGTGACCACGACATGCTCGACGCGGGGGTCGGAGCGGCACACCTCGGCGATGCGGGCGGCGAGCCGTTCCAAGAGGTGAAAGCGCTCGCTGCGCACCACCCGGCTGACCGCCTCGCAGACCGCGGCGTAGTCGACGGTGTCGTCGAGCTCGTCGGAATCCGCCGGGCGGGCGAGGTCGACGGCCAGCTCGACGTCGACCTCGAAGGGCTGGGGGCGCGACTGCTCCTCGGGCAGGGCCCCGTGCACGCCCAGCTCACGCAATCCCCGGATCTCGATGCGTTCGGTCATGTGCGACTCCTGTCCGGGCTGCCCGGACGTGCCTACCCCGTCAGCGTCAGCCGGCACGCCGGATCCCCTCGTCGAGCGTGACCGCCACGATCTCCCGGCCCGAGGCGCCGAGCTGGCGACCGGTGATGCGCTCGACGATCACCACCGCGTGCGTCCCCGCGTCGATGAGCCCGCTGTAGAGGAGGTAGCCGGCCATGACGCCGATGAGACGGTCGCTCAGCTCCTCGTGGTGGACGAGGACCCGCTCGGCCGGGTCGGCGAGCCAGGCGGCAATGGTCGAGTAGACCGCGTCGAGGCGTTCGGCCAGCTCGTCGGCGCGTCCGAGCGGCTGGTGCTCGTAGGCGAGGCCGGCCTCCTCGTAGGCCCTGAGGTTGTGAGGCGAGTCGAGCAGGCTCAGGACGTGGGTGAAGCCGCGCCCCGACAGCCACAGCAGCTCCTCCTGGCGCCGGACCTTGCGGTGGCTGCGGGCGAAGCCGCCGGGCCGCTCCGAGACCGCGAGACGGTCGGTGATGACCCAGCAGAAGAGCCGTGGCTGGAGGCCCTGGGCCCACCGACCCTTCACGCCGCCTCCCCGGCCCGGCGCAGCGCGTCGAGCAGGCGGATGGCCCGAGCCGCGCCCCGGGCGTCGTGCACCCGCACGAGGCGGGCGCCCCGCTCGACCGCGAACACCACGGTGGCGAGCGTGCCCTCCTCCCGCGCGTCGACCGGGAGCTCGGCGCCGAGGGCGCCCGACGTGCCGCCGGTGTCGCCCGCCGCACCGGTGTCGCCCGCGGCGCCGAGCACGGCGCCGATGAACCGCTTGCGCGACGTCCCGACGAGCAGGGGTACGCCGACCGCCTCGACCAGCTCGGGTAGGCGCGCGAGCAGCGCGAGGTTGTGAGCCAGCGTCTTGCCGAAGCCGATGCCCGGATCGGCGGCGAGGGCGGCTGCGGCCATGCCCGCGGCGCGAGCGGCGTCGAGCCGTTCGACGAGGAAGGCGCCGACCTCGCCAACCACGTCGTCGTACCGAGGGTCGCGCTGCATGGTACGGGGTTCGCCGCGCATGTGCATGACGACATAGCCCGCGCCGGCCTCGGCGGCGACGTCGAGGATGGCCGGATCGGCCCGGCCGGCCGTCACGTCGTTCACGATCGTGGCACCGGCGGCGAGCGCCCGCTCGGCCACCACCGCCTTGCTGGTGTCGATGCTCACCGGGCAACCGGCCTCCGCCGCCAGACGCGTGACTACGGGCAGGACCCGGGTGAGCTCCTCGTCGGCGGGGACCGGGTCGGCTCCGGGGCGGGTCGACTCGCCCCCGACATCGAGCACGTCGGCACCCGCCGCCACCAGGTCGAGCCCGTGGGCGACGGCGGCCTCGGGCTCGAGGAAGCGGCCCCCGTCGGAGAACGAATCAGGCGTGACGTTGACGACGCCCATGACCCCAGGCCGTGCTCCGCAGACGTCGCTCCAATTGAACATTCAGGCCGCAGCGTACCGCCGTCCATCCGAGGCCGATTTCCCGCCTCCTGGCGCGCTCCCTACGATTGGCCAAATGTCCGACCAGAAGCTCCGGGCGTTGTCGACGACCGACGGTTCCGTGCGTGCGGGCGAGATCGACAAGCCGCGCATCGAGCGGGCGGTGCGGGAGATCCTCGAGGCGATCGGCGAGGACCCCGACCGCGACGGGATGCGCGCCACCCCGCGGCGCATCGCCAACATGTACGAGGAGATCTTCGCCGGCCTGCGCCAGGACCCGTCCGAGCACCTCGTCACGACGTTCGAGGCCGGTCACGACGAGATGGTCATGGTGCGCGACATCCCGCTGTTCAGCGTGTGCGAGCACCACCTCGTGCCCATGCACGGGCGGGCCCACGTCGCCTACATCCCCGGTGCCGACGGGCGCATCACCGGGCTGTCGAAGCTGGCGCGGGTGGTGGAGACGCTGGCGCGCCGGCCGCAGGTGCAGGAGCGGCTCACGACCCAGATCGCCGACGCGCTCCAGACGGCACTCGATCCGCTCGGCGTGTTCGTGGTGATCGAGGCCGAGCACCTGTGCATGTCAATGCGCGGGGTGAACAAACCGGGATCCCTCACCGTCACCTCGGCGGTACGTGGCCTGTTCAAGGCCAACCCCGCCACCCGCGCCGAGGCCATGGCCTTCGTCGCCCAACCCGGCCTCCGCATCGGGTAGGGAGGACGCCGCACCGCCACGTCAGGCAGCTCACCGTTTTGGCGTCACCTGAGCACGTATTTGATGCTCAGGTGACGCCAAAAGCGGGGGCGCCTACCTCGGGGGGGCCTCGGTGGCGGCAGCGGCGGTGCTGCGGCCGGCCCCACGCTCGGCGCCATCGCTCCACAGGCGGGCGGCGGCGAGCACCTCGCGCACCTGCTTGGTGTCGAGCGTCTCGTGCGCCACGAGCTCCGACGCCAGGTGGTCCAGCACCGCGCGGTTCTCCGTGAGCACCTCGCGGGCCCGGGTGTGGGCGGTGTCGACCAGGACCCGCACCTCCCGATCGATGCTCGCGGCCACGTCGTCGGAGTAGTCGGGCGTGTTGGCCAGGTCGCGCCCGAGGAACACCTCGTCGCGCGGCTGGCCGAAGCGCAGCGGACCGAGCACGTCACTCATCCCGAACTGCGTGACCATCTGGCGGGCGATGGTGGTGGCGCGCTCGATGTCGTTCTGCGCGCCGGTCGTCGGGTCGGAGAAGATCAGCTCCTCGGCCGTGCGCCCGCCGAGCAGCATCGCCAGCTCGTCGTTGAGCTGGCTGCGGGTCACGAGGAACTTGTCCTCCAGCGGCAGCGTCAGCGTGTACCCGAGCGCGGAGCCCCTCGGGATGATCGACACCTTGTGCACCGGGTCGGTGTTGGGCAGCGCGTGCGCCACCAGCGCGTGCCCACCCTCGTGGTACGCGATGACCCGCTTCTCGCGCTCCGAGATCAGGCGGCTCTTGCGCTCCGGCCCGGCCATCACCCGGTCGATCGCTTCGTCGAGCTGGGGCATCCCGATGAGCGTCAGCCCGTTCCGGGCGGTGAGCAGCGCCGCTTCGTTCAGCAGGTTGGCGAGGTCGGCACCGGTGAAGCCCGGGGTGCGGCGGGCGATCACCGCGAGGTCTACCCCCTCGGCGAGCGGCTTCCCCCGCGCGTGGACGGCCAGGATCTTCTTACGGCCCTCGAGGTCGGCCCGGTCGACGACGACCTGGCGGTCGAACCGACCGGGCCGCAGCAGCGCCGGGTCGAGGATGTCGGGACGGTTCGTCGCCGCGATGAGGATCACACCCGAATCCGGGCCGAAGCCGTCCATCTCCACGAGGAGTTGGTTGAGGGTCTGCTCCCGCTCGTCGTGGCCGCCGCCGAGCCCGGCGCCACGACGGCGCCCCACCGCGTCGATCTCGTCGACGAACACGATCGCCGGCGCGTCCGCCTTGGCCTGCTCGAAGAGGTCGCGCACCCGCGACGCGCCGACTCCGACGAACATCTCTACGAAGTCGGAGCCGCTGATCGAGAAGAACGGTCGGCTCGCTTCCCCGGCGACCGCCTTGGCGAGCAGCGTCTTCCCGGTCCCCGGAGGCCCGACGAGGAGCACGCCTTTCGGGATCTTGGCCCCGATCTCGGTGAAGCGCTCGGGTGCTTCGAGGAACTCCTTGATCTCGCGCAGCTCCTCGATCGCCTCGTCGAGCCCGGCCACGTCGGCGAAGGTGGTCTTGGGGTGGTCCTTGCTGAGCTGCTTGGTCCGGGCCCGCCCCATCCCGAAGAGCCCCTTGCCCCCACCCTGGAAGCGGGAGAACACGAACAGGAGGATCAGCAGGATCAAGGCGAAGGGGGCGAGGGCCCGCAGGAACCCGAACACCGGGCTCTCGCGCTGCCTGTCGACCTCGAGCTCGACGCCCTCGGCGTCGCGGATCTGGGCCGTGATCTCGTCGGAGAACGCTTCGGGGAAGCTGACGGTGTAGGCAGTGCCGTCGGTGAGCTCGCCCTCCACCTCGTGGCTGCGGTCGAGGATGGTGGCGGTCTCGACATCGCCTGCTTCGAGGCGGCGCGTGTAGGCGGCGAGGTCGAGGTGCTCCCGGTCCGACCCCTCGTCGCGGAGCACGAGGTTCCACAGGAGGGCCCCGCCCACCACGACGGCGAGGAGGAGCGCCAGCACCTTCGCGCGCTTCGTCACCTTGCCTCCACTGATCGTCGGACTCCGTAGGTTACCGCGCCGCCGAGAGCCCCTCCGGGCCGGGCACCGGGCGGGCTACGCCCAGACGGGGCCCAGGTACTGCACGATGCACGGTAGGTTCCGGTACCGCTCCTCGACGTCGAGGCCGTAGCCGACGACGAAGTCGGGCGGGATGTTGAACCCCACGTACCTGATGTCCAGATCGACCCGTTGCAGACCCTCCTTGAGGAGCAACGCGCACACCTCGAGGGAGGCGGGGCCCCGAGCGGCGAGGTTCTTGCGCAGGTAGGCGAGGGTGAGCCCCGAGTCGACGATGTCCTCCACGATGATGACGTGGCGCCCGGTGAGGTCGAGGTCGAGGTCCTTGATGATCCGCACGACCCCGCTGGTTCGGGTGGCCGACCCGTACGACGAGACCGCCATGAAGTCGAACTCCACCGGCAGGTCGACGGCACGAGCGAGGTCGCTCATGAACATGAACGCGCCCTTGAGCACGCCGACGAGCAGCGGCGGGCGCCCGGAGTAGTCGACGGTCAGCTCGGCGCCGAGCGCGGCGATGCGCGCCTGGAGGTCGCTGGCCTCGACCACGGTCTCACCGAGCTGGGGATCACCGCGGTAGAGGTCGCTCACCGATCGCTCACGTGACGGGTCCTGCCTTGATCCAGAGGAAGCGCCGGGTGCGCCAGCTCACCCGGCTCCAGCCGGCGGTACCGTAGCCGACCCGCCACACCGTCTCGCCCGTGCCGGCTCGCAGCACGTCTACCTCGCTCGCCGCCGTCCGCTGGAGCTGCGCCGCCGGTCCCACGACCTCGGCGTCGACGACGCAGGCCGACCGCCCGTCGGG
>Ga0136613_10001870_pt1 | contig 11034 bp, 10 predicted proteins | sample AntDrymUQ2722106_2_FD_106649 | JGI IMG/M metagenome (GOLD analysis project Ga0136613, IMG submission 106649) | Polar desert sand microbial communities from Dry Valleys, Antarctica - metaG UQ272 (21.06) | ecosystem: Environmental > Terrestrial > Soil > Desert | place: Antarctica: Dry Valley... | reverse complement strand
CCACCATCGACCACAAGAAGATCGGGATCATGTACAGCACCACCGCGGTCGCCTTCTTCGTGATCGGCGGCATCGAGGCGCTGCTGCTCCGTCTCCAGCTCTCGGCGCCCAACGGCGCGCTGCTCACCGCGTCGCAGTACAACACGCTGTTCACGATGCACGGGACGACGATGGTGTTCCTCATGGGGATGCCACTGGCAGTGGCGTTCGGGAACTACCTCATCCCGCTCCAGATCGGTGCTCGCGACGTGGCCTTCCCGCGGCTGAACGCGTTCGGCTACTGGGGTTTTCTCTTCGGTGGACTCTTCATCTACTCGAGCTTCCTCCTCGGCGGCGCTCCGAACGGGGGCTGGTTCGGCTACACGCCCCTCACGAGCACACCCTTGACCCAGGGTTTCCTGCCCGGACGCGGGCCCGATTTCTGGACCGTCGGGCTCGTGATGCTCGGCATCGCGTCGACGACCACGGCGATCAACTTCGTCGTGACGGTGGTGAACATGCGCGCGCCGGGCATGACGTTCATGCGCATGCCGGTGTTCACGTGGATGATGACCGTGGTCGCGTTCCTCACGCTGTTCGCGATGCCGATCATCACCGCCGCGCTGATCATGGTGTACTTCGACCGCCAGTGGGGGACGAACTTCTTCGCCCCGGCCGCGGGGGGCGACCCCCTGCTCTACCAGAACCTGTTCTGGCTCTTCGGCCACCCCGAGGTCTACATCCTGATCCTCCCGGGCATGGGCATCGTCTCGGAGATCCTCCCCGTGTTCTCGCGCAAGCCGCTGTTCGGCTACCCGGTCGTGGTGTTCTCGGGCATCGCCATCGGCTTCCTCGGTTGGGGCGTGTGGGCCCACCACATGTTCACCACCGGCCTGGGCCCGGTGGCGATCTCGGCGTTCGCACTGTCCACCATGCTCATCGGCGTGCCGACCGGGGTGAAGATCTTCAACTGGCTCGCCACCGTGTGGGGAGGGTCGGTGCGGCTTACGACCGCGATGCTGTTCGCGCTCGGCTTCATCGCCATGTTCACGCTGGGCGGCCTGTCAGGAGTGCTCCACTCCGTCGTGCCCGCCGACACCCAGCAGACCGACACCTACTTCGTCGTCGCCCACTTCCACTACGTGCTCTTCGGCGGCCTCGTGTTCGGGCTCTTCGGGGGCTTCTACTACTGGTTCCCGAAGGTCACCAGCCGCTTTATGAGCGAGGGCCTGGGCAAGCTCAACTTCTGGACCATGCTCGTCGGGTTCAACCTGACGTTCTTCCCGATGCACTTCGTCGGCCTCTACGGCATGCCCCGCCGCACCTACCGCTACGACGACGGGCTCGGCTGGGACTTCCTGAACCTAATCGAGACGGTCGGCGCCTTCGTGATCGCGCTCTCGACGCTGATCTTCCTCGTGAACCTCATCGTCAGCCGCCGTCACGGCAAGCCGGCGGGCGACGACCCGTGGGACGCCCGCACGCTCGAGTGGTCGATCCCATCTCCCCCGCCCGAGTACAACTTCGCCGAGATCCCCGAGGTCGAGAGCCGCGACGAGCTCTGGCACCGCAAGTACACCGAGGATGACGACGGCCGCCTGGTTCGCCTTCCCAAGGGCGGCGCCGTCGCCACCACCGAGCACGGCGTCGGTGGCGGGGAGGCAGCCGTGGGTGGCGGCGGCCACGACGACCACGGGATTCACATGCCGTCGCCGTCGTACTTCCCGTTCGTCCTGGCGCTCGGTCTGCCCATCCTCGGCTACGGGGCGGTGTTCAAGAACTTCTGGTTCGTGCCCATCGGCGCCGTGGTCGTGCTCTTCGGGATGTACGCGTGGGCGATCGAGCCCGCCACCGAGCCCGAGCCGGAAGGCCACTGATGCAAGAAGTCACGCCCCGCCCGCTCCACGGCACCCCGGCCCACGCCCCGCCCGTCACCGCGAGCGGCGTGACGAATACGAAGCTGGCGATGTGGCTGTTCCTGTCGTCGGACGCATTGTTCTTCGGCGCCTTCATCTCCGCCTATCTCCTGTACCGGGGGCGGAGCCAGGACCCGCCGTTTGCCGAGGACGTCTACAACATCCCGTTCACCTCGGTGACGTCGTTCATCCTGCTGATGAGCAGCCTCACGATGGTGCTCGCACTGGCGGCGATCCAGCGCGGCGACTACCGGCGCCTGCGCATCTGGCTCCTCGCCACGGCGCTGTTCGGCTCCACTTTCATCGCCGGCCAGGTGTTCGAGTTCACCGAGTTCTACCGGGAGGGCCTCACCCCCAGCAGCAACCTGTTCGGCTCGACGTTCTTCGTGCTCACCGGGTTGCACGGCGCGCACGTCACCGCCGGGATCATCTGGTTGCTCTCATTGTGGGGCCTGGCGGCGCAGGGCCGCCTGACGAGCGCCGACTCGGAGAAGGTCGAGATCGCCGGCCTCTACTGGCACTTCGTCGACGTGGTGTGGATCGTGATCTTCACCGTCGTGTACCTGATCCCGAGGTAGCAGCAGTGGCCGACACCGACACCGGAGCGGACACCGCCGGCGAGACGACGGCCAGCGTGCCCGAGCGTGCGGTGGCTGCGCTCGAGCACCCTGGCGCTGAGATCGAGAAGCTCGCCGAGGAGCACCTGCCGGAGGGGTTGACGGAGTCGGCGCCGGGCCTGCTGCCGGGCGAGGAGCAGCCGCACCCGTCGCCGCTCAAGTACGTGGTGATCGCGGTGGTGTTGGTGATCGTGACGGCGGCGGAGGTCTGGACCTCCTACCTCGATGAGGTCCTGTCCGACAACGTGATCATCGTCCTGCTGCTGCTATTCGGCTTCCTGAAGTTCACGATGGTGGCGGCCTGGTACATGCACTTGCGCACCGACAAGCCGATCTTCCGCCGCTTCTTCGCACTGGGCGTCACCGCCGCGATCCTCCTGTACCTGATCGTGCTGCTGATGCTGCACGTGTTCGAGTGAAGCCGTGACCCTGGCGGCCGCGGCCCGCTTCCCCGGGTGGGAGCCCCACCCCGACGTCTGGCTGCTGGTCGGCCTGCTGGCGGCCGGCTACGCGATCGCGCTCGTCCGCATGGGCCCTCGCCACGTGGCGCCCGGGCAACCGGCCGCGACCCACTTCCAGGTGACGTGCTGGTCGCTCGGCGTGCTCGCGGTGTGGGTTTCCTCCGATTGGCCGATCCACGACATCGCCGAGCGGTCGCTGTACAGCGCGCACATGGTGCAGCACCTGGTGCTGTCGATGGTGGCAGCGCCGCTGCTGCTGCTGGGCACGCCGGGTTGGCTGCTGCGCGCGCTGCTGCGTCCGCCATGGCTGTTCCGGTTGGTGCGGGCGTTCGCCCGGTTCCTCCCCGCGCTGATCGTGTTCAACGTCGTCCTCGTGCTGACGCACTGGCCCGCGCTCGTGAACGCGAGTCTCCGCTCCGGGCTGCTCCACTTTGTCGTGCACGCGCTGATCTTCGTGTCGGCACTGATCGTGTGGCTACCTATCGTCAGCCCGCTCCCCGAGATCCCCCGCCTGTCGCCCCCCGGTCGCATGATCTTCCTGTTCCTCCAGTCGGTCGTCCCCACCGTCCCCGCCTCGTTCCTGACCTTCGGGCGTACACCGCTCTACAAGTTCTACGAAGACGTGCCGCAACTCTTCGGCCTCTCGACCGTCGACGATCAACGCATCGCCGGCCTGATCATGAAGATCGGCGCCGGGCTGCTGCTCTGGCTGCTCATCGCGGTGCTGTTCTTCCGCTGGGCCGCCGACGAGGAGCGCGGGAGCCGGGCCCACCGGCAGTGGCAGGATCTTGACCGCGAGGTGACCCGCATGAGCCGGATGGAGCCGACGAGCCCGTGAGCGACGAGGAACCGGAACCGGGATCCGCCGACGCCGACGCCGACGCCGACGCGGATGCCGGTGCCGGCGAGAAGACGCCCGACGCCGAGGCGACCGCGGTCGAGACGACTGCGCCCGACGCGGTGACGACCGGGGAGCCACCGGCGCAACCCGTCGCGCCCGATCGCCCCCACCCTGCTCGCGACCGGCTGCTGCTGCCGGTCATGCTCCCGCTGCTGGCGATGGCCGCGGTCGCGCTCTACGTACTCAACCTGTCGCGGGTCTTCCTCGCCGGCGGGAACGGCGCCGCCTCCGTCGTCGCCGGCTCCATCGTCACCGTCGCCATCCTCGTGGGTGCCGCCGTCATCTCGGCCAGCCCGCGCCTGCGCTCGTCGACTCTGACCCTGACGGTGGCGTTCCTGCTCGTCGTGGTGGTGTCGGCGGGTCTCGTCACGCTCGGGCCGAGTGAGGAGCACGCCGACGGCGAGGGCAGCGGTTTCGTCGAGCCCGAGGGACCGCCGACGGCCGCCTTGGCGGTCGACGCCCTCCCCACCTTGAAGTTCCAGTCCGAGGAGTTCACCCTGCCGGCCGGCGTCCTCGAGATCACCTACGTCGACAAGGGCGGCTCGCACACGCTCGTGTTCGAGGAGCCCGAATTCGCGGGCTTTGAGCTCGCGGTCCCCGGTGGGCCCAAGAAGGGGAAGGTGGAGATCGGCGACGGCGAGTACACGATCTTCTGCAGCGTCCCCGGCCACCGCGCTTCGGGCATGGAAGCCGCGCTCGTCGTCACGCCCGGCGTGGCTCCGCCTCCCGCGGAGGAAGGCGCGACCACGACCTCCGCTCCCTGACCCAAACGGTTTTGGCGTCGCTGAGGTCGAACTATTCCCCCTGAGCGACGCCAAAACGTGCCGGCACCATCACCCGCAGCGCGCCCGGGACCGTTTCGAGGCGGACAGGGAGCGGGCCGATGCGCTCTCCGCTGCCGTAGAGCTCGATCGGAAGGCTCGGGTCGAGCGACTCGATCACGACCTCGCGCCCTCGCAGCATGGTCACGGCCGGATGCGAGACATGCGTCCCTCGGAAGACTTTCGGGAAGCTCCACAGGAACGCCGGCCGCGACACCGGGCCGACGATGCACACGTCGAGCCGGCCGTCATCGAGCTGCGCGTCGGGCGTGATCATCATGCCGCCCGCGTAGCACCGGCCGTTCCCCACCGCGAGGAGCCACGCTTCGATCTCCCGCGCCTCGCCGTCGACCGTGAGGCGGAAGTGGTGGGGGCGGTACGTGGCGAGGGTACGCAGGACGGCGAGCACGTAGAGCGTGGTGCCGCTCGCCCATTGCACGCCGTTCGCCCACCGGTTGGCCTCGGAGTCGAAGCCGGTGTTCGCCACCGACGCGAACCAGCGGCTCGATCCACCGTCGCCCGGCGGAGCCTCGGCGCGCCCGAGGTCGACGGTCCCCAGTCGTCCCGACTCCAGAATCGGGACTGCGTCGAGTGGTCGACGGTGGTCCAGCCCGAGGTGGCGGGCGAAGTCGTTGCCGGCGCCGGTAGGGACGATCGCGAGCACGCCGCCGGCCTCGGTCGCGAGGCCGGCCAGCTCGCTGACCGTCCCGTCGCCCCCGCACGCCACGACCCCGCGGTCGGCCGCGAGCGCCTTCTGGGCGAGCACACGCGCATCCTCGAAGTCGGACGAGACGCAGACCTCGATGTCGAGATCCGACTGCTCGAAGGCGGCCGTGAGCCGGGGGAGGAGCTTGCGGGTGCGGCCGCGACCGGCGCTGGGGTTCACGACTGCGGTCCAACGCACGGAGCCGGAGCCTACCGGTAGCTTCCTCACGTGGACGAGATCGACCGGGCGCGGGTTCCTCCCCACGTGGCGGTCGTGATGGACGGGAACGGTCGTTGGGCCAAACGCCAGGGCCTCAAGCGCACGGAGGGTCACGCCGCGGGCGAAGAAGCGCTGTTCGACACCGTGCACGGCGCGCTCGACGTCGGGCTCCGGTGGTTGACCGTGTACGCGTTCTCGACGGAGAACTGGCGCCGGCCCCTCGACGAGGTGCGCTTCATCATGACGTTCAACGAGCAGCTGCTCCTGAAGCGGCGGGAGGAGCTGGCCGAGCTGGGCGTGCGAGTCCGGTTCATCGGTCGCCGGGGCGGGCGCGTCCCCGCTCGGGTTCGACGCCGAATCGACGAGACCGAAGCGATGACGGCCCGCAACCGCCGCATGACGCTGACCTTCGCCTTCAACTACGGAGGGCGGGCGGAGCTGGTCGACGCCACCCGGGCGATTGCGCGCGAAGCGCGCGCCCGCCGCCTCGATCCGGACACGATCAACGAGCGCACGATCGCCCGCCACCTCTACGCACCCGACATGCCTGACCCCGATCTGCTCGTGCGGACGTCGGGCGAGTACCGGATCTCCAACTATCTGCTGTGGGAGCTGGCGTACTCGGAGCTCGTGTTCACCGACGTGCTCTGGCCCGACTTCCGGCGTGAGCACCTCTACGACGCCATCCGCGAGTACCAGCGCCGCGAGCGCCGCTTCGGCGCCGTCGACGGGTAGAGCGCAGCGCCGGCACGCGCTCGATCACACGCGTGTAGTTACACTGGTGTCGTGCCAGGCTTGTATCGGGACAAGGGTGTGGTGCTGCGCACGATCAAGCTGGGCGAGACCGACCGAATCGTCAGCGTCCTCACTCAGGGCAACGGCAAGGTGCGGGCGGTGGCCAAGGGCATCCGCAAGCCGGGGAGCCGATTCGGCGCCCGGCTCGAGCCCACCAGTCACGTCGCCCTCCAGTGCTACCGGGGTCGCGAGCTCGACGTCGTGACCCAGGTCGAGACGATCGACGCCTTCCGCCCGTTGCGCGAGCACTACGGGTCGCTCACCCACGCCGTCTCGATGCTCGAAGCCGCCGACCAGGTGGCGCAGGAGCGAGAGCGGAACCAGCCGCTGTACAAGATGCTCGTCGGGGGGTTGCGCACGCTCGCCACCACACCGTCGGCACTGGTCGCGCCGGCGTTCTTCTGGAAGCTCCTGAGCCTCGAGGGATTCCATCCGCTGCTCGACGAGTGCTCCCGCTGCGGCGGCGAGGCCGGGTCGTTTCCCGCCTTCGACACCGGCGAAGGCGGCGTGCTGTGCGAGACCTGCGCCCGCTTCGGTGGCCGGAAGATACGGCCCGAGGCGCTGGCGCTCTTGCGCCGCATCCTCGGGGGCGAGCTTCGGGGCGCGCTGGCGGCGCCGGGCGGCGCCGGGGTCGTCGTCGAGGTCGAGCGTCTCGGCGTCAGCGCGCTCGAGTACCACCTCGAGCGCCGCCTGCGGAGCGCCGCGCTGCTCTAGAGGGGTACTCCCACGCGCGCCCGTGCCGTGCGCTAGCGCGAAGCGTTCCGGGCCAGCGCCCGCTTGAGCTGGGCCTTGGTCATGCGCGACCGGCCCTCGACGCCGAGCCGCTGGGTCTCGGCGTACAGCTCCTTGTAGCTCGCCGGCGCCGGGTTGCGCCCGGTCGGAGCCGGGAGTGCCCGCGGGGAGCTCCCCGCGGGGAGCGGGGTACGCCGCAATGAGGGGCTGGTGAGCGCGACGCCCCCCATGCCCGACCGCCGCACGAGGAAGTTGTACAGCCAGATGATCGTGACCACGACCGCGGCGAGGAACAGGACGAGGGCGAGCCCGACGAGGAACACGAGCGCCCAGTCCCACAGGGTTGCGGCGTCGAAGGTGTCGAACCCGATCCGGTGCATCAGGCTCTCGGCCGCCGCCGTGACCGCCCCCGCGAGCAGCCACGGAAGGAGGGCGGCCGTGAACAGCACGAGGAAGATGCCCACGAGCAGTGCGACCACCGACTCGGCGACGCCGCGAAGCTCGAACGACGTGACCCGGGCCTGTACCCGCTTGCGGAGGTCGGAGGGGTCCGTCTGCATCGGGCTGACATTAGCGATCCCGCTGAGAGCGGAGAAATTGCTCCCGGCTACGATCGTCACTTCATGGCGAACGTCGACGTGATGGACCGCGTGGTCAACCTGTGCAAGCGACGCGGTTTCGTCTTCCCGTCGAGTGAGATCTACGGCGGCTTCCGTTCCACTTGGGACTACGGGCCGCTCGGCGTCCTCCTCAAGCGCAACGTGAAGGACGCATGGTGGCGGTCGATGGTTCAGCTCCGCGGCGACATCGTCGGCCTCGACGCCGCCATCCTCATGGCCCCGAAGGTCTGGGAGGCGAGCGGGCACCTGGCGACCTTCAGCGATCCACTCGTCGACTGCCGCAACTGCAAGGAGCGCTTTCGGGCCGACGATCTCCCCGAGTCGGGCGCCTGCCCCAACTGTGGCGCGAAGTCGTCGTTCACGGAGGCCCGCCAGTTCAACCTGATGTTCAAGACGCACGTCGGCCCGGTCGAGGACGAGGCGTCGGTCGCCTATCTCCGGCCCGAGACCGCCCAGGGCATCTTCGTCAACTTCGCCAACGTGCAGACGACGACCCGCAAGAGGCCGCCGTTCGGGATCGCCCAGATCGGGAAATCGTTCCGGAACGAGATCACGCCCCACAACTTCATCTTCCGCACCCGCGAGTTCGAGCAGATGGAGATGGAGTACTTCGTGCCGCCCGAGGAGGCGCAGCAGTGGTACGAGCACTGGTGCCGGGAGCGGCTGGCGTGGTTCGTCGACCTGGGGGTTCCCGAGGACCAGTTGCGGCTCCGGCCCCACGAGCCGGAGGAGCTCTCACACTACTCTGCCGGTACCTCCGACATCGAGTTCCTCTTTCCATGGGGATGGGGCGAGCTCGAAGGCATCGCCAACCGCTCCGACTACGACCTCACCCGCCACGCTGAAGTGTCGGGTGAGGACCTCAGCTACTACGACCAGGATGCCGACCGTCGCTACATCCCCCACGTCATCGAGCCCGCAGTGGGCGCCGACCGCGCAACGCTCACCTTCCTTCTCGCGGCCTACCGCGAGGAAGAGGTCCGGGGCGAGAAGCGCACGGTGCTCGCGCTCGATCCCCGGCTCGCACCGATCAAGGCGGCAGTGCTGCCGCTCTCGCGCAACGAGAAGCTCGTCCCGGTCGCCGAAGAGGTGGCGGCGTCGCTGCGGCCCCATCTCGTGATCGATGTCGACAGTGCCGGCTCCATCGGCCGGCGGTACCGGCGTCAGGACGAGATCGGAACCCCCATCTGCGTGACCATCGACTTCGACACGCTCGACGACCGTGCGGTCACCATCCGCGAGCGTGACTCCATGGCACAGGAACGGGTTGCGCTCGACAAGCTGCTGACGACCCTCCGGGAGCGCCTTCCCGCATGACTGACGAAACCCACTACGAGGTCGTCGGAGTCGCCCCGGGGGCGGCGAAGGACGAGATCCGCGAGGCGTACCGGGCCCGCGTCGACGAATTGGCGCAGGGGAAGCAATCGGACGAGTCGCGCCAGGAGACCGCGCGCCTCAATGCCGCCTGGCAGGTGCTCAGCGACCCCTACCAGCGGGGCCGCTACGACCAGGCGATCGGCATCGACCTCGACGCCGACGGGGACGCCGACGAGCCGGACGCCGACGAGCCGGACGCGGACGAGGAGGCCGCGGACGACGAGGATGCGGAGCCCGGCGGGTCGGAGGAGACACCCCGCCAGCGTCGGGCGCGAGAGCGCACCGCGACACGGGAGCGACCCGGCCCGGGATCGCGCGTCAGCATGTTCTCGGCCGAGCACGAGGAGCCCCCGCCCACGTGGCCGTCCGGGCTCCGGCCCCCGCCCCCGCGGGCCCGCGTCATCGCGATGGGGATCGACGTGCTCGTGCTCATCGCCATCTCGGTCGCCGTGCTGTTCGGCGGCGGTCGCATCGTCGAGTCCACTCATCGCGAGGAGTTCGACCGCGTCGACGTGCTCAACGACCGGATCGACCGGTTGGAGAGGCGCCAGGACCGGGCCGAAGAACGCGCCGACAACGCCGCCGACGATGCTCAGGAGGAGATCGACGACATCGAAGGCGATCTCGCGCCCGCCCAGCTCGCGCTCCAAGCCGCGCTGCTGGTCTTGGCGCTGGTCTACCTCGTGCCGTCCAGTGTCATCAGCGGGCGGACGCTCGGAAAGCAGCTCATGCGCATCCGGGTCGTCGACGCCGACGGCAGCAAGCTCGGCCCGCGCAGCGCCTTCTTCCACTACGGGACCCCGGTCTTGGCCGCGCTGGCGCTCCAGTCCTTCCTGGGACAGCTCGCACCGCTCGTCGTCCTCCTCGGTGTGCTCACGTGGCCGAGGAACGCGAACCGCCAGGGCTTGCACGACCGCCTCGCGGGGACACTCGTGGTGGACGGCTGACTCGCATCTGAGTTTTCCGGCCCCGGAGCTTGCCCGTAGTCTGGGCGCGGTCGATCGTTTCCGGAGGGCCCACCGTCATGCCGTTTGTCCACGCGTTCGAGGAGGGCTCCAAGGAGCAGAAGTACCTGCTCGGGGGCAAGGGCGCCAACCTCGCCGAGATGACCAACCTCGGCCTTCCGGTCCCGCCCGGCTTCACGATCACGACCGACGCGTGCAAGGCCTACATGGCCCGCGGCGACCAACTACCCAATGGCCTCCTCGACGAGGTGGCGACCGCGCTCGCCACGCTCGAGGAGAAGATGCAGAAGCGGCTCGGCGACGACGCCGACCCGCTGCTCGTCTCCGTCCGCTCGGGGGCGCCGTTCTCGATGCCGGGGATGATGGACACCGTCCTGAACCTCGGGCTCAACGACTCCTCGGTCAAGGGTCTGGCCAAGCAGACCGACAACGAGCGCTTCGCGCTCGACTCGTACCGTCGCTTCGTCCAGATGTTCGGCAAGATCGTGCTCGACATCGACGGCGAGCTCTTCGAAGAGGCGCTCGCCGATCTGCGCGAGGCGCGTGGTGTCGCCACCGATCCCGAGCTCGACGCCGAGGCGCTCGCCGGCCTCGTCGAGGCGTTCAAGGGCATCGTGCGGGCCGAGGCGGGCATCGAGTTCCCCCAGGACCCTCGTGAGCAGCTCCGCTACGCGATCGAGGCCGTCTTCAAGAGCTGGAACGGCCGGCGGGCCCGCGACTACCGGAAGCTCGAGGGAATCCCCGACGATCTGGGTACCGCCGTCAACGTGCAGACGATGGTGTTCGGCAACAAAGGCGACGACTCCGGCACCGGTGTCGCCTTCACCCGTGATCCCGCCACCGGCGAGAGCACGCGCTACGGCGACTTCCTCGTCAACGCCCAGGGCGAGGACGTCGTCGCCGGCATCCGCGTCACCGAGCCGCT
>Ga0136613_10001866_pt1 | contig 11043 bp, 10 predicted proteins | sample AntDrymUQ2722106_2_FD_106649 | JGI IMG/M metagenome (GOLD analysis project Ga0136613, IMG submission 106649) | Polar desert sand microbial communities from Dry Valleys, Antarctica - metaG UQ272 (21.06) | ecosystem: Environmental > Terrestrial > Soil > Desert | place: Antarctica: Dry Valley... | reverse complement strand
CTGCCGCACTACGGCCACCTGCTCACCGGCTACGTCAAGGACGTCGTCCCGCGCTACCAGACGATGCGCGGCCGCCGCGTCGAGCGCCGCTTCGGCTGGGACTGCCACGGGCTGCCCGCGGAGGTGGAGGCGGAGAGCCAGCTCGGCATCAAGCACAAGTCCGAGATCGAGGCCATGGGCGTCGCGGCGTTCAACGACGTCTGCCGGACGTCGGTGCTGCGCTACACGCAGGAGTGGCGCGACTACGTGACCCGGCAGGCTCGCTGGGTCGACTTCGACAACGACTACAAGACGCTCGACCTGGACTACATGGAAAGCGTCATGTGGGCGTTCAAGACGCTCTGGGACAAGGGGCTGGTCTACACCGGCCACCGGGTGCTCTGGTACTGCTGGCGCTGCGAGACGCCGCTGTCGGCCACTGAGACGCGGATGGACGACGTCTACCACGACCGGCAGGACCCGGCGGTCACGGTCGGGCTGCGGCTCCAGGCGCCGGACCCGGAGCTGGACGGCGCGCTGGCACTGATCTGGACCACCACGCCGTGGACGCTGCCCTCGAACCTCGCGGTCGCCGTCAACCCCGAGCTCGACTACGTGATCGTCGAGGCACGCGAGGAGCAGGGCACCGAGCGCTACCTGATCGCGGCGGACCGGCTGGCGCACTACGCCCGCGAGCTGGGCGAGGACCCCACGGTGCTGCGGCACTATCGCGGCTCGGAGCTGCTCGACACCGCCTACGTGCCCCCGTTCGACTTCTTCGACGGTCGGGAGAACGCGCACCGCATCCTGGCCGCCGGCTACGTCACCACCGACGAGGGCACCGGGCTGGTGCACATCGCCCCCGCCTTCGGCGAGGAGGACAAGGAGGTCACCGACGCCGCCGGGATCGTCGCGGTGAACCCCGTGAACGCGCAGGGCCGCTTCACCACCGAGGTGCCGCCGTATGAGGGGCTGCACGTCTTCGAGGCCAACTCGGAGATCGTGCGTGACCTGCGCGAGGCCGGCAAGCTGCTGCGGCACGAGACCTACCAGCACCCGTACCCGCATTGTTGGCGCTGCGGCAACCCGCTGATCCAGCGCGCGGTGGACAGCTGGTTTGTCCGGGTCACGCAGTTCCGCGACCGGATGGTGCAGCTCAACGAGCAGATCAGCTGGGTGCCGGCGCACGTCCGCGACGGCCAGTTCGGCAAGTGGCTGGAGGGCGCCCGCGACTGGTCGATCTCCCGCAACCGGTTCTGGGGTAGCCCGATCCCGGTGTGGGTGTCCGACGACCCGCGCTACCCGCGCACCGACGTCTACGGCTCGCTGGACGAGCTGGAGCGCGACTTCGGTGTGCGCCCGAGCGACCTGCACCGGCCGTACGTCGACGAGCTGACCCGACCCAACCCGGACGACCCCACCGGCCGCTCCACGATGCGCCGGGTACCCGAGGTGCTGGACTGCTGGTTCGAGTCCGGCTCCATGCCGTTCGCCCAGGTGCACTACCCCTTCGAGAATACCGAGTGGTTCGAGAACCACTACCCGGGCGACTTCATCGTCGAGTACAACGGCCAGACCCGGGGCTGGTTCTACACGTTGCACGTGCTGGCCACCGCCCTGTTCGACCGGCCGGCCTTCGAGAGCTGTGTGGCGCACGGGATCGTGCTCGGCGACGACGGCCTGAAGATGTCGAAGTCCAAGGGCAACTACCCGGACCCGCTCGAGGTGTTCGACCGCGACGGCGCCGACGCCATGCGCTGGTTCCTGATGTCGTCGCCGATCCTGCGTGGCGGCAACCTGGTGGTGACCGAGCAGGGCATCCAGGAGGCCGTCCGCCAGGCGATGCTGCCGCTGTGGAACACCTGGTACTTCCTCGCCCTCTACGCGAACGCCGCGGGCGTGGCCGCGCGGCGTCGCACCGACAGCGAGCACCTGCTGGACAGGTACGTGCTGGCCAAGACAGCCGAGCTGGTCGATGCGGTCACCGCGGCGATGGACGACTACGACATCGCCGGCGCCTGCGAGGCGGTGCGCGACCACGCCGAGGTCCTCACCAACTGGTACGTCCGGCGGTCACGGGACCGCTTCTGGGCCGGTGACCAGGACGCGATCGACACCCTGCACACCGTGCTGGAGCTGACCTGCCGGGTGGCCGCGCCGCTGCTGCCGTTGACCGCGGAGGCGATCTGGACCGGGCTGACCGGCGAGCGCTCGGTGCACCTGGCCGACTGGCCATCAGACGATCGGACCCACGGCTCTGCCGGATTGTCCGCTGTCGCGGACGGCGAGCTGGTGGGCGCGATGGACCGGGTCCGGCAGGTGGTGTCGTCGGCGTCGTCGCTGCGCAAGGCGCGCGGGCTGCGGGTGCGGCTACCGCTGCAGCGGCTCACCGTCGCGGCGGCGGACGCGCTGGATCTCGCGCCGTTCACGGAGATCATCGCCGACGAGGTGAACGTCAAGAACGTCGAGCTGACCGCCGATCTCGACACTCACGGACGCTTCGAGCTGACCGTCAACGCCCGTGCCTGCGGGCCGCGGCTCGGCGGCGACACCCAGAAGGTGATCAACGCCGTCAAGGCGGGGGAGTGGCAGCAGGCGGCCGACGGCACGGTGACCGCCGCCGGCATCGAGCTGCTGCCCGGCGAGTACACCGAGCGGCTGGTCGCCGCCGACCCCGCCGAGACGGCGGCGCTGCCGGGCAACACCGGGCTGGTGGTGCTCGACACCGCGGTGACCCCGGAGCTCGCGGCGGAGGGGATGGCCAAGGACGTGGTCCGCGTCGTGCAGCAGGCTCGCCGGGAGGCGGGGCTCGACGTGTCGGACCGCATCGCGCTGACCCTGGACGCGGCGCAGCCGGTGCTGGACGCGGTGCGCACGCACGAGGCGTTCCTCGCCGGCGAGGTGCTCGCCGAGTCGGTCAGCTACGCGCCGGTGCCGGAGCCCACGCTGACCGGCGCGGTGGCCGACGCCGGCGACGTCCGCGTCCACCTCACCCGGACCGGCACCCCAAGTGGCACTCATGCGCCATAACTCCCGCTGGGAGCAAGTAAAGCCACACGAGTGGCAGGCGGGCCGAGCGTGAGCGGGGCGGCCGTGGCGGGACCGGCGGCGGCGCGTTGGCGTGAGCTGCAGCAGGGGCGCGGCATTCCGCCGGAGATCCTCGCCGCGGCGCCGGACAGCCCGTGGCGGCACAACCCGGCCCGGTTCGCCGCACCCGAGCAGCCCGACGACACCCCGTCCCGGCAGGCCGCGGTCGCCCTGCTCGGAGCCGCCGGCGGTGCCGGCAATCCGGCTGCCGCCGGCGGTGCCGGCAATCCGGCCCCCGCCGGTGGGACCGTGCTGGACGTCGGTTGTGGCGGCGGGGCCGCCTCGCTCGCGGTGTACGAACACGCGCGGCACATCACCGGGCTGGACATCGCCGAGGGCATGCTCGCCGAGTTCGAGCGGGCGGCCACCGCCCGCGGCGTGCCGCACCGCACGGTCCTCGGCAGCTGGCCGGAAGCGGCCGGCCCGGCCGGACCCGCTGATGTGGTGTTGTGCCACCACGTCGGGCACAACACCGTCGAGCTGGGCCCGTTCGCCGCGGCGTTGGGCGCCGCCGCCCGCCGCGGCGTGGTCTACGAGATGTACACCGAGCACCCGATGGCCTGGATGGACCCGCTGTGGGTCCGGTTCCACGACCTGCACCGGCCACGGCCGGCCACCCTCGACGACGCCCTGGCGGTGCTCGCGGAGGTCGGCATCACGCCGCAGGTGCAGCGCTGGGAGCGGCCGGCCTACGACCAGCCGATCGAGGACATCTGCCGCCGGCTGTGCGTGTCGGCGGACCGGGCCGACGAGGTGCGCGCCGCGCTGGCCGAGCTGCCGCCGCGGCGGCGCACGGTGGCCACCCTGACCTGGGCAGGGACGGCGGACTAGCCGAGTCATCGCTAGTCGGGTCGGCGGCCCCCGGCCCACGCCCGCCCTGATCGCCAGTTGAGTGTCATCCATGGTCGTGCGGTGACGCGTGGCGGCACTCAACTGGCGATCAGGGTTGTGGCCGTTCGACGCGCTGCATCTGCGCGGAGCGGCTCAGGTGTGGGTGATGACCAGCCAGGCGATCAGCACGCCCAGCGAGTTGGTGGCGACGTGGGCGATCATCGGGCTGACCAGGTGTCCACCCCATCGACGGTAGACCATCAGCAGCATCCCGGCCCCGGTCATCGCCAGCACCACGAGCACGGTCTGGGCCAGCAGCCCGATGCCGCCGATCGTGGCGCCCATCGCGGCGTTCGCTGCGGTGACGCCGAAGGACGGCAGCACGTGCCACAGGCCGAACAACGCCGAGGAGGCCAGCGCGGTCGGCCAGAACCGCTCGCCGCCGAACAGTGCGGGCAACACGCCGCGGAAGGCGATCTCCTCGAGCAGGACGGTGCCCAGCGGGATCTGGATGAGCGCCGCGAACAGCAGCGTCTGCACCGAGCCCGCGGCCCGTTGGTCGGCGAACGCGGACCGGGTAGCCGGCAGCGCCCAACCGATCGTGTAGATCAGCACGACGAGACTCGCCGCCACCGCTCCGACCAGCAGACCCTTGCGCAGCCGTCGGTTCTGCAGGCCGAGGTCTGCCCAGCTCAGGCCGCACCGGCGCGCCACGACGATCAGCAAGGCGGCAACGGCTAGGTTCCACGGCACGTAGGCCAGCCCGGTGAGCACGCGGTTGCTGACCAGGTTCGATCCGGCGAGAATCGCGATAGCGAGGATGAGCCCTAGGCGGAGTCGGACCGGGTGCAGGTGCACCCGAGTGCGGGGCACGGTCATCGTTGCCATTACGCCCATCCTGAAGCATCGGGTGCGCGGCACTCAGAGCGGGGGGAGGGCAGATGAGCGCGACCGAGGGCCGCGGGCTGCCTATTCCGCCCTCGGATGAGCCGTTCGACTCCGACGCGCGGCCTGTGGTCCGCGACGTCTACGTGGACTTCCTGCGAGCCTTCAGCATCCTCGTCGTGGTCCTGTGGCACTGGGCCTTCACGATCCTTCTGTGGTCTCCCAGCGGGCCGTCGGCCACCAGCCCCCTAGGCTTCACAGAGGGCCTGTGGGTTCTGACCTGGCTGTTCCAGGTGCTGCCGCTGTTCTTCTTCGTCGGCGGCTACGTCCACCTTCGCGCCTGGCAGCGAGCCAAGGGGCGCGGCGAGAGTCTGGGCCGTTTCGTGTGGATCAGGGTCCGCCGACTGTCGATTCCGGCGGTGGCCCTTGCCGCCGTGTGGATCACGCTCGGTCTGCTGCTCGGCGGCGCATTCGACATCGCCTGGATTGGCCGAGCGGTCCTGCTCGTGATCAGCCCGCTGTGGTTCATCGCGGTCTACCTACTGCTGATCGCGCTGATCCCACTGTGGTTCAGCCTACAGGAGCGCTTCGGCGCCGTCGTCTTCGTCTGGATGATCGGCCTGACCGTCGTCGCCGACGTGCTGCGGTTCCGCCTCGGGATCGACGAGATCGGCTACGTCAACATGGTGCTGGTCTGGGGTGTGGCGTTCCAGGCCGGCTTCTACTACGAGCGGCTGGTCAAGGCCCCGCGCAGGGTCGACTCGGCGCTGATGCTGGCGGGGCTGTTCGCGCTGGTCGGGCTGGTCGGCTCGGGGCTGTATCCGGGATCGATGGTCGGCGTGCCGGGCGAGACCTCCAACATCGCGCCCCCGACGCTGTCGATCATCGCGCTGCTCGCGTTCCAGGTCGGAGCCGCCGAGCTGGCCCGGCCGCGGATGGAGCGGTGGCTGGAGCGACCGCGGGTGCGTCGGGTGGTCGCGACCGTCAACCAGTTTGCGATGCCGCTGTTCCTGTTTCACGGGACGGGTATGGCCGTCGGCCGGTTCTTGATCTACTTCTACAACGGCCAGATCGGTGAGCGCACCGTGCCCGACGCGGCATGGTGGCTGCAGCGGCCGCTCTACATCGGGGTGTCGCTGCTGTGCACCCTGCCGGTGATCTGGATCTTCGCCCGCTACGGGCCCCGCAGGGCTCCCGCCGGACCCCACATCGCGCCCGCCTGAGCCCCTGCACTGCCCCCTTGACGGTCGCCGCCCCCCAGCCAGCGAAAATGTAGGAGATCGAGTCCGGCAGCCGAGCCGGCGCGCCGTGACGCCGAGGGGAGCGTGATGGGCCTCCCGCTCGAGGTGCTGCTCGGCGTCGGGGCCGCTGTCGTGCTGCTCGCGGTCTTGGCCGTGCGGGTGTCGGTGCGGGTGGGCCTGCCGTCGCTGCTGCTCTACCTCGGGATTGGCGTGCTGCTCGGTGAGGCGGTGCTGGGCGTCGAGTTCTCCGATGCCGCCCTCACCGAGACGCTCGGTATCGCCGCGCTGGTCCTCATCCTCACCGAGGGCGGGCTGACCACCCGGTGGAGCGTGGTGCGCCCCGCGCTGTGGATCGGGATCGCGCTCTCCACGTTGGGGGTGGCGATCAGCATCGCCGTCGCCGGGACGGCCCTGCACCTGCTGCTGCCGCTGGACTGGCGAACCGCGCTGCTGTGGGGCGCCGTGCTGTCGGTCACCGACGCCGCGGCCGTCTTCAGCGTGCTACGCACGATCGGGGTGTCCAAGCGGCTGGTCGGCGCGTTGGAGCTGGAGTCCGGTCTGAACGACGCGCCCGCGGTGATCGCGGTGATCCTGCTGGCCAACGACGACCCGCTCGACTGGCTCACGACGCCCGCGCAGATCGGCTACGAGCTCGTCGCTGGAGCGGTCATCGGCGGGCTGCTCGGGTTGGGCGGAGCATGGGCGCTGCGCCGCGCTGCGCTGCCGGCCACGGGCTTGTACCCGCTGGCCACCGTGGCGGTGTGTGTGCTGGCCTACGCCTGCGGCCAGGGCGCGCACGCGTCGGGCCTGCTCGCCACCTACGTGGCGGCGCTGATCCTCGGCAACGCCAAACTGCCGCACCGCAGCGACACCGTGTCCTTCGCCGAGGGGATGGGCTGGCTGGCGCAGATCGGGCTCTTCGTGCTGCTCGGACTCTACTCCTCGCCAGGACGCCTGGTGGACGCCGTGGTGCCGGCGCTCGTGGTCTGCGCAGTCACCCTGCTGCTGGCGCGTCCGTTGTCGGTCGTGGCCTCGGCGGCGCCGTTCCGGGTGCCATGGCGCGAGCAGGTGTTCCTGTCCTGGGCCGGCCTGCGCGGGGCGGTGCCGATCGTGCTCGCGTCGATCGCGCTGACCGCAGGCGCGCCGGACGCCCAGCGGCTGGTCGACGTCGTGTTCGTCGTCGTCGTGATCCTCACGCTCCTGCAGGGCACCACGCTGGGCTGGCTCGCGCGGCGGCTGGGGGTCGGCAGTGACGGCGAGGTGCAGGAGATCGAGGTGGACGCCGCGCCGCTGGACGAGCTCGGCGCCGACCTCATCCAGGTCCGGGTGCCGCCCGGCTCGAAGCTGCGCGGGGTCTACCTGCGCGAGCTGCGGCTGCCCGAGGGTGCCACCGTGAGCCTGCTGGTGCGCGACGGCAGCGGGTTCACCCCGTCGCCGGACACCCGGCTGCGCGAGCTCGATCAGCTGCTTGTCGTGGCCACCGCGGACGTGCGGGACGCCACCGAACGACGCATCCGGGCGGTCGACCGCGCCGGCCGGTTGGCCCGGTGGCGCGGCGAGACCGGCGAGTCGTAGACAATTGGCTGGTGTCCCAGCCTGCCGCCGAGCCCGCCGGCGCTCTGGCGACCGCGCAACCGCCGCGACGGCTGTGGCTGTTCGCGGCGCTCGCTGTCGCCGTTCTCGCGGCTGACGTCGTCACCAAGACGCTCGCGGTGGCCTACCTGAGCGGCGAGCCCGCGGTCCGGCTGCTCGGTGGGTCGGTGTACCTGGTGCTGTTCCGCAACCCGGGCGCGGCGTTCTCGCTGGCGACCGGGATGACCTGGGTGCTCACCCTCGTCGCGGTCGGGGTGGTCGTGGTGATCCTGCGGGCGGCCAGCCGGCTGCGCTCCGTGGGGTGGGCGATCGCGCTCGGGCTGCTGCTCGGTGGCGCACTGGGAAACCTCGGTGACCGGCTGTTCCGCGCGCCTGGGCCGCTGCAGGGCCACGTCGTCGACTTCATCTCGCTGTTCGCGCCCGACGGCAGTGTCTGGCCGGTGTTCAACATCGCCGACGCCAGCATCTGTACCGGGGCCGCCTTGCTGATCCTGCTGGCGCTGCGCGGCCGTGAGCTGGACGGAACCCGGCGCACCTCCCGCGACGAGCCGGCAACCGACAGCCGGGCACCCGGCTCGTGAGCCAACGCACCCTGCCGGTGCCCGACGGCCTGGACGGCATGCGGGTGGACGCGGGGCTCTCGCGGCTGCTCGGTATGTCGCGCACCGCGGTGGCAGGTCTCGCCGAGTCCGGCAACGTGCTGCTCGACGGCCGGCCGGTGGCCAAGTCCGACCGGCTGGTCGCCGGCCGCGAGCTGGCGGTGACGCTGCCGGAGCCGGCGCAGCCGATCACGCCGCCGGCCGGGGCCGTCGAGGGACTCACCGTCCTGTACGAGGATCCCGACATCGTCGTGGTTGACAAGCCGGTCGGGGTGGCCGCGCACCCCAGCCCGGGGTGGACCGGACCCACCGTGCTGAGCGGGCTCGCCGCGCTGGGGGTGCAGCTGTCGTCCTCTGGGCCGCCGGAACGGCAGGGGATCGTGCACCGGCTCGACGTCGGCACGACCGGCGTGATGGTGCTCGCGAAGTCCGACCGGGCCTACACCGCGCTCAAGCGGGCGTTCAAAGAGCGCACGGTCGCCAAGCGCTACCACGCATTGGCCCAGGGCCACCTCGATCCGAGCCGCGGCACCGTCGACGCCCCCATCGACAGGCACCCGCGCCACGACGGCCGCTGGGCCGTAGTGGCGGGCGGCAAGCCGAGCGTGACGCACTACGACACGCTCGAGGCGTTCCCGGCGGCCTCGTTGCTGGAGGTCGACCTGGAGACCGGTCGTACCCACCAGATCCGGGTGCACCTCGCCGCACTGCGGCATCCGTGCGTCGGCGACCTGACCTACGGCGCCGACCCCGCGCTCGCCGGCCGGCTCGGGCTGCGCCGGCAGTGGCTGCACGCCCGCCAGCTCGGGTTGCCCCGTCCGGCGAACGGGGTCTGGGTCGAGTTCGTCAGCCCCTACCCGGACGACCTACAGCACGCCCTGGACGTGCTCCGCGCCCAGGCATGACCCCACCGGTCGTCCGGCGGGTTGGGCTGCTCGTCCTCGGTCTGCTGGTCGTGCTCGCCGCGATCTTCGTGGCAGGCCGGGAGTCCGGTGACCCGCCGCCGGCCGGCTCCGCGGACTCCGTGCGCCTCGGCCCCGAGCAGGGTGACGACGTGGCCGCCTACCTGGCCCGCCTGCCCGCGCTGCTGCCGGCCGCCGGCGCCGGGCCGGTACCTGCGCTGGTGCAGTTCGACGCGGAGCTCGACGCGGCGGCCGCGCTCACCGCGGTGGCTGGCGCACAGCCGGGGCAGGTGGTGTTCCGGGTGCCGCTGCCCAGGGTGCAGACCGCCCTGCGCTTCCAGCTGCTCGCCGCCGCACCGGATTCCGCGGCAGCCGCCCGCGAGATCGACTTCGCCCGCCAGCGCGCCGAGCAGGATGCCGCCCGGGACGCCGCCGCCCGTACCGGACGCGCCGCCGCGGTCGCCACCGCCGAGGCTCGCGCACTCGCCCAACCGTGCCGCTGCGTCCTGGCCGTGCTCGTACATGCCGACCGGGCGACGCTGGACGTGATCCGCGCCCGTCCCGGCGTCCGCGCGGTGCACGCCGCGCCGTCCAGGACCGCCGCCAGAGATGTCGCACTGTCCCCGTTGCTGCCCGAGCAGCAGATCGCGGTGACCGCTACGCCAGATGACGGGCCTGTGTCCGGCGGCTGAGCAGCCGTCGACGAGTGCGGGAACTTCAGGGTCAACCTAGGTGACATCACTGGTGTCCCAGGCGCCACGGGTGCACAGACTCTACGTATGACCACCGTGGGGCCGGTCGCCGCACCGACCGCCGCAGTCGGTTCCGAAGCGTCGGGGCGGACCGTACGGCTCGCCGGGCTCGGCCTCGCCACGGTGGCACTGGCGCCGCTGCCGGTCGCCTACCTGGAGCTGAGCAGCCGCGCGCAGGTCAGCCCGCTCAGCCACACCATCAGCGACCACGTCAACGTCCACAAGGAGCGGCGCTGCTCGCGATGAGCGCGATCTGTGCGCTGGTGGCCGGTGTCGGCCTGCTCGCCGGGCTCGGTGGCGCTGGCCTGGAGCGCCGCGGCGGTGTCCAGCTGCTGCTGGGCAGCTGGTGCGTGGCCATGGTGGTGGCGATCGTGTTTCCCACCAACGCGGCGGGGACGCCGGCTGAGCTCGCCGCCCAGGTGCATAGGTACGCGGTCGGCTGGATGTTCGCGGTCCTACCGCTGGCGATCTGGCTGCTGGCCCGCCGGTGCCGCGAGCAGGCGCGGTGCGCTCCGGTGCGCCGCTGCTGGCCGGGTTAGCGGCGACGACGGCCGTGGCCGGGGCGGCGTTCCTCCTGAGTCATATCCCGATCGTCTTCTTCGGTTCACCCGGATTTGCAGTACTGGGTGTGGTCGAGCGTGTTCTGTTCGGTATGGAGATTGCGTTGCTGGTGGGCGGCCTGCTCGCGGTTCGCCGAGCGGCTGGCAGCACAGACAGGGTGATATGACCGCGGTGGCGATCGTCCTGGCCGTTCTCGGCGCGGGATGCTTCGCCGTCGCCGCGCGGCTGCAGCACAGCGCCGTGTCCACCGCCGCAGGTCCACAACCGCTGCGGTTCACCGCTGCGGCGCGCCTGATCCGCGAGCCGAGGTGGCTCGGCGGGCTGGCGCTGCTCGGCGCCGGGGCGGGGCTCCATGCGACCGCCCTGGTCTTGGCACCGGTGGCGGTGGTGCAGCCGATCGGCGTGCTCGCCGTCCCGATCAGCGTCGTCCTCGCGGCCAGGGCCGCGCGTGTCCCGCTGGACCGGGCCGTGATGCTGGGCGCCGCGAGCAGCACCGTCGGCGTGGCGGCGTTCGTGGCCCTCACCGCGAGCAGCGCGGTCGCCGAGCCGCTGGCGCCCTACACGGAGCTACGCGTCGGCCTGCTCGTCGCCGTCGGGGTGCTCGTCCTCGGTG
>Ga0136613_10001865_pt1 | contig 11044 bp, 9 predicted proteins | sample AntDrymUQ2722106_2_FD_106649 | JGI IMG/M metagenome (GOLD analysis project Ga0136613, IMG submission 106649) | Polar desert sand microbial communities from Dry Valleys, Antarctica - metaG UQ272 (21.06) | ecosystem: Environmental > Terrestrial > Soil > Desert | place: Antarctica: Dry Valley... | reverse complement strand
GCCGGGCTCGGCGAGCTGGCGGGCCTGCCCGAGCCCGTCGACGGCTGCGACCCCGCCTGGCACCTGTATGTGATCCGGCACCGGCGGGCCAAGGAGCTGGCCGCCGCGCTCGGCGCCGCCGGGGTCGGCTGCAAGGCCTACTACAGCGTCCCGCTGCACCGCCAGGCGGCGATGCGGCCGTGGTCGGACGTCGACCTGCCCGGGACCGACGAGGCGGCACGCACTCACCTTGCGCTCCCGATGAGCCCCGTGCTCAGCCGCGAGCACGCGGCCGAGGTCGTGGCGGTCGTGCGCGATGCGGATCTGGGTTGACCTGACCAACTCGCCGCACGTGCTCGTGATGCGCCCGGTGATCCGCGCGCTCGAGGGGCGCGGCGCGCAGGTGCTCGTGACGGCGCGCGACTTCGCGCAGACGCTGGGCCTCTGCGACCGGCTCGGGATCGCGCACACGGCGATCGGGCGCCACCGCGGCGGCGGGCTCGCGGCGAAGGGCGCGGGGCTCGCGTCGCGCTCGCTCGCGCTCGCGAACTGGGCCAAGGGCCGCCGCTTCGACGCAGCGCTCGGACACGGCTCCAACGACGTCAGCCTCGCCGCCAAGCTGCTCGGGATCCCGAGCGCTACGACGTTCGACTACGAGTGGGCGACGGTCCAGCACAGCGTCAACTGCCGGCTCGCCCGGCGAGTCGTCGTGCCCGACGCGATCCCGCCCGAGCGCCTCGCCCGCTACGGCGCCACGAGTCGCAAGCTGCGCCGCTATCCGGGACTCAAGGAGGAGTACTACCTCGCTGACTTCGCACCCGAGCCCGCGGTGCTGCGCGAGCTCGGGCTCGACGCCGCCGACCCGATCGCCGTCGTGCGCACGCCGCCGGCCGTGTCGCTGTATCACCGCTTCGAGCATCCGCTGTTCGCGGGCCTGCTCGAGCACCTGCGCGAGCAGGCGCAGGTGGTGGTGCTCCCGCGCACGCCCGCGCAGCGCGCCGAGCTGGCCGCCGCGGGCGGCTACGTCGTGCCCGAACGCGCCGTCGACGCCCAGTCGCTGGTCGCGCTCGCGGATGTCGTCGTGTCGGCCGGCGGGACGATGAACCGCGAGGCGGTGGCGCTCGGGACGCCGGTCTGGACGACTTTCGAGGGCCGGCTCGGGGCGGTCGACGAGCGGCTGATCGCCGAGGGCCGCCTGCGCCGCCTCGCGCGCGCCGGCGACGTCGAGGTCGCCAAGCGCACCGGCGAGGCGCCATGGCGCGATCGCGTGCGCCGCGATCCGGAGGTCTTCACGGACCTGCTCGTGGACGGTGTCGTGCACGCTGCATCGCCGTTGCACAGGTAGAATCACCGGATGCGCCGGCTGATTCGCTCGGCGGCCGCTCTCCCGTTCCATCGCCACAGCCTGCCCCAGGTGGCGCTGGACGCCGGGCTGGTAGCGCTCGCCTATCACCTCGCGTACCTGCTGCGCTTCGACGGCGACGTCCCAGGGCTGTACTCCGACCTGTTCGAGCGCACGCTCGCGTTCGTGATCGTCGGCAGCGTGTTCGTGTTCGCGCTCTTCGGCCTCTACCGGCACTGGATGCGGTACGCGAGCCAGCGCGACTACCTGCAGATCGCGCAGGCGTGCGTGCTTGCGACGCTCGCGCTCGTCGCCTACGTCGCGGTGGTGCAGCCGCGGCTGGAGTTCAACGGGACGCGCTTCACCTCCGTCGGGGTGCCGGCCAGCGTGCTCGTGCTCTACGGGCTCCTGATGCTGGTCTTCATCGGCGGATCGCGCTTTCTGGTGCACCTGCTCTACGAGCGCCCGCTGCGCGGGTTCCGCGCGCGCCGCGACGCGCGCTCGGTGATCATCGTCGGGGCCGGCGACGGCGGCCGGCTGCTGCTGCGCGAGATCCTGCGGAACCCCGAGCTCGGCTACCGGCCGGTCGGGTTCGTGGACGACGACCCGCGCAAGCAGCACGCGCGCATCGATCGCGGGCTCTCCGTGCTCGGGACGACCGCTGAGTTGCCGCGGGTGCTCGAGGACGTCGAGCCCGACGAGGTGCTGATCGCGGTGCCCTCGGCCCCGGGCACGATGCGCGCGCGCGTCGTCGCCGCATGCCGCGAGCGCGGCGTGCCGGTGCGCACGATGCCGACGGTGTTCGAGCTGCTGCAGACCAGCGGCCGCCTGCTGCGCCAGGTGCGCCAGGTCAAGGTCGAGGACGTGCTCGGGCGCGAGCCCGTGCGCATGGATCTCGACCGCGTCGGCGGCTATCTCACAGGCCGCGTGGTCCTGGTCACAGGTGCCGGCGGCTCGATCGGCTCTGAGCTGTGCCGCCAGATCGCTCGGGTCGGTCCCAGCAAGCTGGTGCTGCTCGACCACGCCGAGGACAACCTCTTCCAGATCCGCCGCGAGCTCGTCGAGGACCGGCACGTGCTCAACACGGTCGCGGTGCTCGCGGACTGCAAGGAGGGCGAGCGCATGCGCGAGGTGTTCGCAGAGCATCGCCCCGCGATCGTCTTCCATGCGGCCGCCTACAAGCACGTGCACCTGATGGAGGAGAACCCGGTCGAGGCGGTGCGCAACAACGCGGTCGCCACGCGCCTGATGTGCCAGGTGGCGGGCGAGTCCGGCTGCCGGGCGTTCGTGCTCGTCTCGACCGACAAGGCGGTCTCGCCCGCCACGGTGATGGGCGCGTCCAAGGCGCTGGCGGAGTGGGCGGTCGAGGCGGCCGAGCAGCGCTTCCCCGAGACGGCCTTCTGCGTCGTGCGCTTCGGCAACGTGCTCGGCTCGTCGGGCTCGGTCGTGCCGATCTTCCGGCGCCAGATCGCCGCGGGCGGCCCGGTCACGGTCACGCACCGCGAGATGACGCGCTACTTCATGACGATCCCCGAGGCCGTCCAGCTCGTGATCCGCGCGGGGTCGCTCGTCAACGGCGGCGAGGTGTTCGTGCTCGAGATGGGCGAGCCGGTGAAGATCATCGAGCTCGCGCGCGACATGATCCGGCTCTCCGGCCTGGAGCCCGAGCGCGACATCGCGATCGAGGTGATCGGCCCGCGCCCCGGCGAGAAGCTGCACGAGGAGCTCTTCAACCCGTACGAGCGTCCGCAGCCGACGCCGGCGCAGAAGATCCTGCGCGCCGAGCACCCCCGGCTGGATCCGTCCTGGGAGCAGGAGACGTTCGACCAGGTCGGCTGGCTCGTGCTCGACGGCGACGCAGCCGCGCTGGCGGAGAAGGTGGCCGAGCTGTCGGCGGTCCGCCAGGTCCCGCCGGAGCTCGACCCGAGCGCGGCGGCGCCGGTCGAGCAGCCTGCCAGCCGGGACGGCGCCTAGAATCAGCGACTCGTTCCATATGGTCCTGCTCGCGCTCTCTTTTCAGGGCCAGGTCGAGAAGTACGGCGTGTACGTCGGCGTCGCCGCCTTCTTCGGCTTGGCCGTGCTCTCGTTGCTCTACTTCTCGCAGGCACGCGAGCTCAAGCGGCTGCGCGAGTGGGCGGGTCGTGCGCCCGAGCGCGCGCGCGAGCTCGAGGAGCGCGTGGTCGCGGAGGCCGAGGCGGCCGCAGCCGCGCGCCCGGCGCCGGCGTCGCCTGTCAAGGCCGGCATCGCGCCACCGCGGCGCCTGGCGGAGATGCCGGCGGCGGCGGCGGGCGCGCAGACCGCGGCGGGCGTGCAGTCGACCGGGGTTGCCGAGGCGGTGCAGGACGATGCCGCCGGCACGCCCGCGACCAACGGCAACGTGCCGGCGGCCCCCGCCCCCGCCCCCGCCGCCGCCGCGCCACCCGGCACGGGCAACGGCACCGCGCCGCCCGCGGAGGACGTTGACGACGCCGTCGAGCCGACGGAGCAAGCGGGCGGCGACGAGGAGCCCGAGGTCGCCACCAGCGCCGGGGACGCAACGGCGCAGCAGGCGGGCGGCGCTGCGCTTGCGGAGGGCGAGGCGCCGGCGGCGATCGCGGCGGGCGACGTGGATGCGGACACGGCGCCCGGGGCGGCGGGCTCGAACGCCGCCGCGGTGGCCGCGAGCGGAGCGGGCTCAGCGCCGGTGGAAGCCGGCGGCACCGGGGGCGGTGCCGCGGAGGTCGGCGACCAGGCTGCCGCGAAAGGCGCGGCGGAAGCCGGCGGCCAGGCTCCCGCGACCGGCGACGATGCGCCCGCGCCACGCCCCAGCGGCGGCGACGCAGACGCGCCGCGCCTTGGCGGCGCAGAGTCCACGGAGGCTGAGCGCCCGGCGCCGGCGAGTCCCGGCGAGGTGTCCGCGCCGGTCCCGCGGGTCACGCCCGCCCAACGGGTCGGCGTCACACCGCGCCCAGCTCCGATGCCACTGCGCCAGAGCCAGCCGTCCGCCGCCGCGCCGCCCCGCCCCGCCCCGCGCGCCGCGCCAGGCCAGCCCGCGCGCCGGCCTGCCGCCGCGCCGCCGCGCCAGGGTCGCTCCGCCGGCACGATCGCGCTGTTCGTCGGGCTCGCCGTGCTGATCCTCGGCGGCGGCACGTTCCTCGTGTCGCAGCTCGCCGGCGAGGACACGCCGCCGCCGCCCAACCGCGCCGCGCCGGCTCCCGGCGATCCCGACGTGGGGGCCGACGACGCGGGCGGGGCGGCGACCCCGGCGGCCGAGACCAACGTGGCCGTGCTGAACGGGACGACGTTCGCCGGGCTCGCGGGCCAGCTCGCAGATCGCATCTCCCGAGAGGGCGGCTACGAGCGTGGGGCGACGGAGACCAACACGCGCGATCAGACGCTCCAGTCGTCGACCGTGTTCTACGCAGACGGCTTCCGCTCGCAGGCGCGCAAGGTGGCCGGGCTGCTCTCGATCTCCGCGGTCGAGCCGATCGACGAGGACACGGGGTCGCTCGCGCCGGACGCCGACGTCGTCGTCCTCGCGGGCGCCGACCGGGCGCCCTAGCCCCGCCCGGTGAGCTTCCCCGCGCGCGCCGTCTTCGTGCTCCTGGTGGCCGCGACGTTCGCGGCCTTCTTCGTCGCCCAGCGCCTCAAGAGCGCGCCGCTGGTGGCTGACATCCAGCGCGTGACGCAGCACTTCTCGCCCAACGGCGACGGCCGGCTCGACGTCAGCCGGATCCGCGTGCGCGTGCGCAAGGACGACGACGTGACGATCACGATCGTCGACGCCGCCGACAACGAGGTCCGGCGGCTCGCCGAGGACGTGCCGGCAGTCGCAAGGCAGTCCGTGCTCGTGCGTTGGGACGGCAGGACGGAGCAGGGCGTCCGGGCGCCCGAGGGCGTGTACCGCGTGCGCGTGGGACTGCGTCGCGGTGGGCGGGCCGTGACGCTCAGCGCGGGGGTGCGGCTCGACACGACTGCGCCGCGCCCGAGCGTCTTCGCCGGCGGGCCGGACGGGAGCGAGTGGATAACCGGCCCGGTCGCAGGGCGCGTTCCGTTCCGGGTCAGGATCGTCTCGGAGCGTTTCCCGACGCAGATCCGCGTGCTGCGCACAGGGATCGGCGAGCCCGAGCAGGTGAGCGCCTTCGAGCTGCCGGCGGGCGAGCGCGAGGGCGAGTGGGACGGCCGCGCCGGCGCCGCGCCGGCGCCCTCGGGCACCTACCAGGTGGTCGCGGCGGTGCGCGACGTGTCGGGCAACGTGGGGCTCTCCGCGGGGGATGGCGCCAGGCCTGGCACGGTGCGCGGCCGGCCGGGCGTCAGCGTGCGCGGCCTGATCGCCCGCCCACCGGCCGATCCGGTCCGCGCCGGCGAGAAGGCGTCGTTCGCCGTCGACTCGCGCGGGCGCCCGTACCGCTGGCGCATGTTCCGCGCCGGCGAGCCCAAGGCGCGGCGCAAGGGGCGCAGGTCGTCCGGCGGCGAGCTGAAGTTGCGCACGCCGCGTGGCGCCTCGGGCCTCTACGTGCTCGATGTGCGCACGAACAGGCGCACGACGCGGGTCCCGTTCGCGGTCCAGGACGCGACGACCGCGCCGCTCTTGGTCGTGCTCCCGGCGATCACGTGGTTCGGGCTCGACACGCTCGACGACGACCGCGACGGGCTGCCGAACACGCTCGCGAACGGCAGCGCCGCCGCCTACCCGCGGTTGCTCGCGGACGGGTTGCCCGACGGCTTCACGCAACAGGTCGCGCCGCTGCTCGCGTTCCTCGATGGTCAGGGGATCGGCTACGACGTCACCACCGACCTCACGCTGGCGGCCTCCCGGGCCGGCCTGTCGAACGAGCGCGCCGGCGTGCTGCTCGCCGGCCCGCTGCGCTGGATCTCGACGGAGGTCGCGCGCAGGCTGCGCCGCTACGTGACCGATGGAGGCCGGCTCGCGTCGTTCGGGGCGGAGTCGATGCTCCGCGGCGTCTCGGTCGCGCGTGACCGGCTGCTGCGCCCGCTGCCGCCGACCGACGCCGACCCGTTCGGCGCCACGTTGCGACCGCTGCGCGAGCCCGCGGGCGGGTCGCAACCGTTGCAGCCGGTCGCCGACGATCCGGAGCTCGGCCTGCTGACCGGTGTGGACGAGCTGGCCGGTTTCTCGGCGCTCGAGGAGTCCGAGCCGTCCGAGCGTGTGAGGGCCGCCCTGGCGGTGATCGACATGGCCGAGATCGAGGCGGCCGAGGCCGCGGGCGAGCAACTCCCGCCGAGCCGGCCGGCGCTTGCGCTGACCGAGGTCGGCAAGGGATTCGTGATCCGCGTCGGGCTGCCCGAGTGGGGCGCGCGCTTGAAGGACGGCTCCGAGCCGGTCCAGCAGCTGACGCGCAACATCGTCGACATCCTGCGCGGCACGACGCCGGCGATCCGGACGTTCTAGGCGATGCCCGTGGAGGTGGACACCGCAGCCGGCCCCGAGGTCGTGCGCGCGGCCGGAATGGTGATCGCGGCCGCGCTCGCCGCTGCGGCGATCCTGGCGCCCACGGCGCGCGGCCGCGCGTGGGCGATGCTGGGTGCGCTCGTGCTCACGCCCGTGCTGCTCGTGCTGTCGATCTGGGAGACGCCGCAGCTCGAGCCGGTGCGCGAGCACACGCTCCCGGCGCTCGCCGCAGCAATTGCCGGCGCGGCGCTGGTGGTGGTGCCGCTCGCGCTGCTGTTCGCGCGCCGGCGCGCCGCCCTGCCGCTGGCCGCTCTCGCGACGCTGCCGTTCCGCGTCCCGATCGAGGCGGGTGGATCGACGGCGAACCTGCTCGTTCCGCTCTACCTCGTCGTGGCGGCGGGCGCGCTCGCCTGGGCGGTTCCGCGGATCCGGGGCGGCGAGCGGTTCGATCCGCCGCGCGCGAACCTTGCGATGGAGTGGCTGCTCGCGGGCGCCACGCTGCTCTACACGCTCCAGGCCGCCTACTCGACGTCGCTCGACAAGGCGCTCGAGCAGACCGTCTTCTTCTACGTGCCGTTTGCGCTGCTGTTCGCCGTCCTGCGCGACATCGACTGGTCCACGCGGCTGCTGAAAGCCGGCTTCGGCGTGCTGGTCGCGCTCGCGCTCGCGTTCGCCGCGGTCGGTTTCGTCGAGTACGCGACGCGCCGGCTGCTGCTCAACCCGAAGGTGATCGCCTCGAACGAGCTCGAGGAGTACTTCCGCGTCAACTCGCTGTTCTTCGACCCGAACATCTACGGTCGCTTCCTCGCGCTCGTGATGCTCGGGCTGGCGGCGGTGCTGCTGTGGGAGCGGCGCCCGCGGAGCGCTGCGCTCGCGGCTGTCGCGCTCGCCGTGCTGTGGGGAGGACTGCTGCTGACGCTCTCGCAGTCGAGCTTCGCGGCACTGCTGGCAGGCCTGTTCGTGCTCGCCGCCCTGCGCTACCCGTTCGCGAAGGTGGTGCCGTCGATCGTCGCGCTGCTCGCGGTCGGAGCGGTGGTGGTGCTCGCCTTCCCTTCGGCGTTACGGCTCGAGCTCGGCGACGCCAAGTCGCTCGACGACGCGACCTCGGGGCGCTACGAGCTGATGCGCGGGGGCCTCGAGCTGGCCGGCGACCGCCCGCTCTGGGGCTGGGGCTCGGGCTCCTTCGCCGACGAGTACCTGGCGCACGGCTTCGGCGCGCGCGCGGATGCCGTCTCGGCCTCACATACGATCCCGCTGACCGTCGCGGCGGAGCAGGGCATGATCGGGCTCGCCGCCTACCTGGCGCTGCTGGCGGCAGCGCTCGCCCGGCTCCTGGCGCGGGCGCGCGACAACCCCTACCGCGCCGTCGTCGCGGCAGGCTTCGTCGCCGTGGTCCTGCACACGTGGCTCTATGCCGCCTTCCTCGAGGATCCGGTCACGTGGACGCTGCTCGCGATCGGCGCGGTGCTCGCCCGGCGCCCAGGGACGCGGCGCGGGTCAGAGCCCGCGCGCGGAGCCCAGGCGTCCGGACGCGATCCCGAGCGCCTCGATCCGCAGCCAGACCCCGCTTAGGTCTGTCGCCGCGCCGAGGTCGAGCGCGAGGGTGGGGTCAAGGCCGAGCGGCGGCTGCGGCCCGAGCTCCCACAACTCGACGCCCGGATGGCGCTGCTCGAGCGCGATCGCGAGCGGCACCTGGGCCGGGTCGAACAGCCCGATCGCGGCCGGCGCGCCGGGCAGTCGCATGCGCTTCGCCTGCCGGCGACCAACCGCGAAGGCCAGCGCCGGCGGCAGTGAGCTGAGCGCACGGTACGGGATCCGCGCAGGCTCGACCGCGACCGCGCCGGGCGCGCTCAGCAGCTCCTGCGCGCGCTCGCGCAGGCTGAACTGCTCGAGCGTGCACGGGAGCAGCAGGAGCAGCAGCGGCGGACCGTCGAGAACCGGGTTGCGATGCCACACGTCAGACCGGCCTCGCGTCCCCGGCGCGCCAGACGTACACCTTGTAGCCGTCGCGCTTGTCGGGCGGCATGCGCGGCACCGCGCGGATCGTGCCGGTGTCCGTGAAGCCGGCACGCTCGGCCACACGCTGGGAAGGGCGGTTGTCGCGGTGGGCGAAGATCTCGATCTCGGCCAGCCCGAGTTCCCCGGCGGCCCAGTCGCGCAGCAGCGCGACAGCGCGCGTGGCTGTGCCGCGCCCGCGTGCGGGAGCGGCGATCCAGTAGCCGATCTCGGCATAGCCGCGCCGCCGGTCGAGCTCCATCAACCCGACCGTCCCGATCAGGCGGTCGTGCGCGACCTCGCAGACGGCAAGCACGGCACCTTCGCCGGCAGCAGCCTCGCTCGCGGCGATCACGAGGAAGCGCGCTGCGTCCTCGCGCGTGTACGGCGACGGCACGCGCGTCCAGCGCGGAATCTCCGGATCGGCGCACGCGGCGACGATCGCCGGGATGTCGCCGGCCACGATCGGGCGCACGCCGATCTCACCGTCCGACAAGCTGGGCGCGACGATGGCCGGCATGGGGTCAAGTGTGGCGCAGCCCTGCCAGCATGCGCAGCCATGGAGCGACCGCTCGCCCGCGCGATCTTCTGGAGCGCCGCCGCGACGCTCGCCTGGACGCAGGTCGGCTACGGCCTGTCGCTCGCTGCGCTGCGCCGCTTGCGCGGCAACCCGCCGATCGCGCCCGGGGGCGCTGTCGGCACCCCGTCGGTCTCGTTGATAATCGCCGCCCATGCCGAGCAGGATGTGATCGCGGCCAAGGTCGCGAACGCGCTCGCACTGGACTGGCCGCGCGACCGGCTCGAGGTCGTCGTGGCGGTCGACGGCGGTGCGGACCCCGGCGCCGACGCGACCGCCGAGCGCGCCCGCGCGGCCGGCGCCGATCTCGTGCTCGAGCTGTCGCGCGGCGGCAAGGTACGCGCGCAGGACGCCGCCGTGGCGATAGCGCACGGCGAGCTGCTCGCGTTCTCCGACGCCAACGCGAGTTGGGAGGCGGGTGCGCTGCGGGCGCTGGTCGCCCCGTTCGCCGACCCGGGCGTCGGTTACGTCTGCGGCCAGGTGCGCTTCGTCAACGCGCAGGGCACGAACCAGGAGGGCCTGTACTGGCGCTACGAGATGTGGCTGCGCGCGGGCGAGTCGGCGCTGGCGTCCGTGACCGCCGGCAACGGCGCGATCTACGCGCTGCGACGCGCGAGCTACATGCACGTCGACGCGGTCATGGGTCACGACCTCTCGTTCCCGTTCAACGTCGTCAAGCGCGGTCGCCGCGCGGTCTACGCGCCTGACGCCAGGGCGACGGAGAAGATGGTGCCCTCGATCGAGGCCGAAGGCGCCCGCAAGCGGCGCATGATGAGCCACGCCTGGGCGATCGTGCTGCGCGGCGGGATGCTCTCGCCGCGCGGCTACCCGCCGCTCTACGCGCTGATGATCCTCTCGCATCGCGTGCTCCGCTACGCCTCGCCGCTGCTGCACCTGGCGGTGGCGGGCACGACGCTCGCGCTGCTGCGGAACGGCCGCGCATACCGCGCGGCCGCGCTCGCGCAGGCCGGGCTGCTCGCTGCGGCGGCGACGGGCGGCCGCGTGCCGCTGCGGGCGGCGCTGATCGCGCGCTACTACGTCGCGACGACGGCCGCGCTCGGCGCCGGCCTGTTCGACCACCTGCGCCACGGCACCACGGCGGTCTGGGAGGCCGCCGAGGGCACGCGGTGAGCTACCCGGGCAAACGCGCTCTCGACGTCACGGTGGCGGCATCAGTGCTGGCCGCGGCGGCGCCCGCGCTCGCGCTCGCCGCGCTGCTGATCCGGCTCGAGACCCACGGCCACCCGATCTACCGCCAGCGGCGGGTGGGCCGCGACGGCGTGCCGTTCGAGCTCTACAAGCTGCGCACGATGGTGAGCGGTGCCGAGCTGATGGGCGCCGGGCTCGCGCTCGACGCCGGCGACTCGCGCATCACGCGCCTGGGCGCCATCCTGCGCCGGGCCTCGATCGACGAGCTGCCCAACCTCGTCAACGTGCTGCACGGCGAGATGTCGATCGTCGGCCCTCGCCCGACGGTCCAGGTCCAGGTCGACCGCTACACCGAGCGCCAGCGCGGGCGGCTGAGCATGCTGCCCGGCCTGACGGGCTGGGCCCAGATCCAAGGGCGCGCATCGCTGCCCTGGGCCGAACGGATCGAGCTCGACCTCTGGTACGTCGAGCATGCGTCGCTGGCGCTGGACCTGCGCATCCTCTGGCGCACCCTGCGGATCGTGATCGGCGGCCGCGGGCTCTACAAGGGCGAGACCGGCGGCTGGAGCTAGGGAACGGTCTCCGGGCCTTTGTCGGTGTAGCGCGAGCG
>Ga0136613_10001863_pt1 | contig 11050 bp, 12 predicted proteins | sample AntDrymUQ2722106_2_FD_106649 | JGI IMG/M metagenome (GOLD analysis project Ga0136613, IMG submission 106649) | Polar desert sand microbial communities from Dry Valleys, Antarctica - metaG UQ272 (21.06) | ecosystem: Environmental > Terrestrial > Soil > Desert | place: Antarctica: Dry Valley... | reverse complement strand
GTCCAGGCTGATGCCGCCACGGGCGGGGATGGTGTGCGCCTCCAGGCTGCTCCCCTCCCCGAACGGCACGACGGGGATCCCGCGCTCGTTAGCGAAGCGCAGCACATCGACGACCTCTTCGCGACTCTCTGGGAGGACCACGGCGTCCGGCGGACGCGGGGCGTGGTAGGTGAAGATGCCCCCTCCGTGGCGCTCCAGCTCGTCGGTATCGGAGACGATCCGGTCCTCCGGGAGAACGCCCGCAAGGGCGGAGAGCAGGTCCACGCTGCCGGCCCCCTACTCCGCCTGGACGGGGTTGGTGAGGGCGCCCAGGCCTTCGACCTCGATAGTTACCTCGTCCCCCTGCTTCATCCAAAGCTGCGGGTCGCGGGCCATGCCGACGCCCGGGGGCGTGCCGGTGATGATGACGTCGCCGGGGACGAGCGTCATGCCGGTCGAGAGGAAGGCCACGAGCTCGGCGACGGAGAAGATCATCTTGTCCGTCGTCCCGTCCTGGACGACCTCGCCGTTGAGGGTGCAACGGATCGAGAGGTTCTGGGGATCGGGGACCTCGTCGCGAGTAACCAGGTAAGGCCCGAGCGGGCAAAACGTGTCTATGGCCTTGCCGCGCGTCCACTGCCCGCCCTCGCCGAGCTGGATGTCGCGCGCGGAGACGTCGTTGGCGTTCGTGTAGCCGTAGACGTGGTCCATCGCCTCGGACTCGGGGACGTTGCGCGCGGCCTTGCCTATGACGACGGCGAGCTCGGCCTCGTAATCGACCTGGCTCGTGATCGGGGGTATCACGATGGGCTCCCCGTGCCCGATGATGCTGTTCGGGTACTTGGCGAAAACGATGGGCTTCTCCGGTATCGGGGCGCCGGTCTCCTCCGCGTGGTCCTCGTAGTTGAGCCCGATGCAGATGACCTTCTGCGGCCCGGGGACCGGCGCGTGGAGCCGCGCGTCTTCGAGCCTGACGACGTCCTCGCCGGGCTCGGGGCTCCCGCCGTGGCCGATAAAGTCGATCATGGTCTCGTGGCCGAGGGGACGTATCTCGTCGCCCTCCACGATCCCGACCTTCGGCATCCCGGTCCCCACCGAGTACGTTACGAGCTTCAAAGGCACTCCTCTCCCGCGGATACAAGGTTCAGCGAGACGAATCTTAGCAGCAAGGCGCAGCGGCCCGCTGCGGCAGACTACGGCTGGAGGCGTTCGGTCTTCCAGCCGCCGTCTTCCCGGCGGTAGACGATCCGGTCGTGCAGACGGTTCTCCCGTCCCTGCCAGAACTCGACGGCCTCGGGCTCTACCCGGTAACCGCCCCAGAACGCCGGACGCGGCACCTCTCGCCCCTCGTACTCGGCCTCCAGGTCTCCGATACGGTCCTCCAGAAACTCTCGGCCCTCTACCACCCGGCTCTGCTCTGAGGCCCACGCGCCGAGGCGGCTGCCGCGCGGACGGCTGGCGTAGTAGGCGTCGGACTCCTCTTCGGAGGTTCGGGAGACGGTTCCCTCTACTCGCACCTGCCGCTCGAGCTCGCCCCAGTAGAAGAGCAGGGCGGCGCGAGGGTTCTCTTCGAGCTCGCGTCCCTTGCGGCCCTCATAGTTGGTGTAGAAGACGAAGCCCCGCTCGTCGAGGCCTTTCAGGAGGACCACGCGGGCGGAAGGAAGCCCGTCACGCGTGGCGGTGGCGAGGACAAAGGCGTTCGGCTCGTGGAGATCGGCTTCGAGCGCCTCGTCGAACCAGCGCCGGAACTGTTCCACGGGGTCGGAAGCGACATCCGACTCCGTCAGTCCGGCGCGGGTGTACTCCTTGCGGAGGTCGGCGACGTTGCGGGGCAAGGTCCGCTACCAGCCCCAGGTGCCGGGGGAGCCCTTGAACGGACCGACGATGTTGGAGGTGATCCAACCGCCGTAAAAGTCCCCCTCCTGCGCTTCGACCTTCTCCCCGCCAACCCAGCAGGCGTCCATCCTGGAAGGGTAGAAGGCCACGTAGTCTTTGAGGTCCCGGAAAGAAGGCGTGGGCGAAGGGTAGGACCAGGCGACCCGCTCCTCCGTGCGGCCCTCCATCACCACGTCGTAGTATCCCGCGCCCCCCTTCCACTCGCAGTAAGAGGTGGCCGCCGAAGGCTTCAGATGCTCCATCCTGATGTCCTCGGGGGAGACGTAGTAGACGGGCGGGTGGCTCGTCTCGAGCACGCGCTTCGCCCGCGTTGTGTACGCGAGCGTCACGCCACCAAAGACGACCTTTACCTTCCCCTCGACGTCCTCCATCCGCGGCAGACGCGGGTAGTCCCAGACGGACTCCTGCCCCGGACCCGGTTCTACGCGCTGACGACCCATCGCCGGACCTCCTTCTCGCTCACGCCCGGATTATATGGTCCGCCCGCGCACCGCATGGCCCCCGCTTTCACACGGGATCCGCCTACGCGCGAACCCGCAGGCCATCCAGCAACGAACGCAGCCCGCCCACGATCCGCTCGCGTTCCATGCCGAGCTGCTGGCGCTGGTAGAGGTACAGGTCGATGTTGAGCGCGGCGAGCAACGTGTCGGCGAGGCACTCGGTGTCCAGATCCGGGGAGACCTCCCCTCCCCCGACCGCCTCGTCCAGGAGCCCGACCACGGTGTTCTTCAACCTCTCGTAGAACGGGTTGCCATAGAGCTCGACGCGGCGACCGCCGGCGGAGGCGTCCCGGATCGCCCCGAGCAACGACCCGTTCTCCTCATTGAACCGGGCCACCCACCCCAGAAACCACTTCAGCCGCCCGAGGGCCGGCCCACGTCCCTCGATCCGCCGTCGCATCTCGCCGACGAAGCCCTCGATCTCCTCGGACAGCAACGCCGAACACAACGCCCCCTTGTGCTCGAAGTGCCGGTACAGCGTCCCCTGCCCCACGCCGGCGGCGCGCCCGATCCGGTGCATGCTCGCCCCGTCAACACCCCCCTCGGCAAACGCCTCCCGTGCGGCCTCCAGGATACGCCGCCGGTTCTCCACAGCATCACTCCGGGTCCTTCTTGCCTCCGTTCCCGATGCGCCCTCCGCCATCGCGCCGCTCCTCCTTGTTATATGGATAATCGTCCGATACTATCCATATACGGACATTCATCCGTTTGATTCTAGCAGAGCTTGGGTGTCGGGGCGGGCGTTCTCGGGTCGCGGGCCGGTAAGAAGGGCGGTGCGGTGTGAGGGTTGTGATCTTCGGGGCGTCGGGCAGGACGGGACGTCCGCTTGTGGAGCAGGCGCTCGCGGCGGGGCACGAGGTCAGGGCCCTGGTTCGGGACCCTTCGAAGCTCCCAATAAGTCACGGGCGGCTCGCCGTGGTCCGGGGCAACGTGCTGGACGCGGCGAAGGTCGAGGAGACAATCGCCGGGACGGACGCGGTCCTGAGCGCGCTGGGGCAGACAAAAGGGTCCCCCAAGGACGTGCAGACGAGGGGCATGGAGAACATAGTCGCCGCGATGAAGAGGCACGGCGTTCGGCGGCTTGTCAGCCTCACGGGGGCGGGGGTAAGAGACCCGCGGGACGAGCCAAAGCTCGTGGACAGGGCCATCACCTTCCTGCTCAGGAGGCTGCAGCCCGACGTTCTAGAGGACGGCGTGCGCCACGCGGAGGTCATAAAAGCGAGCGGGCTGGAGTGGGTGATCGTGCGCGGGCCCAGGTTGACGGAGGGTCCGAAGAAGGGCGAGTACCGGGTCGGCATGGTCGGTAAGAACAGCGGCATCCGGATCTCACGCGCCGACCTGGCCGACTTCATGCTCAAGAGGACCACCGACGACGCCCACCTGCGCCGGATGCCGGTGGTCAGCTACTAACGAAACGAGGACGGAAGCACGACGAAAGCCGTCTTGATGCACGAGACCGGCGGCTCCGAGGTTCTCCGTCTCGAAGAGGCCGCGCTCGCTAGCGACCGCTCATGGCCCGAGAACATCGAGGCGGCCGGAGGAATGGCAAGAGAAACATTATGGGCTCTGACGTTCGGGAAGGTTCGGATAAAGCAAAAATATTCGGGCCGACGAAGCCGATCCTGTTAGGAGTCGGCGATCGCCAGCCCGTGCGGCAAACCCCGGTCGTGCCACAACGCCGACGTCTGCGACTGTTTTTAGGCTTTCCTCTCCATCGGTCCTTACCTCCTACTCAAGGTGCAACGACACAAGCAGTATTGTAGCACGTATTACTAGTATCGGACCGCTCTCGTGTCCCGTTGGCCCGACTTCTGGTGTACTCGATCCTAGAAAGTCCAACTAATCCGCGGGAAAGAGAAAGTCAGGCAACGTTCAAGGAATGCTCCGCCTCCGCCAGGGGAAGATCGAGCGGGAGGTGAGGGAGGGCATCACCACGGGCCACGGTTTGCGGCCGGTTCGGGGCAGTTCGGCACGAGGACCGCACGAACACGTCCTGTTGGTCCTGGCGTGGCGCCGTGCGGTTAATCGAGGTCTCCGTTCCGAAACGGTAACATGGGACCCTGGGGCGGCAGACCGCCGGCCCGGGGGAAGGAGCCAATTTGTTCGCCAGGGTCCGGTCGCTGTTCGGGGACGGGGTGGCGCGGCTCAGGACCAGCGTCTGGTCCGTCGCGCAGTCCGCGGCGGCGGCGAGCCTGGCGTTCTTCCTGGCGCGGGTGCTGCTCGGTCACGAGAGCCCGTTTTTCGCGCCCATAGCCGCCGTCATCTCCCTGAGCGTCACGCTCGGCAGCAGGCCGCGGCGGGCCGTCGAGATGGTGTTCGGGGTGGCGGTGGGGCTCATGGTGGCGGATTTGCTGGTGCTCGTCATAGGGACGGGGACGTTGCAGATCGCGGCCGTGGTCCTGCTGGCGATGGCCGCGGCGGTCTTCTTCGGGGGCGGCACGATGCTTGTAAACCAGGCTGCGGTCTCGGCGATCCTGGTGGTAGTGTTGCAACCCCCCGGCACCGCCTTCTCCCCGGACCGCTTCCTGGACGCCCTTATGGGCGGCGGGGTCGCGCTGCTGGTCAGCTACCTGCTTCCGGTGAACCCGGAACGACTGGTCGAACGGGCCGCAGCCCCGGTCCTCGACGAGCTTTCGGCCTTGCTCGTGGAGATCGCCGCCGTCCTGAAGACCGGGGACCCGGAACGGGCCCAACAGACCCTCCTGCGCGCCCGCGAGATGGACGACAGGGTCAGGGTCCTGAACGAGGCCCTGGAGGCCGGCCACGAGACGGCCCGGCTCTCCCCCACCAGGCGCCGCTCGCTCCGGCATCTGGACCTCTACGCCAGCGCCGGCGCCCGCATAGAGCTCGCCGTCATAAACACGCGCGTCCTCGCCCGCGGGGCGGCCAACGCCACCAGGCGCGGGGACGCCATCCCGGGCAAGTTGCCCGAGGCCGTCCTCGACCTCTCCCGGTCGGTCAAGGCGCTCAACACCTTTCTCGAAGAGTCCGGTGAAGCCGAAGACGCCCGCCGCCACGCGCTCGACGCCGCCCGTAGGGCCACGGAAGTTCTCGAAGAGCGCCACGAGCTCGCCATCAGCGTCCTCGTCGGCCAGGTCCGCTCCGCCGCCGTGGACCTCCTCCGCAGCACCGGCATGGACCAGGCCTCGGCCCTCGAAGCCCTCGAAAACGCCGCCGGCCGCGCCTCGGATATAGGGTAGGTGACCTGCTTTCCGCTCGGCGGGGCTGAGGCCTGAGGCGCGGCAACTACCCATGATCTCTACGCACCCCGGCCCGCCAGAACGACGCCGCCGAAGCAGACCAGGAGACCGATAACGGCGATGGTACCGATACCCTCCCCGAACATCAGGTAGGCCCAGACCATAGTCGTGGGAGGCGTGAGGTAAATGAGGCTGCTCACCCGGGCGACTCCACTCAGCTTCAGGTTCAGCCAGTAGAAACCGTACCCGCCGAAGGTGGAGAAGATCACGAACCACCCGACCGCCGCCCAGAAGTGCATCCCGCCCGCGGGAGCCAGACCTCCCCAGAACAGGGCCATGCCCGCGAACAACAGGGCGCTGACGGAACACTGGATCGCCAGCGCCGCATCCAGCGGCGTCTCCAGGTCCGCCTCCTGGCTCGTCTTGCGCTCCAGAAGCGTGGCCGCCACCAGCCCCGCCATCCCCACAAACGGCATCGCGTAGACCCAGGGCGGCGCGTCCCCTCCCACCCTGGCGTCGCCGCCCACCACCAGCGCGACCCCGACGAGACCTATGGCAAGCCCCGCCCACTGCCGCCGCACCACGCGCTCGCCCAACACGGGGCCCGCGAGCGCCGCCGCCAGAAGGGGTTGGAGCGCCGCGACCAGGGACGCTATACCGGCACTGACCCCGAACTCCACCGCCCCCACGGTGCCCGTCAGGTACACGCCCTGGGCGAGGAACCCCACGGCGCCTTGCACGGCCACCTCCCTGGGCGAGAACCTGTGCCGACGGAACAGGACGACAGCCGCCATAAGCAACCCCGCCGCGAAGAGGAACCTCCAGGCCATCAGCGTCGGGGTGGCCGCCTCAGTGGTGCCGAGCCTGGCCCCGATGAAACCCGAACTCCACATCACCACGAAACCAACCTCGGCAACCCCCCGGCTCCCCCCGAGCCCCCCAACCAGCTTCGACGCCGCGTCCGCCATCTCCTTCATCCCCTCTCGAACGGATGAGCTTCGTCGTCTACGTTAGTAACCATACAGGTAAGTATACTAACGGCTCTGTAGGTTTTTGTAAACATACGGGTTGGTATACTCGTGTTGGATTTGCAAGATAGGCAGGGAGAGGGTCGGATATGGGAACTACCAGAACGCCTGCGGCGGAGCGGATCTTCGAGTCCGCTTCGGAGATGTTCTACCGGGAGGGCATAAGGGCGGTAGGCGTGGACGCGATCGCAGCACGGGCGGGCGTCACCAAGAAGACCCTCTACGACAAGTTCGGCTCCAAGGGCGAGCTCGTCGCGGCCTACCTGCGCGGGCGGGACGAGCGTTGGCGTGCCTGGCTGGTAGAGAGCGTGGACCGGCGAGGCGGCCCGGCGAAGGAACGGCTACTCTCGACCTTCGACGCCCTGGGGGAATGGATAGGGCACGGGAACACCAGGGGCTGCGGGTTCGTGAACGCCACGGTGGAGTTACGAGAGGAGGACCATCCCGCGCGGGCGGTGGTGATGGAGCAGAAGCGGTGGATGGGCGGCTACCTGGCAAGACTCGCCGCCGAGGCGGAGGTCGAAGATCCGGACGGGTTGGCGGATCGGCTCCTGATCCTCCACGAGGGCGTCAACGTCGCAAGCTCGTTGGGGATGCCTGCTAATGCGGCGCAGAAAGCCAGGCAGGCCGCCGCGGCTCTCATCGCCGACCTTTAACCCGGATGCCCTAAAGACGAGCTAATTCGTGGCGCGCAGCCATCTTCACCCCGCCTGTCAGCCTTTGAAGTAGCTGCGGTCGACGCCTTGCTGGGTGAGAGACCGGCCGGTCAAGAAGTAGACCTGGAAACGACGCCTGGGCCACTCGACGGCGATCAATCGCCGTGCTCTTCAAGGATCAGGGCTTCTGCCTCTATCTCTACCAGGATCTCGGGCGCTATGAGACGCCGGACTTCGACCATGCTGGTCGCGGGCCTGACGTTCCCGAAGAACTCGCCGTGGACCCTGCCGACGGCCTCCCAGTCGTCTATATCCACGACAAAGATCCTGGTTCTCACCACGTCCGAGAGACCCGCACCCGCCGCCTCCAGCGCGACCTTCACGTTGCTCAGAGCCTGAGCCGTCTGCGCCCGCGCGTCCCCGACCCCGACGAAACCGCCGCTCCCGTCGGTGGCCGTGGTCCCGGAGACGTAAACGAAAGGACCCCGCCGCACCGCCCGCGAGTACCCCACGACTCGCTCCCACTCCGTCCCGCTGGAGATGTTGTACCTGGGGTCCATGTTCTACGAGATTATGCCACGCGCGGTTCTTTGTGGCACAATCTTCCCGTGATGGATGGTTCTTCAGAGCAGGCACGGGTCAACGTGGGACCGCAGGGCAGGGTCGTGATCCCGGCTCGCATCAGGCGGTCGCTCTCGATCGGCCCGGGAGACACGCTCGTGGTGCGGGTGGTCGAGGGCCGCATCGTGCTGGAGAAGCGGGCCGACGTGCTCGCGCGGGTGCGCGGGAGGTTCGAGGGGGTTCGGAAGGGCGTGAGCCTGGCGGACGAGCTTATCCTTGAGCGTCGGGAAGAGGCGAGTCGGGAGTCGGCGGGTTGATCGCCAGCGGCTACTCCTGCGTGCTCGACGCCTCGGCCCTGCTGGCCTTGCTGCAGGACGAGCCGGGATCGGAGGTCGTCGAACCGTTGCTGGAGACAGCCGTCGTCTCCAGCGTCAACTGGTCCGAGGTCGCGCAGAAGAGCCTGGAGCGGGGCGTTGAAGTTGCGGGCCTGCGCCAGGATCTTACAGCCCTGGGGCTCACCCTGGCCCCTTTCACCAACCGCGATGCGGAAGATACGGCCTCGTTGCGCGAGGGCACGAAGGATCTGGGCCTCTCCCTGGCGGACCGGGCATGCCTCGCGCTGGCCGGCCGGCTGGGAACGGAGGCCCTCACCACAGACCGCGTCTGGACCAGGGTTACGTCAGTTCCTGTACGCGTTATACGTTAACCTGCCGTTCGGGCTACGAAGTCTTCGATCATGCGCCGGGCGATGCTGACCTTCGGGGGCAGCTGGGGGAGGTCGTCGGCTCGGTACCAGCCGGCGTCTTCGATCTCGCCGGGCTCCGGCCGGATCTCGCCTCCCGCGTAATCCGCGGTGAAGCCGATCATGAGCGAGTTCGGGAACGGCCATGGTTGGCTGCCGAAGTACCGTAGGTTCTCCACCTCAAGGCCGACCTCCTCGCGCACCTCGCGCTTTATGGTCTCCTCGATGGACTCGCCCGGCTCGACGAAACCGGCGAGTACGCTGCGCAGCCCCTTCGGAAAGCCCGGCGAACGCGCGAGCAGGACCTCCTCTCCGCGTCGTATACGGACGATCACGGCCGGGCTGACCCGCGGGTAGTGCATCATCCCGCATCGGGTACACCGCATCGCCATCTCTCCCTCGACGGGCTCAGTCTCGCCCCCGCACCGGCCGCAAAAGCGGTGTGTGGCGTGCCAACTCACGACCTGCTTCGCCCGCCCCGCCACCGCGAAGAACTCCTCATCCACGGCGGCGAAGATCTCGCGCAGGTCCCGGAACGCCGCGCCGTCGGGCGCCTCCGCGCCGTCCGGCACCTCCACCGCCCAGCACGGGCTGCCGTCGAGGTATCCGACGGGCTGTCGGAAGGAAGCCTCTATCCCTAGCTCTTCGAGGGTGGACGCCCGCGGCACGCGCGGCCCGTCTCTTTCGAGAACGAGGAGCCGGTCCTCCCGGAACGCGAACCACAGCGCCTCTTTCGTCAAGCGCTCAGGCGCGTCCGTCTTGGAGGCGGCTTGCCAGGTACTCGGCCGGGTGGAGGGCGCGGCGGCCGGTGCCGTCCCGGATCTGCTCCCTGCAACTCGTCCCCGGCGCGACCACGACCCGACCCTCCGCCTCCCTGACCGCCGGGAAGAGCCTCCTGCCCCCCATCTTCATCGAGACGTCGTAGTGGCCCTTCTCGTAGCCGAAGAGCCCCGCCATCCCGCAACACCCGGAGTCCACGACTTGCACGTCCGTCCCCGGCGCGAGTCCGAGCGCCCTCTCCGTCGGCCCTGTCCCGACGAGCGCCTTCTGGTGGCAATGCCCGTGCAACAGCACGGAGGAGCCGTCTTTCAGCGGAAGTTCGACCTCCATCTCCAGCACCGCCTCCTCGAAGAGGCGGGTGGCCTGCGCGAGTTTCTCGACGCGGGGGTCGTCCGGCAGGAGCTTCTTGTAGTCGTCGCGCATCGTCAGGATGCAGCTCGGCTCCAGGCCGACGAGGGGGACGCCGCGTTCGATGAGGGGCGTCAGGAGGTCCAGGTTGCGCCGGGCGTTCTTTCGGGCGGGCTCTACGAGGCCTTCGGAGAGCATCGGCCGGCCGCAGCAGACCACCTCGGGGAGCAGGACCTTCGCGCCGGCGGCGGCGAAGAGGCGGACCGCCCCTTCCCCGATCTCAGGCCGCTGGAACTCGTTCCAGGTGTCGTTGAAGAGCGCGATCTCGACGGGACCATCCCCCTGGGGCAACTCCGGGAAGCGCTTGGAGAACGCTTTTTCGGTGACCCCCGGCAGCGTCCGGCGCGGGTCTATGCCCGCGAGGCCCGCCGCGCGTCTGGCGAGACGGGTCCTGCCGATAAAGTTGAAGAGCGCGGGCGCGCGGGACGCGAGCGAGAGTTGGGTCCGGATGTGTCCGGCGGCCCTCTGGCGGAGGGAGAAGCCGTGCTTCTTGCCGGACTGGTAGAGGACTTCGGTCTTCATGCTGGCGACGTCAACCTGGGAGGGGCACTCCGTCTTGCACGCCTTGCACCCGACGCAGAGGTCCATCACCTCCCGCATCCGCTCCCCGGTCAGCTCCTCGGGTGGGAGCGTGCCTTCGAGCACGGAGCGGAGCATGTTCGCCCGTGCCCGCGTGGAGTCCTGCTCGTCCAGGGTGACCATGTACGACGGGCACATCGTGCCGCCAGTTTTTTTGCGGCAGAAGCCGCTCCCGTTGCAGAGTTCGACGGCCTTGGCGAATCCGCCCTGCTCGGAGAAGTCCAGGCCCGTCACTACCGGCAAGCGCCTGCGGCCCGGTCCGATACGGAGATGGCCGTCCATCTTCGGGGGGTCTACGATGATGCCAGGGTTCATCGTCCCCTTTGGATCGAAGAGCCCCTTGATCTCGGAGAAGGCACGCAGGACCTCCGGTCCGTACATCTTGCCGAGAAATTCCGAACGGCTGAGGCCGTCGCCGTGCTCGCCGGAGATCGAACCCCCGCACTCGACGACGAGGTCGGCGACCTCCTCGCCGATGCGTCGCATCCTGGCGACGCCTTCCGGATCGCTGGTGTCCAGTGCGGGCCTGATGTGCAAGCACCCGACGCTCGCGTGGCCGTAGAAGCAGGCCCACGTACCCGCCTCTTCCACGATCTCCTCGAACCTGACCACGAACTCTTCGAGCCTCTCGGGCGGCACCGCCGCGTCCTCCACAAAAGCGACGGGCTTCTCCTTGTCCGTGGTGCCGAGCAGGAGCGGCAGGGTGGACTTGCGGAGCCTG
>Ga0136613_10001862_pt1 | contig 11056 bp, 9 predicted proteins | sample AntDrymUQ2722106_2_FD_106649 | JGI IMG/M metagenome (GOLD analysis project Ga0136613, IMG submission 106649) | Polar desert sand microbial communities from Dry Valleys, Antarctica - metaG UQ272 (21.06) | ecosystem: Environmental > Terrestrial > Soil > Desert | place: Antarctica: Dry Valley... | reverse complement strand
GGGAGCAGGGTCACTTGGACAGGACAGCTCGTCCATGTATCTTGGAGCCACCCCCCCAGCCGCTTCGGTGACTGGGTGCAAGGCCCCGCTTAGGCGGGGCCTTTGCTTTTGGTACTACCAGCCCGCTGGCTTGGTGATCGTGCCCGCTTGGTCCGTCAGAGGGTCCGGGAACTGACTCCGTGCCAGTACCCCCGCTCGGATTTGCTTGAAAAAGGTCGGTTTGCAGCTCAACAGCGCCCTGCTGCGCTTAGCTGGCGCCTGAGGGTTAAGGATGCCAACAACCTTTCCTAGCTCGTGGCAGACGATCCGAAGAGGCTCGGTTAGGTCGCTATCGTTACTAATGATCACAAACGCATCTGCGTCGCCTCGAAAGGCATCGGCGAGCAGATAGGTGGCGAGGTTGACATCCGGCCCCTTCTCTTCGGTCTTAACGACCTCAACAGTCTGAGCGCCAGTAGCCGGCGGATACGCGAGGGCCATCCGGGTCGTTCTTGTGAGGAAGTGTCCGAGGTGGATCGTAACCGGGGGGAGCGTCTCCAAGGCACGAAGATAGATGCTCTGATGCACTGGGTCATGCAGCTTTCCAGGGCGAACGCTCACTTTCGCCGTGAAGTACCCGTATCCGCTGGACATCGTGTCGAGGTGGGGGCAGCAGTTGCGTACACATCGCCTCTAGGTCCAACCACCGGTATTGCGTGCCCTTGAGCGAGCCGTAGTACAGGTTGAACCCATCTACGTAGACGTTCGTGCGCATCCGGCAGAGGATACCGAACGGGCCAGACAACTTGGGGAAGCGCGGCGGACGGAAGAGACTTCCAGGCTGTGGATCTTTAGACGGCGGACCTCGACTCATCACTTCCGCGCGGCAGCCAACGTGTTGATCAGAGCCGCTAGTGCACCAACTGTCGTCGGCTCCGTCCCGCTGTCCGCCTCTGGACCTGGCTAGACGCTCCCGGTATCGGGCAGGCCGAGTGATCGGCGGGCGGCGGGCTGTACTCCGAGCGTCATCGCCTGCAGCACCGTGGGCCGGTCGACGAGGGTGACTTCGCTGATCGCCTGGCTCAGCTCGTTGACGGTGCGGCAGGTCGGCTGCAGGTGAGGTGTGATCCAGAACTCGGGACCATCGTCATCCGAGAGGCCGTTACGGGTGACCTGAGCGTATAGATAGTCGTCCTCGGCGCCCCATGTGCTCAGGTCCTCCCAGCCGGGAAGCATCAGCGGGTAGATGCTCATCGGTGCCTTCTCCTCGTCGCGGTCGATCAAGCCAGGGTGAACTGTTCGGTACTCCTGGCGGTAATGGGCGTCAGGCCGGGCGTGCGGGCGTGGACGCGGGTGTGGCCACCGCCGGTGCTGACCTCGCTGCGGGCAAGCAGATCGTCGAGCGCCGGCGCAGTGTCCTTGTGCCGGTAGAGCGTGTGCTCGCGCGTGAACGTCCGCAGCTCAGCGACGGTGGCAGTTCGAGCGGGACGCCCGCACAGATGATCGAGAAGTAGGCGGCGCAACGGCGCAACGGCCGGCTCGGGTGTGAGGTCGAGCAGCATCTGCTCGGGGTCGTTCGGATCACGGAACCGGGCTCCGCCAATGGGATCGGCCCCCCACAGGCTGTCCTTGAACCGATCGAGCCCCGTCGGATGATTGGTCGCGAACTGGAGCAGCAACTCGTTGCCTCGGGCCGTCTCGAGCCCGAACGAGATGACGAAACGGAACCCCGCGGCGCGAATTGCCTCGGTCAGCTTCCGGGCGATGTACGTGCGCTTGACGTGAGGGGGAAGCTCGTCGACATCGCGCCATTCTGGCCCTCCGAAAACCTCGTCCGCTCGGGCGGGATCAAGATTGCGCACGAAGTGCTGCGGCTCAACGGTAATGACGACCTCGCCGCCCTTCTGTCGAGCGAAACGCCGGATGAGCTGCTGTGTGCTGCCGCCACCGAAGCTGTCGAGCACTCCGAGAACGGGCGCCTTCTTCGCATCCACATGGGCCAACAAGCCGGGCAGCGTGTCCTCGCAGGTGCCTTGCCGCACGAGAATGTGTAGCGCCGCGTCACGATACTCACCACCGGGCATCGGGTGAGCGAGCTCGCGACGGAACTCGGTGAGCAACTGCTCGACGCGGTCGCGTCGCTTCTCCACCAGCACGAACCGCACCGGGCGGTCGCGAAGCTCGGGCCACCGATCGCGCATCGCTCGGAGCCGGCGCAGGGCGCGAATCGGGGAACCGGCCTCGCCATCGCGGTAAACCCCAGGTCCTGCGAAACCCTCAGCGTAGGTGCCCGACCGAAACGTCCGCAGGATGATCGGGAACCATGCATCGAGGTAGCCGTCGTAGATGTCGTGCTTCACACTGGTGTGCGGCTCAAGCCGCCAGATCGTGTCCTCGGGCACCGCGCGTAGACCCCCCGCCGTCGCCACCAGGTGACCGCCACCCCCCACGGCCAGCCTTACGCCACTCACAGTGTGCGTGATCTAGCGCTGCGTTGTCACCTACCGCGCGGCAGGTGATTGCCACCGCTGAGTCGTCACGGCGCTGTGATCGCCTGGCGGAACCTGGGCATGTCGTCCCAGGTGCGGCCGTCGAGCAGTCGGCCGCGGGCCTTCGGTGTGGGGCCGCCCCACTGCTTGAAGAAGTACGGCACGCCGGCCGTCTGGCAGGCGTCGCGGAGCTGAGCTGGCCACGCGGGGTCCATCCGGCGAGCGCCTGGTCCGGATTCGCCGCCGGCGATGACCCAGCCGACCCCATCGAGGCCGAGCCCGTCGAGCGGGCCGAGCAGCGGCTCACACGACAGGAACCGCACCGCCGCCGGCACCTCGCGCAGCTCGTCGACCCTGCCGGCGACGTCGAGGCTTTCCACCGAAACACCCATCCACACGTTTGCCGGCCACGGTAGGTCCGGGGCGAGACGGCGCAGCCTCGTCGCGCGCTTCGTGAGGACCTGGTAGGTGTGCTGCGGCGTCGCGGCCATCACCGCGAACACCCGCGCCACGAACTCCGCTGGGACGCGGGCGTGGAACAGGTCGGACATGGAGTTGACGAACACCACCCGCGGGTCGCGCCGCCGCAACGGGGCGGTCAGGGTGTCCTCGTGCGTAGTGACGCCGAACCCGGGACCGCTGGTGCGCGGGTCGCCGTCGTTCTGGTACTTCGCCGATCCCATGCCCTTGAGCCGCTTGGCCAGCGTCAGCGCATAGCAGTGATCACACCCCGCCGAGACGCGATCGCATCCCGTGGTCGGGTTCCACGTGACCTCGGTCCACTCGATCCGTGACCGACCGCTCATCGCTGTCACTCTCCGTTCCTATGGTGGGCACCGTAGGCGATCACGCCGACGATTCTCGTGTGTTCCTGCGCGCTCCAGGACGGAGACCGCGTGTTCGTGCTGCTCAGGACACGTGCAGCGGCTTCGGCGGTCACCACAGCGTGTCGCCGATTCCACATAGCGCGCCGGAGTCGAGCGCGGCGCGGTAGAGCAGCTCCTCGAGCCACCGGTCCGCGGTCCGCCGCCGCGCCCTCGCGCACCGGCCCGGCTCCGCCCACACCACCGGCCCCGACGCGTCCGGGTTCGTGGTGACCAGCCCGATCCCGTGCAGCGCGTGTTCCAACCGGCACACCTCACCCGGCTCGACATCGGGGGCGGTGAGGGCGGCCGTCGGGCCGAACCCGCGCAGGCTCCGTGCCCGCTGCAGCGCTGCACACCACGCCCGCGACCCACGGGCCGGGACCAGCAATCCGGACAGCGCCACGACCGACGCCGGCGCCTGCCCGGTGGACTCGGGCCACTCCCACACCGCGAGCGTGTCGCCGTCGAGCTGCGGGCCGTCCCCGCTCGCCCGCCGCGCCCGGTGCGCCGCCCGGTCGAGCACGACCACCGGCGACACCCGGCAGCCGAACAACGTCATCACCGGCAGCTCCACGCCCGGCCAACCGAGCAGCCGCGCCGCCCGGCACCCGGCCGAGCTGCTCAGGTGCGCCGAGACCGGGGCGGGATCGCCGTTCACTTCGACTCCCCCTCACCGTTGGGGTCCTCGTCGGGCAGGGCGGGGGTGAAGTCGGTCCCGCACACCCCGCACGTGATCGGGCCGGCGGCCAGCACGGTCGGCGACACCCGGATACGGCGGCCGCACCCACACACGCACGGCGGCGGGCTCGGCTTCTTCGTCCGCCCACCGTCTGTGATCTCCACCGAACGGTGCATCCGCAACGCCGCGCCGAGCTCGGCGATCACCTGCGCGTAGCTCTCCCGGGTCCCGGCGGGGATCGTGGTCGGGGACCAGCCGATGCGCGGGTCCTTGGTGACCTCGATCCCGAGCTCCTCGGCCAGTGCCTTGAAGCGGGCGTTGTGCCACCGCCCCTGCCGGCTGGTGTCCTTGATCTCGCGGATGTGGGCCAGGGCATGGGCGGCCTCGTGCAGCAGCGTCCCGAGCACCTCGGCCGGGCCGCGGGCGAGCCCCTCCCCACCGACGAACACCTCCGGCAGCCGCACCGGCACTCCCGCGCCGCCTTCCTCGTCGTCGGCGGGCTGCTGGTCGGGGTCGGCCCAGCGCATTGCGGCGAAGTGCCCCAGCTTCAACCCGCCCGCTGCGCCGATCGACCCGGCCCCCGAGCACCAGGACCACCGCGGGGACCTCCGGGTGCCGGGCGCGGATCGCTGCCCACGCCCCCTCCAACGCGGCCACCATCGGCGCACTGATCGGCCCCTCCCCCGGAGTTGACACGTGCGCGTCAATCGCGGGTGACGCCTCGACGGCCGGGGCGGTCACCGGGTCACCTCGACCGGCTCGACGATCCGACCGGCCGGATTCCGGCACAGCGCAGTCCGGTCCTGGTGGGAGAACTGGGCGACCGGGAGACCGTCGCGAACCTGCCAGAACGCAGGAGGGGCTCCCACCGCCCGATCGCCGCAGGCGGGGCAGACCAGGTCCTCGGGGTCGACGAACCGCCGGACGCTGGTCGGGGTGTGGATCTGGGTGTGCACGGTGGCCTCTGCTCTGGTTGGGCCTGGTGGCCCGTCCCCTTGGGGTGGCGGGGAGTTGTTTCCCCCGCCGCCGTAAGGCGACCAACCACGGCCGTGGAGGCTCGCGGTCAAGGGCGGCGCTTGCGCCGTCGCGTGCGACGCGAGCGCAGCGAGCGCCCTTGACCGTGAGTCAGGCCGTGGTAAGCCAAGGGCCGCCAGGCCTCCGCCGAAGGCGGTCCATCGAGCTGTTTTCGTGGCCCGCGCGGCCGTGAGCGCAGACCCGACCTGCTCCCGATCCGGCGGCCCGGTGACCTGCTCGGACGACGCGAAATGTCGGTGTCTCGTGTCACCCTGAGGCGCATGGAGGTCACCGAGAACGACGTCAAGCGCATCCCGGTGGGCAACCTTCGGGTGTCTCGCGAGGAGTTCGTCGCCGTGTGGGCGGCGGCCGAGCGCCGCAACACCGAGCAGGCCGAGCGGGGCGTGACGGACTGGTACGCGGGCGGGGTGATCGTGACGTGCCGGTGGATGGCGCGGGCCGTGGTGCGGCCGTCGTCGGGTCCGTGGCGGCTGGCCCGGCCGCCGGTGTCCCGGCACGACGAGCTCGCGTACGAGGAGCTGATCGAGGCCGAGTACCTGGCGGCGGAGCTGCTCGACGTGCGGCGCCCGGACCTGGTCGAGTCGCGTCCGGGATGGTGCGAGGCGATCCGGGCAACACTGCGGTGGGCGTGGCGGCACAGCGGGGACGCCCCCATGGCCGTTCCGGTGCGCGCGGCAGGTGAGCACCGCGCGCACCAGCCGGTTCATGGCGTGGCCGCCGGCTCGTAGCTGAGCACACCGTCCTGCTCGTCGACGTCGAGTTCGACGTCGTCGACGGAATGGTCGTCGGCGTGCCAACGGTCCAGCTCGGCCGCGCGGTGCTCGGCCTCCTCCTGAGCTGCGGCGGCCTGGCGGGCGGTGATCTCCGCAAGCGCCCGGGTCGCCCTCTCGTAGTCGGCGGCGGTCTCGTCCGGCGTCGGGATCCGGACGACGTCCTCCTGAACCGGGGCGGGTTCGTCCGCGGCGACTTCCCGGATGTCGCGCTCCGGCACCTCGACCACGGCATCGGCCCGCGCGGCCACCGCAATGAGGTGTTCCTCGGTCGTCGTGCTGTCGGTGAGGTCGTACTCGGTGACGACCCGGTGCCGGTCGTCGTCGGCCGTGGCGTCACGGTCGGCGGCGAGCCACTCGTCGGCGGTGACGAGTTGCTCGGGTTCGGTGTCGTCGATGTGGCGGCGGGTGAGTTCGGCGTCGCAACGCCGTCCGTAGCCGAGGGTGCGGACGTTGTCGGCGAGGAAGTGCGCGCGGGCGTCGTCGATGACCGCGAGCTTCTCGGCTTGCTTGTCGAGGGTCTCGGCGAGCGCCCGCGCCTGCGCGGCGTCTGTTCGTAGACGTTCCTGCTCGGTCGGGTCGCCAGCCGCGTCGGCCTCTGCGGCGCGTAGTTCCGCCGTGTGACGGTGCGCGGCGGCGGCCTGCCGGGTCCCGGCGAGTTCGTTGCCGACGTACCGCGGGGCCCATGCTTCCTCGCGCTTCGCCGCGCGGACCCACATCCGGAGCTGACCGTCGGTCATCTCCAGTTCCTCGCGCTCGATCTCCGGGCGGCCCAGGGTCCGCCAGGCGGCGCGGTAGGCGGCGTACTGCTCGACCTGCCCCGGTTTCGGGGCCGCGCCGAGCGCATCGACCGGGTCGTCGTTTCCGCGCATCTCCCGGTACGCGGCGACCAGACCGGCCCGGCGCTCCCACTCGGCACGCGCCTCGCTGTCAGTGGGAACGGCTCCCAACGAGGTGGTGAGCCAAGCCGGAGCGGAGTCGGCAAGCTCCGCGCCGAGCTGTTCGGCGCGCCGGTCGGCCTTCTCGGCGAGCGCGCCGAGGTAGCGGCTCCACTCCGTGTCGTCCACCTTCGGGACCCACGAGGCGAACGCCTCGCCGGTCGGGTCAAGCTGGTCGCGGTGGTCGGCGCGGATGCGGCTATAGATCGCGTTGGACACGTTCCGTACCCCGTCGAACGGTCGCGCGGCGATCGCGTCGTGCAGCACCTGCTGCGGGTCGTGCTCAGCGAGCTCGGCGCGCCGCAGGATCCGGGTCAGGGTCGCGGCGCCGTCCTCGGCCGCGATCCGCGACCGCTCCACCGGATCGAGCGCGTCGTCCTGGACGAGCTGATCGAGCCACGTCGCGGTCCGTGCGGTCGCGGCTAGGTGCGCGCCGTCGGCGAGCAGCTCCGCGGCGGTCCGGGTGCTGCCGGCCTGCTCGGCGCCGTCCGCGGCGATCGCCAGGGCCGACCGGGTCGCCGCATCGGCGGCGTCGCTGGTGTCGAGCACCCGGGCGAGCACCGCGACGGGGTCGCGGTGGATCGTATGGCGCTCGCTGCCCTGCGCGGGGTCCTCGACCTCGGCCAGGGTGACGACGTAGGCGGTGTTGGACTCCTGCCCGCGGGTCATCGGGACGTAGAACCCGGCCAGGCTCGTGCGGGAGGTGGCCACGGTGTGGCTGGTGTGCACGGTGCTGCCCTGCGCGGCGTTCTTCGTCGAGGCGTAGCCGAGCGCGAGGTGCTCGCCGACGTAGGCGGGCGGCAGCACCAGGCGCTCGCCGAGCATGTCGCCCTCGGGGGTGCGGCCGGTGACGACGGCGACCTCGAGCGCACCGTTGGGACGCACGGCCTGCACGCGGTAGTGCTCGCGGTTGATCGCCCCGCGCGGGTTGCCCTCGTACCCGGCGAGGGTCCAGTCGAGCTTTCGGGCCTCGACGAGATCACCGACCCCCGCGTAAGTGCCCTGCATCCCCAACTCCACCCCCGACTCCTGCACCCGCCCGAGCCGGACCAGCTCGGCGCGGACCTGCGCCGACACCCGGGCGGCCTGCTCGTTGGTGTCGACCACCAGCAGCGACCGCTTCCCGGCGAGGGTGTCGCCCAGCCAACCGCGGATCGCCGCGGACTCGGCCTGCTCGGCCGTGCCGGCGTCGAGCAGGCGGCCCTGCTGGTGGTACTCACGCAGAACGGACTCGTCCCCGGCGCGCAGCCGCAGCGACGCGGCGCGCTCCCACGGATGATGGAACCGGCGGGCCTCGGCGAGTTCGTAGCTCGCCCCCGACGCCGCGATCAGGTCCATCCCGCCCCCGGCGCCGACCGCGGCCAACTGCTTGTGGTCACCGACGAGCAGCAGCTTCGCCCCCGCAGCGTCCACGTGGTCGTGAACGGCGGCCAGCGCGGCGGTGTCGGTCATCGCGGACTCGTCGACGACCACCAGGTCCCCGGCGTGCAGCCGCCACGCGTGATCGCCCTCGACCGGGCGCGGACCACCGCTGCCCGCACCGGCGGTGAGACGGCGTTGTGCCCCGAGCCAGGCAGCGACGTTGCTCGCCGTCAGCCCTTCGGCCTTGAGGACCTCGGTCGCAATCTGCGAGGTCGCGAGTCCGAACACCCGCCGCGGGGTCTGCCCGCCGGCGCTGTTCGGATCGGTCCAGCCGCGGGCGATCGCGCCCACGACGAACGACTTCCCGGTCCCGGCCGGCCCGACCAGGGTCTCGATCCGAGCGCCGGAGGTGAGCACGCCGCGGACCGCGGCGGCCTGGTCGACGCCGAGCTCGATCCCCGATTCGGCCAACCCGGTGATGAAGCGCTGGGCGCGGTCGAACGGCAGCGCGGTCGCACCGCCCGCTGTCGTCGCCGCGACGAGCGCCCGCTCGGTACGGACCTGGTCCGGTGTGGCATAGAGCATCGCCCCGGGCGCCTGATAGGCGCTGGTGCCGTTGTCGAGGCGCAGCTCGGCGGGTAGGTGCTCGTCCCCGGGCCGGTCGCCGTCGAGCACCGTGGCGTACTTCAGGGCCTCGTCGGTGAGGGTGTCGAGCAGCCGGGCGACGTCGGCGCCGTCGGGCAGGCCGAGGTAGTCGGGCAGCGCCGCGTTGATCGCCCCGGTCAGATCTCCTCGGTGCCAGCCCGCCTTGCGGGATTGGATGTCGGCGAGGGCTGTCTCGATCACCGCCTGCGGGGACCACTCCATCGGCGCCGGCCCGTGCTCGCGCGCGGCGAGCACGGAGTCCGCGACGCCGGTCAGGCCGCCGTGGATGTCGGCGCGCACGCGCTCATCGATGCGGTCGAGCAGCTGCTCGCGGGTCTCCCCGGTGTGCGACTTCGACCGCCGGGTCAGCAGCGTGGCCTGCTGCGCGATCCGGTCGCGCTCCAGCCCGTTCGGGGCCCGCCCGTACCGGTCCTCGAACGCGCTGATCAGCTCGTCGGCCTTCGCGGTCAACGTCCGCCTGCGGGTCGAGATCAGGTCCATCGCCTCCTGGGCGACGCCGACGATCTCGCGGGCCTTCCCGTCCGGGCGGGTCGCCAGCACCACCCCGAGCGCGTGCGTGAGCCGCTCCTCGGTGGTCCGCTCCGCGACCGCGGCGCCCGCGCGCTGGAACTTGTAGAGCGCGCGCGAGTCCATCGTGCGCCACTTGCCGTCCGGGCCCTGCACCCGGTTGAGGACCGCGTTGTGGATGTGCAGGTGCGGATCGTGGTCGCGACTGTCGTGCTGGAAGAACGACGCCACCGTCCACTCGTGGGCATCGGCCCACCGCCCCGCCGCGCCGCCGTGCTTCCCGATCCGCGTGTAGCCGGCTTGCTCGGCCATGTAGGCGAGGCCGGCGTTGTTGCCCGCCCAGATCGCGTCCTCCACTGCCGTGCGGCACCGGGCCCACGCCTGCGCGGTTTCCTCATCCCCGGCCCGGCGGGCCGCGACCTCCTTCGCCTCGAACGCCGTGTGTACGAGCGTCACGCTCTTCTGCAGGTTGAACGTGATGTCGTAGAACGCCACGTTGTGCCGGGCGGACTTGCCCGCCTGAACGCGGAGTTCAGCGCGCCGTTCAGCGCTCGCACCGGGCTCCTGTTCAATCGCCGCGGTGTACAGGTCCTCCTCGCTGGCGTACTTGCGGCCGGTGTGGCCGAGGGTGGCCACCTCGTCCCACTTCTTCGGGTCGTTGAACCCGGGGTCGCGCGGGTCGAGGAACCCCTCGTAGAGCGCGCGCATGTCCTGCGCGTCGACCAGTCCGGACAGGCCCAGCCGCTCCGCGCCGGCACCCCACCAGCGCCCCGGAGGCTCTCCTTCCGAGACGGCGCCGGTGTAGTAGTTCTCCCGGCCGGTCGCCACCTCCTTGAGCAGGTACTCCGGCGAGTAGCCGGACCCGATGCTCATCACCACGGGGACCACCGGCCCGCGGTGACGATCTTGAAAGGGGTGGCAGCAAGATCAACCGCGCGAAGCGTCGGTTGTGGCCGGCCGGAGGCCGGCCCGAACCCGTCGATCAGGATGCCAAGGTGTGAGTCCTTCGATCTTGTGGTCCTTGTGTCTGGTTCTTGCTCTTCGTTCGTCCTGATGAAGTAGTGCGTGGTGGTTGTTCGTGTCGTGCTCTCGGTGAGAGGGCTCGGGTAGCTGGTGATGGCGGTTCGGCTGGTGTGGGTCATGGCTGGGTGTGCTCCTGGGGGCTCGGGGCGTCGTGGTCCTCGGTCTGCTGGGTGCTGTTGGTGATCAGGTGCAGGGGTGCCGGGTGCTCGCGGAGCTGCTTGAGGACGGTGGCTGCGGTGCCTCGGGAAACCTCGGCGGTGGTCTCCAACTCGGTGACGGTCGGCAGCGCGCCGTGCCGGTGGGCGTGCCGCGTAGCGGCCGCCCACGCCCGATCCCGCGCCGGGGACCCGCCCGACCGGCGGTCGGGGCGTTCAACCGGGCCCGGGGCGAGCGCCGGACGCCCCGGGCCCGCGGGGACCTGGGTCGGACGCTGAACAGGGCGGCTCGTGCCGGGCTGAACAGGACGGGCCGCGACCGACTGAACGGCGGGTCGCTCGGGCTGTACGGCGGGCGGGGTGAACGGCTCGGCCTGAACATCGGGACCCGTCACGGGTGCGGTTGAACCGTGCACAGGGTCGGAGACGGTGGCGTGGTCGGTGGCGAGGAGGTAGAGCAGGTGCGCGACGATCGCCGCCGCCACGGCGGGCCACGCCCCGACGCCGAACCGCAGCGCGGCCGACGCCTCGAACACCGGGCCCGCGGCGGCGGCCACGCCGGGCACCGCGGGGGCGGCATCGCTGGC
>Ga0136613_10001860_pt1 | contig 11058 bp, 10 predicted proteins | sample AntDrymUQ2722106_2_FD_106649 | JGI IMG/M metagenome (GOLD analysis project Ga0136613, IMG submission 106649) | Polar desert sand microbial communities from Dry Valleys, Antarctica - metaG UQ272 (21.06) | ecosystem: Environmental > Terrestrial > Soil > Desert | place: Antarctica: Dry Valley... | reverse complement strand
ATCGATGCCCTAGTTGACGCGGGCGTCTTCTACGGCGCGGCTGTGACGGACGCGCAGCTCCTCGACGGCGCGAATGTCTACGTGGTGGGTGGCGGCAATTCCGCCGGACAGGCGGCGGCGCACCTGGCGGCAGGAGGGGCGCGCGTTGGACTGCTGGTGCGAAGGGATTCGCTTGCCGAGACGATGACCGACTATCTCGTGCGCGAGGTCAGTGGTTCCCGCAACATCGACGTGTTCTTCAACACTGAGGTCGTTGGCGCAATTGGCGAGCAGCGGCTGCGGGGGCTCGTGCTGGCGGACACGAAGTCCCGTGCGGAGCGACGTGTCGACGCAGACGCCCTGTACGTCTACACCGGGGCGAGGCCTCACGCGGAGTGGCTCGAGGGTGTTCTAGCCCGCGATCGCTGGGGCTACATCTTGACGGGTCGCCACGTAGCGGTTCGCGACGAGAACGCAGGTCCTCGCCCGCTGGTTCTCGAGACCAGCATGCCCGGGGTGTTCGCGGCTGGGGATGTCCGCAGTGGTTCGGTAAAGCGGGTCGCGGCCGCGGTCGGCGAAGGGTCAACAGCCGTCCTGATGGTGCGGGAGCACCTCAAGGCGATGGCATAGGTCGCGCGGCGGCGCCAGTAGTGCCCGCCGAGGTGATCAGCGCACTGCTGGTGCGCACATCAGGCTGGCGGGGCGAAGAGCTCGAGGGCAAATACCGTCGGGGTGTCGAAAACTCAGGCCCGAGCCGTAGTGGGCGTCGACGATGCCGCCGTGGGCGAGTGAGGGTCAGTGCTGGGGTGGTCGACACCGCGAGGCACCTGCCGTCGCGACGGGAGGCGCTCGACCAGAAGCTTCGGCTGGGCAGCCCGGTCAGCGGATCCGGTGCCACTGCATCCAAGGTTCCCGGTGTCGGACAGCTTCGCGATGTGCCAAACCTCCGGATGCTCCTATGTGTCAAGTGCGGCCTGTAGGGCGGGGGTTCTGACGAGCGTTTGATGGACTTCGCGGGCGATGTAGCGCTTGAGGCAACGGAAGGCTTCCTTCTTGGTCTTGCCTTCGGCGATGCGCCGTTGCAGGTACCGCTTGGTGTCCTCGTGCACAGAGGATCGGGTCAGCGCGATCTGATACAGCGCGCAGTTCGCGTCACGGTCGCCGCCACGGTTGAGCCGGTGCCGTTGCTGCTTGCCCGATGACGCGTCCAGCGGCGCGGACCCGGTCAGGTGTGCGAACGATCCCTCTCGCGCGAGGCGTTGGGGGTTGTCGCCGGCGGTGACGAGCAGGGCCGCGGCGGTGTGCGTGCCGACACCGACCTTGGCGATCAATTCCGGGGCCGTCTCGGCGACGAGGCGGTCTAGTTGCGCGTCGAGCCGGGTGATCTGCTCGGTCAGGTGCTGATAGCGCCGCGCGAGCTCGCGCAACGCGTAGCGGGTCGCTTCGAGCACCGTGGTCGGCTCGTCACCGGTGCGGAACTTCGCTGCGACGGCGACGCGCCGCCGGGTGGTCATGGCCCGCAGCTGGTCGCGCAGGGCGTCGGGGGCGGTGATGACCAGTGCGTTGATCTGGTTGGCGGTCATGGTGCGGTTTTTCACCGCGGAACGCCTGGTCAGCCGCAGCACCCGGATCATCTCTACCGGTCCGTCACCGGTCTTGGGCACCGCGGTCGCCTCGCCTGACAGCACGGCCCGCGCCGCGGCTTCGGCGTCGATGGCGTCGGACTTGCCGTGCCGGCGGTGCTTGCGCTTAGGACGATCGACCTCGATCACGACCAGTCCCTCCGCGCGCAGCCACCGCGCCAGGCCCGCCCCCCAGCTACCGGTGCCCTCCACCCCGAACCTGTCGATCACACCGAACTCCGACGCCCAGTCGACCAGTCGCGCGAAGCCGCCGGTGTTCGTCGGGATGGACGTCTCTGCCAGCCAGCGGCCGAGCTGATCCACCGCGACCGCGACGTGGATGTCTTCGTGGGTATCGACGCCGACCGTGACGCGGACTTCGTCGTGTGGCACCGTGGTCATACCTGCTCCTGTCGTTGCTGACGGGGTGGGTACGACCAGGTCGCGCTCGGCGGACAGTACTGCGACGGGACTCGCAGTCACGCTCCTATTAGGTCACGCTGACGCGGCCTCGTCGCATGCTCCAACACGCCGGTCCCGACGAGGGGACAGATCCAGAAAAGGACACTCTGTTCGAGGTCGGTAGCGGCTTGGGTCATACCCCGCCAGAACTGGCGCACTGGAGTATCTCCAGCGCCGTAAAGATCTCGCAGTAGCGGCTGTTCCAGACGCCTGTTCGAAATGCGCACCTGTCCACTGCACGGACGGGATTCATGGACGAGGCCATCCTCTACACGTACTCCTTGGCGCAGGAGTATGAAGGTGATCCACCCCCGCTCGGTGAGATCGGCTGGGTCCGTTCCACCAGATTCATGCTGAACTGGTCGAAGACGGGACGCGTGGGGCAGTGGGCGAAGTGGGCGGGACAAAAATACGTCCTACCACGCTTTCGCCCGTGCCTGGAACAGCGCAGCAACGTGATCGCGGACTCTGAGGCTTGCTTGGTCTCGCGCAATCAGGCCCTCTACACAAGCCTTGCTGCGCTAAAAAACAAGATTCCGGATGACACGGACATCCTGCAGGAGTATTTCCTGCCCCGAGACCAGACCGCTGCCTTCATTGCGGACGCCCGAGACGTGCTCCGGGAAAGCGGCCTTGTCCTGGTCAATGCGTCCATCCGGGTCGTGCACGCGGATGACATGCTCCTCAGTTACGCCCGGACAGACCGTTTCGCCGTCGTGTTCTACGTGAACCAGAAGACGACACCCGAGACCGACGCAGCAATGGCCCACGCGACCAAAGATCTCATCGACGCAGCGGCTGCTCGCGGCGGCACGTTCTACCTCCCCTACCAACCCCGGTACAGCGAACAACAGCTGACAGCCGCCTATCCGAACATCCATGAGTTCTTCGCGCTGAAGCGCCGCTACGACCCGGGGGAGCGGTTCAGCAGCCACCTGTACGAGCGCTACGGACGATCATCGGGACCCCTTTCCGCATAGTGCTCTTCGACGCTTAGAGGGAGCGCGCCGCGCGGTGCCAACCTGCGCGCCGGCGCCAGCGCCAGGCCACGGCCAGGGCCAGACAGGGCCAGGGCCAGGGCCCCGGGTTAGGGGTTGGCGCCCATCCGCACGTCCGGGGCGCCGAGGCGCGCCGCGTCGGCCGTGCGGTCGTCCGGCTGGGACTGGGACTCGCGCTCCGCGGCCACGCGCGCGCGGTAGTGCTCGACCTCCCGCTCGCGGGTGGCGTCGTCCCAGCCGAGCACCTCGCCCATGAGCCGGGCGACCGGCGCCGCCGCCGTGACCCCCCGGTCGAACGTCTCGATGGAGATGCGCGTGCGCCGGGTGAGCACGTCGTCGAGGTGCAGCGCGCCCTCGTGCGAGGCGGCGTACGCCGCCTCGACGGCCAGGTAGTCATCGGCGCCGGGCAACGCCCGCCCCAGCTGCGGGCGGTCGGCCACGAGGTCGAGCAGCTCGCCGACGTAGGAGCCGTGACGTCGCAGCAGGTGCTCGATCCGGGCCACGTGCAGGCCCGACTCCTGGGCGAGCCGGTGCCGGCGGTTCCAGGCGGCGGACCACCCCACCGCCCCGACCAGCGGCACCTCGTCGGTGCACGACGGCGGCACCCGACGGTCCATGTTGCGTGCCGCCGTGTCGATCGCGTGGGCCGCCATGACCCGGTACGTCGTGTACTTGCCGCCGGCGACGGTGATGAGCCCGGCCACCGGTTGCGACACGGCGTGCTCGCGCGACAGCCGGCTCGTCGCCTCCGACTCGCCGTGCAGCAGCGGCCGCAGACCGGCGTAGACGCCCTCGACGTCGGCGTGGGTCAGCGGCTGGCGCAGGACCGCGTTGACGCGCGCGAGCAGGTAGTCGATGTCGGCCGAGCTGGCCGCCGGATGGGCCTTGTCCAGCTCCCAGTCCGTGTCGGTCGTCCCGATGATCCAGTGACGCAGCCGGGGCAGGTCCGGCCAGGGGATGACGAGCAGCACGCTGGATGGGGTGCGCAGGATCAGCCCGCTGTCGGCGGGGACGCGGTCCCGCGGGACGACGAGGTGGATGCCCTTCGACGCCCGCACCCGGATGCGCCCGCGCCCGGCCCACGACTGCACGTCGTCGGTCCACACGCCGGTGGCGTTGACGACCTGCTGGCCTCGCACCGCCAGGTCGGCACCACCCTCGAGGTCGCGGACGCGCACGCCGACGACCCGCTGCCCTTCGCGCAGGAACCCCGTCGCGCGGGCGCTCGTCGTCAGCACCGCCCCGTGTGCCGCGGCGGTGCGGGCCACCGCCAGCGTGTGGCGGGCGTCGTCGACCTGGGCGTCCCAGTAGCGCACCCCGCCGACGAGCACGTCGGGTCGCAGGGCCGGCACGAGGCGCAGCGCCTGGCGGCGGCTGAGGTGGCGGTGGCGCGGCAGCGCCAGGCCGCCGACGCCGCGGCGCAGCGACAGCAGATCGTACAGGGCCAGCCCGGCGCCGACGTAGGCCCGTTCCCACAGCCGGTGGCGCAGCGGGTAGAGGAAGGGCACCGGCCGCACGAGATGGGGGCACAGGCGGGTGAGCAGCAGGCTGCGCTCCTGCAACGCCTCGTGCACGAGCGCGAAGTTCAGCTGCTCGAGGTAGCGCACGCCGCCGTGGACGAGCTTGGACGAGCGGCTGGACGTGCCCGCCGCCCAGTCCCGCGCCTCGACGAGCGCGACCGACAGCCCGCGCGAGGCGGCGTCGAGCGCCGCTCCCGTGCCGGTGACGCCCCCGCCCACGACGACGACGTCGAAGGTCTCCTCCCCCAGCCGTCGCAGCGTCGCCGCCCGCGCGGCGAGGTCGAGCCGCGCCGCGTTCACCCTGCGGGCTTCCAGCCACCGGCGGGCGCCCGCTCGGCGAGCACGGCCGCCGCGGTGCGCCCGAGCAGCCGCCACAGCGCGTCGACGTCGCCGGCCGTCGTGGACGGCGCCCCGACCGCCACCCGCAGTGTGAAGCGCCCGTCCAGGCGGGTGTGGGTCAGGTAGGCCTGCCCCGAGGCGTTCACGCGCTTCAGCACCGCCTGGGTGGCCGCGTCGTCGCCGACGTGGCGCAGGCAGACGAGGTTGAGCGGCGCCGGGGCGGCCAGCTCCCAGTCCGCGGCCAGGGCGACGCGGTCGGTGAGGCGTCGGCCGAGCGCCACATGGCCGCGGATGTGACGCCGCAGCCCTTCGACACCGTAGTGGCGGATCACGAAGCACAGCTTGAGCGCGCGGAAGCGGCGGCCGAGCGGGACATGCCAGTCACGGTAGTCCACGACCGCGCCGGACTCCGAGGCGGCGTTGCGCAGGTACTCCGGCAGGACGCTGAGCGCCTGCAGCAGCGGCCGGCGGTCGGCGACGTAGACGCGACAGATCCTCGACCACGCGCCGTCGCACCTGGTAGCGTCGGAGGACGCTGACCATCGGGACCATATGGACCGTGCTGACCCGCGACCAATAGTCAGAATTGATGGTTATTAGATGGGCTGTCTCGTCTTGCGCGGCCAGCCGCGGTGGACGGACAGGCGGCATATGCGGGACGACACGGACCTCGGCAGCCGGGTGGGGCTGGAGCAGCGTGGGGTGAAGAACCCCGCACCTACCGCGATCGCCGCGACAAAGACCGGGTCGGCGCCTCTGTGCCGTATCGTCCCGTTCATTCCGGGGCGACGCCCAACCGACGAGGACACTCGCCCCGGCCTCGGATCAAGCGATCCGGTGGAACTTGTCACTGGGGGCCCTGTTGAGGCCAACCGTGCGATCCTGCTGCTGGAACTGGGGCATCTCCCCGACGACGCGCAGGTTGACGTCAGCGTGTCGATCGACGGCCAGGCGTTGCCGAACTGGAAACGGCGGCCGTTGGAGCTGACGAGCGACCAACGCCAGCGGATCGTGCTGCACCCCGAGCGCGACCTTGCCGAGCAGGACATGGGCTTCACCAAACGATTTCTTCGCCGCGCGACGGTCGACGTCAGCGTTCGCAGCCACGAACAGATCGTGGCAAGCGACGCGGCGCATCTGGACGTGTGCGACGTCCGCAACCTTGGGTCGCTGTACAAGCGGGTCATCGACCGACTGGTCGCGCCGGACACGACTCGCCAGGCCAAAGCTTCCGGCGTGCCTGATCCCGGGTTCACCTACCACCCCTGGTACCCGGTGCTTCACATCGGCGGCGACAAGGCGGCGCTGTACACCCTCGCGCTCGTCGCGGACATCGTCGACAAGAAGTACCACCTGACCGACCCGGCGTGGCTGCTGCGCGTTGGTGTGTACCTGGAACTGCTCACGTGCGTCGGCATCTTCGAAGCCGTGCGCGACGAGGTTGGTGATCTGCTCGAACCGCACGAGCGGGAGGCATTCGAGTCAGCCGACGAGTTCACGGAGATCCGACAACGCATCGATGTCGCGGCGTGGCGCGACGTGTGGTCGATGCACAAGATCAGGTTGCCGCGCCGAGGAAGCCCGCGGCTGGGCCCGGTATCGCCGCTGAACCTGCTGAAGAAGAAAAACGCCACGCTACGGTTCCTGCACACGCACCACGACGACCTCAAACACGCCATCGAGCTCGCCGGGCCGAACCACCGCAACTCGCAGGAGACGTGGCAGAGGGTGTTCAGGGATGCAGAGCGCGCAGTGCTGCGGCAGACGGCGGCCGCATTCCCCGAACTCGGCTTCCTTCCGGCGCCCGCGCGCGAGGTGGTCCTGTGGCAGCGGCTCGGGTTCGCTGGTCAGCAGGGCGTGTATCCGACGGCGTGTAACCAGTACCGCGCGTCGATGAACATGGTGGCCGACTGGGCGAAGAGCAAGGGGTTGATGGATCACGCCGGCGCGGAATGTGTGCCGGCCGAGGTGAGCCTGCTCGAGGCGTACACGAAGAACCCCGCGCACGTCGGGACGCTCCAGCGCAGCGACGGGCTGAGTCCGCGGCTGGATGTACCGGAGCCCGCTGAGCCGGCGCAGCCGACGGTGGAGGAGATCGAGCAGCTGCTCCACGAGGTGCCCATCTTTCGGATGGTCCCGCACGAGGAGTTGCACAGTCTGGCTCTGTCGGCACGGCCCCTGCTGCTGGGACCTACGCGGCGGTTCGTCGTTCAGGGACAGGAAGGAACGTCGCTGTTCCTGGTCGCGGAGGGAACGGTCGAGGTGCGCCTGCGCAACCCCGACGGAACCGACTGGCTCGCGGACACGATGGGGCGTGGTGCGGTGGTCGGCGAGATGTCTCTGTTGACAGGGGAACCTCGCTCAGCGACCGTCCGTTCTGTCGGTGAGACCGTGGTCTACGAAATCGGCCGTCAGCAGTACGAGCCGCTACTAAAGTCGCATCCCGAGTGGGTGGACGAGCTCGCGTCGGTGATGGAGGACCGCCTGGCGCGGCGGCAGGAGCGCATAGCCGACCTGCAGGTGCCGCGACGTGGCGCCCTTGCCGAACGCATCAGGCGGAACTTCTTCGGGCCTAGCTGACACACCGGGCCGAGGCGTCACGAGGGTGGCGCCTAGCTAGCGTCCGTAGCGCTTTAACCCACTCTCGTGCAGGCGGCTTCTGTAACGCTAGGGCGTACAAAGAACGACCGTTCTCTGGACACCTGCGCAAGGATTTGGCCGCCCCTCCCCCACAATGCACGGGTGGATGGAACTACAGGTTGCCCTCGGTTACTGCCGCGTCTCGACCGATGAGCAGGCTGCGTCGGCGCTCGGGCTCGCCGGCCAAAGAGCGCAGCTTGAGGCGGAAGCCGAGCGCCGCGGATGGTCGCTGGATGTGTTCGTCGACGAGGGTCACAGCGCGAAGATCTCCGGCGTCCCGCGCTGCAGCAGCTGCTCGAGCAGATCGGCCCCGGTGACATCCTGGTCGTGGCCAAGCTGGACCGTCTCAGCAGATCCCTCATCGACTTCGTCGACCTCATGCAGGTCGCCGGCCGGCAAGGCTGGCAGATCGTCGCGCTCGACCTCGGCGTCGACACCACCACGCCCGCCGTACAGATGCTTGCGAACGTCATGGCGTCGTTTGCGCAATACGAGCGGCAACTGATTGGTGAACGACCCCGCGTGGCACTCGCGGCCAAGAGAGCGGCTGGCCACAAGCTGGGCGGCTCCAGGCTCATTCCCAGTGGCGTGGCGGACACGATCCTCATCGCCCGAGCCGGTGGCATGTCCCTGCGAGCAATCGCCGACCACCTCAACACCAGTGGCGTTTCCACTGCCCGAGGCGGTCAGCGGTGGTATCCCAGCACAGTCTCGGCAGTCTTGAAGTACGCCGACGGCGACAAACATGTCGCTCTGAGAGTGGGCGTCCGCCCGAATGAGCGGTCCCACGGAACGGGCTGGATTGCGTCGGAGTGCGCCGGGGATCATGGTGCGGTCAGCGATCGATAGCCGAGGAGGCCAAGCAATGACCACGACGGAGGGGCGTCTCAAGGCGCTGCTACCCGCAGCAGTGAGCGGTGCTGGTGCTGGTCTCCTTGGAGTGGTGGTCATGACGACGGGTGAGAAACTTGAGCAGTTGTTCACGCGACGAGCGAACTCTTACGTCCCCGCACGAACGCTGATGACGCTATTCGGTGCTCATCCTACCGGTGACGACAGCCCCTGGATCTGGAACCACGCCATGCATTGGGGCACCGGTGCTGTGTTGGGTGCTCTGCGCGGTGTCTGGGCCGAGGTCGGGCTGCGAGGACCACGCGCCAACATCGCTCACACAGTCGTTCGTCTGGCCACTGATCAGACCTTGGAAAACGCGACAGGCGTCGGTGCTCCGCCCCGGACGTGGCCGTTACATGAGCAGGTCGTCGACATTGGTCACAAAGCCGTCTACTCGTTCGCGACTGGCGTGCTCGCCGACAAACTCATCCAGCCCAAGCTGCAGTCGGAACGCGGAATCGTCAGCCACTAGCGGCGCACGGTCGCGGGACCAGTGATCGTGCCGGTCACGGAGCCCCCGAGCCGCCATCACATATGGGTCTGGTCCCACCCATAGCCTGTGCGGGAACCGCAGCATGCGTCACCGGCTGTCGGGATCCATCGGACGTCGGTCACCACCCAGGTCTCGCACATTGTCGGTTGGCGGAGCAGCGGCGCGAGCCGGTATCAGGCCGCGGCGCCCTCCACAGGTCTCAACCGACCGGCTTCGACCTCGTAGACGCCGCCGGAGGCGTGGATGTCCGGAGGAATCAGGGAATCCTGGCGGATGCGGCGGAGATCGTCGCGAACACTGTCCTCCAGATCCGTAAACGGCCAAGAGTCGATGTGGCAGGCGTCGGTCTCCATCTCGTCGGTGAGCTCGGTGCGCAGGTCATCGTTCGACAAACTTGAGCATGGCCGGCAGCAGCCCCGTCTGCGTGGCGCCGACGTCCGGAAAGGAGAAGTCCTCGTCGAGCTGGCTACGGACAACGGCGTCGAGCTGGTTGACGCGCGGCTTGAGGCGTGAGACCAGGGGCGCGTGGCCGTCCATGCGTAAACCGAGCAGTCGCCTGACCTGGCCGTCAGATGACGACCTGCGGCGGACCGACCTTCACGGTCACGCCGGGCGAGAAGTGGGCCAGCGGCGGCCCGCTGGGAATCGGCAGCCTCGCACTGGCGAACAAGGCGTGGACGTCGCAGTCTTCCACGGCGGCGGTGCGCAGCGCCCAGGGCTGATGCTCTACGGGGGTGTACATCAGCAGCGGTCCTCGGCGATGAAACGCGCCCCACCGCGCGGTGAGAAACCGGTCCCTTGCCCCGCCCACGGGCGGGTCCAGCTCCTCGCCGGGCTTGACCACGATGCGGTGGCCGCCGTCACCGGACGGGGACCGTGGCGCGGACGTGTAGGTGACGGCGTCGTCGCCGACGTCGACCGACATGTGGTGGCGGAAGTAGGGGAGACCGAGGCTGCGCAGCGTGATGACGAACCACATGGCGGTGACCTCCATGCGGATGAACCACACCCCGTGCCTGCCGTCCTGCGCGGTGACGTAGGTGCGGACGTTCGTCTCGGGAAACGCCCAGCCGGGCGGCACGATCGGGACACCGGGTGGACGGACGCGGATGAAGAACGGCGTGACCCCCACCCACGCTGCTCCCTCGTAGGTCAAGACCTCGAGCTGGTCTGGCAGCAACGCGTTGACGGCTTCGGGCTCGAACGGCCAATGCAGGAAGGCGATGTCATCCCAATGATGGATGTTCACCGGCAGTCGGACCCGGTGCGGAGCGGCAGCAAGGGAAACGCCGCCTGCGCCGCTGCGCGGTCGCTTTCGCCCAAGGCCAGAACTCACCAGCGATTCCAGTACCCGTCACCACGTCGGGCAATGCCAGTTCACCTGCTCCAACGTCCACTCTCGGAGATCCTCCACCACCCTCCTGCGGATGTAGTTCGACTTGGGGTGGGAGGTCGCCGAGCCGGTCCCGAATCTGCTCGAGGCAGTGAACGAGCCGGTCGCTGCGTTCCTCTACGAGGACGATGTTGGCCTCGTCACCACCAGACTGAGCGGTGGCTCTCTCGGCAGCAGCGAGCGCAACGCCACCACCGGCGAGCCGTCTTCGTACTCGCCGGGCCAGCGCAAGTCCTACCGGGGTGTCAGCGACCGCCGCACCGTGGACTTCGGCATGTACGCGACGGTGGGAGCGGCCCGGCACCGTGCGGGTGGGCGATCCCGTGGAGCCGGTCTGACGCTCAGCCGGCGACGGCCCTGCTCACATTGTTCGTCCCAGCCGTCGAAGCGTCGCTGAGCAGTGAAATTTCGTAACCATGCTCGCTCCGGCACCGGGAGCGCAGACAGGCAGCGTTGCCACGCCAAGCATGTGGTATCGGCTGCTCGCCCTCGGCGGTGCTCCGCCGCGTGGACCGCGAGAGCGTTCGCGACGAGAGCGGAACGGTGTCCGTCGTCAGGTCTTTATGCGGCCCGTTTCGTAAGCCCACATCGCGAGCTCGACGCGGTTCCGGGCGTCGAGCTTGCGCATGAGGCTTGCGAGATGGGCCTTGACGGTGCTGATGCTGATGTGCAGGTCGTCGGCGATCTCGCTGTTGGTCCAGCCTTGGGCGACCGGGAT
>Ga0136613_10001859_pt1 | contig 11064 bp, 12 predicted proteins | sample AntDrymUQ2722106_2_FD_106649 | JGI IMG/M metagenome (GOLD analysis project Ga0136613, IMG submission 106649) | Polar desert sand microbial communities from Dry Valleys, Antarctica - metaG UQ272 (21.06) | ecosystem: Environmental > Terrestrial > Soil > Desert | place: Antarctica: Dry Valley... | reverse complement strand
GGCGAGAAGCCGCCGAAGACGACGTTGTGCGGCGCGCCGATGCGCGCGCAGGCGAGCATCGCGACGACGACCTCGGGGATCATCGGCAGGTAGATCCCGACGATGTCGCCCGGCTCGATTCCGAGATCCTTCAGCGCGTTGGCCAGGCGCTGGACGTCGCGGTGAAGCTCGGCGTAGGTGACATCGCGCTCGTCGCCCTCCTCGCCGCGCCAGTGCAGGGCGACGCGGTCGCCGAGGCCGGCCGCGACATGACGATCGAGGCAGTTGTGCGACGCGTTGATCGTGCCGTCGGTGAACCACTTGTAGAACGGCGGCTGCGAGTCGTCGAGCGCGACGGTCGGCTCGGTGAACCAGTCCAGCGCGCGCGCCTGCTCGGTCCACCACTGCAGCGGGTCGGCGGCGGCGCGCTCGTAGATCTCGGGATCGTTGAGCAGCGCGTCGCGCGCGAACTGCTCGGGCGGCGGGAAGGACTCGACCTCGAGCAGCTCCTCGAGGCGGCGGGAGAGGTCTTCGTGCGCGGTCGTGTCGGTGCTCGCCATCAGTGGATCACTGGGTCTCCTTGCTGCGCTCACGCAGCTCGATGCGGCGGATCTTGCCCGTCAGCGTCTTTGGCAGATCGTCGACGAACTCGACGAGCCGAGGATAGGCATAGGCGGAGAGGTGCTCGCGAACGAAGACGCCGATCTCCGTGCCCAGCTCGTCGCTGGGCTCATGGCCGGACGCGAGCACGACGAACGCCTTGACGATGTTGCCGCGCCGCTCGTCGGGCCACGCGACGGCGGCCGCCTCGGCGACGGCGGGATGCTCGAGGCAGGCCGACTCGACCTCGAACGGGCCGATTCGATAGCCCGCGGAGATGATCACGTCGTCGCCGCGGCCCTCATACCAGACATAGCCGTCCGCATCCATCGACGCGGCGTCCTTGGTGTGAAACCACTCGCCGCCGAAGGTCTCCTCCCCTGCCTCCGGGTTATTCCAGTAGCCGAGCGGATAGTGCGGGTTCGAGCGCGCGCGCAGGCAGATCTCGCCGCGCTCACCCTGCGCCACCGGCTGTTCGTCCTCGTCGAGGATCGTGACCTCCCAGCCCGGCATCGGCTTGCCCATCGAGCCCTCGCGAACCTCCATGAAGGGGAAGTTCCCGCACAGCGGATAGGACTCGCTCAACCCGTAGTAGTCGAGCACCGTCACGCCGTACTGCTCGCGAAACCAGCGGATCGCCTCCGGGTTCAGCGGCTCGCCCGCCGAGCAGACGATGCGGAACTTCTGCGGGTAGCGCGTGCCGGCGTCGCCGATGCCCATCATCGAACGGATCGCCGTCGGCGTCGCGAAGACGTTGGACGCCTCGTGGCGCGAGAGGAAATCGAGCTGCTGGTGCGGGTCGAACCCGCCCTTGCGCTGCAGCACGATCTGCACGGCGCCCAGCCGCCAGGGACCGATCAGCGGGCAGATGCCTGCCGCCCATGCCCATTCCCCCATGCCGTGGAAGCGCTCGCCCACCGACGGGCTATCGGCCGTCGGTGCCGGGAGATCGTGGCAGTAGACGAACTCTTCATGAGCGAGGATGTAGCGCTGGGCGTGCAGGATGCCCTTCGCCAATCCGGTCGTGCCCGACGTGTAGTACAGCTGCGCCGGGTCCTCGCAGGACGTGTCGACGCGCTCGTAGTCGGTGTCGCCGTCGTCGAGATCACCCGGCTCGAGTTCGATGACCTCGGTCATGCCCTCGACGCGCGAGCGGTTGGCGGCGTCCGTAACGACCACCGCGGCCCGCGAGTCGTCCAGGCGGTGCTTGATGGCGTCGTCGCCGTAGAGGATCGACATCGACAGCAGGATCGCGCCGGACTTCCATGTGCCGAAGAACGCCGCGGCCGTCTCCGGTGTGGCGGGCAGCAGCATTGCCACCCGGTCGCCGCGCTGCACGCCCCGCTGCGCGAGCAGCCGGGCGAAGCGGTCGGACATGTCCTGCAGCTCGCCCCATGCCAGCTCGCGGACGTTGCCCTCGGGGTCCTCGTGGATCATCGCGAGCTTGTCGCGGGGGTGCTTGTCGCAGACGTCGGCGGCGATGTTGTAGCGCTCCGGCACCTGCCAGGTATGGGCGGCGCAGGCTTCCTCGTAGGTCATCGTGACGGCACCGTACCGCCTGCGTCGCGCCGGTATACCGTCTGGGCGCGTCACGCACCGATCAGCCGGTTGCGAGCAGGAGCCGTAGGTGCCCAGGAACTCATCCGCCAGGCCGGCCTTCTCCGTTTCGAGGCCGGTTCCTGGTCCGGTGCTCAGCGCCGCTTGCGCTTCTTCTTCTTCGAGGAGGAATGCGCCGTGCGCTCTGGCGCCTTCGGCGCTGGTGTCTCGGGGACCGAAGGACGGCCGCGGCCCTTGCCGTTGGAAGCAGCGGGCGCCTCCTCGTCACGCGTCGCCGCTTCGCTGCGGCCCCAGGGCTTGGACTCGCCGCGCGAGCCGGTGCGCTCCTCCTGGCGCGCCAGGCGGGCCTCGCGCAGCTCCTGCTGGCTGGGCCACGGGTGTGCCTCGCCGGTGCTCCACGCCGGCGGCAGCCCCTGCGATCCGGGCCACTCGTGGAGGAAGAGCATCCCGAGCGCGATCAGCCAGAGCATCTGCACGAACGGCAGCGACCTGCCGAGGGGGAGGATCGAGATGACGCCGACGATGATCCCGAGCACGCCCATGAAGCGCGTCAGCAACCCGACGCTCATCGCCTTGAGGGAGAGGAGCACGAACCCGAGCCCGAGCAGGAGCCCACCGAACTCCTTGAGATACACGCCGCTGATCACGACGGGAGAGCGGAAGACCTCGCGAGCCGCCTCAGCAGTCTGCTGCGAGGAGTCCGCGAACGAGCTGGCCTCGAGCGCAAGCGCGATCCCGCTGGCGATTCCCGGCAGCGCGACGAGCACGCCAGCGGCGATGATGACGATGATCGTTGGGCGGCCGACTTCGGGCCGGCGCGCGTAGGTGGCGCGATACAGGTACGCCAGTGCGAAGGCCATCGCGGCGGCAGTGACAGCCGTGATCAATGCCGCGCCGACCTGCTGGAGCGGGCCGGCCTGCTGGAAAAGGTGATCGTTGAGGTAGAGCACCTGGCGGGCCTTGAGCCCCGGCTCGGGCGGATTGCTCGCCAGCCGCTCACCGAGCGCGCTCAAGACGTGCACCGCCGGGAAGTCGCTGGCGCCGGCGATCGCGACGATGCTGCCGACCAGGCTGAGGATCCCGGCGCCGATCGCAGCGACGGCCGCCGGGATGCGCCCTCGTTGCTCGTCAGCGAGCGTCTCCTCGGGTGTGGCGGCCACGGCGCAAGTGTATGTTGCCCCGGTGAAGATCCGTGACGTCATGACCGAGGGGGTCGTCACGGCCCTGCCCTCGACGAGCGTGCGTCAGGTCGCCGAGCTGATGCGCGAACGAAACGTCGGCTCGGTCGTGCTCGTCGACGAGGACGGCTCGCTGGCGGGCTTCGTGACCGACCGCGACCTCGCACTCGGCGCGCTCACCGACGGCCGCGATCCGGGCGACCCCGTGGACGCGCACAGCTCGTCTCCGACCGTCACGGCCGAGCCCGCGATGAGCGTCGAGCAAGCCGCAGAGCTCATGGTCCGCCACGGGATCCGGCGCCTGCCGGTGCTCGACGGCGGCCGCCTGACCGGCATCGTCACCCTCGACGACCTCGCCGCCCGGACCGGCGACCTGGAGCTGGCGCAGCACATGACGGCGCAGATCACGCGCGCGGCCCTGCCCGGCTTCTACTTCCACGACCGCGGAGGGTGAGCCGGCGGACCTGCCCGGCCTGCGGCGGCGAGCTCGCCGCGTGGCGAACCGTTCCGGGCTCTGACCCGGCGCTGCCCGGCGAGTACGAGCTGGCGCGCTGCCGGTCGTGCAGGACGGCTGTGACGCTCGCGCCGGCGCCGCGCGAGGCGCACGAGGCGGGCGCCTACGGCGGTGGCGCGCCGCGCGGCGCCGCGCTCGCGACGCCACTGCTGCGCGCGTTCGACCGCCGGCGGCTGACGCTGCTCGCCCACGCGGGCGCGCGCCCGCCCGGGAAACTGCTCGACATCGGCGCCGGTCGCGGGCGCTTCGTCGCGCACGCGCGCGCGGCGGGCTGGGACGCCACTGGCCTGGAGCCCTCGCTGCGCGGAGTCGACGGCGCGAGGGCGCGCGGGATCGAGCTGCGCCGCGGCGCGATCGACGACGCCGAGATCGCCCCCGGCTCGCTCGACGCGGCGACGCTGTGGCATGTGCTCGAGCATGTCGACGAGCCCGGTGGCGCGCTAGAGCGCATCACCGGCTGGCTGCGCCCCGGCGGCGCGCTGCTCGTCGGCGTGCCCAACCTCGCCAGCGTGCAGGCACGCGCGGGCGGCGCGCGCTGGTATCACCTCGACGTGCCGCGCCACCGCACGCACTTCACCGTCGCCGGCCTGCACGCGCTGCTTCGCTTGCACGGACTCGAGCCGGCGGCCACCCACCACGTGCTCGCCGAGCACAACCCGTTCGGGCTGTGGCAGTCGCTCGTCAGCCGCGTCACGAGCACGCCGTCGTGGCTGTATCACGCGCTCAAGCGCAACGCTCCGCTGCGCAGCCGTGATGCGCTCGTCACGGCTGCCGCGCTGCCGCTCGCGCCGCTCGCGGTGCTCGCGGAGGCCGGCTTCGGCCTCGCGCGCCGCGGGGGGACGGTGGCAGTCGTCGCGCGGCGGCGCTAATCTTCGGTGCTTGGCAGATATTTTACTTCTGGTCGGCATATAGATAGTAGAAATGCTGCAAAAGCAGCCTATTTGATTTTGTTCTTCTGCGGTAGACTAATTCTGAAATGGATCGTACCTCCATCGCCTTCAGCGCCAATTACCGGCGCTACACACCCGAAATGCTGGACCCGCTCCTGCGTATCTCCGAAGCGCTCGGTGCGATTCGCGGAGCGCGCGTGCTGCCCGCTATCGCAGACCAACTTCGGGCGTCGGCCAAGGCGGGGACTGTGCATTTCTCAAACCTCATCGAGGGCAACGAGTTGCCGTTCGTGGAAGCCGGGCGGGCGGCACGCCGCGAGCTCGACGCCGACACTCGCGCGAAGATCGAGCTGGTCAACTACGTCGACGCACTCGACCTAATCGATGACCGGCTCGCCGCCGGCAGGATGGAGCTCACCCCGGAGTTCCTAAAGGAACTGCACGGCACGGCGATGCGCGCACTCGGTCGCGAGGACGATCCCCACTTCAAGCCTCATCATGAGGGCGAGTGGCGCGATGGGATGGCGGTCGTCGTCGATCGCATCACCGGCCAGGTGATGTTCGAGGCGCCCCCCAAGGATGAGGTGCCAGGCCGGGTGGAGGGCATGTTCGAATGGCTCGATCGCAAGCTCGCGCCCGGGGCCGAGCAGCCGTTCGTGCTTGCTGGCGTCATGCACTACGGCATGACCGACGTCCATCCGTTTGCCGACGGCAACGGTCGCGCGGCGCGCCTGTTCCAAACGGCGCTGCTCATGAAGACCGACGTGCTGCCCGGACGGATGTTCTCCTTCGAGGGGTACTATGCCGGAGACCGCAACGCGTACTACGAGGCGTTGCGCTCGGTGCGACGCAACACATTGAACATGGAGTCCTGGCTGGAGTACTTCCTGCGCGGGCTAGCGGAGGAATACGAGCGGATCGCCGGGACCGTCGCCGACCTCGGCTCGCTGATGTCAGCGGCGGGTAGCGCGCCGCTGCGACTCACTGCCGGCCAGCAGCGCGCGTTGACCAGGCTGCGGATCGAGGGGCGTCGCGAGTTCGACAGGCGCGCCTACGAACGAGCCGCGGGGGTCGGCCGAACGGCCGCCAGCGAGGACCTCAAGGAGCTGATCCGCCATGGGGTCCTCGTCACACGCGGGTCTGCCTCGGCGACCCGATACATGTTCCCGACGAGCGTCAAGCCACCGCACGGCGGCAAGGGTCCGGGCCGCCCGACCAAATGGAACGAGACGCTGATCGAGCGCGAGATGCGCACCTTCTTGACCGACCGATCGGCCTGGCCATCTCCGCGGGAGTTTCGCTCTGCCAGTCTGGGGGATCTGTACGCGGCGGCGAGCCGCAACGGAGGGATTGCCCGCTGGCGGCGGATGTTCGGGCTGTAGTGCAGCCGTCGCGGTCTACGCCAGTAGTGCTCGCGCGGCGGCGATCGTGTCGCCGTCGCCGACGCGACGCGCCGCGGGCAGCAGCGCCGCGGCGGCGTCGGCAGCCGCGACGATGTGCGCCGCAGAGCCGGCACCTGTGAGCACGGCAACCGGCAGCGCGATCGCGCGCAGCTCGCGCCGCGAGGGCGACCAGCTTGCCAGCCCGCCGTAGTCGGCGAAGAAGCCCGCGTAGGAGCCGGACGCGCGCTCGCGCGCTGCCTCGTCGCCGCGGTCGCCGAGCCAGGCGCGCACCGCCGCCGACGGTCCGCCGGCGCGCAGCGCCTGCTCGAGCTCAAAGCGCTCGGCGGCAAGGACCTCGGTCGCCGCCTGTACGTAGGCGTACAGCGGCAGGTCGGCGAGCACCGCGGCCGTGGCGAGCTGGGGCGAGCGCACGAGCAGCTCGAGCGCAATCAGGGCTCCGAAGCCGTCTCCCACGAGCAGTGCCTGTGTGGCGCCGAGTGCCTCCAGCAGCGCCGTCGCGTCCTGCGCCTGCTCCTGGACGGTCGTCGCGGTGTAGGGCTGCGGTGCCCCGCTTGAGCCGTAGCCGCGGCGGTCATAGGCGATTGCGCGTGCTCCCGCCGACGCGAGCTCGCCGAGGGCGGGCTCCCACGCGCGCGCGTCGCTGCCCATCGCATGGATGACCAGCAGCGGACTGCCCTCGCCCCGCTCCTCGTAGTGCAGCGCGACGCCCGCGCCCTCGACGTGCGGCATGGCGTCGAGGCTATGCGACTCCGATCGCGAGCGTGCGGAGGCGTTAGACTGCAGAGACACGTCAGAGAAGACGAGCCGGAGAAACCATGGCAGAGAAGACCGTCATCAGGAAGGCCACGATCGGTGGCCGCTCGTTCGTGCTGCGCAACAGAGATGTCATGCGCGCGCTACGCAACGTTGAGCCGGAGCCGATCATGAGCCACTACGTCGTGGTGGGCTTGCGACGCTTCCCGCCGAAGCAGGTCATCAGCGCTGTGACGGGTCTTGATCGAGCCGACTTCACGACGCATCACGCGAGGCGAACGCTCATGCGGCTCGGATTCCTTGCCGGTCGACACGGCGCCATGTCACGTGCTTCGGACGCAAACGCTCAACAAGCGCCGAGCGCCTGCGCTCCTGCTCCAGAGCGACTAGCCGACCGGTTGCGACCTCTTGTCGGCCAATGGGTAGCGATCAAGGATGGGGACGTCATTCATGCCGCCGAATCCGCCCAGGCGCTCGTCGGCTGGCTAGGCCAACACGGACAACATGCCGACAGCGTCTTTCGCGTGCCAGACGATGAGCTTGCCGCAACGGGCCTCGCTCCCCTGTGAGATTCAACTTCCGGGAGATCCCTGATCCCGGCCAGCAGACGATCCGCGCGCGACCGATCATCGACGTGGTCGTCGAGAGCCTCGAGATCGCACCGCAGGCGTGCCTTCTCGACAGCGGTGCGACCGCGATTCGATTTGGCGGGTACGTCGCTGAACTGTGTGGCGTGGATCTCTCCGACGCCCCCGAGAAGCAGATTGCAGTCGGTGGCGCCTTGGTGACCGCTCGGATGGCGGAGGTCGGTCTGCTTGTGGCCGGCGGAGAAGACGCCTACAGCTGGACGGCGCCGGTCTGGTTCTGCGATCCATGGACACCAGGGTTCGGACTGCTCGGGCTCACCGGGTTCTTCGACCACTTCGAGGTCACGATCGCCTCGTACGAGGAGCGAATCGAGCTCACACCGATCAGCCCATGATTGTCCTCCAAAGCAACAGGACCGTTGAGCGTGCCCTGAAGAACTGTAGTCGTCCTCGGGCACTCGCTACGATGGCCGTATGGAAGGTTTCGGTGGACTGTTCGGCGACCCGGAGGACCTGCAGCGCGGCATGGCGGAGCTCGCCAAGCAGATGCAGCAGCAGCAGGGCCTGGCCTGGGCCGACAACGCGATCAAGCTCGCGGTCGAGCTGACGGTCGCCGCGATCAACCGCGTGAACATCCAGGGCACCGTCGAGCAGCAGGCCGAGCAGATCCGCGCGGTCATGGCGACGGTCTTCCCCGACGCCGTCTCGCTCGTGCGCGAGGCGCGCCAGGGCCTGCAGTAGGCCCCGAATACACGTGGCCGGAGGCTGGCGAGGCTTCCTCGGATGACCGCTCGTGATCTGACGGTCCCCGGTGACCCACGTCTATCTGTCGTGCCGCCGCTCGCGGCTCTAACCTTGCCCTTATGAGTTCGGACGAACGCCAGGGCATCGTGACGCTGGTACGCCATGCCGAGACCGAATGGTCGCTGTCGGGGCGGCACACCGGGCACACCGACCTGCCGCTGACCGACGGCGGGCGCGACAAGGCACGGGCGCTCGCCGAGAAGCTGCGCGAGCGCTCCTTTGACCGCGTGCTCACGAGCCCGCTGTCGCGCGCCGCCGAGACCGCGAAGCTCGCCGGCTTCCCCGACGCCGAGCACGACCCCGACCTCCTGGAGTGGGACTACGGCGACGACGAGGGGCTGAGCACGCCGCAGATCCGCGAGCAGCGAGGCGCCGACTGGCTGCTGTGGCGAGACGGCGCGGCTGGCGGCGAGGTCGCCGACGACGTCGGCGCGCGCGTTGACCGGGTCATCGAGCGGATCGCGGCGGACGACGGGGACGTTCTCATCTTCGCCCACGGCCACGTGCTGCGCGTGCTGGCGGCGCGCTGGCTGGAGCAGCCCGCCGACTTCGGGGCGCGTCTGGTGCTGTCCACCGGCACGCTGTCGGTGCTCGGCTACGAGCACGACATCCGCGCGGTCCTGAACTGGAACGCCGACTGAGGTCAGCCCGAACGGCTTGCGAGCCGCTGCGGCTGGCGGTTCCGGCTGGACGCACGGGAGCCGAGAGTGCCAGCTTCGTCGAGAGGGGCGTGCAAATCATCGAGAAGGGTGAAACGCACCCTATGCATGCTCGTGAGCCATCTCGATCTTCCCGCGCCTGCCAGGTAGCGACAGTGCGGGGCCGACCGCCAGGACGCGGTCGGGGCGCGCGGGGCGCCGGTTAGGACCTCTGCGTCGTGGCTTCGATGCGTCGCCCTGGATATCGGGGAGGAAGCGGGGATCGCCTCCTGCTGCTTCACGGGGCCTTTCAAACGTGGCGGACGTGGGAGGCATTGCTGCATGACCTGGAGAGCTCCTTCGAGGTGCTTGCGCCGACCCTGCTGGGCCACTTCGACGGCGATCGGTTTCCAGTGGGCGTCGCCCCGGGGATCGAGGCGTTGGCCGACGGCCTGGAGCGCGAGCTCGACGCGGCCGGCTGGGACACGGCGCATATCGCAGGCAACTCGCTGGGAGGTCTGCTGGCGCTGGAACTCGCCCAGCGGGGGCGCGCGCGCTCGGTCGTCGCGTTGGTGCCAGGTGGAGACCGGCCAGGCAGCAAGTTCGCAGAAAAGCGACTCGAGGCCATTTTCACCGTCACGCATGCGATCGCAAGGCTCCTGCTGCCGCGCGCCGACCGTCTGTGTGCTTCGTCGCGCGGTCGGCGATTGCTGCTCGGATGGGTCTGCGCTCACCCTGAGCGGCTCCCTGCTGCGCAAGCGGCTCACGCCATGCGGGCCTTGGCGCGGTGCCCCACCTACGGCGATCTCAAGCGGGCGCTGCCACCCGCCAACGCCCGCCCGTTAGACCGGGTCCGGTGCCCGGTGCTCCTGGCCTGGGGGACCGAGGACCGTGTCATGCCCTTCCAGCGCTACGGACGCCCCTATCGCGAGGTGCTGCCGTTCGCTGAACTGCGCATGCTCAGCGACGTCGGCCATGTCCCGATGATGGACGACCCAGCGGGTATCGCCGCCCTCATCAGCGACTTCGCGACACGAGCCGCGAACGCCGCGATCTCCACCGCCGCCGAAGTCGAGCCACCGAGAGAACGTCGAGCGAGCCAACCGCTCGGAGGCGTGTAGTCAGACCTGCTCGGCGGCCGCGGCGGCGCGCTGCGCCTTCTCCGCCTCGCGCTCGGCGTGACCGAGGCGGATCGCCTCCTTGAACGAACGGATCTTGAAGATCCCCAGCAGCGCGACGAAGCCGACCGCCAGCGTCGTCACGGCAATCACGATCTGCTGGCCGACCGAGTACGCCGCCACGGTCGCGCCCGTCGCGACCCCGGCGAAGACCTTGACGAGCAGCGCCTGCTGGACGCCGGCGCCGCCGGGCGTGAACGGGACGACGGCCGCGACGGCGTTGACGCCGAGCACGAGCAGCACGTTCTTCACCGATCCGCCGACGTTGAAGGCCTCGAGCAGAAACCAGAAGGCGGCGAAGCGAAAGCACCAGCCCGCGAGCTGCCATGCGAACACCTCGCGCAGGTAACGGCGGCGGTCGCGCAGGATCGTCAGGCCCTGGCGCACGCGCGCCCAGAACGCCTTCACGCGCTGCGACAGCACCGCGAAGCCGACGAGCACCGCGATCGCAAGGAGGGTCAGCGCAAACAGGGTGAACTTCGGATGGCCGGCGAAGAAGGCCAGGTCGAAGGCCTCGAGCTTGGAGAAGTCCGGCGGCTTGGGGAAGACGTTCTGCGTGAAGGCGAAGCCGAGGATGAAGATCGCCATGAACAGGTCGAAGACCGCCTCGACGCAGATCGCGGCGCCGACCGCCGGATACGTCGCGTGTGGGATCGACTGCTTGACGAGAAACAGCTTGATCACGTCGCCGCCGCGCGCCGGGATGACGTTGTTGAAGCCGTAGGCGGCGATGTAGGCGCCCCAGATCCTGCGAAAGGCGATCGGCTCGGCCGGATAGGCGGCGCGCAGCGTGTGAAAGAAGGCGCGCGAGCGCAACGTCAAATAGATCACGAACGCGACCGCAGCGATCAGCAGCGGCCCCCAGCCCACACGCGACAGGCTGTCGAAGAACGACCCGACGGCGTCGAAGAACGAGCCGACGCTCGAACCGATGGAGGCTTGCGGCAGCACGTTCGTCCAAGACTACGCGCGCCCGCGAAGCG
>Ga0136613_10001855_pt1 | contig 11067 bp, 12 predicted proteins | sample AntDrymUQ2722106_2_FD_106649 | JGI IMG/M metagenome (GOLD analysis project Ga0136613, IMG submission 106649) | Polar desert sand microbial communities from Dry Valleys, Antarctica - metaG UQ272 (21.06) | ecosystem: Environmental > Terrestrial > Soil > Desert | place: Antarctica: Dry Valley... | reverse complement strand
GCGCCGCGGATGCCCAGGAGGCCGCCCAGGACGGTTTCGTCAAGGCCTATCGCGCGCTCGGGCGCTTCCGGCGCGGCGCGCCGTTTCGCCCCTGGCTCCTCCAAATCGTGGCCAACGAAGCGAGAAACCGGCGGAGATCTGCCGGGAGGCGCGCCGGGCTCGAGCTGCGCCTCGCCGGCGAAGCGTCCTCGGGGGGCGCGGCCCCGTCCCCCGAGGCAACCCTGGTCGCCGGCGAGCGTCGCGAGGAACTGCTTGCGGCGCTCGAGCGACTGCGCGAGGAGGAGCGGCTCGTGATCGCCTGCCGTTTCTTCCTCGATCTCTCCGAGGAGGAGACCGCCGCGGCGCTCGGCGTCCGCAAGGGGACGGTCAAGTCGCGCCAGTCGCGGGCGCTCGAGCACCTGCGAGTCGAGCTGGAGGCCGCTCGTGGCTGAGCTCGAGCGCGACCTGCGCGATCTCGCCCTCGCGCTCGCTTTCCCGCCGGCGCCCGATCTCGCGCCCGCGGTGCGGCAGCGGCTTGCCGCCCGCCCTGCGCGCCGCGCGTTCCCACTTCGGCGCGCGCTCGTGCTCGGCACGGCCATTCTCCTCGTCGCCGTGGGCGCAGTCATGGCGGTTCCGCAGGCAAGGACGGCCGTGCTCGAGTGGCTCGGCCTGCGCGGAGTGACGATCGAGCGCGTCGAGACGGCGCCGACCGTGACCACCGACCTGCAGGACGCCGCCCTGCAGCTTGGCGAGCCCGTGACGCTTGCTGAGGCACGCAGCCGGGCGCGGTATGAAGTCGCAGTCCTCGAGGCGCTCGGCGAGCCCGACGCCGTCCTCTTCTATCCGCGCGCCCCGGGCGGCCAGGTGTCCTTCGTCTACCGCGGCGAGGACGGCGAGATCGAGGCGCTCGTCAGCCAGTTCCGCGCTGGCCTCGACGACGACTTCATCTACAAGTCGGCGGGCCCGGACACGAAGGTCGAGCCGGTGACCGTCGACGGCGCCCGGGCGTGGTGGCTCGAGGGCACGCCGCACGAGCTCCTGTACGTGGACGAGAACGGCGAGCCGATCTTCGAGGAGACGCGCCTCGCCGAGAACACGCTCCTCTGGGAGCGCGGCGACTCGACGGTCCGGCTCGAGGGGGATTTCACCAAGGAGGACGCGCTGCGGATCGCAGCGTCCGCGCGCTGAGAGGAGGAAGAAGGATGCTCAGGAGGACATTGCTCGTCGCCGGGGTCGCGCTGGCCTTCGCGTCGGAGGCCTCAGCCGGGTGCTTCGCAACGCTCGGGATGAACCTGCCGAACGACGTGGGGGCGGGGGACACCTGGACCGCGAAGCTCGAGGTGCGCCAGCACGGGCAGAGGCTGATCCCGGACGCGCAGCCGACCGTGTCGATCGTGAACGACGAGACCGGAGAGCGGCACCGTTTCGACGCGACCTCGACCGGCCGCGCCGGCTTCTACACGGCGAAGGTCGTCTTCCCGTCGAACGGGACCTGGCGCCTCTCCGGGAACGACGGCTTCAACGCGCCGGACGGGTCGTGGCGCTGCTCGACCACGCACATCTTCGGGAGCGTGTCGATCGGCGTTCCTCCCCCGGCGGCTTCGCCGCCGCCGGCCGTCCCTGCGCCGGAGCCGGTCGCGGTTGCCCGGGAGGATGGCGGGCGCACCGGCCTCTGGATTGGCCTCGGTACAGGGCTCGTGGCCCTTGCGGCCCTGGCCGCGGCGGTCGCATTCGGGCGTCCTCGCGGGCGGGTCGCGCGGGCTTCCAACCTCTAACGGAACGAAGCCTTGAGCCCTCCGGCCGCGCTGAACGGCGCACCCCGAGGACGAAGCGTCATTCCGTCAGAGGTTTGTAGCGGTCACTCCGGGAGGAAGAAATCACCCTTTGCGGGGACATCCCGGGGGCGCGAGCGGGCGATGAGGGACGCATGGCGACTGCGGAACTCACTCACAGCCCACGGGAAGCCGAGGCGGAGCGCGTGTTCGGCTGGCGGCTCGAGGAGCTCGAGCGGGTCGGCTATGACCGGCACACCGCGCTCGAGGTGGCCGAGCGCACGGACATCGACCTGCACGTCGCGATGTCGATGGCGCGCGCAGGCTGTCCTGCCCGGACGGCTGCCCAGATCCTGCTCTAGAGCTCCACCCGGATCGAGTCTCTAGTCCTCAGCAGGTCTTGAAGCCGTTGCCTCGGCGCCCGTAGACGCAGGAGTCCACGAGTGCCCCGCTTTTCGTGATGAGCCGCGCGGCGTCGCTTCGCGCCTGCCACGCCTCGGTCGAGCGGCTCCAGTAGCGCCTCGACGCCGTGTTGCGCCCACGGCCCGAGTGGAGCGTCACCACACGCCCGGACCCGAGGGTGAACGCGCCGAACCGGTACCGGTTTCCGGCCCGGTCTCGGATCGTCCAGCCCCTGAGGCTCACGGCCCGTTCGCCGACGTTTCGCAGGCGAATCCACTCGCGGTTCAACCCAGGCGAGTCGGGCCCCGGGGGATCCTGGCGAATCGAGGCGATCTGAACGGCCGGGTCGAAGCGCGCGCGGTAGGTCGTTGATTCCGTCGGGGTGACGACCGAGCGGACCGCTCCGCCCCCGTCGTCCCAGGCGGCGAAGGCCCACGGCCGGCCGCGCCCGTCGAGCTGCCACGGCGCGGTGAGGGCGAAGCGCCAGCCCTCCCATGAGGAGAAGGTCCGCGGCGCGACGACGGGCTCGCCCTCAACGGTGAGCTCGAGCCCGGCGGGCTGCGTCGCCACGCGAAGCTCCACGAGCCGTGGCCGAAGTTCGCGCCGGACGGTGGTCGAGAGCCCGCCCGAGTCGGTCGCGGTCAGCTCGACCTCGAGATAGCTCGTGGCCGCGCTCGCCAGGTCCTCGGGCCCGGGCGTCGGGATCTCGATCGTGGCGCCGGCGGTGTCCGCGACCCAGGGATGCGTGTGCGTCGAGCCGTGATGCCGCGTCACGCGCCACGAAAGGCGGGAGGGAGGCACCGCGCCGTCCTCGTCGTCCGTCGCTTGGGCGCTGAGGACTACGGTCTCGCCTGCGCGGAAGCGCAGGTCCCCGGCCGGGGCGACGGTCGCGCGCGGAGGGGTGTTCGCCGGCGGGGTCGGAGGCGGCGGCGGCGGGGGCCCGGGGGGCGGTGGAGGCGGCGGCGGGAGTGGCGATCCGGTGTACGAGATCCGCCGCACCTGGCCGCCGGTTGCGTACGTCGTGTAGTAGAGCGCCTGCGTCGAGCCGTGCGGCCCGAACGTGAGGGCGACGGCGCTCGAGGAGCCGAGCCCGGCCGCGAACTCGGTCGGGGAACCCGTGCCCGACCCTTCGAGGCGGAAGATCTTCCCGCAGACGTAGTCGCCGAAGACGTAGTCCCCGTCGTACTCGGCAGGCCAGACGCCCGCCGGCACGAACGCGCCGCCCGTGATCGAGCGGCAGCCGGTCGCGTGTGAGTAGTCGTGGACGGGGTTCGTCATTCCGGCCGGTGGCGCGCCGCAGTCGGTCGACGAGCCGGTCCGGCAATGGCCCTCGCGCACGTTCCAGCCGTAGTCGACGCCCGGCGCTCCGAGGTCGACCTCCTCCCAGGCGCCTTGACCGACGTCGTTGATGAAAAAGCGCGTGCCGGCCGCGTTCGGGTCGAACGCGAGGCGAAACGGGTTCCGGAGGCCCCACGCGAAGGTCTCCTGGCAGATCGTGCCGGATGTCGTCTGGCCGGTGACGTTGCAGCGCGCCGTCCCGGTTCCCTGGAAGGGGTTCCCCGCGGGGATCCCCCCGTCGGGCGCGATGCGGAGGATCCTTCCGACCAACACGTGCCGGTCGCGGGCGGCGTCGTTCGCTCCGGCGCACCCGCTGTCCCCCGCGTAGTCGCAACCCCCATCGCCGACGCCGGCGTAGAGGAGGCCGTCCTTCCCGAACTGGATGTCGCCGCCGTTGTGGTTTCCCGCCGTCGAGTGGATCCGGTCGACTAGCACGAGCTCGCTCCCCGGGTCGATCACGTTCGCGTCCGAGAGGGAGAAGCGGGAGATGCGATTGACGCAGACCGGCGCGCTCGGCGTGCCGATGTTGGCCGTGTAGTAGAGGAAGACGGAGCGGTTGAGGGCGAACGCCGGGTCGACCGCGACGCCGAGAAGCCCGCGTTCGGAGTTCGTGCACACCCTCGAGCCGAGGTCGAGCGCCGGCGTGGTGAGAAGCGCTCCGCCCTGGATCACCCGCAGCCGCCCGGACTGCGTGGTCACGAGCATCCGGCCGTCGGGAGTGAAGGCGATCGCCGTCGGCCCCCCGATTGACGCAACCAGCTCGTCGGTGAAGTCCGGCGGGAGCGCGGCCGTCGAAGTCGTGGCCGATCCGCCGGCGGTGAAGATGGCTGCGACGAGGAGCCCGAAGCGCCAACGGGTCATGCTCACGTTGTAGCTCAAGCTCTGCGTAGAGTCGCGGAATGCTCGCCTCCATCCCGAGCCCCTCGAGCGGCGAGATCGACCTCGGGCCGCTCACGCTTCACGCGTACGGCTTCATGCTCCTCCTCGGGATCCTCGGGGCGATCCTGCTCTCCGGGACGCTCTGGAGACGCCAGGGCGGCGAGTGGGATCTCGTCCTGCGAGTGGCCATGTGGGGCGTCGCCGGTGGGATCGTCGGGGCGCGCCTCTACCACGTTGCCACGAGCTGGAGCGAGATCGACGACCCGAAGCTTCGCGGGATCATCGAGATCTGGGAGGGCGGCCTCGGGATCTGGGGCGGGATCGCGGGCGGTGTCCTCGTCGGCTCGATCGTCATCCGCCGCGCGGGCGAGAGCGTCTTCTCCTTCATGGACGCCGCCGCGCCGGGGATCCTGCTCGCGCAGGCCATCGGCCGCTGGGGGAACTACTTCAACCAGGAGCTCTTCGGCGTGCCGACCAACCGGGCCTGGGGGCTCGAGATCGACCCTGAGAACCGGCCCGACCAGTACGCCTCGTCCGACACCTTCCACCCCCTCTTCCTCTACGAGTCGCTCTGGAGCCTGCTCGGCGTGGCCGTCCTGCTCCTCGTCCGCGCGCGCTTCCGGATCCGCACGCCGGGGCTCTTCTGCCTCTACGTGGCCTGGTACACCTTCGGGCGCTTCTTCCTGGAGCTGATCCGGACGGACGAGGCGCATGAGCTCTTCGGCCTGCGCGTGAACAACTACGTCTCGCTTGTCCTCTTCGTGCTCGCCGTCGTCGGGTTCATTTGGTCACAGCGGCGCGAGGAGGGGCCTCCGAAGGCGCGGGCACGGCCCGTGCCGGAGCCCGCGCGGAAGATGGCTGTGCCCAAAGGCCGCGTCCGGCCTCGACGCTAGGGTCGAGCACATGACGGGGGTCGCCGTCCGGGATCTCGACCTTGACCTGGATGCGTTCGCCGGGCCGTTCGACCTGCTCCTGACGCTCGTCCTCAAGGAGGAGCTCGAGCTCGTCGACGTGGAGGTGGCCGAGGTCATCGTCGCGTTCCTCGAGCGGACGGCCGAGCGCTCGCCGCTTGATCTCGAGGCCTGCGGTGAGTTCCTCGTGCTCGTCTCCGCGCTCCTCGAGCTGAAGGCGCGGGAGCTCTTTCCGGACGAGGAGGTCGAGGACCTAGACCCGGAGGAGGCCGCGGAGGAGCTGGCCGCGCGCCTCGCTGCCTACCGCCGCTTCCGGGCCGCCGCGGCCTGGATGGAGGAGCGCCTCGAGGCCGAGTCCGACCGCTACTTCCGCCTCGGCCCGGCGCCGCTCGCTCCGGCCTTCGCTCCGCCGGCCGTGGCCCCGCAGGAGCCTGCTTCGCTCGCCACCGCGCTTCGCCGTCTCGCGGTCGAGCCGCCCGCGCCCTCGCTGCGCCACCTGGGCGTCTTCCCGCCCGTCTCGCAGTTCCTCGAGCGGTTTCGCGCGCTCCTGCGTCGCCGGACGCGCTTCATCTTCGACCGGGAGGTGGCCGGGCTCTCGCGCGTCGAGCAGGCCGTCGCCTTCCTGGCCCTGCTCGAGCTCCGCAAGGCGGGCGAGGTCTCGCTCCGCCAGCTCGCTCCCTTCGAGCCGATCGCCGTCGCATGCAGCCCAGCCTCCGCCTGATCGACAACCCCGTCGACCGCCTCGCGCGCACGCTCGAGGCGCTCCTCGTCGTGGCGCCCCGGCCCCTTTCCGTCGAGGAGCTCGCCGAGGCCACCGAGTCCGAGGAGGAGCGCGTCGAGACGGCACTCGGGCTCCTGGCCGGGCGCTACCGCGAAGGACGAAGCGGCATCGTGCTCGAGCGGGCCGCGGGCGGCTACGCCCTCGGGGCCGCGCGGGAAGCTGCGCAGGCCTGCGCCCGGCTCTTCGACCGTCCCGTTCAACGCGGTCTCTCGCCGGCGGCCCTCGAGACGCTCGCCGTGATCGCCTACCTCGGGCCGGTCAGCCGGCCGGAGATCGCTCGGATCCGTGGGGTCGCGGCCGACGCGACCGTGGCCGGGCTCGTCGAGCGAGGCATGGTCGCCGAAGCGGGTCGCGAAGGGGAAACCGGTGCCATCCATTACGAGACAACCCCCCTCTTCGAGAGGGTCTTCGGACTGGCCGACAAGGACGAGCTGCCGGATCTCGAGGACGTCGGGGCCGACGCAGAGGAGATCCGCGAGCGCCTCGAGTCAATCGCCGAGCGCCGCGGCGCCTGAACGTCCACAGGGATGTCCCCGGAAGGCGCGCAAGAGCTGCGTCGAACCGTGCCGACATGCGCACGGGCGCCCTCGGATCTCGAGCGTGCATGCGGGCTCGCCGAGCGCACGCGGGAGGGACAGACCCTCAGCGGAAAGGCGCGCGGGAGTGTCACGAAAGGCGCGAAACCCTGGCTGGAAAGGGCGGCTTGCGGGGCGGCGCGCCGCTCAGACGTTCTTGACGATCGCCTCCGCCTCTTCGCGGCTGAAGCCGCGGAGGGTCTCCGTATGGACGCTCCCGTGCTTCGCGACTGCCAGGAGGATCTGATACGCGGTCTCGTCGTCGGGCGCGTCGAAGACCTCGACGAGGTCGTAGCGGCCGAGCGTCACGTACGTGTCGACGAGCTTCCCGCCGCGCTCGCTGATCTGGCGCTCCGCCTCCTCGATCCGGTCTCGCCAGGCGGGGAGGCCGCCGATCCCCTGCGACGTCCATTTCATCAGCGAGATGTAGATCGCCACGGCGGCATCATGACCCGCCCTGCAACCATTTCCTAGTGCGGCTCAACGCTTTCCTCGCTCGTGCCGGAATCTCCTCGCGCCGTGGTGCCGAGGCCCTGATCGTGGCCGGGCGCGTGCGCGTGAACGGCGAGCCGGCGGGTCTTGCGACCTTCGTCGAAGGCGGCGACGTCGTCGAGCTCGACGGGGAGCGGGTCGAGCCGGAGCCGCTCGCATACGTCCTCCTGCACAAGCCCGCCGGGGTGGTGACGACGGCTCGCGACCCGCAGGGACGCCCGACCGTCGTGGGCCTCGTCGGGCATGAGCGGCGCGTCGTCCCGGTCGGGCGCCTGGACGCGGACACGACCGGCGCGCTCCTCCTCACGAACGACGGCCCGCTCGCGCACCGGCTCGCGCACCCGCGCTACGAGGTGGACAAGGTCTACGAGGCCGACGTCGAGGGACGTCCGTCGGACGACGTCGTCAAGCAACTGGCCGACGGGGTCGAGCTGGAGGACGGTCCGACCGCACCCGCCCGAGTTCGCCGGCTGGGGCCGTCGCGACTCGAGCTCGTCCTGCACGAAGGGCGCAAGCACCAGGTCAAGCGGATGTGCGAGGCGGTCGGTCACCCGGTGACGCGCCTCCACCGCCCGTCGTACGCGGGTCTACGGGTCGATGACCTCGAGGCCGGGGCCTGGCGCGAGCTGACGCTCGCCGAAGTCGCGCGTCTTCGCTAGGAGGGATTGGCGGAACGTCGCTCGTCGTGGGGTGCGATGGTCGTTCCGAGGGAAGGACGCAAGGGAGGCCGCTTAGCCGGAGGCTACGGGGCCGACTGAGGACGCAGCATCGGGGCGAGCAGCGTGCCCCCGGCGGCTCAGTCTGCGTCTCGCCAAGCCCTCCTACAGATCGCGCGGACGGGCGGCGCCGAAGTTCCGGCCGACCTCGGAGCGGACGAAGCCCATGCGGTCGAGCATCGTCCGGAGCGTCGGCTCGGAGGCCTCGCGCGCCTTCTCGGCGCCGCGCGCGAGCAGCCGTTGCAGCTCGCGGGGGTCGGCGCGAAGCTCCTCGTAGCGGCGCTGGATCGGCTCGAGCACCTGCACGACCGCTTCGCCGACCGCCTCCTTGAACCGCCCGTACCCCTGTCCGTCGTAGCGCTCCTCGATCACGTCCATCCCGTCGCCCGAAACCGCTGAGAGGATCTCGATCAGATTCGAGATCCCCGGCTTGTCGGGCGCGCGGCGAACCTCGCTCCCCGAGTCGGTCACGGCCGTCTTGAACTTCTTGCGGACGACGTCGGGCGGATCGAGCAGTCGCACGGTGCCCTGAGGCGACCCGCCTGTGGTCGACATCTTCCGCTCCGGCTCCTGGAGATCCATGATCCGGCCGCCCTCGCCCGGCGCGATCATCGCGGGAAGGGTGAGGGTCTCCCCGTAGCGGGCGTTGAAGCGCTCGGCGATGTTGCGGGCGAGCTCGATGTGCTGGCGCTGATCCTCGCCCACCGGCACCCCGTCGGCCTGGTAGAGCAGAATGTCGGCCGCCTGAAGGACGGGGTAGGTGAAAAGGGCGGCCGACACGAACTCCTGGCGGTCGGCCTTGTCCTTGAACTGCGTCATCCGCCGCAGCTCGCCGAAGCTCGCGACCGAGCCGAGGAGCCAGGCAGCCTCGGGATGGGCGGGGACGTGGCTCTGGATGAAGACGGTCGAGCGCTCGGCGTCGAGGCCGGTCGCGAAGAGCATGGCGGCGAGGTCGAGCGTGCGCTCGCGGAGCTCCTCCGTGTCGTACTCGACGCTGATCGAGTGCAGGTCGACGATGCAGAAGAACGCATCGCCCTGATCCTGCGTGGCCGCGTACTGGCGGAAGCCGCCGCTCCAGTTGCCGAGGTGCTTGTCCCCGGTCGGCTGGATTCCGGAGAAGATCCGCATCAGCGTCGAAGCATGCCAGCGGTTGCGGCCGGTCTCGGCGGCTGGGACGATGGATTTCGTGGCGAGCACGAGCCCGGCCCCGGCGACCCGCCCGTCAGGCGCGCCGCCTCGCTGGAAGACGGCGGTCGTCGTGTGGCTCGCCATCTACCCGAGCATTACGCTGATCCTCTGGCTCGCCGGGCCGACGATCCAGGGTTGTGGCCGCTGGCCGTGCGCACGCTCGCCCTCACGGTGTTCGTCGTCCCGCTGATGGTCTTCCTGCTCATGCCGGCCTTCCAGCGCCTACTCGGCCCGTGGCTTCGCCGGTCTAGCTGAGCCGCTCCTCGAGGCAGACGGTGACGCGGTCACCGGCTTCCTTCCCGATGACCTTCCGAACCTCCGCCTTGACGGGAAGCTTGTGCGTGCCGTCTCCCATCGCCATGAACGAGCTTCGGAACGGGCGACCGTCCACGGTGCCTCTGACCTTCACGAGGCCCCGGGTGCGGAAGAACTCGACCGAGTCAGGCATGACGACGTAGGTCCAGGCGCCCTTGCTGGAGCCCTTCTTCAACGTCGCGGCAAACGTCTTTCTCAACGCGCTCATCACGACCTCCGTTGCTCGGTGCTCTCAGGGAGGTAGGACTGCGCCTCGCCGCGAAAGTCATCGCCGCGGTAAGGGATTGGCCGGGACGGCCGAAACTAGACTCACGACGATGGCTGCGACCGGCTCCCCAGAGCTCCTGATCGTCATGCGCGCGGGCGCGACGGACGAGCAGGTCGACGACGTCGTTGCTCGCCTCTCGGAGGCCGGCGCGGATGCCCACGTGACCCCTGGGAAGGACGCGACCGTGATCGGGGCGATCGGCGCGCGCGACCTCCTCGCCACGCTGCCGCTCGAGGGGTTCCCGGGAGTCGAGCAGGTCGTGCCGATCCTCAAGCCGTACAAGCTCGTCTCGCGCGAGATGCGCCGCGGCCCGACCGTGATCGAGTCGCGCGGGCGCCGGATCGGCGACGGGTACTTCGGCCTGATCGCCGGTCCCTGCACCGTCGAGTACCGCGAGCAGACGCTCGAGACGGCACGGGCGGTGAACGCGGCCGGCGCGACGATGCTCCGCGGCGGTGCGTTCAAGCCGCGCACGTCGCCCTACTCCTTCCAGGGGCTCGGCGTCGAGGGGCTCAAGATCCTGGTCGAGGCGCGAGACGAGACGGGGCTCCCGATCGTGACCGAGCTGATGGACCCGCGCGACGTCGAGGCCGTCGTCGAAATGGCAGACGTGATCCAGATCGGCGCGCGGAACATGCAGAACTTCACGCTGCTCGCCGAGGTGGGCCGGGCCGCGAAGCCCGTCCTGCTGAAGCGAGGGCCGTCCGCGTCCGTCGAGGAGCTCCTGATGGCCGCCGAGTACGTCGTGCGCGAGGGAAACGCCGAGGTGATCCTCTGCGAGCGCGGGATCCGGACCTTCGAGCGCTCGACGCGCTACACGCTCGACATCAGTGCGATCCCCGTGTTGAAGCAGGAGACGCACCTCCCGGTGATCGTCGACCCGTCCCATGCGGCGGGGAAGAAGGAGCTCGTGGCGCCGCTCGCGCGGGCGGCCGTTGCCGCGGGCGCCGACGGGATCATCGTCGAGGCGCACCCGCATCCCGAGGAGGCGCTCTGCGACGGGCCGCAGCTCATCCCGAACGCGGAGTTCGCCCAGTTCGCGGACGAGATCCGGGCGCTCACCTCGCTCATGGGCAAAGTGATCGGCTAGTGCGCCGTCCTTCGCCTGCGATCAAGCGGCGCCAAGAACGACCCTCGGGGCACTGATGCCTGCCCGCCGACTGGCGATCGTCGGCACGGGCCTGATCGGGGCGTCGGTCGGGCTCGCGGCGAAGCGAGCGGGCGAGTGGGAGGTCGCGGGCTGGGACGCGGACGCCGACTCGCTGCGCGTCGCGCGCGAGCGCGGGGCGATCGACGAGGCGGCGGGGTCGCTCGACGAGGCGGTCGCCGGGGCGGAGCTCGCGGTCGTCGCGACACCGGTCGCGACGCTTCCGGCCCAGGTCGAGGCGACGCTTGGGGCGAGCGAGGGCTGCACCGTGACCGACGTCGGCTCGACGAAGCGCGCGGTGACG
>Ga0136613_10001851_pt1 | contig 11076 bp, 11 predicted proteins | sample AntDrymUQ2722106_2_FD_106649 | JGI IMG/M metagenome (GOLD analysis project Ga0136613, IMG submission 106649) | Polar desert sand microbial communities from Dry Valleys, Antarctica - metaG UQ272 (21.06) | ecosystem: Environmental > Terrestrial > Soil > Desert | place: Antarctica: Dry Valley... | reverse complement strand
GTGCTTCGGTTGGGCGCTTTCACGTTACGGACCTGCACGTCCAGATCCGCCGTTGCCCCAAACCCGTCGTCGCTATGGTCGCCGGTTACGCCGTCGGTGGGGGCCACGTCTTGCATATTATCTGCGACCTGACCATCGCGGCGGACAATGCCAAGTTCGGACAGGTCGGGCCTAAAGTTGGCAGCTTTGATGGTGGATTTGGTGCGTCGGTGCTTACACAGCTTGTTGGGCCGAAGAAGGCGAAGGAGATCTGGTTTCTGTGTCGCATGTACGGAGCTGATGAAGCCCTGCAAATGGGCCTAGTCAATAAGGTCGTCCCGCTTGCGGAACTCGAAACCGAGACCATGGATTGGTGCCGCGAGATGCTGAACCACTCGCCGTTCGCGCTGCGGATGTTGAAGGCCAGTTTCCACGCCCACGAGGACGGATTCGCCGGAATTCAGCAACTCGCCCACGACGCGAACCTCCTCTTCTACGGTAGCGAGGAAGCCCAAGAAGGACGCGATGCGTACAAGGAGAAACGCAAGCCGGACTTCTCGAAGTTCCCTAAACGCCCGTAGTCCCAGCACTATGAGGATCTATGATTTCGAGTTGTATCGTTACAGCTTGCCTCTCGCAGATCCCGTGAAACTCTCCGCCGGTACGATCCACCATCGTGAAGGACTTTTGCTGAAACTGGCTGGCGAAGATGGTTCTATCGGGTGGGGCGAATCCGCACCGTTGCCGGGGTTCAGCGCGGAAAGTTTGGAGCAAGCCGAAGAGTCTATTCAGGGCACGGCGAGTTCGCTGATCGGGTACGAGTTACAGGGAGATGCCTACGAGGTACGAGAGAAGCTAAACTCGGAACTAGAACGCCTCAAATTACCATCTTCGGTTCGGTTTGGATGCGAACTGGCTGTCTGGAATCTTTGCGCTGCTTCTCAAGGCATCTCTCTAGTCGAATGGATGTTCCCGAAATCTCGGCGGGTTGTGCCTCTAAATGGTCTTTTGTTTGGCGAAGCGGAAGAGGTGCTCGAAAGTGCAAGCCGTATGCGCGAGGATGGCTACTCGGCGGTCAAGCTGAAGGTCGGAAAACGAAGCGTCGAGGAAGACGTTGACCTGGTTAATGCTCTGCGCCGGGTGCTCGGAGAAGATATCAGCTTGCGCCTGGATGCAAACCGCGCCTGGAGTTTCGAGGAGGCGACACGCTTCGGTCAGGGTATCGCTGGAGTTGGTATCGAGTACGTCGAAGAACCACTGACCGATGCTTCGCTACTGCCGCATCTCACCCGCGAGTCCGGCCTTCTTGTAGCATTGGATGAATCGCTGGTGGGTATGGAGCCCGCTTCCCTCGAACAGCACCGTTACGCAGTCGCAATAGTCCTAAAGCCCACTCTGATCGGAGGTCTCTCAAAAACATTGCATTTCGCGGAGACGGCTTCGCGCCTCGGTATGTCAACGGTCATCAGTTCGACCTATGAGTCAGGGATAGGGATTTTAGCTCTCATTGCGCTGGCCGCTGGAACCGGAGACCAGGCGGTGCCTGCGGGCCTCGACACATACCGTTCTCTGGCGGCGGACGTTCTCTCTCCACGGTTGGAGTTGCCCGCGCCGAAGGTGGATGTCCGCGCATCTTTCGGAGTCAATCGTGAGTTGAATGAGAGTTTGTTGGATCTAATCTGTTGACCACTGGTGGTTCACAGCGAAAAGCTCTACATGCGGGATAACATGAGGTCATGATCGGAAGAACAAACGAGATCCCGTGTCCGCTGCGAGCCGCCGCACAAGCCACGCCGGATTCACCAGCGATTGTCGGTGTCGACGGCACGACAACGTACCGGGAATTGGACCTGCGCGTTTCATCTGTCGCGGAGAGATTGCGTGAGGGCGGATGCGTTTTGGGGAGTCGGGTCGCGCTATACCTGGAGAAAGACGAGCGGTACATTGTGTTGCTGCTAGCCCTAGTCCTGCGTGTCGGTGCCGTGGCCTGTCCCATCAGCACCCGCACTCCCCCGGATGGCGTACCGCCACTGATCGAAACCGCTAGATGCTCGGACGTGATCTCCTCCGAAGAAACCGTACTCAACGCCGCATCCGCTCAAATCTCGCGCCTGAATCCCCACGTACTCCTCGAAGATTTAGACACTTCGACTTCGCGAGACCTCGAAGACATGCTGCACCTCGACCTTCGAGAATCCGCAACCATTGTCTTCACTTCGGGGAGCACAGGTTCGCCAAAAGCCGCTTTGCACACACTCGGCAACCACTACTATAGTGCACTCGGCTCGAACGCCAACATCAAGCTTGATCCGGGAGATCGTTGGTTGCACTCGTTGCCGATCCACCACGTCGGGGGTATCTCTATATTGTTCCGGGTGCTACTCTCCCGCACCACGCTGGCGCTACCGGAGACCACTGCTACGCTTGGCGAGTCCATCACCCGGCTGGAAGCGACTCATATCTCGTTAGTCGCCACTCAACTGCGCCGAATGCTCGCTGAGGATGATGTTCCGGCTGGACTCAAAGCTATCCTGATGGGTGCGAGCGCGATGCCTCCGGGTTTGATCCACGAAGCCCACTCCCGTGGTCTGCCGTTGCACACGAGTTACGGTCTCACCGAGCTGGCTTCCCAGGTCAGCGCTACAGCACCGGATGCTTCGCTCGAACAACTGAAGACCTCCGGGAACGTATTGGCGCACCGCGAATATCGCGTGGATGAAAGTGGTGAGATCCTGGTCCGTGGGGAGACACTTTTTACCGGCTACGTCGAGGGAGACCAGATAATTAGACCTTTCGATGCGGATGGCTGGTTTCACACAAAGGATCTTGGCATACAGACGTCGGACGGGTTCCTAATAGTCCACGGTCGTAAGGACAACCTGTTCATCTCCGGCGGTGAAAACATTCAGCCCGAAGAGATAGAGGAAGCTTTCCTCGACCTACCCGGCGTATCAGAAGCAGTCGTCGTAGACATACCAGACCCCGAGTTTGGATATCGTCCCGTCGCTTTCGTGCGCCGCTCTGGAACGGATACTTCGATGAATCTTCAGGAAGAGCTCTATCGAGTGTTGCCCCGGTTCAAAGTTCCAAAAACCATCCACGCATGGCCGGCGGATGCTCCCGAGGGCATGAAGGTCGACCGCTCCTTTATGCGCGACCGTGCGTTGCGACTCTCCGGAGAAGGGTGAGTTTCGAGTTAGGAAGGACTCAGATTTCTGAATCTACTTGGCGTTCGAGCAGCAGCGTCGCGGAGAATTTTTAGTCTGTCGCCTGTCAAGGGGTGATACAATAACATCCGTTGCGTAAGATGGGTTTGCCACACTGACGTGCCACCGCTGGAGTTGGGGTGGTCTTTATTTTTGTGGAAACCCGAGAATGAAAGGTGGGCTCCAGTAATGGCCCAAGGAACAGTCAAATGGTTCAGCGATGAGAAGGGCTACGGCTTTATCTCTCCCGACGATGGTGGCGAGGATCTCTTCGTGCATCACACGGGCATAACGGGTGATGGATTCAAGACCCTCGACGAGGGTGCTGCGGTTACCTACGAGGCGACTCAGGGACGCAAGGGGATGCAGGCGGAGAACGTCACCCCGGCGTAGAGCTTGAGAACAATATAGAGTGAAGGTCGGGGTCAGACCCCGGCCTTTCTTTTATCCAATAGGTATCGGGAAGATTTGGGAGGACTCTTGGAATACGTAGTAGCCATAATCATAGGGTTTGTATTGGCCGAGGTTGCGACGCTTATAACCACGGTGTTTCTGCACCGGGTGCTAGCGCATCGCTCCATCCGGCTGCATCCAGCCATGACCATGATCATGCGCTTCGCCACCTGGACTTTGACGAGCATCTCGCCGAGGGAGTGGGTAGCGGTACACCGCAAGCACCACAACTTCAGCGATGTCGAAGGCGATCCGCACAGCCCGCATATCGAGGGCTACTGGCAGATCATGATCGGCAACGTCTACTACTACCGTCGTGAGGCCGACAACGACAATACCCTGGAGAAGTACGCCGCCGACTTGAAGCCGGACTTCCTGGACCGGACGCTCCTGCGGCGCGGAACTATGGGGTTCTCGATCACGGGCGTCCTCCTAATAATTGCTTTCGCGCTCCTAGGCAACTCCTGGTACGGTGTCGGCCCCGGTCTGACCGCCTGGGTGACTCTCGCGGTCGTTTACCTCCTCTTGAACGCTGCCATCAACGGCGCAGGCCACACTTTCGGCACCAAGAGCTTCGAGAACGACGCGACCAACCTCAAGCTGCTCGCTCTGTTTACCTTCGGAGAGGGACTGCACAACAACCACCACGCTCGTCCGGCGGCCCCCAAGTTCTCGGCGTTCAAGGGTGAAATCGACCCAGCATGGCCGGTGATCCGCTTGATGGAGAAACTGAAGCTGGCCGAAGTTCTGAGTAAGGTCGACGAAGGCTGGGAGAACCATCGTCGTCGTATCCCTCTCACAACCGTCAGCCCCACCGGCGCGACCAGCATAAAAGCTACCAAGAGCTAACCAAAACTCCAAAAGTCTTCCTCTAAAGCCGGGCCTCCCAAAGATCGGGGGGCTCGGCTTCTTGTTTGTGTAACTCGATGAATCCATGTACCAGAGTGGAATGAGTACCCGCGTCTTATTTTGGGACATTGGGCCAAAGACTTCTCATGTTGGGTCAGGGTATATTGCGCGAGTATCCATCAGCTATCTACAAAGGGGATCCAAGATGCAAGCACCAGAGAGAGCCCAGAGCGGACGACTCCTTCACCAGGCATACGACCGCATCGCCATACCCGAGGACGTATCCGCTCTAGGAGTCAAGCAAGGTGACGAGGGCGTAATCCGCGGCCTGAACCTACACAAAGACCGAGTCTTCGCGTTCGTAGAGGTAACGTACTCCACCGGTCAGACAAGGGGCTGGGTGGTCATGGAGATCAAACCTCAGTCCAAGATAGTCTCCTACACGACCGCGCCACGCTAAAGACTCACCCCATCAATAAGTAGAGCAACGCTTTCTGGGCGTGTAGGCGGTTCTCGGCCTGGTCGAAGACTCGGCTCTGTTGCCCGTCTATGACGTTGGCTGTTACCTCCTGGCCTCTGTGCGCTGGGAGGCAGTGAAGGAAGATCGCATCTTCGGAGGCCAGACTCATTAGCCTTTCATTGACCTGAAATGCCGCGAATTTCGATTCCCGGTCTTGGGCTTCGGATTCCTGGCCCATGCTGGCCCACACATCGGTGTAGACGGCTCGTGCATCCCTGACGGCTTCTTCCGGGTCGACGGTTAGCGTGGGTGCCGAGCCCAGGGTTCCGGCCAGTTCTACTACTTTCGTGTCGGGGCCGTGTCCGGGGGGATGGGCGATGGTTAGCTCCACGCCGGTGAGGGCGCAGGCTATGGATAGGGAGTGTGCGACGTTGTTGCCGTCTCCGACGTAAGCTATCTTCACGCCCTCCAAAGTGCCGAACTCTTCACGGATCGTCAGGAGATCTGCTAAAGCTTGGCAGGGATGGTGAGTGTCGGAGAGTCCGTTTATGACGGGGACATCAGCGGCACTTGCTAGTTCCTCCAGTTCTTGGTGGTCGAAGGTGCGGACCATGATACCGTCGATGTAGCGGGCAAGGACGCGCCCGGTGTCGGACGGGGTCTCACGTTTGCCCATCTGTATCTCCTGGGGGCTGAGTGAGAGCGCGTGCCCGCCTAGTTGGTACATTCCGACCTCGAATGAGACGCGGGTGCGGTTGGACGGCTTCTGGAAGACCATCGCCAAGGTCTGTCCCCGCAGGGGACGGTAGGGGATGCGGCTTCTCTGGAAAGTCTTGATCTTGAGGGCTTCGTCTAGAATGGTGGCTGTCTCGGATGGCGTGAACTCGGCCAAAGTTAGGCAGTCCCGACCCGCTAGAGGAGATGGGGGAGGTGGGATCATGTCGTCTAGCTGTGAGATCACTACGCCACAGCCGCTTCTGGCATCTCGCTCCGCCTCGACGACGAATCGTCCGTCATGGCGTCAATACAGCCTCGAAACGTATCGAGCGCGGCTCGTACCTCCATCTTCGTAACTGTGAGCGGCGGGGCCATGCGGATCGTCGTGCCACCAATGAGATTGACCAGCACACCCTCCTCCAAACAACGCTCGAACACCTTAGGTGCTAACTCTGGCCCGAGATCCAACCCAACCAGAAGCCCCTCACCCCGAACCTTGGCACCCGGAACCCGCTCTGCTAAAACCTCCAGCGCATTCCTCAGCACCCGACCCTTGAACCGCACTTCCTCCAAAAACTCTGCCTCATTGACAACCCCAAGAACAGCCTTCACCGCCGCCATCGCCAACGGATTGCCCCCAAACGTAGACCCGTGATTCCCCGGACCAAGCGCTGCAAACTCTTCCTTGCACATCATCGCCCCGACCGGAAAACCTCCCCCAAGACCCTTCGCGCTCGTGAGAACATCCGGGACGACACCCATTCCTTGGTAAGCGTACAAGTGTCCGGTACGTCCCGCGCCGGTCTGAACTTCGTCGAAAATGAGAAGAGCGTCGTGCTCGTTGCAGAGGTCGCGTAGTCCCTGTAGAAAGCCTTCTGGGGCGACATTTACGCCGCCCTCACCCTGTATTGGTTCGACGAGGATAGCCGCTGTCTGTGGGCCGGACAGCTGTCCGGCTGCTTCGAGGTCGCCGAATGGAGCGTGGACGAAGCCTTCGGGCATTGGGCCGAACCCGTCTTTGAGAGCGGGTTGGGCGGTGGCAGAGAGTCCGCCGTAGGTACGACCGTGGAAGGAACCGGAGAAGGTCAGTATTTCGTGTTTGTGGGGGCCGTGGGTCGTGTGAGCGTATTTGCGGGATAGCTTGATCGCGGCTTCCACGCTCTCGGTGCCGGAGTTGCAGAAGAAGACCCGGTCTAAGTCTGTGGCGTCTGTGAGCATTCCTGCTACTTCGGCCTGGATCGGTATTTCGTAGAGGTTCGAGCAGTGGATGAGTTTCTCGGCTTGGGACTGAATCGCCTCGACAAGTGCCGGGTGACCGTGTCCCAGGGAGTTTGTCGCGATACCGGAGATAAAGTCCAGGTAACGGTTACCGACTTCATCGAAAAGCCAGCTCCCCTTGCCGCTAGTCGGAGATATTCCCAGCCTTTTGTAAGTCTCCATTACTGCCTGCATGTCGCCGCTCCTTCATATATGAGAGTTCCTACTTCTTCGTCCGCAAGCGCCGCTGTGAGGACACCAGGACTATTGCCGTTCAGAATTCCAGCCTTCGAGCCCCGACGCGCGGCCTCCGCAGCCGCCCGCAGCTTCGGCACCATCCCACCCGCCGCGAGGCCACTCGACACGTATTCCTCGCACTCGTCGGGGAGTAGAGAGCGCACCGGCTCACCTTCGGCCAGCAGCCCATCCACGTCCGTCAATAAGAACAGATGCCCGGCTTCCAAACCGACGGCGAGCGCCGCCGCAGCCGAGTCCGCGTTAACGTTGTACGCGCCTTCCGGGCCGAGGCCCAGAGGCGCAACCACCGGCACGAACCCGCCCGCCCAAAGAGTGTGTATGAGGGTGGGGTTCACATCCTGAACTTCGCCTACGCGACCGAGGTTTGAGATCGGTGTCACCGAAAGCGTGGACCCGTCGGTACCAGAGATACCGACCGCCGGGATGCCGAGGCCGTTCAACTCGCGGACGAGGGCTTTGTTGACGTTTCCGGCAAAGACCATTTCCGCTACCTCCAGCGTCTCCCCGTCTGTGATGCGCAACCCTTCGTGGAATTTGCTCTCTATCCCCAGGGAGTCGAGCATTCGGGTGAGTTGCTGGCCGCCGCCGTGGACGATCACCACGCGATGTCCACTCTTCAGGATACCGGGCAGATCCTCCAAGGCGCCACCCTCTAGAGCACCGCCGCCCACTTTGACCACGATGTCTGGATTGACGCTCATGTGCGGTAGCTGCCGTTGATCTCGACGTATTTATAGGTGAGATCGCAGCCCCACGCTGCAGCGGAAGAGTCGCCCTCAGAGAACCGGGCGGTTATGAGAACTTCGTCTCCCTTCAGAGCAGCGTTAGCCTCGGTTTCATCGTGCGCCACAGGTTCACCGTGCGCGAAGACCTTGACTGATCCGAAACTGAGATCCAGGGTCGCCGGATCGAACTCGACACCCGAGTATCCAAGCGCGGTGATCACACGCCCCCAGTTCGCATCTTCCCCAAAGACCGCCGCCTTGACGAGGTTGCTCCCGACCACGCTCTTGGCAAGCGCAGTAGCAGCTTGCTCGCTTGCCGCACCTTCGACTACGACCTCCACTAAGCGCGTAGCCCCCTCACCGTCGCGAGCTATCTGCTTCGCGAGATCCCGCGCCACAGACTCCACCGCTTCTTCAAAAGCTTTGTAGAAAGAAGAATCAAGCGTAAGTGGATCGTTGTCCGCTTCGCCATTAGCCAGGAGGATCGCCAGATCCGAGGGTGAGGTGTCTCCGTCGACGGTTATCCGGTTGAAGGTTCGGTCGGTCGCTTCGCTTAGTGCTTGCTGGAGGCAATCTTTCTCGACGGCGGCATCTGTGGTCATGAAGGCGAGCATGGTTCCCATGTTCGGGTGGATCATGCCGCTACCCTTCGCCGTACCGCCAACGGTGACCGTCTTGCCGTCTATCTCGAATTGCACGGCGGCTTCTTTAGGCTTTGTGTCGGTGGTCAGGATGGCATTGGCGAAACCTTCGCTGCCGCGAGACAGGTTGGATGACGCTTCCGCTATGCCGGACGAGATGCGCTGCATGGGGAGATGAACCCCGATCACACCGGTCGACGCAACCGCTACCTCGGATGCGGATACTCCCAACGCGCTCGCCGCAAGCGCCTGCATCTTGTGAGCATCGGCTACTCCCTGCTCGCCGGTCGCGGCGTTGGCATTGCCACTGTTGACGACGACCGCCCGAACACCACCGTTATTTACGGCCTCTCGCGTCACTCCTAGCGGTGCACCTTTTACTACATTGCGGGTGAACACTGCTGCGGCTACACAGGGCTTCGATGAGAAGAGCAGGGCGAGATCCCGCTTAGAATTCCGAATGCCGCACGAAACCCCCGCAGCCTCGAAACCAAGCGCAGCAGTCGCTCCACCTGACAGCGTATTTATTCTTTCTGCTGAAATTTTATTCATCATCGGGTCGTATTCTCGCACCCGCACACGAGAGCGTCAACCGAATTATTCAGAAACTTGAATAATTATCCGGTAATCGTACAATGGTCGGCATGGGTATGCGGATCGGAGTCTACGGCGGTAGTGGGTATGCGGGTGCGGAGTTGGTTCGCTTGCTCGCTGGTCACCCGATGGTTGGGTCGTTGAGCGTTGCGTCGCGTGGGTATGCGGGGCTTGGAATCAGCGAGGTTTATCCGGGGCTTGCGGTGGAGGGGAAGTTCGTAGCGCCGGCTGGTATTGATGCGGCGGGGCTGGATGTTGCTTTCGTGGCGTATGGACATGGGGAGAGTGCTTCGACGGTCGAATCTTTGTTGGATTCGGGGGTTGGGTTGGTTGTGGATCTCTCAGCGGATTTCCGGTTGCCGGACGTTGAGATGTACGAGGAATGGTATGGAGAGCATCCCGCGCCGGGTTTGTTGAAGGAAGCGCGTTACGGATTGCCGGAGATCTTTGATGATGGATTGGATAGTCGGATCGTAGCTAACCCTGGATGTTATCCGACAGCGGCTATCCTGGCACTCGCGCCGGTGGTGCGGCGGGTGGGGGATATTCGTTCGATCACGGTGAATGCGTTGTCGGGGGTTAGTGGGGCTGGGGCGCGTCCGAGTGTGAAGACTCACTTCGTGAGCGTCAACGAGAGCGCGGCGGCGTATGGAGCACCGACACATCGTCATACCCCTGAGATAGAGACCATGCTCGGGCGAGTTGGGGAGATTCCGGCTGTTACGTTCGTGCCGCATCTCATTCCGATAACGCGCGGGGAGTTGGAGACTATCGTCGTGGATCTCGACGATGTGCCGGAGGCAGGAGAAGTTCTCGGCTGGTACGCGGAAGATTACGCGGAGTCGGCTTTTGTGGAGGCTCGGGAAGAGTATCCGCATATCGCGCACGTGGCTAATACAAACCGGTGTCGTTTGTCGGTGGCGGTGGATCGGCGGGCCGGGAAATTGTTGTTGTTCTCGGCGTTGGATAATTTGCTCAAGGGAGCTTCGGGGGCGGCGGTTCAGAACATGAACCTGGCGCTTGGTGAGGTGGAGGATTTGGGACTAGAGCATCTCAAGTAGAAGAATTCAGTAGGAGGCGGTTTTGGGAGCGACGAGCACACCAGCGGACAAGAATACGAGGCAGGATCTCATCCTGCGTCTCATCTCGGAGAAGGGTCTTGGCACACAGCAGAGCGTCGTCGATTCCCTGGCGGAAGAGGGCATCGAGGTCGGACAGGCGACCGTCAGCCGGGATCTAGCGGAGCTTGGCGTCCTGAAAGTGGGTAGCCGATATCTCGCGCTTCCGCACGATTCCGGTTCCGTGGGCATTGAGGTGCTGCCAAGCTTCGTGCTCGGCCTGACCCCGTCGCAGAATCAGATCGTCATCCACACTCGTGATGGGACCGCTGGAGCTGTCTCAAGCGTCCTGGATCGAGTAAGGGGACTCAAGATACTCGGTACCGTCGCCGGGCAGGATACAGTCCTCGCCATCGCCCCGGACAACGAAGCCGCCGAAGAAGTCGCCGGACTCATAGCCGACGTATGCCGCGCCAAGACCCGTCCCGCCGGAAACGTCGAGTAGGATGTCGAGAAGTATTGAAATTCGGTTCGTTCGGCACGCGACGCTTGTTATCGAGATAGCGGATGTTCGGATATTGGTGGATCCAATGCTGGGACGTGTCGGCAGCACACCGCCCATTCCAGACACACCCAACCAAAGATCAAATCCGACGGTTGATCTTCCGTTCGGAGATAACGAGGTGTCTGACCTAATCACGAGTGTGAGCGCGGTACTTGTCACGCACATTCACGCTGACCACTGGGACGAGCGAGCGCGGGATCTAATTCCGAAGAACAAACCTATCCTGTGTCAACCGGAGGACGAAGCTAGTATCTCTGCATCGGGTTTCGCGGATGTACAGCCCATAGCCTCCGAGAAGCAGTGGGGCAAACTTC
>Ga0136613_10001850_pt1 | contig 11085 bp, 9 predicted proteins | sample AntDrymUQ2722106_2_FD_106649 | JGI IMG/M metagenome (GOLD analysis project Ga0136613, IMG submission 106649) | Polar desert sand microbial communities from Dry Valleys, Antarctica - metaG UQ272 (21.06) | ecosystem: Environmental > Terrestrial > Soil > Desert | place: Antarctica: Dry Valley... | reverse complement strand
GTCGTGGCTGTCGTCCTGCTCCTGCGCTATGCAGCACGAGCAATCCCACGCGACGTGCTCTTCGCCGCCTGGCCAGCAGAGCCACGGCTACTCGAACGCCTGCTACCAACGTCTTCCTGAGCGCCCGGACGGGATGAACGCGCACCGGAGGTGATCACGCGGTCGGCCACGGGTTTCCGTGTTCGTCGAGTTCGGGTGCGTCGGCGTGGCGGCCCAGGTCGCGGTCGATGACGCTGTTGGCGGCGCAGCGGCGGCAAGGGACTCCTTCGGCATCGTCGTCGTCTTCATGCCATAGGTAGCCCTCGCCGTCGCAGGCCGGACATGGTGGGTTGCGCAGCTCGTGGACGCGGTCGATGAGTCCGCCGAAGGTGTCTTCGATCTCCCACTCGATCGGGTCGGGCCAGCGGTCGGTGTCGCCGATGTACAGCGCGTGCGCGGCCTGCTGCTCGCTGCTTGACAGTTGCTCGAGATCCTCGGTGTAGAAGAGCATGTCGCCCATCGTCTCGCGATCGATGAAGCGCTCACCGGGAACCATCACGATCCGCTCGATCGTGTCCTGCGCCTCGTCGACGAGCACCATCACCGGCACCGCGTAGCGCGCCCACACCTTCATCGCGCGATCAACATGGCTGCAAGACTGCTCCGGTCATGCGGGAACGCAGGCTGACGGCCTGCCCGCTATGGCCAGTCGATCTGTTCGGCGAGCTCGGTCGGCCCGAGGTCGATCAGCCCGCTTTGCTGGATGGGCTCATATTCGCCGTCGTGCAGTCCTAGCCAGGTGATCTTTCGCTCGGCGGGGTCGACGAGCAGGACCTCGTCGACGTGATGTTCGGCGTAGAACGGCAGCTTCTGCCAGCTCTCATCCGAGGGGGAGAGGATCTCGACGACGAGCGCGGCCGTGGAGAGCCAGACGCCAGCGGCGCCGGGGCGGTGCAGGCCTCCGTCGGGCACGCGGAAGTCGTACTCGGATTCGCCCAGGTTGAACTCGCCCATCCCAGGCAGCAGGCCGGCGCGGCGGGCCGGGGCGTCGAGCAGCACCGCGAGCTGCTGGTTGATGAACGAGTGCTCGACACTGGGGCCTGGGACCATGTGCAAGACACCCTGCCAGACCTCGTCGAGACGGTCCACGCCCGCGCGGCGGCGGCGCTCGAGCAGCGCCTGCAGCTCCGGTGGAGGCGAGCCAAGCACAAGCGTCGTCATACCGCCAAGCCTAGCGCCACCAGCTCACCACCCCGCCGGGGCGTGTTGCGAGCCTGGTCAGTCGTCGTCGTCGGGGCTATCGGGATCACGCAGGGCGCGGCGGGCGCCTGCGAGGTCGGGCAACGCGAATGAATAGTGCCCATCGACGTTGCGGTGGCGACGCACGTACAACGACAACCGCGCGACGTCCTCGTCACGGACCGGGTAGCCGTCGGCCCGCAACGCCGCGATCGCGGCGTCGAGGTAGACGGTGTTCCACAGCGTGATGGCGTTCAAGACGAGGCCGAGTGCGCCGAGCTGGTCTTCCATGCCCTCCTGGTAGGCCTGGCGCAACAGGCCCTTGCGGCCGTGAAAGACGTCACGCGCGAGGTCGTGGCGGCGCTCCTGCAGGTTGCGGACGGTTTTGATCTCGCGGCGGTAGGGCTCGTCGTCGACGTACGTGAGGACGTGCAGCGTCTTGAAGATCCGTCCGTAGTGCGCGAGCGCGTCACCGAGCTGCGTCGGGTTGCCGGCCGGCGCGAGCATCCGGATGACGTCGTGCGCGCTGACGCGCCCGTGTGGATCGATGCGACGAGCCGCACGATGTCCGGCCAGTGCCGCCGGATCCTGTCGAGGTCGATCTTGCCGCGCGCCGCGGGATTCAAGGGGCCGTAGTCGGCGCGCAGGTCGATGCGCCACAGCTTGGCGTCGGGAAGATCGGCAAGCTCGGGCCGGTAGGCGAAGCCGAGCAGGCGCAGCAACCCGAACACGATGTCTGAGTAGGCGCCGGTGTCGCTGATGATGACCTCCGGGCGCTGGCCGGCGTCTTGGCGGTAGATCAGGTCGATCAGGTGCAGCGAGTCGCGTGGGGTGCCCGAGACGACCTTGCCCGACAGGCCGATACCCAGGTCGCTGATCATGTTCAGCCACGTCGCGCCGCGCTTGCGCCCGAAGTAGCGAGGGTTGGGGCGCGCGTCGACGCTGCGCACCGGGACGATGAAGCGCAGGCCGTCGACTGCGGCGACGAGGCCGCCGCCGAGCGCGCGGGCGAGCGCGATGTCGGCCTGGGCTTCGATCAGCGGCGTGTTCGCCGCGGCGTAGTTCTCCGCGCGCAGGTAGTTCTGATCGACGTGACTGATCCGTCCCCTGGTGAGCGCCGGGACGCCGGGTGAGACGACCGGGCCGAAGCCGATGTTCAGGGCGTGCGCAGTCAGTGCCGCGGCGATCGTGGCCTGCAGATCCTTCAGGCGTGGCTGCCCGCCCGATGCGGCGGCGAACGCCTGCACGAACGCGGGGTGCCAGGCCATGACCTCCAAGATCAGCTCGCCGATGTCAACCCTGGGGAGCATCGCCTCAAGGCGGCGGCGCAGATCGATCAGGCTCGCCGGCTCCGCGATCGCGTCGACCGCCGCGGCATGCAGCCGTCCCTCCGCGTCGATCACGACGTCGGCGCCTGTGTCGAGGCTTGCGGCGACCGCGCGCCACCCCTCATCCAGGTCACGGGCATGGTGCAGACAACTCACACGATCCCGGCGTCGCGCAGGCCGAGGATTTCCTGAACGCACAGGAGACGAAGCCTGCGTGCCGCGACGCTGAGCGCGATCTGACGGCCGTAGGAGCCCCGACCTGCTGTCCCAGCATCTTCGGCCGGTGTGAGACGGCAGAGCTCAATTCGGCTCGCGCGGAGCAAGCTACAGTGCCGCGCGTGCGAAGGCTGATCATCGCCGCCTTGCTGGGGAGCGCGCTCGCGCTCGCAGCGTGCGGCGACGACAACGAGGACGGCGGCAACAAGGGCGCCCGCCTGTCGGCGGCGCAATACCGCGCGCAATTCACGCGGCTGTGCCAGGAGTCCGGGCGGGAGGTGGCGCAGATCGGCGGGGTCAAGGGCGCGAATGCCTCGGCGCTTGCCGACTACCTCGACAAGCTCGCGGCCGTGCAGACCAGACGCCGGTCGCAGTTCGAACGGCTGCGCCCGCCGACCGATCTTCAAGACGAGCACACGCAGATCGCGCCGCTGCTCACCGCTCAGATCGAGTCGACCAAGCAGGCGGTCACGAGCTTCCGGGCGGGCAGCGACCCCGCGAGCACGTACGAGACGTTCAAGACGAGCGAGAACCGCGCCCTGGAACGGCAGAACAAGCTGCTCGAGAGGATCAAGGTCCCTCAGTGCCGGTCAGACGTCGACGCGAGCGGGAGCTCGGCGCAGGGGCCGTCCTAGCGGGCCGCGTCAGCGGTCGGCTATGAGCTCGCGCAGCCGCGTGTGCCGCCGCCGGGCGTCGGTGCGACGGACGGCGACTGCGAGCGCCGCGCGCTCGCCGACCACGACGCAGACGTCCTGCGCGCGCGTGACGGCGGTGTAGACGAGGTTGCGCGTGAGCATGATGTGGTGGCCGCGAAAGAGCGGAACCACGATCGCGCGCGCCTGCGAGCCCTGAGCCTTGTGCACGCTGGCGGCGTAGGCGAGGCGCAGCGTGTCCAGCGCGTCTTCCGGAAGGGTGAGGCGGCGGCCGTCGTCGCCGGCGAAGATCACGCGCTCGCGCTCGGCGTCATGGTGGACGAGCACGCCACGCTCGCCGTTGAAGAGGTCGTGCTCGTAGGAGTTGCGCGTCTGCATGACCTTGTCGCCGACGCGCAACGCACTGCCGGCGATCGCCTCTCCGTCGGGGTTCAGGCGCGCGCGCAGCTCGGCGTTGAGCGCATCGATGCCGAGCGGGCCCTTGTGCATCGGCGCGAGCACCTGGACATCGGCCGCCGGATCGAGGCCGTAGTGAGCCGGTAGCCGTGCGGCAGCGAGCGCGCAGACCTCGTCGAAGATCGCTGCAGCGCCGTCTCGCGCGATCAAGAAGAAGTCGCGCACGTCGCCGTCGCGCGGCTGCGTCGGGGGCAGCTCGCCGGCATTGATCGCGTGTGCGGCGCGGACGATCATCGAGCGGGCCGCCTGGCGAAACACCTGACTGAGGCGCGTCGCCGCGACCGCACCGCAATCGATCAGGTCCTCGAGCACGCGTCCCGGCCCGACCGGCGCGAGCTGGTCGACGTCGCCGACGAGCAGCACATGCGTGCGCGGCCCGATGGCGGCGAGCAGCGCCTCGGCGAGGTGCACGGACAGCATCGAGGCCTCGTCCACGATCAGCACGTCGCAGCCCGGGATCGGGTCGTGCTCGCCGCGCGTGAAGCCCTCGCCCGGCACCCATTCCAGCAGGCGATGGATCGTCGTAGCCTCGGCTCCGGTCAGCTCGCTCAGCCGCCGTGCGGCCTTGCCGGTCGGGGCGCACAGGCGTGCGCTGCGCTTACGTGTCCTGAGCAGGTCGACCAGCGCGCGCATCGTTGCGCTCTTGCCCGTCCCCGGACCGCCGGTGAGGATCGAGAGGCGGTGCTCGAGCACCTGCGCGACGCCGCGCCACTGATCGTCGCTGGGTATGAACGGGCCGCTGCGCGGGCGCTTGACGGCGCGCAGGTCGAGCGCCGGTTCGTCATGCAGTAGCCGGCGCACGTGCGCCGCCAGGCGCTGCTCGATCGCGTGCAGGCGCGCGTCGGCGACGCGGCCGGCATCGTCGACGACGACCTTCCCGCACGCCGCCAGCTCGTCGATCGCATCGTCGACGTCGCCGCCGCCGAGCAGCTGGGTCGCGCGCTGGGCGAGCTCGGCGCGCGGCAGATGGCAATGGCCGTCGGTCTCCGCCTGGCCGAGCGCGTGCAGGACGCCGGCGACGAGTCGCTGCGGCGCGTCGAGCGGGACGTCGAGCGCGCGCGCGAGCGCATCGGCGGTCGCGAAGCCGATCCCGTCCAGCTCGCAGATCGCGTAGGGGTCGCGCTGCAGCCGGTCGATCGAGCCCGCCCCAAAATGGCGCGCGATGCGCGACGCCGATGCGGCGTCGACGCCGTGGGTGTCGAGGAACAGGCGCAGCTCGCGCAGCTCGCGCTGGCCGCGCCACGACTCGACGGCGCCCGGCAAGCGCCGCGGGCCGATCCCGGGCACGCGGCCGAGTACGCGCTCGGGGTCGCGGTCGATCGCGGCCAGCACCTCACCGGCGCCGAAGCGCTGCACGAGCGTCGCCGCGCCGCGCGGCCCGACGTGCTTGATGCTCTCCAGGTAGGCCGCCACCGCCTGCTCGCTGACCGGCTCCTGGATCCGCACGCGATCGACCGCGAACTGCCAGCCGTGGCGCGCATGTCGCCGCCACGCACCGCCTGCGACGAGCGACTCGCCTTCGAGTACGTGCGCGAGCGAGCCGACGAGCACCACCTCCTCGCCCTCGTCCGAGACGGCGTCCAGCACGGCGAAGTCGCCCTCGGGCACGCTCCAGCGCACGCCCATGACCTCGACGGTCAGCTCGGTGACCGAGGGGCCGGGCGGGGGCGTGCCGGACACGGGAGGCAGTGTGTCAGCCGCGCCCGTTTTGACAGGAGGCGCGGTTAGGGCGAACAGCAGCATTGAGAGAGACGCGGCGGGGGTTGGGCCCAGAACGTCCAATATGCGGACGTTCTGGGCCCGACCCCTCCCGGAGGAACCGATCCACCGGAGGTGGGACGAGAAACTCCAACATGTCGTCGTTTCTCGTCCCACCCCAGGCGCCGACCCCGAGCCGCCGCGCCGGGCCACGGGCACCGGCCCGTTCTCCTTCATTGATGTTCTCTGCGCACCCTCGTGCGCGGCCGAGCGGCGGCAAAAGGCCGCCGATCGGCGGCCGACATGCCTGCGATACTGGGGCCGTGCCCCGGCTCGGCGCCATTCTCACCGCAATCGCGACGCCTTTCGACGACGATCTGAACGTCGACGAGGAGGCCTTCGTCGCGCTGCTGGAGTACGTCTGCGCGCACGGATCGGACGGCGTCGTGGCTTGCGGCACGACCGGCGAGGCCGCGACGCTGAGCGACGAGGAGCACCTGCGCGTGGTCGAGCTCGCCGTTGGGCACGCACCGGCCGGCAAGACCGTCGTGGCCGGGACGGGCTCCAACGACACCCGCCACGCCGTCACGCTGACCGAGCGCGCGACGCAGCTCGGCGTCGACGCGACGCTCTCGGTGACGCCGTACTACAACCGCCCCAACCGGCGCGGGATGATCGCCCACTTCAGCGAGGTCGCGCGCGCCACCGACAAGCCGATCATCCTCTACAACATCCCGGCCCGCACGGCGACCGACATGCCCACCGATCTGCTCGAGGAGCTCGCCCAGCTCGACCACGTCGAGTACGTCAAGCAGGCCAACGACGACAGCCTCGAGCTGATCGACGGCCTCGGCGTCTATGCGGGCAACGACGATACGCTCGCGCGAACGCTCGACATGGGCGGCGAGGGCGGGATCTGCGTCGCCAGCCACATCGTCGGCGAGCAGATGCAGCGGATGGTGTCCGTCGAGCCCGACGAGCGTCTGCGGATCGACCGCTCGCTGCGACCCATCTTCCGGGCCCTGGGCGTCACCACCAACCCGATCCCGCTCAAGGCCGCGCTAAATATGCTCGGCCGCGATGTGGGCGGGCTGCGACTTCCGCTCGTGGAGGCCACCGACGGCGAGTGCGATGTGATCCGTGCCGCGCTCGAGCGCTGCGGCCTGCTCGGAGCGCGCGCTTGAGCGGGGCGCTGCGCGTCCTGCCCCTCGGCGGGCTCGGCGAAATCGGCAAGAACATGACCGTTCTCGAATACGAGGACCGGATCGTGCTCGTCGACGCGGGGCTGCGCTTCCCGACGGCGGACATGATGGGCATCGACCTCGTCCTGCCCGACTTCGCCTATCTGCGCGGACGCGTCTCGGACATCGAGGCGATCGTCATCACGCACGGCCACGAGGACCATCTCGGCTGCCTGCCGTTCCTGCTGCGCGAGCTCGGCGTCGACGACGCGCCGCCGGTCTACGGCGGGCCGCTGACGATGGCGATGGCGCGCTCCAAGCTCGACGAGCACCGCTTGGCAAAGGACGTCGACATCGTCGACGTCAAGCCGGGCGAGCAGATCGACGCGGGTCCGTTCGAGGTCGAGATGATCCACATGACGCACTCGATCCCCGACTGCAGCGCGGTCGCGCTGAGCACCGACCTGGGCACCGTGCTCGTCACCGGCGATTACAAGTTCGACCAAACGCCGGTCGACGGCGTGCCGGCCGACGTCACGCGGCTGGCGGAGCTCGGGCGCGAGGGACTGCTGCTGCTGTGCGGCGACTCGACGAATGCCGACCGGGCTGGCTTCGCGCCGAGCGAGAGGGTCGCCGGGCCCAACCTGCTGCAGGTCTTCAGTCGCTGCACGGGGCGCATCATCGTGACGTCGTTCGCCTCGAATATCCATCGTGTCCAGCAGGTCGTCGACGCCGCCGCCACGCTGGACCGCAAGGTCTGCCTCGTCGGGCGCTCGATGCGCAAGAACACCAACATCGGCCGCTCGCTCGGGCACATCAAAATGCCCAAGGGGATCCTCATCGGCCCGCGCGACCTCGCCGACATCGCAGACGAACGCGTCGTCATCATCTCGACGGGCTCTCAGGGCGAGCCGCTCAGCGCGCTGCGGCGAATGGCGCACCGCGACCACCCGCAGGTGCAGCTGCACGCCGGCGATACCGTCGTCTTCAGTGCGACGCCGATCCCCGGCAACGAGCGCGCCGTCAACGAGACGATCGACCGGCTCTACCACATCGGATGCGACGTCATCACGACCAACGACGCGCCGATTCACGCCTCCGGCCACGGCTATCAGGAGGAGATCAAGCTGATGCTCAACCTGACCCGGCCGCGGTTCGTCATGCCCTTCCACGGCGACCACAAGCGCATCCACCTGCATGCGCGCCTGGCCGAGTCGGTCGGCATCGATCCCGCCAGCATCTTCAAGGGCGAGAACGGGCTGCCGCTCCAGCTCGACGGCAAGAGCGCGCGCTTCGGCGACAAGGAGCAGTCGGGAATGATCTTCGTCGACGGCGTCGACATCGGCGACGTGACCGACGTCGCGCTGCGCGACCGCCGCATGCTGTCGGCCGACGGAATCTTCGTCATCGTCGCGACGATCTCCGAGCAGGATGGCTCGTCGGTCGCCGAGCCGGAGGTCATCTTCCGCGGCGTGCCGTTCGCGGCCGAGGCCGACAAGCTGCTCGGAGAGCTGCGTGCGACGGTCGACGCATCGCTCGAGCGCGCGGCCAAGGAGGAGATCCGCGAGATCGACCTGCTGCAGGAAATCCTTCACGACGACCTCGCCGCGTTCGTCTACGAACGGCTCAAGCGCCGGCCGATGGTGCTGCCGGTCGTCGTCGAGGTCTGACCCACCGGCCGCCCATCGGCCGAAGCGGGGCTGCCCGGCCGGCAGGACGTACCCTGCGTGGTGAGAATCGCGATCGTGATCCTGTTCCTCCACAACCGCTATCGCACGTCGGGTGGCGAGGAGCGCGTCGTCGAGGATCTGTTGTGGCTCGTGCGCGAGCATCTGGCGGAGGACGCCGAGCTGCTGGCGCGCGACAGCGCGTCGTTGGGCCATGGCCGCGCGGCGGCGGGGTTGCTCAACGGCGGGCTGGCGCCGGAGCGGGTGGCCGAGGCGGTGCGCCGGACGGGGGCGCGAATCGTCCATGCGCACAACGTCAATCCGTCCTTCGGTTGGCGCGCGCTTGCCGCGGCGCGCGGGGCCGGCGCGCGGACGGTGCTGCATCTGCACAACTATCGCGTCGTGTGCGCTGTCGGCACCTGCTTCACGCGAGGCGAGGACTGCACGCGCTGTCATGGACGCAACACGCTGCCGGGCGTGCGACTGAACTGCCGTGGCGCGCGCGCCGAGGCGGCGGCCTACGGCGCCGGGCTCGCGCTGTGGCAGCGCCGGCTCGTGTCCAACGCCGATGCCGTCGTCGTCCCGAGCGCGTTCGCGGCGCAGCGGCTGCGGGAGCTAGGCGCGCCGCTGGGAGACGAGCGCGGGAACGGTGGCCCGCCGGTGCACGTCGTCGGCCACGTCGTGCGTGAGACCGTCGACCGCTGTACGGCCGCGGACGGCCGTCACGCGCTCGTCGTCTCGCGCCTCGCGCCCGAAAAGGGCATCGACGTGGCGATCGCGGCATGCGCAGCCGCGGGGCTGCCGCTCGTCGTCGCGGGCGACGGACCGCAGCGCGCCGCGCTCCAGGCGCGGGCGGACGGCACCGACACGCGCTTCATCGGTCAAGTCGGCGAGCGCGAGCTGCGATCGCTGCGCGCGCAGGCGGGGCTGGCGATCGTGCCATCGCGCTCGGCCGAGACGTTCGGCCTCGCCGCCGCCGAGGCGATGGCCGCAGCGCTGCCCGTGGCCGGCAGCGCGATCGGGGCGCTGCCGGAGCTCTGCGGCCCCGAGGGACTCGTCGCGCCCGGCGACGCGGCGGCGCTCGCGTTGGCCGTCCGCGCGCGATTTCGAGATGCCGCGGCGGGCGAGGCGGGCCGCCGCCGCGTGCTCGAGGTCGCGGCGCCGGCGGCAGTGGCGCCGCGGCTGGCGGCGGTCTACGACGCGCTCTGGGCCTAGGCGGGGTACAGGGATGGCGGCTCGTCATGGGTAGTCGCTTGACAGATCGTGATCCCGCGGTAAACATTCAAAGGGGACCGTGATTTGTGACACTCTGGTGCCTGGGGAAATGCGCCGGAGACTGCGGCAGCAAGGCGCACCCGTGCATCTTTCGGCCCACGCCCGGTGCGATCTTGGCGTGCTTCGCGGTTCGCTGCGGACCGAAGGGAGTCAGGTGTGTCCGTAAGTGCTTCTGACTCTGACCACGAGCACGGCGGCAGGGACGTGATCCGATCCGTAGAGTCTGACGACGAAGCACGTCGCGAGCTGCGCCAGGCCGTGCAGGCTACCCTGGCCGCCGGGAGCGCGAGGGTGCGCTACACGATGGATGCCAATCCGCCCGAGCTCGCGGACTACGACATTGGTGAGGGCGTCGCCGATTTTCGTACCCGCAGGTCGCGCACCGCATACAAGACCGCCGCGACGAACGGACCGAGTGAACGCAGCCCGGACCCCGAGCTCGAGCAGGTGACCGAGTTCGAGCAGGTGACCGAGCGCGAGGCGGCGTACGTGCGGTTCGGCGGGCCCTCGGGTGAGTGGATCGAGTGCGAGCTCGGCGAGCCCGGGGAGTTCGCAGCCAGAGGAGACGCGAGCGGCTTCCTGGAGCTGCTCGACGCCCCGGGAAAGGTGGTGCGCCTCGCAACCGACGCGCAGTTCGACGGCAAGCCGGCGCGCTGCCACACCTTTGTGATCGATCCTCCGAGATCGTCGCTGCGCGATCGGTTGATCAATGCCTTCGGGGTGCAGGGCCCGTCGCGGTTCTGGGTCGACGCGTGGACCGATGCGGAGGGTCGCGTGCGCCGGATCGCGGCGTCCGATCACGCCCCGAATCCCGACGGCACGCTCCCACCCGGCGCAGTGCGCACGACGGTCGAGTTCAGCGAGCTGGGCGTCTCCGCGCCCGTCGTGGTGCCGCCGACCACGTGAGCGCGGCCGATGGCAGTGGATCGAGTTGGCCCTCTACGCGCTCGGAGCGGCCACCTTGCGCGCCTGCTGGACGTGCGCCGACGCCGGGAACGTCACCTCGAAGCGCGTGCCGCGCGGGCGCCGGCGCCCGTTCGTCGTCGGCGAGTGCAGCGTGACCGAGCCGCCGTGCGACGCGGCCACCGCCTGGACGATCGACAGCCCGAGCCCCGACGAGCCGCTGCGGTCGCCCGCGCCGCGGAAGAAGCGCTCGAAGATGCGCTCGCGCATGTCGTCGGGGATGCCCGGCCCGTCGTCCTGCACGGTCAGGCGCACGACGCCCTCGACGCGCTCAACGCAGGCACGCACGTGCGTGCCCGCGGGCGTATGGCGGATCGCGTTCTCCATCAGGTTGAGCATCAGCTGGTGCAGCTCGTCGCGCGCGCCGTCGACGATCGCGCGGTTGGCGTCGATCGACAGCTCGTGGCCGTCGGAGATCGCGCTCAGCTCG
>Ga0136613_10001849_pt1 | contig 11086 bp, 11 predicted proteins | sample AntDrymUQ2722106_2_FD_106649 | JGI IMG/M metagenome (GOLD analysis project Ga0136613, IMG submission 106649) | Polar desert sand microbial communities from Dry Valleys, Antarctica - metaG UQ272 (21.06) | ecosystem: Environmental > Terrestrial > Soil > Desert | place: Antarctica: Dry Valley... | reverse complement strand
GCCGCGGAGTTCCCCGACCCGGCCGGACGGGCTGCCCTGAGCGCAGTCGGGGCCGGCGAGACCACCTTCACCACGATCGCGAACCGGACCGGGCTTCCCCAGACAACGCTGCGCCGCACCCTGGACGCTCTGGTGCACAAACGGATCCTCGTTGCCGAGCAGCCCCTGTCGACCCGGCCCGCCACGAAGCTGACCCGCTACCGAGTCGATGATCCGTATCTGCGCTTCTGGTTGCGTTTCATCGAACCCGGACTCGAGGAGATCGAACGGGGTCGAGCCGACCTCGCGGCCGCGCGCGTCGAGGAGAACTGGCAGACCTATCGGGGCCGTGCGGTGGAACCCCTGGTGCGTCGGCGGCATCGACCGTCTGCTTCCCGATCCGCGCTTCGGCGATGCGCGACGCGTGGGTGGTTACTGGACCCGATCTCACGACGTCGAAGCCGATCTGGTCATCTGGTCGGCACCGCGGGCACGCGTAGCCCAGCCCCAGCCGCGTGGCGATGGTCGGCTCGGTGAAGTGGCGCGAGCAGCGAGCGTTCGACCGCGCCGACCTCGCCGCGCTGCACCGAGCGCGGGACCAGGTACCGGGCACCGACGCCGCAACCCTCCTCGTCGCGGTCTCCCGCGCGGGAAAGTCGACGAGCAATTGTCAAAACCTGTGGATCAAGATCTTCATGCTGCGGTGTCGACGGGTTGGCCGTCGGGTCGCTCAACGAGCTTGCGGGCCTCGAAGCGGGCTCCGGCGCGGACGAGGGCGACGAGGTGGGGTGGGTTCATGGCGCGCCGCCTGGGCGGCCTCGATGTGCTTGAACGCCATCGCCAGTCCGGCGGCTCGCGCACCCCGGCCTTGGTGATCTTCGTGCGGTGCCGGACGGTCGCGAAGGTCGACTCGATCGTTATCTTGAGCCGACAAGAAGATCATGACCGTGAGCTGCTGCTTTCCGTTTTGGACGGTGTCGGCGACGGAGCTGCTCAGCATGGCCGTGGCAGGCTTCCACGCACAGCCGTCTCGCCGTTAGATTGTTAGTATGGCCGATCTGCTCGACCCTCTGGCGAAGACTGCCCTCTGGACCGCATCCATGCGTGCTCGGGAGCACGAGCGGCCTGATCGGCTGTTCTCGGACCCGTTCGCCGAACTGCTCGCCGGTGACGAAGGCCCGCAGATCATGCGGCACTTTGAGGGCCACGTTCAAGAGGGCGTCGAGGACCCTGCGCTGGCAGTGCGTACGAAGTTCCTCGACGACGAACTGATTCATCTCGCTGGTGAGGGGATTGTCCAGTTCGTATTCGTCGCCGCAGGCATGGACAGTCGAGCATTTCGTCTGCCGTGGCGGCCGGATACGACCGTCTACGAGCTGGACCGACCCGTAATCCTGCGTCTCAAAGACGACCTGCTGGGCCGTGCCGGCGCCGTCGCTTCGTGCCGTCGGATTCCGATCGGCATCGACCTACTTTGCGACTGGCTGAGCCCGTTGCTGGCGGACGAGTTCGACCCGGCAGTGCCCACGGTATGGCTGGCGGAGGGACTCCTCTACTTCCTTGACACATCCCAGCTGGAAACCCTAATACATACGTTGTCAGACGTGTCGGCAAGCGGCAGTTGGTTTCTCGCGGACTATGTCACTCAGACATCGCTCGAAAGTCCGAACATGCGTGCCTGGCGTGAGCAGATGGCAAGCCAAGGTCATGCGTGGAAGTCTGGAAGCGACCAGCCAGAACAGCTCATGGCTCAAGCGGGCTGGGTGACGACGGTCACGGCCTATGGAGAGCCCGATGCCAACTACGGCAGATGGATGTCCACGACAATTGCCCCTGGTATGTTGGCGACTCGAGGGCGATACCTCATCCTCGCGCACCGAACACCACGGTGACAGAACATTCCACAGTGTTCGGCAACCAAGTGACAGTGCGCCTACCTATGTAGCCCAATGAATGATGGGCCAACCTTGACCGGCAGGATTTCGATCTCTCGCCAAACGTCACCGGTGACATAGGGTTCAATCTCAAGCCATGCGTCCAACTCGGCGCGGGACGGAAATTCTAGAACCAGCATCGATCCGATCATCTTTTCTTCAACGTCGAGGATCGCCGTACCGAAAAGCATCTTTCCTTCGGCGACAAGTCGGTCCCCAAGAGCGATGTGTTGTTCGCGGGCAGCGAGACGTCGGCCGAGAGCTTCGTCGTCTTTGCCGTCGTGGGCGAGGAGCATGAACTGCATTTCTTCTCCTGTTCGAAAATGTGAGTTGTTGAGTTCCCAGTTCTTTCGGTCAGTGTAGCGCGCGTAACGACGAATCCGGCTGGAACCCGGTAGGCCACCGAGTGTCGTCGTCCCAGCGCGTCGTCCCGTCGATGAGCATGGCGTCGACGCGGCTGTCGGAGAGGTCGGCACCTCGCAGATCAGCGCCTCGCAGATCGGTACCGGCGAGGTCGGCCTCTACGAGGCTGGCCCCAGCTAGGTCGGCTCCGCCCAGCCGAGCTTTCGCCATGTCTGCACGGTCGAGCTTGGCGTCTGAAAGACGTGCACCTGTCAAATCGGCCATTTCGAGAATCACGCGCGACATGGCAGCTCCGGTGAAATTGCAAGAGGAAAGTCGGGCACGTGAGAGGTTGGTTCCCTCGAGGTTGGCGCCAGCGAGATCAGCACCATGTAGATCTACTAGTTCGAGTATTACGCCTTCCAGCGACGCTCCGGTCAACTGCGCGCTGACCAAGGCTCCCTCGGCCAGCCACCCGCGTCGGTCAAGTTCGAGAAGGGCTCGCGCGGTCAGTCCGTGGTCACTGCTGCTCATCTCTCGGACGAGTTGTTGGCGCAGTCGAACCTGTTCCCGGCGCTCGGCGAGCCGGTCAACCATTAGGATGACGATGGATACGACTAGCAAATCTGTGCCCATGGGTATCGCCACTTCAGCGAGGAGCCCTGTCCAGCGCCAGCCGTGGTTATTGACGTGGCCTATGGTAATTCCGAGAACGCCCGCGCCCAGGATGATGGCGCCGATCGTCGTGGGGGAGAGAGGCTCCCGGCGTCGTTTCATCACCCGCTCCACGGCAAAGGATTCTCGTCACCAGCCCAGCGTGGGTGGATATTCGGCACTGTTACAGCGAGCCGGAAGCTGATGTAGTAGTTGCGGTTAGATGGGATGTGGGCGTTCCGGCAGGCCGACCTTGCATAGCGATCGCCGAGGTTCCAGCATCCACCGCGGAGCACACGGCGCTCACCTTCTTCGGGGCCGGTAGGATCGGTCACTGATCCGGACGAGTAAGGGCCGTACCAATCGAAGCACCATTCCCAGCACTGGCCGTGAATGTTAAACAGGCCAGCAGGATTGGGACGGAGAAGGCCAGCTTCATGGGTCCTAAGGCCAGAGTTTGATGCCGACCAGCCGTACTCGTCGAGGAGTGTCCGGTCATTGCCAAAACTGTACGCGGTAATCGTACCCGCGCGACACGCGTACTCCCACTCCGCTTCCGTTGGCAGGCGAAACCCCCGCCAATCGGGCCCGCTGACACTGGGATGCTCCATATTCCTGTCAGTACCTAGCTCCCGCTGGCTAATTAGATCGGTGGTCCACATACAATAGTCGATCGCTTCGTACCATGTTGGTGCTACTACGGGCTCAAGCACCGATGGACTCCACTCGTTGATGTCGGGCAGGCCCGTGGTGTCAGTTGCGGCCATGAAACTCTCAAACTCACCGCGCGTGACCTGCTGCACGCAAAGGGCAAACGGGCGCGTGATCTCAGTGGACTGTAGCGACTCGTAGTCACTGCGCTCAGCCTCGTTCTCGGGTGAGCCCATGAGGAACCTGCCGGGTTGCAGGACGCTAAATGTCAAGTACACTCCCGCGACGGATGCGGTGAACCACGTGCGCGATCCAGTCGGATCGAACGGCCTTCGTATGGTCACCCCTTTCAGGCGGTGGCCCCATCGGCGGTCGACCCACTCGCAAGCGGAATGTACCCCGGCGTCGTCGTCCAAACTATGCAGTTCAAGAACCTTCGTGTGGGTATGCCGAAACTTTGCTTCGCTGGAGAACGTTTCTGGAGGATATGACCCAAGCGCCATGAGCATGGCGTATCGCGCGCTTGCCGTCGGTGCCTCGCCGACCAGCCCGGCGACCAGGTCTGCAGAGAGCCCGTAGGGTCTCGCTCGGTGCACGAATTGAGTGACCATTTCCGGATCTGGATCTGGACCAAACAGATGAAAAATTCCGTCGGCAAGCCGTAAGAGCGTGCAGACGGCAATACCTCGACGGCTACCCTGATTGACTCGCTCACGCTCAGTCATCGAGAAAGTGGACTTGACTTGCGCGATAGATCGGAGAGAACTGATTCCCGCCGAGTGTGGTTCATGACGGCTGTCTCCAAGAGAGGCCAAAGCAGCAAAGCTTGACGCGTACGTCTGAGGTGGCCCGTCACAGGCGATCTGTGCAAGGACGTCACCCCGGTTGCCCCAGATCTCGTGGACAATAGATACGGCTGCTTCTCGGATCGTGTCTCGTGTAACGTCGTCTGCAACGATGTTGATGAGCGGGTCGAGCAGGATGTCGGCTACGGGACGTAGCGCATCCATCCACGTCCGAAGGTATAGCTGGTTCTGCGCCACGAGTTTGGTCGCCATAAGTGTTGCGATTCCCACCCAGCGGGCGTCATCCGGTGCGTACTCGGCGAGCATCACGGCCGCGCGGAACGCATTCTGCGGGTCGCGCGGTAGTAAGCAGGCAATCTTCCACAATGGTTCGGTCAGCGCGTCGCTGTGCAATCGCAGTATCTCTCGCACGACGACGATCTCGTCGGGATCCGGTATCTCCAGGTGATCGATCAGCCAGATGGCATGGTCGCCGTCCGATGGAACAAGGGCCAGCCGCAGACGCCAGGACCGCTCCAAGCTGGCGTCATCGAGACCGCTATCAGCTTCGGCGAGTAGTTCACAGATTCGAGGGTAGACTGCCGCCTCGTGCCCTGCGAACGATTCGATGACTGCTGGGAGTTCTTGGTATCTCACGGAAAGAAGAGCGTCAATCCGCGCCACAGCGAGTCGGTCGCCGTCCGCACGCCGCACCTCAGCACTGTGGGCTATGAATTCAACAAGGTCCGCCGAGATCGCCATTTTGCCATGGGCCGCGATCCAAGTCTCCGCCTCAGCGAGGATACGGCCACGCAAGATCGCGGCTTCATCTTCGGAATTGTCCTTCCACTCCTGGTGCCACTGGCGGACTCGTTGCTGCCATAAGAGAAACTGGCGATCCTCATCCAGCCAGGCGCGGAGTCTCCTCCAGCTTCGGATAACCGCTTCATGTGCCACCTCGACAGTGCGGTTGTCGGACTCGTCGGCGTCAGTAACAAGCAGTCGTGCGTCCGTGAGGGCGCCTATGACACGGTCGACGCGGGGCAGGCCAACGACTTCGGAGAAGGGGGTGCGTCGCCGTGCGTCGTCTCCATCCTCGCCGGGTCGAGCGACTCTTACCAGACGCGTAAGAAGCTGCCGGGCGGTGTCTTGTTGCTCCGGTGCAAGCGAGAAATAGACGTCTTCGGCTTGGGTGGCTACGGCCCCGGAGACTTCGCCAATATCCTCATAGGAGGTCTGGGTCAGGACCCCAGCCTCCTGGCGCTCCCACAACAGTGTCAATGCGAACTCGAGCAGCGGGAGGTTGCCAGGCTCGTTGCCGACGTCGTCGAGAATACGCTCCACAAGTCCGTCCTCTAGACGTAACCCCTTCACGTGGGCAGGTTCGATGATTGCATGTCGAAGTTCGCCGCGGGTCATTGGAGGGAGATGGACGACGTGGTCCTGAAGCGCGTCGGAAAGCCGGCGATGGCCGACGACCCTGCTATAAAAGTCACCGCGCAGAGTCAGCACGAACTTGATTCGTGCGCCGGGCCCGATGTGACGTTCGGCCAGGCTGGCGATACCGTTCAGAAAGTTCTGAACCGCCTGCGCATCACGGCAATGAGTGAATAGCTCCTCGAACTGGTCGGCAAACAGGAAGATCGGACGGTCCAGCCGCCGAGACACCTGCTCAACGACCACACCAATGCCACTATCTCGCAAAGCGACGGCCAACTCGGCCGTCTTCCGCGCGCTCGCCGCGATCGACGCATCGGAGTAGACGGTCTCCGACAGCGCCGCAGCGATGGCCTCGTACGGGTCAGCACTTGGACGGAACGTGACGATCAGCCAGTTATCCTGGATCCGTAAAGCCGGTATGAGTCCTGCGAACACGACTGACGACTTACCGCTACCCGAAGCCCCCACGATCCCTGCGAGTGCGGTATGCCCGACCTTCGCGAGAAGGCGCTTTACGACCGCTTCGCGACCGTAAAAAAGGGGCTTATCTTCCTCTCGGAAGGCGAAGAGTCCGCGGTAGGGGCAGTCCGCGCGGTCGGGTCCGAGCACACCGTCGGGACGAGCACGACCAGGCTCATGCCGATACGTGACCCAGAGTTCGCCGATCTCGCGAGCAGATAGGCCGAGCGCGATAGAGAACTTCTCCACATACTGCGGCGTCGGCGCTTGTTCGCCCCGTTCCACCAACGACACCTTGCCTGCTGGAAATCCCATCCGGGTGGCCAGATCTAGCTGCGATAGATTGTCTTCCAGCCGAAGACGTCGCAGCACTTCACCGATGGGGCGGGGCATCTTTCGCTCGGGCGCTGTCAAAGCCATCGGCGTGTCAGCTCCAGCAGACCATCGGACGGCCGCGCCGGATTCCGAGGAAGCACGACAAGCTTATTCGGGAGCCGCGGATCTGACGTGCCACACCGTGGAGCTTGGTCGCATCGATGAGTACCAAGTCGCCGGGCGCGATCTGGATTTCCAGGTCAGGTGGCGGTACCAGTGTGCGATCGGTGCCGTATTCACTTCCTGGCGCGCGCCATGCTTGCAAGTCTTCTGCAGAGGGCCGGACCTCCCAGAGCTGGAGCTGGCCGCCTTGCTCGGGTACACGGAGGTAAACGTTGGCTGCGAGCTGACCGTTAAGCTCTGCACCAATCGGAACTCCAGGCGCGTCTCGCGCAAGACTGTCATTATGCGGAAGGAGTTCTGTTCCCTCCGGGAACACACGTCCAATGCCAGCAAACATCTCGCGCCCCGCGATGCGGGCCCTCTCGACCCCGAATTCTTCGCCCAACATCGACCAGAGCTTGTCCAGTGGGGATTCGTGGGGAGAGCAGGCCTTGCGAATCTCCTCCATGAGGAGGTCTGCATTGTCGAGGTAGGATTGGAGAGCTTCATTATTCGTGGTGCCGTTCGGATCATGGGTTTCGTAGTGGCTTTCGCCGACACGAACCAGCTCGGGTGTGTTTCGGTAGGCCGACAAGCTCCAATGACTGGCGATGCGTTCTGCAATTTCTTGAGCAGCGTCAAGCCTCACAAATCTTTTGATTCGCAGAGCAAGAACGTCGCATGCGAGCAGCACCGCTACATCGGTCCTGCCGAGGCGATCGATGTCCTTAATAATAGCGGTCATCAGGAAGCACCGACTCTGCCTGGAATGTAGAGCCTATCGTCTAGAACGAAGCCATCGAGCTTCCAGTCACCGACGTATTCGATCAGGTCGCTTGTCCTGTTGATAAAGCCCCGGCCGGGGAAGTTCAGTGAGGTGTTGCAGAGTACGCCGATACCAGTGATCTTCTTGAACTCGCAGAGCAGGGCATGTAACTGTGAGTTGTCGGTCTTCGAGACCGTTTGGACACGGGCGCTGCCGTCTACATGGGTCACGGCACCCAACCGTGTGTTGTGTACCTTCTGGAAGTAGAGCATATAGGGACACGGGCCGTTCCAGTCGAAGTGTTCACTGACGTCCTCCTCCAGGCAGACCGGAGCTATTGGTCGATACGGCTCTCGGACCTTGATCTCGTTGAGCCTGTCGCGCATTGCGGGATCGAACGGGGCTGCCAGTAGTGACCGGTTGCCGAGCGCACGCGGCCCTATCTCGCATCGACCCTGAACCCAGGCGAGGATCCGGCCGTCGGCAAGAAGTCGCGCGGCATGAGCTAGGTCGAACTCCATCGACTCAAACGTTCCGGAAGCCTCGCAGTCGTGCACAAACGATGATCCACTGTAGACACTCCAGGTAATCTTGGCATCGCCGGTGAAGTGCCGCTGCGCATCGATCGCCGTGCCGAGAGCAGACCCGGTGTCATTGGTACACGGTGGTACGAAGACGGACTCGAAGAGGCCGGATGCGCGCCACTGACTGTTCCAATCGCAGTTCAAGCCACAGCCACCGGCGATGAGCAGCGGGTAACCTTCGGTCAGCTCGCGGACTGCCACGGTGTAGAAGCGATCGAAGATCGCTTGGGAGAGTTTGGCGGCCAGGTTTTTGAACTCCTGACTCTCCACACCTATGTTGTGGAAGGGCGACCAGGCCAACTTGTCCTTCGGGGTGGTTAGCAGGATGGATGGCTGGTCGAGAATGAAGTCGATCAGTTCCCGTTCCGCCTGACTCGCGACACCTGGTCGAGCGAAACCTGTCAGGGCCATGAGTTTACCGGCGTTCGAGAAACGGAAGCCGCTCTGCTCCGGTGAGGTTGTGGGATCAGCGAGAGCGAAGATGTGCTGATACTTGTTTCCCGGGTCTTCCATCACGGCAGTGATGCGCCTGATCTTCACATCGGACGTGATCTCGTAGAACGAGCCGATGTTGCCTTCCCAGACCAACGCATAGCACGGCTGCCCCTGGGGTATTTCGGACATGCCGTAGGCTGACAGCAGGTGAGAACGTTCGTGTGTGGAACTGAACGTGCGGACGGTGTATCCGAAGAAGTGGTCATCGCGCACCAGACAGCTAGCCTCGTCCCAAGAGAAGTAGCCCGCTCCCAACGGGCGGTCCACCGAGTGGAATCCTTTGACCCAACCACTGATGCAAACTACGTCTGGCGGGCCGCCCATGGATGCCGCAGCTTCCACTATCGTGGATGGCGTGACGTTCGCGTATCGGGGAAAAGAGTCCTTCTCGCTCTCCAGCGAGAAAACTAGCTGACCGTCCTCGACCAGTGCGACCGAGCCGTCATGCCCAGGCTTGAAGGACAAAATTTTCATCGAGTCGCGCTCCAGTGACGCCGGGCCGTATTCGAGAGGTTATCGCCGGTATATCCCATATCGGTCGACCAACCGTCGGATGGACACCCCTCCCAACGATGACCCCGCCGGACTGTCCCGAGCATGCCCACCTTCGACCTCACTGCTTTCTGGGCCTCGTCATACGCTGCGGCCATCACCGCGGCGAGGCTGCTGGAACGCTATGCCGCCTGATCCTACCAGCCGGGATCGTATCAGGCCCGAATTCGCGAGTAGCGCCGCGACACGGGGTCGTGAAAGTGATAGATGCCCACGGCGCTACGTCGTACCATTGCTATGCAATGGTACGACGTAGCGCTACAGTATTTAGCGAATGGAGTAATCTCCTTGCCGCGCCCGGGGCGGTGAGGCTTGCCGGAAGCACGAGCACACCGCTGAGGGCCCGGTAGCGGCCTCCGTCGCAGCGGCCGGCGGCGAACGCATCGTCGGTCACCCCGGGTGTGCGACCTCGGTACGGCTGTCGACCAGCTCGGTGGTGAGCAGTGGCGCAGCGGGGTCATCAGCGCCGCCTCGTGTGCGCCATGTTAAGCGTCGGGCGTGCTTGACCGTACGGGCTAACAGTGCGCGCATCGCAGGCTCCCCTGTCGCTCGGTGTGGTACTGCCGCCCGGCTCGGTTCGGAACACGGGTTGACGGCGCTACATCGTGCCATGCATCTCGAACAGCGTTGTGTAGCGCTACAACAAGCTAGCGCAAGAAGGAGGGGTCTACAGTGCGGCTACGATCACGACATGCGACCGCTGGGGCCGACCATGCGCCGTAAGCAGCTCGGCGCTGAGCTCCGCAAACTGCGCCGCGACGCCGACCTCACCATGGAGCACGCCGCAGCCGTGCTCGACTGCGCGCGCTCCCGGATCGGGCACATCGAAAACGGGCGTAACTCCATCCGTAAGCCCGAGCTCCAGGTGCTCCTCGATCTTTACGGCGCTAGTGACGAGGAACACGAGGCCCTGGAGGAACTGCGGAAGGAGGCCAGCAAGCGGGGATGGTGGGCCACCTACCGGCTGCCGTCTTGGTTGCAACCCTACGTCGGGCTCGAAAGCGACGCAGTCACCCTGCGCAGCTTCGAGAGCGAGCTGATCCCGGGTTTGCTGCAGACCGAGGAGTACTCGCGGCGCCTCCACGAGGTGGCCCCGCATGTGCCTAGGCCTGAGGACATCGACAAGCATGTTGCGGCCCGGATGCACCGGCAGGCGCGGCTGACCGACGACGAGGCACCGTTGGAGTTCTCGACCATCGTCTCCGAAGCCGCGTTCCGGCGCACCCTCGCAGACGCCCAGATCCGCCCGGCACAACTGGCCCGCGTCGTGGAGCTGGCGCAGAGGCCCAACATCACGGTGCACGTCCTGCCCTACGCAGCCGGGTTACATCCCAGCATGTCCGGCTCGTTCACGGTGCTGACCTTCGATATCGGGGTAGCCGAGCCGGTCGGCTACCAGGAGTACGCGGTCGGCGGTCATGTCGTGGAGGACCACACCGCGGTCCAGTGGTTGATCGAGCTATGGGAACTGCTCCGCAGGCAGGCCCTGGGCGCGGACGAGAGCCTGCGCTGGCTATCGGAATTGTTGTAAGAGTGGAGGGTGCGATGGGTGATCTAAAGCATGCCCAGTGGCAGAAGTCAAGCTACAGCGGAGCTGGAAACGCTTGTGTGGAGATCGCCGACCTCCACGAGGGCGGCCGGGCCGTGCGGGACTCCAAGAATCCGACCGGCCCGACGCTGATGTTCACCGCGGCCGGGTGGATCGCGTTCACTGCCGGGGTGCGTGCCGGCGAGTTCGACTGACTGCAACCAACGAACGGCCCCACCCAGCGCGAGCGGGTGGGGCCGATCGCACCGAAGCGCTGCGGGGCGGTGTGCCGGGCGGTGATCAGGCTGGCCAGCGCGCGCTGGCGGTCGCCGTGCAGCAGCCACCCGCGGGCGAGGTCGATCCAGTAGTGTCCGACTCGCTCGCGCGGCGTCGAGGTCAGCGGGGCGAGGGTCTTCGAGCGCTTCACCGCCTCGGTGCCG
>Ga0136613_10001848_pt1 | contig 11089 bp, 10 predicted proteins | sample AntDrymUQ2722106_2_FD_106649 | JGI IMG/M metagenome (GOLD analysis project Ga0136613, IMG submission 106649) | Polar desert sand microbial communities from Dry Valleys, Antarctica - metaG UQ272 (21.06) | ecosystem: Environmental > Terrestrial > Soil > Desert | place: Antarctica: Dry Valley... | reverse complement strand
GGAGAGCGACGCCGGTACCACGTGCACGTCCCCGCGGGGGCGGTCCCCAAGGACGGGCCCTCGGCTGGCATCACCATGACGACCGCGCTGGCGAGCCTCCGGTCGGGACGTCCGGTGCGCTCCGATGTCGGCATGACGGGCGAGGTGACGCTGCACGGGCGGGTGTTGCCGATCGGCGGGGTGAAGCAGAAGGTGCTGGCGGCGCAGCGCGCCGGGCTCACTACGGTGATCCTGCCTCGGCGCAACGGGCCCGACCTCGACGACGTGCCCGAGGCCGTGCGCGACGCGATGACGTTCCATCTCGTCGACGACGTCAGCGAGGTCCTCGACCTCGCCCTACTCTAAGATCGGTTCGCCTCGGCGGCCGGGATACCCGGCCGCCGCCCTTCGGGACGGCTCACCTCCTGCTCCGCTCGCTCCGCGGCGACACGTCGACAGCGCTCACACTCACAAGGAAGCTTTACCGCACCAGGCGGAAGAAGGAGCGGACCTCGTCGACGTAGGTGTCGGGGACCTCGAAGGCGGCGAAGTGGCCGCCTCGGTCGAGGTCGTTCCAAGAGCGGATGTCGGTGAAGCGCTGCTTGGCCCAACGGCGCGACATCTGAATGATCTCCTTCGGGAAGATCGACGCGCCCATCGGCGCGCTGATCTCGTCGGCGGGAAGGTCGCGGAAGCTCTCCCAGTAGAGCCGCGCCGACGATGCGCCCGTCGCCGGCAGCCAGTACGCCATCACGTTGTCGAGCAGCTCGTCGCGTGTCAGCACGTTCTCGGGATGGCCGTCGCAGTCGGTCCACGACCAGAACTTCTCGACGATCCACGCGCACTGCGCGGCCGGCGAGTCGACCAGCCCGTAGCCCAGCGTCTGAGGCCGGGTCGACTGCTGCTTCGAGTACCCCGAGTCCCACTCCTGGTAGTGGCTGAGCGCAGCGAGGGCGCGCTGCTCCCCTTCGGTGAGATCCTCGAAGGTCGCGGGGTCGGGCGCGGCGATCGGCATGTTCAGATGGATGCCGGCGACATGCCCGGCGTCGTCGCGACCCACCGCGCTGGTGACCATCGAGCCCCAGTCGCCTCCCTGCGCCCCGTACCGGTCGTAGCCGAGCCGGGCCATCAGCTCAGCCCACGCCCGCCCGATCCGGTCGACGTTCCAGCCGGCGCGCTCGGGCTTGTCGCTCCAGCCGTACCCGGGGAGCGACGGGCACACGACGTGGAACGCATCGGCGGGGTCGCCGCCGTGCGCCACCGGGTCGGTGAGCGGCCCGATGACCTTGTGGAACTCGACTACCGACCCGGGCCAGCCGTGCGTGATCACGAGGGGGAAGGCGTCGGCCTGGGGCGAGCGGGCGTGCAGGAAGTGGGTCCCGAGCCCGTCGATCTCGGTGCGAAACTGGTCAAACGCGTTGAAACGGTCGGCGGCGGCGGCGAAATCGTAGCCGTCGGCCCAGTACCCGCACAGATCCTGCAGGTAGACGAGGGGGATGCCTTGAGACCAGTCATCGACGGTCTCGGCCTCGGGCCAGCGGGTGCGCGCCAGGCGTTCCCGCAGGTCAGCCACCACTTCTCGGGTGATCTCGACGTGAAACGGGGTGATGGTGTCAGGCACGGTCCCTCCCGGCTCGGTCCTGGGGAGTGCAGCGCGCCCGGGAGGAGCCCGTCAAGCCGGGCCCGGCGCCGCGCGGCTCGCCCGCGAGTAGCGCGGATGGGCCATCAACTGTCACCCTCCCGCTGCCGACACACTGAACGGGAGGTACCCACTGCCTCCCCGGCGGTACGCGCTCGCCCGTTCTACGAGCCCGTGCCGAGATCGAGAAGGAGTCGGGACGAGCCGACAGACCGAGGGAGAGAGCGGTGACCAGGGCCGCGGGCGAAGCAGCACGAGGACACCGGTGATGGCCGGGCGCGCTCCGACCGCGCTCGAGTCGCAGGCCTTCGCGGTCGCCGACGGCTTCAAGGCGGTCACCGAGCTTTCGGCGCTGCCCCCGGGGTTCACGGCCACGCTCATCGCGTTCCGCCTCGGTGCCGAGTCGCTCGACGTCGAGCTCACCGACGTTCCCGACTCGGTCGTCGAGAGCCTCGTCATCACGACCTGGGAGCTGAGCGGCGAGGGTGAGCCGCGCGAGGCACTCAAGCACCGCATGGAGCTCATCGGTGCCGTGCGCGACAGCCTCGCCGGGATGCACGAGATCGAGGTGGTGGGTGCCCTCCAGAACGAGCTGACGGGCTTCGCGGCACGCGTCCCGACCATCGACCGCGGCCTCGCCCTCGGTGACGGGCCTGACCCCGAGACGGTGGCCCTGGCCGAGCGGTGCGAGGCGCTCATGACGGAGCGGGGCGACGACTCCCGGGAGTTGCGGGAAGCCGCGCTCGCCGAGGTGGAGCGGGCCCGCTCGTACGAGCAGCGGATGGCGGGCTCGGGCGCTCCTCGCCCGGGCGCACGTGACCGGGTGGCGCAACTCGAGGAGCTCGCCGCCGAGCTCCCCGCACCCCCGGCGCGGGGCGGTCGCAAGGCGCGAGCCCATCAGAAGGATCTCGAGACGCGCTTGTCGATGCTGCTCAACCTGCACGGGTACGCGTCGCTCGACGCGTACCAGCGGCGTCACGCCGCCCCTGAACCCGCCGACGACGACAGCTTGGGTTCGGCGGCCCGGGGGGTGCGGGAGGCGGAGGCCGCGCTCGCACGCGTGATCGACGGCAACCATCCCCGGATGGTGGAGGTCGAGTCCCGTTGCGCCGCCGCGCTTGCCGCGCTGCGCGACCGGCTCGACGACCGCACGTCGACCGACGAGAACCTCGTGGAGCGGGCCAAGGAATGGACGGGTACCAACGCCGCCCGAGCGCTCGTCGCCGGGCTCGCGGCCACGGGCGAGGTGCCCGACTCCGACGACCCGTTCGGCGAGCTCCTGAGTGCGGGCAGCGCCGCCAAGCTGCTCGAGGAGCGGGAGGCGCAGCTTCGCCACCGACTCGAGCAGGCCGAGGAGAAGGTGAGCGCAGCGATGCGGTCGCCCGGTTGGGACCGCACCGACCTGACAACCGTGCCCGACGCCATCATCCTTTGGCGGGTCGAAATGCGCCTGCGCGAGACGCCCCACGCCGAGCTGGTGATCGACGGCATGCCCACCGACCGTGCCGTCGCCCTGCAGGACTGCGACCGGGGCGCCTCCAGCACGTCGCTCGTCGTGATCTGCCCCCCCGGCTGAGCCCGGCGCGGCACTGCCGGGTTGCGCGCCGCTCCGCCGGGCGTGACACTGCATCCGCGACCGGTCCAACATCCAGCCGGCCGACCGACCGGGAGGTGGCCGTGGCCGACATCGACTACCGCGCCTTCGACGCCGACAACCACTACTACGAGGCGCTCGACGCCTTCACCCGCCACCTCGACCCGGCCCTCGGCCCCCGCTGCGTGCAGTGGGCCGAGATCGACGGCCGCCGCTACCACGTGGTGGGGGGACGGGTGAGCCGCGCCGTCGTCAACCCGACCTTCGACCCGATCGCCAAGGCGGGTGCGCTCTCCGACTACTTCCGCGGCAACCCCGAGGGTCGCAACCCGCTCGAGCTGCTGCGCGACCGCGAGCCGATCCGGGCCGAGTACCGCGACCGCGCCGCCCGTCTCGCGGTCATGGACGAGCACGGGCTCGACGCGGTGTGGCTCTTCCCGACGCTGGGGGTTCTCTACGAGGAGCTGCTGCGCGACGACCCCGAGGCGGTGGGCCTGACGTTCCGCGCGTTCAACCGCGGCTCGACGAGGACTGGGGGCTCAACCACCGCGACCGCATCTACGCCGCGCCCTACCTGTCGCTGTGCGATGTCGACTGGGCGATCGAAGAGCTGGAGTGGGCGCTCGATCGCGACGCCCGGATCGTGGTGATGCGCCCGGCGGCGCCGACCACAACGCTTGGGCAGCGGGCGCCGGCCGACCCGATGTTCGATCCGTTTTGGGCCCGGGTCAACGAGGCCGGCGTCACCGTCGTGGTCCACGCCGGCGACAGTGGCTACTCGTCGCAGGGCTATGCGCGCGACGGTTTCACCGCCACCTTCGGTGGGGGAGGAGGGCCGTCGATCAAGATGCTGGCGATCGAGCGGGCCGCGTACGACTTCCTGCTGTCGCTCGTGTTCGACCGGCTCTTCGAGCGCTTCGACAACCTGCGCGTGGCGTCGGTGGAGAACGGGTCCGAGTTCCTCCCTGATCTGCTGCGCAAGCTGCGCTCGACCGAGCGGAAGCTACCCGGCTTCTTCTCGGAGGACCCGGCCGAGACGTTCCGTCGGCACGTGTGGATCAACCCGTTCTGGGAGGACGACCCCTACGAGATCGTCGACCTCGTTGGAGTCGACCGCGTCATCTTCGGATCGGACTGGCCCCACATCGAGGGTTTGCCCCGACCGCTCGACTACGTGGCCGAGCTCAAGGAGCTCGACGAGCGCGATCGACAACTCGTGATGCGTGACAACGCGCTCGAGCTGACCGCCCGCCGGCCCGCGTCGGCGTGACTGTCCGGTGAAGCTCCTCGAGGGCCGGGTCGCGCTGATCACCGGCGGCGCGTCGGGACAGGGACGCGCCGCGGCGTTGCTCTTCGCCGAGCACGGCGCCGACGTCGCGGTTGCCGACATCGACGATGCTGGCTCGGCCGAGACGGTGCACCTCGTCACCGAGAAGACCGGGCGAGTCGGTCGGCCATTTCACGCCGACGTATCGCTGCGGGCCGACTGCGACGCGATGGTGGCCGCGACCGTCGAGGATCTCGGCCGCCTCGACGTGCTGTACAACAACGCGGCCGTGCAGATGTCGGGCCGGCTCGTCGCGTGCACCGAGGCGCAGTGGGACCTGACGATCGCCACCAACCTCAGTGCCATCTTCTGGACGTGCCGAGCCGCAATGGCGGCGCTACGGGCCGACGGCGGTGGCAGCATCATCAACACCGCCTCGGTGCTGGGCCTCATCGGTTCCGAGGGGTACGCAGCGTACGGCGCAGCCAAGGCTGGGCTCGTCGCGCTCACCCGCCAGCTTGCCGTCGAGCACGCACCGGAGGTGCGCGCCAACGTGATCGCGCCCGGTTCGATCGACACGCCGCGCTTCCGCAAGGTCGTCGACGACCTCGGTGACGGTGAAGGCGAGGGCTTCCTCGACGGGCTGCTCCGCAATGTGCCGCTGCACCGGCTCGGCCAGGTCGACGACGTGGCGCGCGTCGCGCTGTTCCTCGCCAGCGACCTCTCCGCCTACACGTCGGGGGCAGTGATCCCATGTGACGGCGGCCTCGCCGCCCTGCGATGACCCCCTTGGGGGGTGGTCCGGCACCGGTCGCAACGGGACGCTTCGGTGGGCGCGTCGCGGTCGTCACCGGCGGCGGGTCGGGGCTCGGCGAGGCGATCGCCGCTTTGCTCGGCGCGCTCAGCGCCCACGTGGTGGTCGTCGACATCGACGCCGACACCGCCGCCCACGTCGCAACCGCGATCACCGACGGGGGCGGGCACGCCACCGCCGTCACCGCCGACGTCACCCAGGAGCCCGACGTCGTCGAGATCGTGCGGATCGCCGAGGCGGCGGGTGGGCTCCACGGGTTGGTGCTCAGTGCCGCCGTCGAGGTGCGCGCCAATCTCGACGCCACCACCGACGAAGACTGGCAGCGCGTGATCGACGTGAACCTGAAGGGCCCGTTCCTGTGCATGAAGCACGCCATCCCGGCGATTCGCCGCACCGGCGGGTCGATTGTGGCGCTCGGCTCCACGCTCGGTGCCATCGGAAACCCGGGGTACGCCGCGTACTGCGCGTCCAAGGGCGCGCTCGTGAACCTGTGCAAGCAGGCGGCTATCGAGGAGGCCCCGCACGGGGTGCGCGTGAACGTGGTGTCTCCCTCGGCCTGCGACACCGGGCTGTTCCAGCGGGTGGTGGCGGCGAGCGAGGACCCGGACGCGCTCGAACGGTTCGTCGCCGGCAACGTGCCGATGGGCCGGCTCGGCACCGCGGCCGACGTGAGCGAGGCGGTGCTGTACCTCCTCGGCGACGAGTCCTCTTACGTGAGCGGCACCGTGCTCGCGCTCGATGGCGGGCTCGCGGCGCGCCGGGTGTGAGCGGGCCACGGGACGGCCCGCGGCGTGACAGATCCGCGCTCGACGGCTCCGCGCTCGACACACCCGTCCTCGACGCGGACGCCCATGTGATCGAGCCCGGCGAGGTGTTCGGTCCCATTGTCTGGGACGAGGTCGTGGACCTTCCGGCGACCACACCACAGGTGCCGTGCGGCGACTTCGAGCTGCTCGCCGATCAGTTCGCGCACGGCTTCGACGCGCCGTCGTACCTGCGGGCGATGGACCGTCAGGGCATCGACGGCGCGGTGCTGTACCCGTCGATGGGACTGTTCGTGCCGTTCCAGCCCGAGCTCGACGGGCGCGCCTCGGCCCGGGCGTGTCGCGCGTACAACGAGTGGGTGGCCGGCTACTGCGCCACTGATGCGAGCCGGCTCGCCGCCGTCGGCGTGGTGCCGCTCGTCGAAGTCAGCCTCGCGGTCGCCGAGGCGCAGCACGCCGCCGCGCTCGGTCTCGTCGGCGTGCTGGCGCGCCCCAACCACCTGTACGGCCGCAACCTCGGCGATCCCGAGTACGACGCGCTCTACGACACGCTCTCCGGATCGGGGCTCGTGCTCGCCGTGCACGAGGGGCTGGGCGTGCGGGGCCCGACCCTTGGCTCGGAGCGCTTCTCGGGCTTCGCGCTGCGTCATCTGTTGAGCCACCCGATGGAGCAGATGGCGGCGCTGGCGAGCCTGTTCCTCGAGGGCGCGCTGGAGCGTCACCCCTCGCTGCGAGTGGCGTTCCTCGAGTCGGGCACCGGCTGGCTGCCCTACTGGCTGGCGCGCCTCGACGACCACCACGAGTGGATGGCGGACTCCGAGCTGGTGGGCCTTTCGCTCACACCGAGCGAGTACTTCGCCCGCCAGTGCGTGATCTCGTGCGATCCCGAGGACCGTCTTGCCGGCTCGACGGTCGAGTCGGTCGGTGCCGACCACGTCGTGTGGGCGAGCGACTTCCCCCACCCCGACGCGGTGTTCCCGGGGGCATTGGCCGAGACGGTCGCCGACAGTGGCATCGGCACCGCTGACCTTCCGGTCGTGCTGTGGGACACCCCGCTGCGCTTCTACGATCTCGCGGCGCGCTTCGGTGTCGCGCCCCCCGAGCCTTCGGGCCCCGAGACGAGGTGATCGACGATGCCATGGGATTTCGCGACCGAACCCGAGTTCCAGGAGAAGCTCGACTGGATCGACGACTTCGTGAGCACCGAGATCGAGCCCATCGACCTCGCGTTCAGCACGCACGCCGTCTACGACAAGGCGCACCCGGTGCACGAGAAGGTCCTGCGCCCGCTCCAGGAGGAGGTGAAGGCCCGCGACCTGTGGGCGTGCCACCTCGGCCCCGACCTCGGAGGAAAGGGATACGGCCAGCTCAAGCTGGGGCTGATGAACGAGATCCTCGGCCGTTCGAGCTGGGCGCCGAGTATCTTCGGATGCCAGGCACCCGACTCCGGCAACGCCGAGATCCTCGCCCACTACGGGACCGAGGAACAGAGGTCCCGCTACCTCGAACCGCTCCTCGACGGTCGCATCTCGTCGTGCTACTCGATGACCGAACCCCAGGCCGGCGCTGATCCCCAGCAGTTCCGCTGCCGGGCGACGCGCGACGGCGACGAGTGGGTGATCGAGGGCGAGAAGTGGTTCTCGTCGAACCTGCGCTACGCCGCCTTCGCCATCGTGATGGCGATCACCGATCCCGACGTTCCCGTGTACCAGGGCGCGTCGATGTTCCTGGTGCCCACCGACAGCCCGGGGATGAACATCGTGCGCCACGTCGGCATCGGTGGCGAGCCCGAGGGGGAGGGGTCGCACGCCTACGTCCGCTACGAAGGTGTGCGCGTGCCGGCCGAGAACCTGCTCGGCGGAGAGGGCCAGGCGTTCGTCATCGCCCAGACCCGTCTCGGCGGGGGTCGCATCCACCACGCGATGCGGACGGTCGGGATGTGCGGTCGGGCGTTCGACATGATGTGTGAGCGGGCCCTATCGCGCACCACCCAGGGCGAGGTGCTGGCGAAGAAGCAGATGGTGCAGGACGCAGTCGCCGAGTCGTGGGTGCAGCTCCTCCAGTTCCGCCTCCAGGTGCTGCACGCGGCGTGGACGATCGACCAGGTCGGCGGGCACCAGGCCCGCACCGAGATCGCCGGCGTGAAGGTGGCGACCCCCAAGGTGCTGCATGACATCGTGTACCGGGCGATGCACCTCCACGGCGCGCTCGGCGTGTCGAACGAGATGCCGCTGATCGGCATGTGGAACGTGGCGCCGATCATGGGGATCGCCGACGGCCCCACCGAGGTGCACAAGGTCACCATCGCCCGACAGGTGCTGAAGGGCTACTCGCCGTCGAAGGGGCTCTGGCCGAGCGCCCATCTCCCGGAGCGGCGCGCCGAGGCCCGTTCCCGCTTCGCCCACCTCCTCGATCTCGAGGTCGGCAACCTCTGAGCCGCTCGCCCCCGCGCCGCCCCGCCCCTGAGCCGCCCCGCCCCGCGCCGCCCCGCCCCGCGCCGCCCCGCCCCGCGCCGGCGCGGCCCGGTTGGGTCACTCACCGACAGTATGCGTACTTCAGTGACCCAACGCGCCGTGGAGGGACGTCAGCGTCCACCGGTACCCTGCGCGTGAGTGGACTGTGCCGTCGCGCGAGGAGACCGACCGTGACCGACGTGCGGAGCGAAGGGCTCGTCGACGCGGCGGCGCTGGCCCGCTGGATGGACGCCCGGGCGCTGCCGGGCGCGGGCGAGCCGCTGCACCTGGGTGTCATCAGTGGCGGCGCCTCCAACGAGATCTTCGAGGTGACGCGCGGCGACGCGCGCATGGTGCTGCGCCGGCCGCCGCGCAACGTCCCGGCAGGGCGCAACGAGACCATGGGACGCGAGTACCGGGTGCTCGCTGCCTTGAACGGCACCGACGTGCCGCACGCCGAGGCACTGGCGGTCTGCGACGACCAGAGCGTGATCGGCGCGGCCTTCTATCTGATGGGCTTCGTCGACGGGTGGTCGCCGGCGAGCATGAACGGCATCTGGCCCGCACCCTTCGACACCGACCTGGACGCCCGCCGCGGGCTCGCCATCGAGCTCGTCGAGGCGATCGGGCGCCTGTCGAAGGTCGACTGGCGGGCCCGGGGCCTCGACGGGTTCGGGCGTCCTGACGGCTTCCACGAGCGCCAGGTCGACCGCTGGCTCGCGCACCTCTCGAAGTTCCGCTTCCGCGACCTGCCCGGCATCGACACCGCGGCGGACTGGCTCCGGGCTCACAAGCCCAGCCGCTACGAGCCGAGCATCATCCACGGCGACTACCAGTTCGCCAACGTCATGTATGCCCACGGGGCGCCGGCCCGGATGGCGGCGATCGTCGACTGGGAGATGGCCACCATCGGCGACCCGCTCCTCGACCTCGGTTGGGTCATCATGGGCTGGCCGCGCGACGACGAGGAACCGGGCAGCCTCGGGTACGTCGACTACACGGGCATGCCGAGCCGGCGCGAGGCGCTCGACGCCTACGAGCGGGTGAGCGGGCGACCCACCGACGAGATCGACTACTACGAGATCCTCGCCCGCTTCAAGATCGCCATCGTGCTCGAAGGCGGGTACGCGCGTTTCGTGCAGGGCGGTGCCGACAACCCCCGGATGGAGCAGTTCGGGCCCATCGTGCTCGACATGATGGCCAAGGCGGCCGACCTGGCCCGCAGCACCCGCTTCGGATCGGCGACTGGTTAGCCTGACGCACGACGACGAGCTCACGATCGGCTCGCGACCGGGACTGCCGACACCGCGCGGACACGAGGAGGGAGACAGGATGAAGGTGGTGGTCGACTACGACCTCTGCGAGAGCAATGCCGTGTGCATGGGGATCGCGCCCGAGGTGTTCGAGGTGCGCGACGACGACAACCTCTACCTCCTCCAGGAGCACCCCGACGCTTCCCTCCGTCCCAAGATGGAGGAATCAGTCCGGCGGTGCCCCAAGCAGGCCATCTCGATCGAGGACTGAGCGTGCCTGCCCGCCCGTCGCGGGCGGGCTCACTTGGATCAGATGGCGCGCTCGCGGTCCTGCCAGTAGGGGTCGCGCAACTTGCGCTTGTAGAGCTTGCCGTTGGGGTCGCGCGGCATCTCCGTGGTGAAGTCGATGCTGCGCGGTGTCTTGAAGCGGGCGAGCTTGTCGGCGCAGAAGGCGAGGATCTCGTCGGCCAGCGCGTCGTCGCCCTCCACGCCCTCGGCGGGTTCGATCACGGCCTTGATCTCCTCGCCCCAGTCGTCGTGGGGAACGCCGAACACGGCGGCGTCGCCGACCTTCGGGTGCGTGAGCAGCACGCCTTCGATCTCTGCCGGGTAGATGTTGGCGCCGCCCGAGATGATCATGTCGGTCTTGCGGTCGCGTAGGAACAGCCAGCCGTCGTCGTCGACGTAGCCGACGTCGCCGACCGTGAAGAACTTCCCGACCCGGCTTCGCTTCGTCTTCTCCTCGTCCTTGTAGTACTCGAAGTTGCCGGTATCCATGTGCATGTACACGGTGCCGATCTCACCCGACGGCAGCTCGTTGCCGTCGTCGTCGAGGACCACGACCTCCGAGACCGGCCAGGGCTGGCCGACGGTTCCCGGGTGCTCGAGCCACTCGTCGGCGAAGACGATCGTCCCGCCCCCTTCGGTGGCCGCGTAGTACTCGTCGATCACCAGGCCCCACCACTCGATCATGCGGCGTTTGATCTCGGGCGGGCACGGCGCGGCCGCGTGCACCATGTGGCGCAGCGACGATACGTCGTAGCGCGTCTTGGCATCGTCGGGGAGCGCGAGGAGTCGGTGGAACTGGGTCGGGACCATGTGGCTGTTGGTCACCCGGTACTGCTCGATGAGGCGCAGCATCTCCTCGGGCGTCCAGTGGTCCATCAGGACCACGGTGTGCCCGGCGTGGATGGCGCCGCCCGCGAAGACGAGCACGGCAGTGTGGTAGAGGGGCGACCCGCAGATGTGGACGTTGTCGTCGTGGGGCTGGAGGCGGAACAGGAAGAGCATTCCCGACAGGCCGATGGCACCGGCCTCGGGCGGGGT
>Ga0136613_10001845_pt1 | contig 11105 bp, 7 predicted proteins | sample AntDrymUQ2722106_2_FD_106649 | JGI IMG/M metagenome (GOLD analysis project Ga0136613, IMG submission 106649) | Polar desert sand microbial communities from Dry Valleys, Antarctica - metaG UQ272 (21.06) | ecosystem: Environmental > Terrestrial > Soil > Desert | place: Antarctica: Dry Valley... | reverse complement strand
GGTGAACAGCACGTAGGCGAGGTCGTCCCCGCCGACCTGTGGCGGGCAGGCGAGCGCCGAGCCGTCGGAGGCCGGCACCAGCTCGGCCGGGCCCAGCGCGCGGCCCAGCTCCAGCGTGCGCGCGTCGGTGAGGATCAGCTCGGCGCGGGAGACCTCCAGGTAGCGGCTCAGCCGCTCCCGCGGGTAGGTCGGGTCCAGCGGCAGGAACGCCGCTCCGGTGCGCAGCACGCCGAGCATGGCGGGCAGCAGCTCCGCGCCGCGGTCGGTCATGATCCCGACGACCGAGCCGGCGCCGGCGCCGGCGCCGAACAGGTGCGCGGCCACGGCGTCGGCCCAGGTGTCGAGCGCGGCGTAGTCGAGCACGCGGTCGCCGCAGCGCACCGCGGGTGCCGACGGCCGGGCCGCGGCGATCCTGGCGAACTGCTCCAGGACGCACCCGACCTCGGGTTGCGCGCCCTGCTCCTGCTCCTGCGCCGGGGCCGGGTCGGGCCCGGTCACGGCGACCCCGTCGCCGTGCAGCAGTGCCTGCAGCGCGACGTCTTCGACGCGCTCGGTGAAGGCCAGCGCCGCGTCCTCGTCCAGCCAGGTGGCGCGGACGCAGATCACCGGCGCGTGACTGTCGACGCGAATCAAGGCCACCTCGGTGTCGTTCTCGGCGGCGGCCTCGTCCTCGGGCCCGCGCTCCAGCACCATCACGCGGGTGAACGACGGCCCGTCGCCGCCCAGCGTCCGGGGCGCGAGACCGGCGCGGACCTCCAGGTCGGCGGCGAAGCCGAGCTTCGCGACGGCGGTCGCCAGCCGTGCGGTGAACGCGGTCGGGTCGGCCGCGTCGAAGCGGACCGGGAACCGGGCGCTCGCCAGTCCGTGGCTCGCGCCGTACCGGGCGGCGGCGTCGGCGCCGGACCAGCCAACGTCGAACGCGGCCGCGCCGGATCGCTCCGCGACGACGGCCAGGAAGGCCCGCACCACCGTCTGCGTCTCGTCCGGCGACGACGGGCGGAACGCCAGCTCGCAGCGGGCGTAGTGCGACTCGGCCGCGGAGAAGTCGGCGGCAGTGATGTCCGGCGTCGCCACCTGCGCGAGCCGCCTGCGCCACCACGGCTCGTGTGCGCGCAGCGGCGCCACGGCCGCGGTCACCGCGTCCAGCTCGTCGGCGGTGACGGCGGGCATGCGGCTGCCGGTGGCCAGACCCAGGCGCTGGGCGACGGCCGTACCGCTGAGCGCGGCCCCGTCGGCGGCCCGGAACTCGCCGAGCACGAGGTCGGCATCGGGCGCCGACAGCGTGATCGACGAGCCGGACACCGCCCCGACCGTCGTGTCCAGCCGCTGGTCGGCGCGCGCGACCACCCGCATCTGGCGGGCGAACACAGCCCCGCGAGGCGTGACGAGCGCGGGCAGGCCGAGCGGGTTGGGGAACGACCCGTAGTCCATCGCCTTGGCCGTGCGCTCCGCCTCGGCTGCTGTCGTGCCGGCGTGCACCAGCCCGCCGCCCGCCATCCGGGCCGACTGCCGGTAGAAGCGGCGCTCCCGGCCGCCGGTGTCGACCGGCTCCGGCAGCGTCCGCGCGGCGACGTGCGGCACGAGGTCGGCGAACAGCGCTATGCCGGCCTCGGCGGTCTCGTAGGTCAGCGACAGGGCGGTGGAGTGGCTGCGGACGGGGAACCAGCGCTCCGCGAGCACCGGGCCGGCGTCGACGGCGGGTGCCATGACGTGCCAGGTCGCGGCGTGCCGCGGCGCCCCCTCGTACAGCGCCCACGCGGCGACGTGGCTGCCGGCGTACCGGGGGAGCGGCCCGTCGTGGAAGTTGACGGCGGCCACGCCCGGCAGGTCCAGCACCTCGGCGGACAGGATCCGGAAGTTGACCATGCTGAACAGGTAGTCGAGGGCCTGCCCGGCCAGCGCCGCGTGCAGGTCGGTGCCCGGGTCGAGCGCCGGGACACCGTTCTCGCCGGCCCAGGCCACGGCGGCCGGGTCGTCGGTGAACACGCCCAGTACCCGGACGCCCGCGGCGAGCAGCTGCCCGCCGCACTGCGTCAGCACCCGGGTGCCGCCGACCAGGTAGCAGGTCGCGGTCACGACGGGTCTCCGTCCTGCGCCGTCTCCCGCGCGACCCACGCGTCGATCTGGGAGACCACCTCCTCGTCGAGCGAGAGCTGCCCCGGCGACCACATCGGGTTCGACAGGCCGCGGTGGGTGCGCTCGCACAGCTCCCAGTCCTCGTAGTTGGCCTTGTCCCACAGCGCGAAGACGGCCTCGTGGGAGAAGTCTTCCTTGGCGGTCTCCGAGGGATGGAACAGCCACAGGTGGCGCACGTTGCAGGTGCCGGGGCTCTCCGGCCACACCCACTGCGCCATCACGTAGTCGGCGGTGAACCCGAACAGCAGGTTGGGCAGGATCGTGATCCAGTTGATCTTGTTTCGGTCGCTCTCCGGCACCGACGGGATCGGCAACCGGGAGCTGTGCCCGGTCATCGACACGGAGTTGTACTTGTCCCGGATGACCTGCCAGGCCCCGACGATGTCGCCCCCGAGCTCGTAGGTGCCGGCGTCGTCGAAGTCGGTGAGGCGGTGAAGGTCCTTGTGGGCGGTGGGGAAGTGCAGGCTCTCGTTGATGTTGTGCGCCACCAGCTTCCAGTTCGACGCCACCGGGTAGTCCTTGGCCTGGACGCACTGCAGGTCGGCCAGCTCGTAGGCCTCCGCGAACGGCCCGAACTCGCCGAGCGACTCGTCGAGGTCGGGGGCGTCGTCGGAGAAGGCGACGAACACGATGCCGAACCGGATCTCGGTCCGGATCGTGATGAGGCCGTTCTGCTCGCGGTCGAAGAAGTGATCGAAGTAGGTGCCGTTGTTGCTACGCAGGCCGCCGTTGCGGTCGTAGACCCAGCAGTGGTAGAGGCAGACGATGCTCTGCCGCTTGCCGTGCGGCTCCTCGACGAGCTTGTAGCCGCGGTGGCGGCAGTAGTTGTGGTAGGCGCGGATGCCCTGGTCACCGTGCAGCAGCAGGATCGACCCGGTCCCGATGTCCAGGGTCGTGTACGACCCCGGCGCGGCCAGCCGCGACACGTGGTCGACGGGCAGCCAGCGGCGCCCGTAGATGCGCGCCATCTCGCGGCGGTGCTGCTCCTCGCCGACGTAGAACGCGTGCGACCGGCCGATGCCGCCGGTTTCGAAGTACGGGCGTCCGGGGTCCTGGTCACCGATCAGGTCGAACATGCTGGACGCGCGGGCCATCGTGGTCTCCTCGGACGATGAGAGGGCGGGGTGCGCCGGGGTCCCGTGGCGCTCAGGCGGCCGGGTCGTAGACGCGCTGGTCCTCGGGGACGCCGGCGTCGTCGTAGAGGGCCTGGAGCCCGTCGGGGGAGTAGATCTCGTAGTCCTCGACCCCGCCCGCGATCCAGCCGAGCATCGTGGTCGTCCACTTCTCGCTGGCGGCGACGGCGCCCAGCACGGCCTGGAAGAACGGCGGGAGCGTGGAAAGCTCGGCGACGGTGGTCGTGTAGTCGTAGAGGACCGCGGTCTCCTCGTCGCGCCACTTGGCGAACTCGGCGAGCGCCTCCTCCATCGGGCGCTCGCCCGCGAGGCCCTCGTGGACGCGGGCGGCGAGCGCCTCGGCCTGGTGGAACGAGTCGGTCATACCCCAGCCGGTGAGCGGGTCCTTGTGGTAGCCGGCGTCGCCGGCCAGTGCCCAGCCGGTGCCGAACGCCTGGCGGTAGAAGTTGTCCGGGTAGCGCATCGGGATGAACGGCTCGGTGCGCCGGGCCTGGTCGCGGAACTGCACGGCGAGGTCGGGCACGACGTCGTCGATGGTCGCCTGGAACTCCCCGGCGACGTCCTGGCGGAACTGCTTGAGCTGCGGGCGGGTGGCCATGACGGCGACGAGGTGGCCGCCGTTGGTCGGCCAGGCGCCGACCCAGCGCTCGTGGAGGCCGGTGCGGTGGTGCAGGTCCCAGTCCAGGCCCTCGAAGTAGGAGTAGTAGGCGAAGCCCGACGCCGGGCGCACGTTGTACAGCGGGGCGTCGACCCGCTTCGCCACGGTGGAGTGCGCGCCGTCGGCGCCGATCACGATCGGGGCGCGGAACGCGGTCTCGGTGCCGTCGCCGACGCGGCCGCGGACGCCGGCGACCGCGCTGCCGTCGCGGACCAGGTCGGTGACGGTGAAGGACTCCAGCACCTCGGCGCCGGCGCGGCGGGCGGCGTTGACGAGGATCTCGTCGAGCACGATCCGGCGCGGACAGTAGACCGCGTCGATGCCGTCGATCGGGTCGGCGAACCCGCTGAACGACACGTCCCGGTGCGAGTAGTTCATCAGGCGCGCCGACGGCGTGCCGGCCGCGATCACCTCGTCGAGCAGGCCCCAGCTCTGCAGGCGGGACAGCCCAGCCTGGTGCATGTAGTGGGAGGAGACGGTGTCGCTGGGAAACGTCGAACGGTCCACGACGAGGACGCGGTGCCCCTGGCGGGCCAGCAGCATGGCGAGCGGCGAGCCGGCGCACCGGGCGCCCACAACAATGGCGTCGTACATGGAGGTACTCCTCATCCTCGAAACCGAGATCGATCCGCAGCGGCCCGGAACCGGCCACTCCCGTGCCCTGTGGATACACACTCCGCGCACCGTTTTCTGCTCACATCTGAGCGTCCGGAGCCCATTCCGCGGATCTGTCGCGGGTCCAGCCGAGGTGCTCAGAATTGAGCCGTCGGTTCCGTTCCCGGCCGTTACCTTCGGCCGGATCGAGCGGCACGGACCACGGGGAAAGGGCGGCAGATGACGGCGACCGAGGACCGAGCGGTGACGGCCCAGCCCCGTGAGCGGGCGGCGGATCCCGTGCCCCCGCCCCGCCCCGCGACGATGCGCGAGTGCGCCGTGGACCTCGCGCGGCTGCGCGCCGAGGTGCTCGACGGACCGGGGGAGCGGGCCACCGAGGCGCAGCGGGCGCGCCGCAAGCTCACCGTCCGGGAGCGGCTCGACCTGCTGTTCGACGAGGGCTCGTTCGTCGAGATCGAGTCGATGCGGCGGCACCGCGCGTCCGGGTTCGGGATGGAGCGGCGCCGCCCGGCCACCGACGGTGTCGTCACCGGCTGGGGCACGATCGACGGCCGCGCGGTGTTTGCCTACGCCCACGACTTCCGGATCTTCGGCGGCTCGCTCGGGGAGGCGCACGCCGCGAAGATCCACAAGCTGATGGACCTCGCCGAGACCGCGGGTGCGCCGATCGTCAGCCTCAACGACGGGGCGGGCGCACGGATCCAGGAGGGTGTCACCGCGCTGGCCGGCTACGGCGGCATCTTCCGCCGCAACGTCGGGATGTCGGGCACGATCCCGCAGATCAGTGTGATGCTCGGCCCCTGCGCGGGTGGCGCGGCCTACTCACCGGCGCTGACCGACTTCGTCTTCATGGTCCGCGACATCTCCCAGATGTTCATCACCGGACCCGACGTCGTCGAGGCCGTCACCGGGGAGCAGATCAGCCACGACGGGCTCGGCGGGGCCGACGTGCACGCCACGACCGGCGTCGCCACCTTCGTCTACGACGACGAGCAGAGCTGCCTGGCCGACGTGCGCTACCTGGTCGGGATGCTGCCCTCGCACGTCGACGAGCAGCCGCCCGCCCTGCGGTCCGCGTCGGGTGCGCAGCCGCGGGACCGGCTCCTCGACATCGTCCCGGCCGACCCCGCCAAGCTCTACGACGTCCGCGACGTGCTGGCGGAGATCCTCGACGACGGGGAGTTCCTGGAGCTGCACGAGAGCTGGGCGGCCAACGTGGTGTGCGCGCTGGGCCGCCTCGACGGGCACGTCGTGGGCGTGGTGGCCAACCAGCCCATGATGCTCGCCGGGGTGCTCGACATCCCGGCGTCGGAGAAGGCCGCGCGGTTCGTGCAGACCTGCGACGCGTTCAACATCCCGCTGGTCACGCTCGTCGACGTCCCGGGGTTCCTGCCCGGCAGCGCCCAGGAGCACGGCGGGATCATCCGGCACGGCGCCAAGCTGCTCTACGCCTACTGCGCGGCCACCGTCCCGCGGGTCCAGGTAATCCTGCGCAAGGCCTACGGCGGCGCGTACATCGTGATGGACTCCCGGTCGATCGGCTGCGACCTGTCCTTCGCCTGGCCGACGAACGAGATCGCGGTCATGGGCGCGGAGGGGGCGGCCAACGTCATCTTCCGGCGGGAGATCATGGCCGCCGACGACCCGGTCGCGGCGCGCGCGCAGCGGTCGGCGCAGTACCGCAGCGAGCTGGTCCACCCCTACTACGCCGCCGAGCGCGGCCTGGTCGACGAGGTGATCGACCCGAGCGAAACGCGGACCGTGCTGGCCCGGTCGCTGGCCGTGCTCCGGTCCAAGTCGGCGCCGTCGGGCTGCCGCCGCCACGGAAACCCGCCGATCTGATGGCCGGCCCGCACCCCGAGCCCCCGCTCGACCTGTGCGTCGGGCGGGGCGCACCGTCCGACGACGAGCTCGCGGTGCTGGTGGCCGTCCTCGGCGCCGTGCTCGCCGAACGGGCCGGGGACGGCGAGCCCGACCCACCCGCGCGGCGCCCGATGTCCTGCGGCTGCCGGGCCCACCGTCGCCCGGTCCGGGTGGCGCGTCGACCCGGACGGTGACCGGTCCCAGGATTCGTCACCCCTTCAGGGAGTGGATAGTGCCTCGATAGATACCCGACCTAGCTTCGCCTGGTGACGAGCGGCGCTCCCGTCCCGAGCCGCCGTCGTCGAGACCGGGAGGGCACGTTGAGCCAGCAGCGATCGGTGCACGGGAACGGGTTCGGCCGCCAGTTGGCCGACCTCATCGGGCGGCGGGCCATCGCGTTCACCTCGTTGCGGTTCCGGGCCCGGGAGACGATCTACCGGGGCTCGGCCCCCGGCGACTCGGTCTTCCTGCTGGCCGCGGGCCGGGCGAAGTCGGTCATGCACTCGCGGACGGGCAAGAACTGCCTGCTGCGGATCCACGCACCCGGTGAGGTGCTCGGCGAGCTCGCCCTGCTCGGGGGGCTGCGCCAGGAGTCCGCGATCGCGATGTGCCCGACCGAGGTCCACCGCGTCTCGGCGGCGCACCTGCTCCGGGTGATGGGGTCACCCGCGGTGCACCAGCAGCTGATCCGGCACCTGAGCGAGCGCATGGGGGAGCAGCAGCAGGCGATCAGCCACCTCGTCAACGACGACAGCGAGCACCGGCTGGGTGTCGCGCTGCTCGATCTGGCCGACCGGCTGGGCCAGCCCGAGAACGACGCGGTCCGCATCGGGCAGCGGCTCACCCAGGAGGAGCTGGCCGAGATGGTCGGCACGACCCGGTCCCGGATCGGCTTCTTCCTCCGGCGCTTCCAGGAGTGCGGAGGGGTCGAATTCTGCCGCGGCCGGGTGATCATGGTGCGGACCCAGCGGCTCGGCGCCTATCTCGACGCGCGCCTCGACGCCTGCTGAACCGGCCGCACCGATAGCGGGCCGATAGGCGACCGAAACGCCTTTTCTCTACCCTTACTCTTGCAGCGGGAAACGGAGAGCTGCAACCCGGTCCGAGGGATCGGGTGGTCGAACGCCTTTCCTCAGAAACGGAAACGTCATGGGTCGCATCGCCCGTTCCTTCGTCCTGTTCCTCGCGGCCGCCGCGCTGTTCGGTGGCGGATTCGGCCCGCACGGTTCCGGGCCCAAGCCCGACCCGCATCCCGGTGGTGGCAGCAGCACGAGCTCCAACACCGCCTGGGGCTGAGCGTCCGGTCAGACCGCGGCGCCTGACCAGGGCCGGTCCGCGGTGCCCAGCTTCGCCGCCAGCTCGGCGGCGAACCGGCCGGAGAAGCCGGGCACCACGGACCCGAGGTGCTCCTGGGCGCCGGCCCACCAGTGCTCCGCGCGGTCCCGGGCGCCTGCCGCCGCGTCGATGTCGCCGAGCGCGGCCAGGCAGGTGGCGGTGAGCAGGGGCTGTCCGAGCGGCGTGGCCGCGGCGAGGGCGTCCTGGGCCAGGCGGCGTGCGCCCGGCAGGTCCAGCTCACGCAGGGCGGCCCGGCTCAGCAGCAGCAGCGCCCGCAGGTGGAGCCGGCGCTCGCCGAGCTCGTCGGCCAGGCCCCGCGCCGTGCAGGTTGCGGTGCGGGCCGCGTCGAGGTCGCCGCACAGGATGGCCGCCTCCCCGAGACCGAGCAGCGCGTAGGCCTCGGCGGTGCGGTCGCCCGCGCCGTGGGCGAACTCCAGCACGGTGCGGAAGGACGCGGCCGCCCGCCCGCCGTCGCCCTGCCGGAGCCGGACCTCGCCCAGCCGGTGCGCGACCTGGGCCCCGACGCGCCGGTCCGGGATCGTCGCGCAGATCGTGACCGCGGCGTCCAGCCGGGCCAGCGCGTCGGCGTCGGAGCCGACGTCGAGGTCGATCTGGGCGAGGTTGCTCAGCACGTAGGCCTCGCCCGCCCGGTCACCCGTGCGGCGGAAGACCTCCAGCGCCCGCTCGTTGCCCTCGACGGCCTGCGCGTACCGGGCGGTCATCCGGTCGATGAAGGCCTGGTTCCGGACGACCATGGCGATTCCCTGGTCGTGGCCGAGCGCAGTGAACGCCTCCAGTGCCGTGGCCAGGAGCGACCCGGCCTCGGCGAACCGGTGCTCGAACAGGTGCAGCGAGCCCAGCGAGTAGATCATCGTCGCCTCGCCGAGGCGGTCCTGGTCGCGGCGAGCCGCGGCGAGCCCGATCTCGTGCGTGGCGTGCCAGTCGTCGAACAGCGAGTGGGCCTCGAACAGCACCACCGCGCTGATCGCGAGGTCCCAGGACAGCGCCCCGAGCCCGACGGCCGCCGCCTGCGCCACCGCGGCCACGATGGCCTGCCGTTCGCGGGCCAGCCAGTCCAGCGGGTGGCGCATCAGCACCGTGCGGATCGACTCTGCGACCGGGTGGCGCGGGGCCGTGCCGTGGACGATCAGGAAGTCCCCCCCGTACTCGAGCCGGTGCGCCTCCTCGGCGAGGCCGAGCATCGCCGCGAGGAACCGCTCGATGGCCGCGCTCCGGACCCCGGGCGGGTCCTCCAGCACCGCACGCTCGCGGGCGAACAGCCGCACCAGGTCGTGGATGCGGTAGCGCGCGCCCAGGGGGTCGCCGTCGACGTCGGCGTCGACCAGGTGCAGCTCGACGAGCTCGTCGAGCTGGTCCTCGGCCCGCCGCGGCTCGACCTGGAGCAGCACCGGGCACGCCCACGACCCGAAGTAGGGAGTGTCGACGAGGGCCAGCATCCGCAGCAGCCTGCGCGCCTCGGGCTCGAGCGCCTCGTAGGTCAGCAGCAGGCTGGCGCGCACCGCCATGCCGCCGTGGCGGAGCTCGTCGAGCTGGGCGGACTCGTCGGAGAGCCGGTCGACCATCGTGCGCAGGGACCAGTGCGGGCGAGCGGCGAGCCGGGCGGCCGCGATCCGGACGGCCAGTGGCAGGTAGCCGCACAGCTTCACCAGCTCCGCCGCGCCCTCCGGGTCGCCGTCGACGCGTTCGGCCCCGACCACCACGGTGAGCAGCTCCACCGCGCTCTCGACGCTGAACGTGCCCAGCTCAATCCGCACCGCGCCGGGCAGCGCCGTGATCCGGCGCCTGCTCGTGATCAGCACCGCGCTCGCACCACCGGGCGGCAGCAGCGGGAGGACCTGCGTCTCGAGCGCGACGTCGTCGAGGACAACCACCACCGCGCGGCCCGCGAGGCGGCTGCGGTAGAGCTCCGCTCGCTCGTCGAGGCTTTCGGGGATCGCCGGGCCCGGCACGCCGAGTGCCCGCAGGAACCGGGCGATCACCTCGGCGGGCGGAACGGGGTGGGTGGCGCCGTGCATGCTCGCGTAGAGCTGCCCGTCGGGGTAGTGGCCGGCGAGCAGGTGGGTCAGATGCAGGGCCAGCGCCGACTTGCCGTTGCCGCCCTGCCCGGTAAGGACGACGATGCCGGGCCCGCCGCCCGCGTCGGCGTGGCGGTCCGCGAGCTGCTCGCGCACCAGCGAGATCGCCCCGGTGCGGCCCCTGAAGTCGGCGACGGCGGCTGGGAGCATCCGGGGCACCTGCACGGCCGGGGCCGCCCGTTCCTCGCCGCCGGCGACCAGCGAACCGTCCTCGTTGAGGATCGCCTGCTCCAGCAGGCGCAGCGGTTCGGCCGGCTCGATGCCGAGCTCGTCGATCGAGATCCGGCGGGCCCTGCGGAACTCGCGCAGCGCGTCGGCCTGTCGCCCGGCCCCGTAGAGCGCGCGCATCAGCTGGCCGCGGAGCTGCTCGCGCAGCGGGTAGCTGTCGATCTCCCTCGTCAGGACGGCGACGAGATCACGGTGCCTGCCCCGCCGCAGCTCGATCTCGGCGTACTCCTCGAGCACGCGGGCGCGCTCCTCCTCCAGGTGCGTGGCGACCTCGCGGACGGCGAGGCTGTCGACGCCGCCCAGCGCGGCGCCCCGCCACCGCTCCAGCGCGCGGACGAACCGGTCGGCGGCCTCGGCGTCGCGGTTCTCGGCGACGTGCGCCCTGGCCGCCACCACGTCGCGGTCGAAGGAGCGCCGGTCGAACTCGGCGTCGCCCGGGTCGATCAGGTAGCCCGGCCGTCGGGTGGTGATCGTCCCGGGGTCGCCGTCGAGGCCCAGGCATTGCCGCAACTTGTACACGCAGATCTGGATCTGGCTCCGCGCCGTGGCCGGAGGCGCATTCAGCCAGACCGCGTCGACGAGCCGGTCGACCGACACCGTCCGGGGGGACTCCAGCAGCAGCATGGCCAACACGATCCGCTGGCGTGGCCCGCCGAGATCGACGGGTTCACCGTCGACCCGCAGGACCTCCAACGGCCCGAGGACGCGGAACTCCATCTGACCCCCCAGTGCCGACCTCGGGGCTCAGTCAACCATCCGATGCCCACGGACGGCGCGCGGTTTAAAGGATCCTCATCGAAAGTCTTTACCTGGTGGGGCTGTCCTGGACCATTCGGGCGACTCTTACGTTGCGCTGAACGGACCCGCATCCGACCGTCCCGTCGACCGCTCGGCCCGGTGATAGGCGAGTGATAGTCAGCCGATCGTCGGGCCCGACAGTCTACGCGGGGAACGCAGCCAGGCAGGCGGGTACCCCGGGAGGCCAGGAGGAGGACGGGTGTCGGTGACCGTACAGATGGTGGACGCGACACACGGCCGGCC
>Ga0136613_10001842_pt1 | contig 11112 bp, 12 predicted proteins | sample AntDrymUQ2722106_2_FD_106649 | JGI IMG/M metagenome (GOLD analysis project Ga0136613, IMG submission 106649) | Polar desert sand microbial communities from Dry Valleys, Antarctica - metaG UQ272 (21.06) | ecosystem: Environmental > Terrestrial > Soil > Desert | place: Antarctica: Dry Valley... | reverse complement strand
TGTCGGACGGTCCAGTTGAATTCGCGTTTTGGGATGGTACCGAGGGATTGGACCCTGCGGCGGGCGCGGATGTTGCGGCGCAAGCAAAGCCGAGCGTGGAAGGATGGCCTGATCATCCGCGCCGTTCAGGTCTGCTATATAGTCTGGCGAGGCCGGGAATTCAGACTGCTCAACACGCATCTGCCGTTCGAGAGGGGACTACGGGACCGATGCCTCGGAATGTTGCCGGGGCTCGTCGGCGACGGTGACGCTTTGCTGTGTGGAGACTTGAACGCTACTAGCTCGGACGTGCATCTGGCGGACCTTATGCTCGAAACGGGTCTGCGTCCGGCGGGGGACGAATCTCATACGCTCGGTCGCCGCCGGATAGACTACGTGGCGTACACAGGAGGATTCCGGGAGACGGAGTTTAGTTTGTTTGAGGGACGCAGCGATCATTGCGGTGTCAGGGTCGAGTTGGAGGTGGCATAGTAATGACGGAATTTTCGCATCTGGACCAGGACGGGTCAGCCCGCATGGTCGACGTGGGGGAGAAAGCCATCGTGCGCCGGACGGCTACAGCCGGCGGTTACGTGAGGATGTCGCCGGAGACAGTCGAACTGTTACGGGATCGGGCATTGCCGAAAGGCGATGCTTTGAATACCGCTCGAATAGCGGGTGTCATGGCCGCCAAGAAGACCTCGGAGCTTATACCGCTCTGCCACAGCCTGAACCTGACATCCATAGACATCGAGTTCGATGTCGAGGACGACAAAATCGGTATTACGGCTACGGCCCGCCTCAGCGACCGTACCGGCGTTGAGATGGAGGCTCTCACTGCTGTCAGCGTCGCGGCTCTTACCATCTACGACATGTGCAAGGCCGTGGACAAGGGAATGGTGATCGAGGGTGTCACCCTGCTCGAGAAGACTAAAGAGACGGCTTCGTGAAGGCGTACACGGTGGAGTTCGAGGGTGTATGCAACACTTTGCTCGTCAATAATACTGGTGCAGTGGCTATGCTAGACTGCTCCGACGAATGGCGGTATGCGGCGTAAGATAGGAGGGCGAGATCGAGGACAAGAACACGGTTCTTTACCCGATATTCATGGACCTTTCCGGTCGTCGCTGCGTAGTCGTCGGTGGTGGTCCAGTCGCTAACAGAAAAGCCCGCAAACTGTTGCAAGCCCGTGCGGAAGTTGTGGTTATCTCACCGGAAATTCTGCCGGAACTCGAAAGCATCTCGGTCGAGAAACATCGCCGCCGCTACGAGACGGGGGATCTGGACGGAGCTTACTTGGCCTTCGCGGCGACGAATTCTCGCGAAGTGAACGCCTCGGTCTCCGACGAGGCGAAAGAGCTTGGCATTCCCGTCAACGTCGCGGATAAGCCTGTGGAGGGAGACTTCGCACTTCCGGCGACGCTGCGACGTGGAGGGCTTCAGGTAGCGGTCTCGACGGGTGGAGCGTCCCCGACTTTGGCGCGGAGGATACGGGCTGAGTTGGAGAAGACGTTCGGGCCGGAGTGGGCTGGAATCGTTGAGGAGTACGGCAAGACGCGAGGTAGTGGCTCTGAGCCAGACGAGGAATTGGAAGGGGAGGTGGTTCGGTGCTTATCGCGGCTCTCGGGATGAACCATCGTTCGGCGCCCGTTGAGGTGCGAGAGCGGGTGGCGTTTCCGCCGTGCGCGGCTAGGCCGTTTCTACGGCGGTTGATGGATAACGGAGTCGTGTCCGAGGCGGTTTTGATCTCGACCTGCAACCGGACGGAAGTCTATGCCGTGGTCGAAGATGAGAGTGTGCGTTCCCGAATCCTGACAGCTCTAGCGGACGACCGGGACGTGGATGCCACTTCCTTGCAAGAAGATACTTACTGGCTCACGGATGCCGAAGCGGTGCGCCATTTGTATAGGGTGGCATCGTCGCTAGATTCCATGGTGGTGGGAGAGGGTCAGATCCTCGGTCAAGTCCGAGACGCTTACCGGGCTGCGACGGAGGAACGGAGTGCTGGGCCAATCCTGAATCGCCTGTTCCACACTTCATTGCGGATAGGCAAGGACGTTCGTTCTCAGACGGGTATAGGGGACAGTTCGCTCTCGATTCCTCACGTGGCCGCGAAGCTCGCCGGAGAGGTCTTCGGTACGCTCGAAGATAAGAAGGCTCTGGTCCTCGGTGCTGGTGGCATGAGCGAGTTGGTGATCGAGCACTTAAAAGACCGGGGCGTGACGGACCTACGCATAGCGAACCGCACCCCCGACCGCGCCGCGAAACTCGCGGAGGCTGTTGGAGGGCAGGCTGTCGCGTTCGAAGATATCCCTGAAGAACTCGAAGAAGTGGATGTGGTTGTAAGCTCCACGGGTTCTGCGGATTGGGTGATCGGGAAAGATGTGGTGTCGCAGGCAATGAGCCGGCGTTCGGCGCCGCTGTTCTTTGTGGACATTGCGGTTCCTCGCGATGTGGATCCCATCGTACAGACGGTCGAAGGTGTCTATCTCTACGACATGGATGATCTGCAAGCGGTCGTGGAGCGGAACGCCGGGGATCGGCGTGCGGCCGCCGAGGATGGGGAGAAGCTGATGGCTCCGGCTGTGGCCTCGTACATGGCCTGGGTCTCGACGCTGCATGTCGTTCCGATGATCCAGGAGCTTCGAGGCGAAGCTGAGCAGATACGGCACCACGAACTATCCCGCTACCTAAAACGCCTGGATCTCTCGCCATCGGAAGCGGAAGCCGTGGAGAAGATGAGTCATTCACTGGTAAATAAACTTCTGCACGGCCCGATCGCGGAGATGAAAGCTCGTGCGGAGGCTGGTTCGCCGCTCGATAGCGCGGAGGTCAGACGGCGGCTGCACGCGCTCGAAAGTATCGAAGTGGAGCTGCATCGCTCGCATCCGGAACGCCCGTGAGCCCGCAGCCATCCGTGGTTTTGGGTACGCGGGGTTCCAACCTTGCCCTGGCTCAGGCGGAGACCTGCGCCGCACGACTACGTGAATTGGGTCTTGATGTAGAAGTCCGTATCATAAAGACGACTAGCGAACGACACCCCGAGACACCGCTCTCGGTTCTGGATCAGCGCGACGTGTTCACCCGCCAACTAGATGAAGCCCTGCTCGCGGGAGGTATAGACCTGGCGATCCACTCCTTGAAAGACGTGCCCACCGATCCACCCGAGGGAATCGTCCTGGCCGCTATCACCGAACGTCACGACCCGAGCGATGCGCTGGTTTCCGAGGCCGGTTACACGGTCGAAGACCTGCCGGATGAGGCGATTGTCGCGACATCCAGCTTGCGGCGGCGGGCTCAACTCCTGCACCATCGCCCGGGCCTTCGGATAGTTGGTATTCGAGGCAATGTGGAGACTCGTATCCGAAAAGTGCGGGAGGGTGCTGCAGACGCGCTCGTGCTGGCGCGGGCCGGGCTCGACCGGCTAGGGCTCGAAGCCGCGCACACCGTCATCTCGCCAGAGGTCATGCTGCCAGCCGTCGGCCAGGGTGCTCTGGCCGCCGCAACGCTCGAAGACCACCCTCAGCGCGACGAGATCCACGCCGCTCTCGACCACGAGCCGAGTTCTCGCGCAACACGGGCGGAGCGGGCGATGCTCCGAACTCTCGAAGGCGGTTGCCGCGTGCCAGTCGGGGCGCTGGGTGCTGCGGAAGATGGAGTAGATGTTCGGTTGCGTGGGATCGTGGTGTCGCCGGATGGCGCGTTAGTGTATGGGGGAGAGGCTAAGGGTTCGTCGCCGGAGGAAGTCGGGGATCGGCTGGCTCGCGAATTGTTGGAACAGGGAGCGTCCGTTGTGTTGGGTGAGGTTCGGCAGATGAGGAATTCGTGATCTACCTGGTAGGTTCCGGCCCCGGAGATCCTGGCCTGTTGACGGTCAAGGGACAGCGATGTCTTCAGGAGGCTGACGCTATCGTCTACGACCGGCTCGCGCCGGAAGCGTTGCTGGATCAAGCGCGACCAGATGCCGAACTCATCTACGTCGGCAAGATGCCGGGCGATCACAGCATGAGCCAGGAGGACATAAACGCCATCCTCGTGAGACTCGGCAAGGAAAGAAAGACTGTTGTGCGCCTCAAGGGTGGCGATCCGTACATTTTCGGGCGCGGCAGCGAGGAGGCTATGGAGTTGATCTCCGCCGGCCTCCCCTTCGAGGTGGTTCCTGGCATAACGAGCGGCATCGCGGCCCCAGCCTACGCTGGAATCCCCGTAACCCACCGAAACGTCTCCACCAGTGTAGCCTTCATAACCGGCCACGAAGACCCAACAAAAGGCCGTTCGGACGTGGATTGGCGGAAGATAGCCAATGGCGCGGATACGCTCGTGCTGTACATGGGAATCGGTCGGATAGGTGAGATCTCCAGCCAACTAACAGCCGCCGGGAAGAGCCCGGAAACTCCTGTAGCCTGCGTCCGCTGGGGAACGAAAACCGAACAACGAACCATCACCGGAACCCTCGAAAACATTGCCGAGAAAGTCCGCGAAGCAGAGCTGCGACCACCGGCCATAATTATCGTCGGTGACGTTGTCGCACTGCGTGACTCCGGCCTCGACTGGTACGAGAAACGACCGCTCTTCGGACGGCGCGTCGTAGTTACCCGGGCGCGGGCGCAAGCTGGAGAATTGTCGGTCGAACTGGAGAAACTCGGGGCGGAGGTACGGGAGTTTCCGACCATAGAGATACAGTCGCCACAGGATTTCGGGCCGCTCGATGGGGCGATACACGAGTTGGATTCATTTGGGTGGATTGTCTTTACTAGCGTCAACGGCGTCGATGCTTTTCTGGAGCGTTTGCGGCATCACGGACTCGACCTTAGAGCCGTGCCACGAGAAGCGAAGATTGCAGCCATAGGACCAGTGACTGCCGAGAGGCTGATCGAAGCTGGCTTGCGCGTCGATGTCGTTCCGGACGAATATCGGGCTGAAGCCCTCATAGAATCGCTGGACATCGGTTCGATCTCCGGCCAACGCATCCTCATCCCTCGGGCCAAGGTCGCCCGCGAAATTCTGCCGGAAACGTTGCGAGAAGCCGGGGCCGAAGTCGTCGTGCCTCCCACCTACGAGACCGTACCGGTCTCCGAGGGCGCGGACGAGTTGGCGAAGCTGCTCGAAACCGGTGGGATCGACTGTGTCACCTTCACTGCTTCGTCGACTGTGGATAATTTCGTTTGGGCGTTCGGTGACAATGCGGCGCGACTACTCGGCAACGCCAGAGTCGCGTGTATTGGTCCTATAACCGCTGATTCAGCCCGGAAGCATGGCATTCGGGTGGATGTCGAGGCGAGTGAGTACACTATTCCCGGCTTGATCGAGGCGGTCCTCAATCTATTCGAGTCCGAGGCTGCGAAGCCGGTTTGAAGGCTGTGCTGTCGAGACTGGATCCTCACGCCCAGAGACTCCCGATTGGCATTGGTTGGATCAGCCTGGGTATCGGACTTGCTCTCACGCTGGCACCCGTCGGAACTGCCAAATTTCTGGGATGGGAGCACCGCGAGCGGTCGGCGCGGCTCGTCGGCGCGGCTGATCTCATCATCGGCACAGGACTGCTGATGTCCCCTCGACGCTCGAGGTGGATGCTGGCTCGTGCGACTCTAAACGCGGTGATCGGCGCGATCTACGCTCGGGCTCTGGCGGACTCCACGCCGCGTCGTAAACGCGCAGTCGGAGGTGTATGCCTTATGATCGGCCTGACCGCGAACGATTATCTTCTCTCGCGGCGACTGCGGACAGCCGAAGCCTCGTATAATCTCACCGACATTTAGTAGAACTTACCGTACTTTGTTCCACAACCCGAAAGGGGATCCCGTGGCATTCCCAGACCAGAGACTCCGACGTACCCGTAGCACCGCAGCCCTACGCGGACTCGTTCGTGAGACGCACCTAGCCCCAGGTGACTTCATCTATCCCATCTTCGTGGCCGCCGGTGAGGATGTAAAGAACCCCATCTCATCCATGCCGGGTATCTTCCAACTCTCCATAAACCACGCCGTTGCCGAAGCTCAACGAGCGTACTCTCTCGGCATCCCCGGTGTCCTGTTGTTTGGTATCCCGGAGGAGAAGGACGAGGCCGCCAGTGGCGCTTACGACGCTGAAGGTATCGTGCAGCTTGCGACTCGTGCGATCAAGGACGCGGTGCCGGAGCTTCTGGTCGTTACGGATGTATGTCTATGCGAATATATGAGCCACGGTCATTGCGGGGTCGTCGAGAAGGAGACGGGGGAGATCCTAAACGATGTGAGCCTGGAGCTTCTGGCGCGGACGGCATCCTCGCATGCCGAGGCTGGAGCGGACATAGTTGCGCCTTCGGACATGATGGACGGACGGGTGGCGGCTATTCGGGCCGACCTCGACCGGGAGGGGTTCGAGAACATGCCCATAATGGCCTACGCGGCCAAGTACGCTTCCGCCTTCTACGGGCCGTTCCGCGAGGCTGCCGAGAGCGCGCCCCAGTTCGGTGACCGGCGTTCGTACCAGATGGACCCGGCCAACGCTCGTGAAGCTTTGCTCGAAACACAATTAGATGCCGAGGAAGGCGCTGACATCGTGATGGTCAAGCCCGCGTTGCCTTATCTCGACGTGCTACGGCGGGTACGAGAGACCACGGATCTCCCGGTGGCCGCCTACAACGTCAGCGGCGAGTACTCCATGATAAAAGCCGCCGCCGGAAACGGCTGGCTGGACGAAGAACGGGCCGTGATGGAGGCGTTGACGGGCATAAAACGGGCCGGAGCCGACATCATCATCTCGTACCATGCGCCTGATGTCGCAGGGTGGCTTCAGTAGGTTCTTTAGCACGAGGATGAGCAACTGGGCGAGGGCATAGCCTGCGAGAGGGAAGATTGATTTGGACCGAGCTTGGATACAGCTTCCGACCACGTCCATAGATGTCGTCGTGCCCTGAAGAATACTATCCTTCCGAAGAATCTCGCAAAGTGACGGAACCAAACTTCGTTTGCGGTAGAATATCCGACCGATTGAGGGCGATAATGGGAAGCATCCGGGTGTCTACTGTAAGCTCGTACACCACGCTATCGGGGGCGGCAAGTTATAAAAGAGACAGTTTCGAGAGGAGTTCATAGGTTTTGCGCGGCACAAACCCCAGAGAACTACTAGCGCTCGACCGTTCCGCTCGCCTCATGGAACGGGCCGTCAAGGTGATGCCCGGCGGCGTGAACAGCCCCGTCCGAGCGTTCCGGTCGGTTGGTGGCGACCCGCTGTTTATGCAACGTGGCCAGGACTCGCGCATCTTCGACATGGACGAGAATTCTTATATCGACTATGTGATGAGCTACGGGCCTCTGGTCCTCGGTCACGCTTACCCGGAAGTTGTCGATGCCATTGAGGAGACCGCCCGCAAGGGTACAACGTTCGGGGCGCCGACGGAACTCGAAGTAGCGATGGCCGAGCTTGTCTGCGAAGCGGTTCCTTCGGTGGAGATGGTGAGGATGACAAACTCCGGTACCGAGGCGACTATGAGCGCGATCCGGGCCGCCCGAGGATACACGCGCCGCGAGCGCATCCTGAAGTTCGACGGCAACTATCACGGCCACGGAGACGCCTTGTTGGTCTCTGCGGGCTCGGGGGTGGCGACTCTTGGGTTGCCGGATAGTCCCGGTGTGACGAAGGGAGCGGCGAAAGATACTGCGGTCTTGCCGTATAACAACCTCGAAGCCGTGCGGGAGTTGTTCGAGCGCGAGGGCGAGGAGTTTGCAGCCCTGATCCTCGAACCCGTTGGGGGCAACATGGGATGCGTCCCGCCTATCGACGGATACCTGGAAGGTTTGCGAGAGTTGACGGAGCGTTACGGAATAGTCTTGATCTTCGACGAAGTAATGACCGGCTTCCGGCTCGCACGTGGCGGCGCCCAAGAACTCTACGGCGTCACCCCGGATATGACGTGCCTCGGCAAGATCATCGGTGGCGGACTCCCGGTGGGGGCATACGGCGGCAAACGCGAGATCGTGGAACTCATAGCCCCATCCGGCCCCATCTACCAGGCCGGTACACTCTCTGGAAATCCTCTGGCGATGGCCGCCGGACTAGCCACCCTCAAAGCAGTAAGCGAACCGGGATTCCACGAAGGACTCGACGCGCTGGGCAAGCGTTGGCGCGAAGGAATGAACGAAGCCGCCTCCGCTGGAGATCGACCGTTCAGTGTCAACCAAGTTGGTTCGATGGTGAGCATCTTCTTTACGGATGTGCCTGTAACGGACTTCGCCTCAGCCGCCCTGTCGGATACGGATGCTTTCAAGGATTTCTTCTGGCACATGCTGTCGCGGGGCGTTTACCTCGCGCCGAGTCAGTACGAAGCCGGTTTCATCTCGGCGGCTCACACTCAAGGGGATCTGGATCTCACTTTCGAGGCTGCGGCGGAATGGTTCGCGGGACGCGCCTGATGGATCCAGTCACACGTCGAACACCGGAGATTTCGTTGGAGAGAGTGTTTCTGCGGGCCGTCGTGGAGCTGCCCGATGACGACGGACGCGGCGCGGTCGTGGCCGAGGCTTTGCGGCATCTGCAGCAGGGTTTCGACGCTCATTACGCCTCGACTTTCGAGGAGGCTACGGATGTCGAGATCCTCGAAGGCGACAACTCCTACGCGCTGGCCGTCGAGACCATAGCGAGGTTGGAAGAGCCCGAATTCGTGGCGGTGGCGAGCCGTATGATCCGGGACGGAGCAGGCGCCGTATCAGCCGGGAAGAACGTTACCCTAGAGTTCTGGACTCCGCATCTAGCGGACCTACTAGGGATAATTTCGACGGAGAATCCCGCAGCATCTGAGGAGCGTGTCCGAGAAGCGGCTCGAAAGGTTGGCGATGAGCGAGACGCCTAGAGTTTCTGGAGCACGGAAGCTACCGACCGGCGAAGCTCGCGCTCATCAAGTGCGCGAGATGTTCGACCGCATCGCGGGCCGTTACGAACTTCTGAATACGCTGACGAGCTTTGGACTGAACCGCCTGTGGAATCGTTCTATCGTGCGGGCGAGTGGGTTGAAGCCTGGGGGACGGGCTCTGGATCTCGCCTGCGGAACCGGCAGCGTGACGCGGGCCTTAGCCAACCGTGCTGGTCTGTCGGGCTACGTTGTCGGGGTGGATTTCTCCAGTGAGATGCTGAACGCCGCGAAGACGCGACCGTTGAACAACGGCGAGTACCGGCTCGGGGATGCGACGCGGTTGGAGGGCATAGAGAGTGGGGCGTTCGATTCCGTTAGCATCGCCTATGGGGCCAGGAATATCCCGGACCTCGACGCGCTATTCTCGGAGATGGCGCGGGCGGCCCGTCCTGGCGGTACGGTGACGTGCATGGAGATCACACGTCCCACCGGACGCATATTTTCCGCGATATTTGGCCTCTGGTTCGATAAAGTCGTCCCCTGGCTCGGCGGAAAAATATCCGGAGATCCCCATGCCTATGCTTATTTGCCCGAATCAGTGAAAGAGTTCGTAGCACCACAAGATTTAGCTGTCATAATGGAACGTAATGAATTACAAGATGTTACATGGCGCAGGCTCGCAGGCAATGTCATCACACTCCACCGGGGAATCCGTGACCGTGGAGCCGGATAACGTGCGTCGCTTCGAGCAAAGTGCCCGAGACCTCCAATCCGCTCTACCGGAGGATGCTTTCGCCCTCGTGGAGGGTGTCGAAGAGCGGCTGTTAGCAGTAGCCAAGCGTGCGCCAGCACAACTCGTCGCCCCCGCAATGGAGTCTCTGACCTCTGGCGGAAAGCGCCTGAGGCCGTTGCTCATGGCCTTGAGTGCGGGGATGGGGGAGCCCGAGCCCGAGGCTCTGCTCCAGGCGGCGACGGCTATAGAGGTACTTCACACGGCGACGCTCATCCACGACGACATTGTGGACGGCGCGGCTACCCGGCGCGGCGAGCCGACCACGGTGGCGGCTTATGGGCGCGGTGTCGCGATTGCTACGGGAGACTGTCTATTCGCGGAGTGTTTCTCGGATCTCGCGGGGATCGGCGACCCGAGGCTGGTGCGGGCCTTCTCCGAAGCGTCTGAGGGATTGGCGGCTGGTGAGTTGGAGCAGTACCGGGCTGATAGTGCTTTCGTGGATCTGGAGGCTTATCTGGAGCACATTCGCAAGAAGACCGCCGGGCTCTTCAAGGCCGCCTGCGTGGCTGGAGGGTCGCTTGGTGGGCTGTCGATTCGTCAAATAGACGGATTGGCTAGTTACGGTCAGGCACTTGGGCTCGCGTTTCAGATGTCGGACGACGTTATGGATCTCGTCGGCAAGCCCGGTTTGATGGGCAAGGGGATCGGCACAGATCTCATAGAGGGAACGGTGACGCTGCCGGTTATCGTGGCACTTCAGGAAGGCGACACGGAGACCATCCAGCGGGTGCTGGTCACCCCGGACCCCGGCCCGGGACTTCTGGAAGCCGGGATAGAGGCCGTACTCGCTACCGATGCCATAGAGAAGACCGAGGCATGGGCACGGCGCGAGATCGACGCAGCCCTGGAAGACCTCAAACTGCTGCCCGAAGGACCGGAGCGAAACTTCCTCGAAGCGGTAGCCGCCGAGGTCGTCGGAAGAGACATTTAGCTTGATCTTCACCGCCGACGTAGTGTTCCCTGTCTCTTCGCCACCAATACCGAACGGTGCGATCCTGGTCCAAGAAGGCCGAATAGCCGTCATTGGAACTCTAGAAGACGCAAGAACCAAAGCCCCTGAAGCCGAAATCCAACACTACGAAGGCTGCGCCATAACCCCGGGAGCAATAAATACGCACGCGCATCTAGGTTTCCGCCGAGACGACGCGCCGGAAGGCGGCACCTTCGCCGGTTGGCTCGGACGACTTATAGAACGTCTCCCGGAGAAAGAATCCTGGACCCCGGAAGGTGCCAAGAACTCCGCCAACGAAGCCATAGCCGCCGGAACGACGTTTATGGCCGAATCCTCGCCCTACGGTGAATGCCTGCCGCAACTCGCCGAGTCTGGAATGGCCGGAGCAGTATTTGCTGAGTTCTTCCCCGGAGACTTTCCCGACACGCAGCCGGAGGAGCGGGTAGAGGAGATACTGAAGCAAGTCCACGGAATGCGTGAAGGATTACCCAAGCGCGTGAGTGCGCAAGTCAGCGTTCATTCGGTCTACACAGTCGACCCGGACTCTTCGCGAATTGC
>Ga0136613_10001839_pt1 | contig 11134 bp, 11 predicted proteins | sample AntDrymUQ2722106_2_FD_106649 | JGI IMG/M metagenome (GOLD analysis project Ga0136613, IMG submission 106649) | Polar desert sand microbial communities from Dry Valleys, Antarctica - metaG UQ272 (21.06) | ecosystem: Environmental > Terrestrial > Soil > Desert | place: Antarctica: Dry Valley... | reverse complement strand
GTTGCCGCCGCTGAACGAGCAGCGGCGGATCGTGGCGGCGATCGAGGAGCACCTCTCCCGCCTCGACGCCGCCGACGCATCACTTCAACGCGCTTGGCGCCTCGTCGAACCGCTTACCGAGGCTGCGCTCGCCCGAGCGTTGGCTGGCGACTGGCCGGTGGTGGAGGTCGGCGAGATCGCAGCGACGACAAGCGGAGGAACTCCAAGCCGTCGCCGTCCGGACTACTACGGGGGCTCAATCCCCTGGGTGAAGTCAGGCGAGCTTCGCGATGGCAGGGTACGTGGCGCAGAAGAGTCGATCACCGAGGCTGGACTTCACGAGTCGAGTGCCAAAATTCTGCCGCGAGGGACGTTGTTGATCGCCCTCTACGGAGCAACGATTGGAAAGCTGGGGCTACTCGAGATCGACGCGGCAACGAATCAGGCGGTGTGCGCTGTCATGCCGCATGAACCAGATTCCGTTCCATACCTGCGCGTTGTGTTACTCAGCAAACGCTCGGAGTTGGTCGCATCCGGTCAGGGAGGCGCTCAACCCAACATCAGCCAGGCGATTCTTCGAAAACTTCGCGTTCCGTACCCCCCGCTCGACGAACAGCGACGAATCGTGGCGGAGGTCGAGGCGCGCCTGTCCGCGCTCGACGCCCTCCGCGCGTCGATCGAGCGCGCGCAGCGCCGCTCTCGGGCCCTGCGCGCCGCCGTCCTCGCGCGCGCCTTCTCGGGCGAGCTCGTCCCGCAGGACCCGTCCGACGAGCCGGCGAGCGTCCTCCTCGACCGCATCCGCGCCGAGCGCGCCGCGAACGAGCCCACTCGACCGCGAAGTCGCTCGCCCAAGTAACAGTCTGTTACTTGGCATAGGGACACGTCCGCTGCAGACAGTTTCGGCCGGCTGACCCGGGAAGTACCATCGGACGGCGAACGAGAGGAGGCGATGAAGGCTGCGAAGGACGACATGCGCTTCAACGCGCAGCTGTACACCGTCGCGGAGGCGGCGCGTTTTCTCGGCGTCCCGACCTCCACTTTCTCCACGTGGGCGAGGGGATACGTCCGGCGACCGCCCGGTCGGCGGGTGGTTCGCGGCGCCCCGATCCTGACGAGCATCGACGCGCCGCCGAACTACCCGACGGTCCCGTTCATCGGACTCGCCGAGGGAATGGTGCTCGCCGCCTTCCGGAAGGCAGGTGTCAGCATGCAGCACATCCGACAAGCAGTCGCGGTGCTCGCGAAGGAGCTCGGCCTCGACCACGCCTTGGCATCGGAGCGTCTCTACACGGACGGAGCGGTGATTCTGTTCGACTATGCGGAGAGCAGAGATGAGCACCTGGTGGGACTCACCGAGGTCGTCTCTCGGCAGAAGGTGTTCGCGCCCGTTGTCGAGGAGTACCTGAAGCGCATCACGTACGCGGGCGATGGATGGGCGGAGCGGGTCGCATCGCCGACGACGGACCGAGCCGTCGTGGTCGCTGACCCGCATCGCGCCTTTGGTCAGCCCATCTTCGTGAGGGGGGCAGCGCTGGTCGAGAGTGTGCTCGGCCGCTGGAAGGCGGGGGAGTCCATAGTCCATGTCGCGGAAGACTTCGGTGTCCCCGCGTCGGATGTCGAGGACTACCTCCGTGCCGCCTTCCCGGTCGCAGCCTGAGTTCTTCGTCGACCGAAGTCTCGCGCGAACTCATCTCGAGGTCTTCGGCGAACGGGACCAGGACGTCACCGATGTCGAATGGCTCGAGTTGTGCGGTCGCGAAGGCTGGGTCGTTCTGACGATGGATAGGCGGATCCGGTACCGCCGAGCAGAGATCGCGGCGACCAGACGACACCGGGTGCAGGCGTTCGTCCTGACGAGCGGCAACCTCACTGCGGCGCAACAGGCGCAGCGCTTTGCCCATAACGCCGCGCGGATTGCGGCCGCTTGCGACGTGGCAGGCCCGTTCGTCTATGTCGTTCACCCGAAGCGCATCGCGCGAATCTATCCCTGATGAGCGCAGACGATCGCGTTCAGCGCCTCTGGATCTAACTGCAACATCGACGCCTTACGTGCGTCGACCGAACGCTCGCAGCGCCGCTCTCGGGCCTGCGCGCGGCCGTCGTCGCGCGCGCCTTCCGCGGGAAGCTCGTCCCGCAGGACCCGTCCGACGAGCCGGCGAGCGTCCTCTCGACCGCATCCGCCCCGAACGGCCAGATAAGGACATTCATCAGGGTCACAAACCGACAAAATAGGCCCTAACTGGCTTGCCATAAGGGTTACCAGCTGTAGTCTTAAGGACATCAATGGGGACACCTGAGAGGGCATATAGCAAGAGCCACCCTTGGATCACGTTTCGCGTCGACCTTGCACATGCAGGTGCGGACTTCTGGATGCTGCTCGGTGAAGCGCGATCGAAGATCGAGCACTTGCCACTCGCACTCCTGAAGCCCGAGATTGCTGACGAGATGCATCGGGTCTATCTCGCCAAAGGCGCACAGGCCACGACTGCGATCGAGGGCAATACGCTCAGCGAGGAGGAGGTGGCGAACATCGTGGCTGGACTCGCCGCGCCACCGCCGCCATCACAGGAGTATCTCTACCGCGAGGTCGAGAACATCGTGTCCGCGTTCAATCGCATCAAGGACGATCTGGTCGCGGGCGGTGACGCGGATCTCACGCCGGAGATGATCCTCGAGTTCAACCGGGAAGTTCTCGACGGACTGGAGGAAGACGACGTGCGTCCAGGCGAGTTCCGACGGAAGTCGGTCGTCGTCGGTCCGTACCGAGGGGCGCCTTGGGAGGATTGCGAGTACCTCGTGGGGAGGCTGTGCGAATGGCTCGAGAGCGGCGATTTCGATCCCTCCGACGACGACTGGACGATCCCGTACGCCCTACTCAAGGCGATGGTTGCTCACCTGTACATCGCCTGGATCCATCCTTTCGACGACGGGAACGGGCGCACCGCGCGTCTGATCGAGCTCCAGATCCTGCTCGCTGCCGGCGTGCCGATGCCCGCGACGCACCTTCTGAGCAACCACTACAACGCCACGCGGACCGAGTACTACCGAAGGCTGGACGAGTCGAGTCGTTCAGGAGGTGACGTAGTCCCATTCCTCCGATATGCGATTCGCGGTTTCGTGGATGGGCTCCGAACTCAGGTCGGTCGCGTGTGGGATCAACAGTACGCAGATCGGTGGGAGCAGTTCGTCTACGAGACCTTCGGCGGCCGCGTGACCAGCGACGCAGCTCGACGGCGGCTGCACTTAGCGCTCGAGCTCTCGAAGCATGGAGGGGCTGTCGCGCTCCGAGACATCGCGAGCCTGAGTCCCGAGCTGACCATGGCCTACCTCGGGACCGAGAGGATGCTCGGACGTGACCTCAACGCACTCGCTTCGATGAATCTGATCGAGCAGGAGCGACGCGGCTACTGGCGGGCAAAGCGCGAGCAAATCCTCGCCTTCCGGCCGCTGCGGCGAGAGAATTCGGGCGGATGAAGAAGCTGCCGGCCGGCCCATGGGCAGGGGAAATGCCTGAGACTGCCTGAACATCAGATTATCCTGCTATATAGTCAGGCTATGCGCACGAGCTCACCTCTGCTGCTGCCGATCTTCCGTTCCGAGGGTCAAGGCCGCCTCCTGGCTCGCGTATACCTGGATCGACCGGCGACCCTGGCCCAGCTCGCGCGCGAGCTGGGCCTCGACGACGGGGGGCTCAGTCGCGAGGCGAACCGCCTCGAGCAAGCCGGGTTGATCCGCAGCGAGCGCGTTGGGAGGAGCCGCCTGCTTCGACCGAACGAAGATTCGCCTTACTATCAGGAGCTCTACGGCCTGTTGCTCAGGGCATTCGGCCCGGCGACCGTCATCGGGCCGGAGCTTGGCTCGATCGAGGGCATCGAAAGTGCGCACGTGTACGGCTCGTGGGCTGCGCGGTACGTCGGCGAGCCGGGTGACGATCCGGCAGACGTCGATGTCCTGCTCATCGGTCGTCCGTCCCAGCTCGCGGTCACGCGAGCAGAGCGGAGCCTCTCGGATCGCCTCGGACGCCAGGTGAACGTCATCGTCGTCGCGCCCGAGGAATGGGAAGCGGGGGCCAGCGGATTCCTCCAGCACGTGAAGGCGGGGCCCCTCGTGCCGTTGGCGGTCACCGAGGGTGACGCCAGATGACCGCCGAGCAGCTCGACGAGCTGATGCGCGAGGGCGTGCTCGAACGAGTCCCACGCGACCGGGCTGCGGCCGGGAGGGACATCACTGTCGCCCGAGCGCACCTCCAGAGTCTCGATCGTGTATCGGCAACCGACCCGACCGGTGCATTCGCTCTCGCCTACGAGGCCATCCGGAAAGCTATCGTCGCCCACATGCGCGCCAACGGGCTCCGAGTGCGGACAAGTCGTGGCGGCCACTTCCAGACCGGTCGCTACGCTCTCGCCGCATTGGAGGACCTCGGCGTCACCAAGCACCTACTTGCGTACGAGGATCTCCGCCGGCTTCGAAACAAGTGTGCGTACGAGGCGGTGCTCATCGAGGACGTGGACGTCGAGGAAGCGATGGCGCACGCGCGGGCGATCGTCACCGCAGTCGAGGTCGATCTCTCGTGAGCGCCCAGAACGGCCTCGTCCAGCGGCTCTGGAGCTACTGCAACGTCCTCAGAGACGACGGGCTCTCGTACGGCGACTACCTCGAGCAGCTCACGTACCTGCTCTTCCTGAAGATGGCGGACGAGCAGACGAAGCCGCCGTTCTCGCGCTCCGCGATCGTGCCGGAGGGGCTCGACTGGCCGAGCCTGCTCGAGCGGGACGGCGACGAGCTCGAGCTGCACTACATCCACGTCCTCCGCGAGCTCGGTCAGCGGCCGGGGATGCTCGGAGTGATCTTCCGCAAGGCGCAGAACCGGATCCAGGACCCGGCGAAGCTGCGCCGGCTCGTCGTCGACCTGATCGACCGGGAGAGCTGGCTCACCCTCGACGCGGACGTCAAGGGCGACGCGTACGAGGGGCTGCTCGAGAAGAACGCGGAGGACGTGAAGTCGGGCGCGGGGCAGTACTTCACCCCGCGGCCGCTGATCAGGGCGATCGTCGAGGTGATGCGGCCGGAGCCGGGGATGCGGATCTGCGATCCCGCGTGCGGCACCGGCGGCTTCCTGCTCGCCGCGCACGAGTGGATCGCCGAGAGCCCCTACCTCGACCCGGACCAGAAGCGCCACCTGCGCTACGACGCGCTCCGCGGATGGGAGATCGTCGACGCGACGGCGCGGCTGTGCGTGATGAACCTCCTCCTGCACGGAATCGGCGACGAAGAGCACGAGAGCCCGATCGTGGTCGACGACGCTCTGAAGGCGGCGCCGAGCGAGCGCTTCGAGATGGTGCTCACGAATCCGCCCTTCGGGCGCAAGTCGTCGATGACGTTCGTGTCGGACGAGGGCGAGGTGGGACGGGAAGATCTCGTCGTCGTTCGCGACGACTTCTGGGCGTCGACCTCGAACAAGCAGCTCAACTTCGTCCAGCACGTGCGGACGCTGCTCGCGATCGGCGGGCGAGCTGCGGTGGTCGTCCCCGACAACGTCCTCTTCGAGGGCGGTGCGGGCGAGACGGTGCGGCGCCAGCTCCTCCACGAGTGCGACGTGCACACGCTGCTGCGACTCCCGACCGGGGTCTTCTACGCGCAGGGCGTGAAGGCGAACGTGCTCTTCTTCGAGCGCAAGGCTGCGTCGGAGACGCCGTCGACTCGCGAGCTCTGGGTGTACGACCTGCGCACGAATCAGCACTTCACGCTGAAGCAGAACCCGCTCCGGTACGAGCATCTCCAGGACTTCGTCGCGGCGTATGCGCCCGCCGACCGCCGAGCCCGCGTCGAGTCCGAACGGTTCAAGCGCTTCTCGTACGACGAGCTCGTGCAGCGGGACAAGGTGAGCCTCGACCTCGTGTGGCTGCGCGACGAGTCCCTCGAGGATCTGGACAACCTCCCGCCGCCGGAAGTGATCGCGCAAGAGATCGTCGAGGACCTCGAGGCCGCGCTCGCCGAGTTCGCGGCCGTTGCGGAGTCCCTCGGCAGCGGACGCTCGAGCGCGGAAGAAGAGATTCCCAAGTAACAGACTGTTACTTGGCGATTACTTGGCGATCTTCGGCTGGGAAGGCGTGTCTGCGAGCTCGTTCCAGCGGCGGTGGCGGACTGCGCGGCGCACGGTGCGCGGGTCGTGACCGCGTTCGAGCAGCTCTTGTCGGACCTGGCCCTCCTGGGCCATGCGCAGGAAGAGCCATGCGATTGCGACGATCGTGACCAGCGAGCCTTCGAGCATCATCAGCGAGCCCGCGAGGCTCTGGTCGGCCTGCGGCGAGAGCCCGAGATAGTCGTCGCCGTCGTCGTAGATCCCGTAGAACGGCTCGCCCCAGATGAACACGTTCCCGAGCAGCGTGCCGACGAGCCGGACGCCGACGATGTAGCCGAGCTTGGCGCCGGTGCCGAACCACTCGGGGGCGGGCAGGGCCTCCAGCACCGGGAGCCAGAGGATCACGCCGGCCGAGAGGAAGACGACGTGCTCGACGGCGTGGACTCCGCTCGACTCCACCGCTCCCTCGTAGAAAACGGGCACGTGCCAGAGCGCGAGGCTCGCCGCCCAGATCGGGAACGCGACGAGCGGGTTCGCGAGCACGCGCAGCCGCATGACGCCCGGAAGCGCGAGAACGGGACGAAGCAGCGGCCCGGTCAGACCGGCGAGCAGACACAGCGGTGCGAGGTCTCCGAGCAGGAGGTGCTGGGCCATGTGGAACGAGAAGAGCTCCTCCTCGGCGACGGCCGCAAGCGGCGATGCGATCGCGACGACGAGAAGCGCGATGCCGAGTGCGAAGAGCGCGATGCGCCAACCGGGCACCGGCTGTCCACGGCGAGCGAGCGTTCGGGCCCGCACGGCGTAGGCGCTGGCGATCAGCGCGATCGGCGCGAGCTGAAGAGGGTCGAGCGTCCAGCTCGTCAAGAGCGAGGGAGTGTCCACCGCGTCGTTGGGTCAGGCTTCAGCCTGACCTCGTCCTTGGGTTCGAAGGTCTCAAACCAAGGTCAGGCTAGAGCCTAACCCCTCCACCTCGCGACGTAGACTCGAATCGTGGCGAGCGAGCGCCAGACCTACGCGGCCGCTGGGGTTTCGATCGAGAAGGCCGGCGCCGTCGTCGAGCGTCTTCGCGCGGCCGTCGAGTCCACGGGGGCGACCGGGTTCGGCGCGTTCGCAGGCCTCCATCAGCTCGACGAGGATCGACTGCTGGCTGCCTCCACGGACTCCGTCGGGACGAAGCTCGTGCTGGCACGCGCTCGCGGCGCGCTTCGGAGCTGTGGTGCCGATCTCGCGGCCCATTGCATCAACGACGTGCTGACCTGCGGTGCGGAGCCGCTCTTCTTCCTCGACTACGTCGCCGCCAACCGGATCGAGCTCGAGCAGGTCGCCGAGCTCGTCGAGGGCGCGGCCGAGGTCTGCCGCGACGCGGGTTGCGCGCTCATCGGCGGGGAGACCGCTGAGCTTCCGGGCATCTACAGAGAGGACGAGCTCGACTTTGCCGGGACGTGCGTCGGGATCGTCGGGCGGGAGCGGTTGATCGACGGGTCGCGGATCGAGGCGGGAGACATGGTTGTCGGAATGCCCTCCGCGGGCGTCCACGCGAACGGCTTCACGCTTGTGCGCCGGATCCTCCAGCTCGAGGACTACGACGGGGACGACTTGCTCGCGCCCACGCGGCTCTATCTCGACGACGTACGTGAGCTCCGTGAGCGAGCCGATGTCCGCGGGCTCGCCCACGTCACGGGTAGCGGCATCCTCGGCAACCTTGCGCGCGTCCTGCCTGAAGGCCTGCGCGCAGAGCTGGACTGGGCGTCATGGGAGCGCCCGCCCGTCTTCGATTGGCTCGCCCATCATGTTGACGAGGACGAGCTGCGAGAGGTCTTCAACCTCGGAGTCGGGTACATCGCCGTCGTTCCCGATCCCGGCGACGCCCTGGTCATCGGGACGATCGTGCGCGCGTGATCGGGGTTCTCGTCAGCGGGGAAGGGACGAACCTGCAGGCGCTGCTCGACGCTCAGCTTCCAGTAGTCGCTGTCGCGTCCAACTCACCGCGGGCGAAAGCGCTGGCTCGGGCCGACTCCTCGGGCGTGCCCGCGGCCGTTTTCGCGCTCGACGACTACCCGGACCGAGAAACCCGCGACCGGGCCATGGCTGACTGGCTCCAGGCTCGGGGCGCCGAGCTCGTCGTCTGCGCGGGGTACATGCACCTCCTGACGCTGTCGTTCCTCGAACGCTTCCCCGAGCGCGTCGTGAACGTGCATCCGGCGCCGCTTCCAGACTTTCCCGGTGCGCACCCGCTGGAGGACCTGCTCGCGGCCGGCGCCTCCGACGCCGCGGCCACGGTGCACTACGTGGACGGCGGCATCGACACGGGCACGGTGATCGCCAGCGAGCCAGTGCCTGTGCTGGCCGGCGACACCGTCGAGAGTTTGCGTGAACGCATCCACGCCGCCGAGCATCGACTTCTCCCGGAAGTGGTAAGGCAGCTGTGCGCGCGCTGATCTCCGTCTACGACAAGAACGGCCTCGTGCCGTTCGCGCGCGGCCTCGCCGATCTTGGGTTCGAGCTGGTGGCAAGCGACGGCACGGCCACGACCCTCCGCGATGCCGGTCTCGGCGTCATCCGCGTCGAGGAGCTCACCGGCTTTCCGGAGATGCTCGGCGGCCGCGTGAAGACGCTTCATCCGCGCGTCCATGCGGGAATCCTCGCCCGGCGCGGCCGGGGGGACGATCTCGCGCAGCTCGCCGAGCAGGGGATCGAGCCCTTCGAGCTCGTCTGCGTCAATCTCTACCCGTTCGAGCTCGTCGCCGATCGCGTCGGGATGGCCGACGACGATGTGGTCGAGATGATCGATGTGGGTGGGCCGTCGATGTTGCGAGCTGCCGCGAAGAACTTTGCCTCGGTCACGCCCGTCTGCAGGCCCGGCGACTACGGAGACGTGCTCGCCGAGCTGCGCGAGCGCAGGGGTCAGACTTCGCTCGAGACGCGCAGGCGCCTCGCGGGCGTCGCCTTTGCGGCGACCGCGGCGTACGAGGCTGCGATCGCTCGCTGGTTCCAGCCGGATGACGAGCTTCCCGAGACATTCGTTCCCGTGTTCGAAAGGGTGCGCGAGCTCGCGTACGGCGAGAACCCGCACCAGCAAGCGGGGTTCTACGCCGAGCGCGGTTCGCGCAGACACCTTCTCTCTCGCGTCGAGCAGCTGGCCGGGAGGCCTCTCTCCTTCAACAACCTGAACGACCTCTCCGCAGCGCGCCTGCTCGCACGTGAGCTCGAGGAGCCCGCTTGCGTGATCGTGAAGCACGCGAACCCGTGCGGAGTCGGAGTCGCCGAGACGATCGAGGTTGCCTACGCAAAGGCGCTCGCGGCCGACCCGGTCTCGGCCTACGGCGGTGTCGTCGTCTTCAACCGCGCGGTGACGGCTTCACTCGGAGAGGCGCTCAGCGGGCAGTTCGTCGAGGTTCTCTTCGCGCCCGGGTACGACGAGCAGGCGATGGAGGCGCTGGCAGGCAAGCCGTCGGTTCGGATCCTCAACGACACCGAGCGACGTACGCCCGGCGGGACGGAACGGGACTACAAACGGGTGCTCGGAGGGCTGCTTGTCCAAGAGCGCGACTGGAACCCTGTCGATCAGGCGCGCATGGAGGTGGTGTGCGGCCGGGCCTCGGACGACCAGTGGCGCGACCTTCTCTTCGCCTGGAAGGTCGTGAAGCACGTCAGCTCGAACGCGATCGTCCTCGGGCTGCGCGGGCAGACGTTAGGAATCGGGGCCGGTCAGATGAGCCGTGTCGACGCGGTCCGCATCGCAGTCGACAAAGCACGCCGGGTCGGGCACGACCTCGAGGGTGCCGTGCTTGCCTCGGACGCCTTCTTCCCGTTCCCGGACGGCCCGCAGATTGCCCTCGAGGCCGGGATCACGGCGATCATCCAGCCGGGTGGGTCGAGGCGGGACGCCGAGGTCATCGAGGCGGTCTCAGAAGCGGGAGCCGCGATGGTGTTCACGCACCGGCGGCATTTCCGGCATTAGCCCAGGGCAGCTGCTCCCAGACCGCCGGTCGCTCGACGCGCACCTGAGGAGACGCCGCGTACGCCTCCCGCGGGGTCGGCGTCTCGGTCTCGACGCCGGCGCCGTGGCGAAGCGCAAGCTCGGAGACGGGATAGAAGATCGGGCGACCGCGCCTGCGCGTGCCGGTCATGAGAACGACGCAGGGGCCTTCGCCGGCGCCGACGAAGATGTGCTCGGTCATCGACGGGCAGTGGAAGAAGTCCCATGCGCGCAGACGCCGCTCCTCGCCCTCGACCAGTAACAAGCATTCGCCGGCGAGAACGAGGAAGTCCTCCTGAGTCTCCTCGCCGTGGTAGAGCCCGTTCGGCTGGCCGGGTTGCAAGACGCAGATCCGGATCCCGAGCTCGGTGAACTCGGCGGCGGACGACTCGAGCTCGCAGCTCGCGCCGAAGACGTCGTGGTCGAACCAGGACGCGTCGGCCACGTTGACGACGAACCAGCCCTCCGTCGCCGGCACGAGACCCGATTCGTTCGGTTCGAGACGAGCTTCCTCGACCACGAGCGCAACGATAATGGCTCTGTGGAAGCTATCGACCTCGACGTGCGGAGGCACGTGTACTTCTCGATCGTCGCCAACGGGCGTCCGCCGACCGTGGCCGAGACCGCCGCCGCTTTCGAGCTCGACATGCTCGAGATGGAGGAGAGCTACCGGCGCCTGCACGACGCCCACGCTCTTGTCCTCCATCCCGACTCGGTCGAGGTCTGGATGGCGAACCCGTTCTGTTTCGCTCCGACGCCGCATCGCGTAACTGCGGGTGGACTGGGGTGGACCGGTACGTGCGCGTGGGATGCCCTCGGCATCCCTGCGGCGCTTCATACAGACGGGGAGGTCGACTCCGACTGCGCGTGTTGCGGCGAGCAGGTCCGGCTACGGGTGGAAAACGGCGAGCTCGTCGAGGGCGCCGATCTGCTCGTGCACATCCTCGTCCCCGCCCGCCGCTGGTGGGACGACATCGGTTTCACCTGAAGCACGATGGTCTTCCTCCGGTCGGAGGAGCACCTCACCCGCTGGCTCGACGCGAACGGCTGGGAGCCCGGCGCGACGATCACTGCGGCCAAGATGAACGAGCTCG
>Ga0136613_10001838_pt1 | contig 11137 bp, 9 predicted proteins | sample AntDrymUQ2722106_2_FD_106649 | JGI IMG/M metagenome (GOLD analysis project Ga0136613, IMG submission 106649) | Polar desert sand microbial communities from Dry Valleys, Antarctica - metaG UQ272 (21.06) | ecosystem: Environmental > Terrestrial > Soil > Desert | place: Antarctica: Dry Valley... | reverse complement strand
TCGTGAGCCCTAAGCCGCAGCGCAGGTTGCGCACGCTGACGCGCTATCGCAAGACGCAGATCGCTGAGCGCCAGCGCGAGGCCAACCGGCTGCACAAGGCGCTGGAGGACACCGGCATTAAGCTGGACTGCGTCGCCTCGGACATTCTCGGCAAGTCCGGCCGCGCGATGCTTGACGCGCTCATCACCGGCACGACGGACCCGGCCGTGCTCGCCGAGCTCGCGCAGGGCAAGCTGCGCGCGAAGATCCCCGCGCTCAAGGAGGCGCTCGAAGGGCGCTTTGAGGCCCATCACGCCCTCGTGATCGGCGCGATCCTCACGCACCTGGACTTCCTGGATGAGCAGATCGATCGGCTCGGCGACGCGATCGAGACGCAGCTGGGCCCTACCGGGCTGGCCGGGGTCGCGCTGGCCAGCACGATTCCCGGCGTCGCAAGGCGCACGGCCGAGGTCCTGGTCGCTGAGATCGGCACCGACATGAGCGTCTTCCCGTCGGCCGGGCACCTCGCGTCGTGGGCGGGACGCTGCCCCGGCAACGATCAATCCGCCGGCAAACGCCGCTCCGGACGCACCCGCAAAGGCAGCAAGTGGCTCGGGATCGGCCTCGAAGAAGCCGCCCTCGCCGCGATCCGCAGCAAGAACACCTATCTCGCCGCGCAATACCAGCGCCTCAAGCCACGCCTCGGGCACGGCCGCGCCCTCGGCGCCGTCAAGCACTCGATCCTGATCGCCTACTGGCACATGTTCAAGACTGGCGAGGTCTACCGTGACCTCGGGGGCGACTACTTCCAACGTCGAGACCCCGGCCAAAGCGACCAAGCGCCTCGTCGCCAAGCTCCAAGCCCTCGGACACACCGTCACGCTGCAACTGCAGACGGCAACGTAGTCCCTGGCGCAAACGAGCATTTCCCATCAGCGCACGTGGTTGCAGTGTGTGGTTTGACGAGTACGAGTTGGTGCTGGGTGACTCGCTGCGCACGAAGATCGGCGACGGCCTGCGGCACTCCCAGGTTGGAGTAGTGATCCTGAGCGCCAGCTTCTTCGCCAAGCGGTGGCCGCAATGGGAGCTTGATGGTCTCACCATGCGTCAAATCTCCGGAGAACAGAACGTCATCCTGCCGGTGTGGCACGAGGTTGGGCCCGATGACGTGCGGTCATACTCTCCGGCGCTGGCCGATCTGTTCGCGGTCAAGTCGAGCGACGGCGTCGACGCCGTCGCCGATTCCGTCGTGCGCGTGCTGAGGTCGCGTGCCGCCGGCGACGCGCCGGAGGCTGCCCTGTCCGAGGCACGCGTCACCTCGGCCGCGGCGACACCGCTCGCGGGATCGCCGGATCGTGTGCTCGATCGACGTTTCTTGGCCGAAGTTGCGTTCCTGGCCGTGCTGTTCATCCTCTCCTACTCCATCGGCGCGAGTCTCTGATCCCGTGACGGACCGGGAGCGTGCCTTCCTTCTCGCCACAGCGGCTGTGATCGTCTGCGGCACTGCTGCCGGCGCGCTCATCGGGGGGGCCGTCGGGCGACGGCGTCAGGACTGTCACGCGTCCGGGCACGGAGGCGCAGTCGCAGTCCGCGCCCCAAACGGCAACCGATCCTGGTGGGATTGCCATCACGCCTCCGGCCGCTGTCGACGCGCCAGATACGCTGAAAGAACTCTACGACGCAGACCGAGTCGAGTACAACCCGGACGCCGACTTCGAGATCGTCACGATCGCGAAGAAGACCTACGAGGGGATGTCGACAGAGGTCGATCGAGAAGGGATCGCCGGCGCGCCGCGAATTGTGATCAACACGAACGGGCGCTACAAGCGCATAGAAGGAGTGGTCGGGATCAGGGACGACACTGAGTGCACCGAGAACGCCGTGTCGATCACGAACGGAAGCGGCGATCGGCTCTGGGGTCCGGAGAGCGTCGGGTTTAATTCGCCGACGAGGTTCGACATCTCGATCAGAAACCGCGCCCGCGTCACGTTCGACCAGCTCAGCATCGCACCAAATGACAATCCCTGTGACGGGGAAGCTCATGTCGCCTGGGCCGATGTGGAGTTCGTGAAATGACGGTTCCCAAGGGCTCCCTGTCGTCTGAGTGGATCGGTTGGCAGCTGTGCGGGTCCGGGGGTGCAGCGCATCGAGCGAGATGATGGTGAGGCGGGCGGTGATGCGCGGGTCGGGAGCCGACCTGTTGCTCGCCGCGATGTCTTCATCTCGCATGCGAGCGAGGACAAGGACGCGATCGCGCGTCCCCTTGCGCAGCGCCTTCGGGCATGTGGTTGCAGCGTGTGGTTTGACGAGTACGAGTTGGTGCTCGGCGACTCGCTGCGCGCGAAGGTCGGCGACGGCCTGCAGCACTCGCGCGTCGGGGTGGTGATCCTGAGCGCCAGCTTCTTCGCCAAGCGGTGGCCGCAATGGGAGCTTGATGGTCTCACCGCTCGGCACATCGCCGGAGAACAGAACGTCATCCTGCCGGTGTGGCACGAGGTAGGGCTCGACGACGTCCGGTCGTACTCTGCGCCGCTCGCCGATCTGGTCGCCGCGAAGTCCAGCGACGGCGTCGAGGCCGTCGCCGATGCTGTCGTCCGCGTGCTGAGAGAGCTTGCCGCCGGCGGCGCGCCTAACGCCGCCTTGTCCGAGGCACGCGTCTCGACGACGCGGGCTTTCGCCCGAGGCGGTTCCTCCGCCGAGAAAGGTCCTCCTCCCCTGGGGAACATCCTGCGCAAGCCGATGAGGCTCACGAGCGCTGCGTTCCTTACGGCTGTGGCCTTCGTCGGGATCTTCGTTGTCCCAGACCTCTTTGAGGACATCTTTCAGGGCCGGCCGACCACAGCAACGCTCTTCGATGCCAGCGAGGTCCGTAAAGTCATAACGGTGGACAATCGTGTAACCAGCGGACGGTCGGACATGCGCGAAGACAAGCCCGTGCCCCTTACTACGATACCTGCGGTGAATTGCATCACGCGGCGCTGCGACATCAAAGGAACCGACCGTAGCTCAGGGCAGACGTACGATGCTGCGGTCTGCCAGGTGAGGGGGGAGCGCACGACCAACGGTGATAATACCTCTCCCCACGATGACCGGAATCCTGACCTGTTCTCATCAGACCGCTACTACGGGGTGATGCTGCCGGACGGTCGCCAAGGCTACGTCAGCGAGGTCTGGATCAGCAAAGACCAGCGAGGCGGACTCAACCTGCCGAAATGCTGACGCCGCCGGCCCCGTCTACAGTACGTCGCAAACCAGCAGCACCACCCCGCGCCGGTTGCGGGCGCAGGTCAGGGTCCTCGATGTACGAGCCGGATATCATGTGCTGTCGTCCACGGCACGTCCGGGGGTGTAGCTCATCGAGCATGATCGTGGTGAGGCGGCTGGTGATGCGCCTCAAGTCGCGCGGGTTGCGGGCGGACCCGTTGCTCGCCGTGATGTCTTCATCTCGCATGCGAGCGAGGACAAGGACGGGATCGCACGTCCCCTCGCGCAGCGGCTTCGGGCTTGTGGCTGCAGTGTGTGGTTTGACGAGTACGAGTTGGTGCTCGGCGACTCGCTGCGCGCGAAGGTCGGCGACGGCCTGCAGCACTCGCGCGTCGGCGTGGTGATCCTGAGCCGCAACTTCTTCGCCAAGCGGTGGCCGCAATGGGAGCTTGATGGTCTGACCGCTCGGCACATCGCCGGAGAGCAGAACGTCATCCTGCCGGTGTGGCACGAGGTAGGGCCTGATGACGTGCGGTCATACTCTCCGCCGCTGGCCGATCTGTTCGCCGCGAAGTCCGGCGACGGCGTCGACGCCGTCGCCGATTGCGTGCTGCGCGTCCTGAGGACGCGTGCCGCCGACGACGCGCCGAAGATCGACGACGCGGCTGGCAGGCAGCCGCCGAACTCCCGCTGGCACCGCCAGCACACGTCGATAGCGCTGTTGGGTGCCGTGTTGATCGCTGTTACTCTGATCGCGATCGCCGCACTGCTGACCGGGACATTTCCCGTCGGTGACGGTGACGGTGACGGTGACCGCGGCGGCGACGGCGACGGCGGTCGGTTCGTATCGTCGTCGGCACCGGGTTCGAGATCCGTGACGTTCAACGTGAAGTCCGGATCCGTGAGCATCGAGACGCCGCCCCGCGACGAGGTGGCGGACTGCTGGCGGTTCACGGGCACCGCTCGTCTTCGGGCTGGCAAAACGCTCGTGATCGGGGCGCGGCGGGTCGACCCACCAGACCGCACGACGTACTACCAAGCCGTCACGTGGACCGAAGCGTTCGGCCGGGGCGACTGGCGGGCAGATCGCCGGATGGGCTCAGAGGTCGGTCAGATCTATCGCGTGTCCGTCGTCGTGATTGCGACCAGTGCGGCGCGCGCCGCCGAGAACGATCAAAGGCTTCCACCAGGCGCTGAGATCCGATGGCTTCGCCCAGACCTGCTGCACAAGTTCGAAGGCGCTGGCAACTGCGCGGCGGCCGACCGTTGATGCTCGGGCCGGTGCGGCGTCAGGTCGCTGTCGGACGCGCGGCGTCATCAGCGGGTGCGGCCGCCCGGCATGCCATCGCGAGGTGGCCGCGCGTCGTCAGCGTGTCAGGGTGCTCGGAACCCTGGATCCGCTCACGCTCGGCGAGCAGCGGCTCGAGGATCGCGATCGCGTCGCTGACGCGTGTGTCGTCGAGGTAGGCGAGCGCGAGGTTGTGGCCGCTGCTGAGCGTGTAGGGATGGTCTGGGCCCAGGATCCGCCGGATGTCGGTGACCAGCGGCTCGAGGATCGCGATGGCATCACCGACACGTCCGCCGCTGAGGTACGCGAGGGCGAGATTGTGGCGGGTCAGGAGCGTGTCGCGGTGTTCGGTGCCGAAGATCTGCTCGTGGTCGGCCAGCAGCGGCTCGAGGATCGCGATCGCCTCGACGACGCGCCCGGCGTCGCTGTACGCGCGGGCCAGGTTGTTGCACGTGGCGAGCGTGTCGCGGTGCGCGCCACCGAGGATGCGCTCGCGTTCGGCCATGAGCGCCTCCAGGATCGCGATTGCGTCGCCGCTACGCGCGTCCTTCCGATACGTGTAGGCGAGGCCGTTGCGGATGGTCAGCGTGGCGGGATGGTCGGCACCGAGAATCCGCTCGTGGTCCGCCAGCAATGCCTCGAAGATCGCGATCGCCTGGTCGGTGCGCCCGGCCCAGTGGTAGGCGGTCGCGAGATCGTTGCGCACGGTGAGCGTGCCCGGGTGCTCGCCACCGAGGATGCGTTCGGCGTGGGCTACGGCTACTCGGGCGGTCGCGAGGTACCGCTGACCGGGCTCGGCGTAGTAGAGATACCGGCACGCGCGGGTGAGGACGTCGATCAGGTGCGGGCCGCGATCACCGGGTTGCTGAAGCGCGTTGGCGAGCGCGAGCGCGTGTGGGAGCAGCTGCTCGCACAGTGGCCACTGCGAGGGCAGCGACACGTCGTTGGGGAACGCGTGGCGCACAATGACAAGCGCGCGCAGCACAGCCGTCTGATCGTTGCGGGCGACGGCGTCGTCACGGATGGTCTTCTGCAGCAGGCGGTGCACGCTGACCGTGTCGTCATCGACCGTCGCGAGACTGAAGCGCGCCAGCGCGTTCAGCGCGTCAGCGAGCCGCTTTCGCTCGATCGCCTTGCCGGCATCGATGAGCCCACGCCACAGGGACGTGGGGATCGCGTCCGGCCCGAGATGCGCGGCGATCGCGAGCACGTCAGCGGCCAGCGGCGCGTCGGTGCTCGCGGTCCGGATCGAGGTCTTCCAGGTCGACGCGACGGTCTGCGCGTAGGACAGCTCCGGATGGCTGTCGAACAGCTCGCGCGCGGGCAGATCGCTGAGTAGGGCCAGGTAGTCAGCAAAGCTCGTGCCGCTCTGGCAGTACGCGGCCGCGTGCGAGAGCGCAAGCGGCAGACAGCCGAGCGCCACGGCGAGCCGTTGCGCGGTGCGCCGATCGCCTGGCCTGCCGGCGCGCTCGATCAGGTACGCGGCCGCGGTGTCCTCGTCAAAGACGTCAACCGTGAGCACGGGTCCGAACTGGCGCAGCGCGCGATCGCGCGACGTCACGAGCACCCTCCCCCGGCCGCCTCGCGGGCAGCACTGTTCGAGCTGCTCCGGCGACGCGATGTTGTCGAGCACGAGCAACCAACGCAGGTCGCTGTCGTTCAGCCAGTCCAGGGCGATCTGCGCGAGCTCGCTGGGGGCCAGTCCTTCAACGGGAACTCCGATCTTCGCGGCGAACTGCGCGAGGTCGGCGACCCCGCCGTCCTCGGCACGGATCCACGCCACCACGTCGTAGCTCTCGACGCGCTGTTGCACGTAGCGGGCGGCGAGCTGGCTCTTGCCGACCCCGCCAAGCCCGGTGATCGACTGCGTGATCACCGCGCGATCGGCGCGCCCGAACGCGTCGTCAAGCGCATCGAGCTCTGCCTCGCGCCCGATGAAGGACGCCGCGACCGCCGGTAGGTTGAACCGCAGCCGGACTCGCACAGCCAGGGTCGCTCGCGGCCGGGTCCCCGCGGAGCGCGCGGCGTCGGATACGTGCTCCAAGCGCTCGTGCAGCCGCGCAAGCCCCGTCTCCTGACCGACGACGTCGCTTGGCGCCCACAACTGCAGCGGCCGCGGGAGCGCCGGCCCGATTAGCGCCGGCCCGGCCGCCGCCCCGTCGGCGGACGTTGCGGGCACCGCGGCGGCGCCGCCGTTGCTGGCCGCACTCGTAGCGTCCCCGCCTCCGACCACGGGCGCGCCCGCGCGTACGGCCTCCGCCAGCTCGCGCGTGGCCGGCGAGGGGACCATGGCAAGCTGCTCGCGCAGCCGCTGCGAGAGCTTGGCGTAGGCAACCAGCGCGGCGGCGCGATCACCCGCCGACGCCAGACGGCGGATCAGCTCGCGCTGCGGTTCCTCGGCCAGCGGATCCGTCTCGACTTGGCGCCGCGTCAACCGCACCGCAGTCTCAAGATCGCCGCAGGCCTCAGCCTCCCCAGCGGCCGAGCCAAGCGCATCACCGAGGCGCTGTCGCAATTCGTCGCGCCGTTCGTCGACCCACGCGTCCTCGAGTCCGGTCAACAACTCCGCGCTCCACAACGCAAGCGCTGCCTGCACCCGTCCCTCGTCGAGCAAACGAACGAACTCACCCACGTCGGTCCACACCTCCGCTGGGCCCGTCAGGGCAACATGCTCACGCGTGGCTTGCAGGAAGCGGCCGGCGTCAGGACCGAGCGCTGCGCGCAACTGCGTCAACGCGGTCCGCAGGCTCCCGCGCGCACTCTCATCCAGCACCCCCGGCCACAGTCTCGCGGCAACGGCCTGGCGCGAGTGCGGCCGACGCTCCACCGCCAACATCGCCAACAACAAGCGCGCCCGCTGGCTCGACGGTGTCGCCGCCCGCACACCGTCGACCTCAAGCCGCAGCACACCGAATAGCCACACCCGCAACATCCCACCACAAGCCTAAGACCAGGCCGAAACTGCACAGCACGTCAGCGCCGTCCCGCGTGTCCGCCGCCCTCGCTGCCCAACACACTGCCTGAGTGACTATCAGCCACCTGGCTGGCCGCGCGGACTGACGTAAAGCCGGGCCCACATTCACGGACTTTTTACGCCACTTTGACGCAGCGCTTTCGGCTGCTTGCGAGCCTGCGTTCCCGCATCGTCCCCCGCCGCGCCCACGCCAAGCTCCATGCTCTCACCACCACTCCCGCACCACCACTCGCGCCGGCGATCGGCTACTCGACACACGGCAGCGCGTTGGACCGTCCTCGACGCCCACGCCGCGAGCGTCCCGGCGACCCTGATCCTGGCGCTGGTGGCCATCGGCCTGATTGCCCTCGACGCTTTCGAGGGTGCGTGGCGCTGGCTGGTCGAAATGCTCCTGCTGGCACTCCTCGCCCTCGCCTTCTTCGTCGCCGCGCGGCGCTCCGACGATCAGCGCTTCGCCTGGCTGCTCTCTGCCAGTGTCGCCGCTGGCCTCGCGATCGCGGCCTTCTACAACCTCATCCTTGCCACGGCCACACCGGCGCTCCCCGTCGCCGGTGTGGCCACCTTCGTCGCGATCACGCTGTTTCTACTGCGTCGCGGAACTCGGCAACCCCCGCGCGGCTGAGGGTGCACGAGCCTGCGTATGGGCGCCCCGGGCCGGGGGCGCCCCATCGCCGCGAAGGATCACACACGAAATCGTCGCAAGACTGCGCGGGCCAACCTGCACCCATCCGGCGCGCAGGCCTCCCCGTCTCCCTCGCCGCAGGAGGATCCGTGTCCCGTCTTCGCCGCTCGTCTCGTCCTGGCCTGCCCGCTGCTGTTGCCGTCGCCATCGTGGCGCTGCCGGCCGCGGCCGCCGGGCCGGGCCTCGCCACCCGCCCGGCATCCCCAGCAAGGCCACCGCGCAGGCGCAGCAGTACGACGCGGTCACCGCCACGAGCGCGTCGAGCGTCGACATCGATCATGTCGTCCCGCTCGCCGAAGCCTGGCGCTTGGGCGCGAGCTCGTGGTCGACGAGCACGCGCCAGGGCTTCGCCAACGACCTGTCGCACCCGGAGCTGGCGTGACGCGCAACCGTACGCCCGCGCGGACCTTCCCGCGCTGGCATGCTCTGCGCATGGCGCCGAAGGGCGAGTACACGACGCTGGAGGCCGCCGGTCACGAGATCCGCATCTCGAGCCCGAGCAAGGTCTACTTTCCCGAGCCCGGCCTCACGAAGCTCGACCTCGCCGAGTACTACCTGCGCGTCGCCGACGCCACGGTCAACCACCTGCGCGAGCGCCCGACGACGCTCAAGCGCTGGCGCGATGGCATCACCGGCGACTTCTTCTTTCAGAAGCGGGTCCCGGAGAAGCGCCCGGAGTGGCTGCAGACGGCGACGGTCTCATTTCCCTCCGGCCGCAGCGCGACCGAGCTCGTGCCCAACGACGCGGCGCACCTGCTGTGGGCGGTCAACCTCTCGAACATCGACTGGAACCCGTGGCCGGTGCGGCGCGCCGACCTCGACCATCCCGACGAGCTGCGCATCGACCTCGACCCGACGCCGGGCGTCCCGTGGGACGACGTGCGCCAGGTCGCGCTCGCCGTCAACGAGCTGCTAACCGAGATGGACCTGCGCGGGTTTCCGAAGACGTCGGGCTCGCGCGGCATCCACGTCAACGTGCGCATCCATCCCGAGTGGAGCTTCACCGAGGTGCGCCGCGCCGCGCTGGCGCTTGCGCGCGAGATCGAGCGCCGGATGCCCGGCAAGGCGACGAGCAAGTGGTGGAAGGAGGAGCGCCAGGGCGTCTTCCTCGACTACAACCAGAACGCCCGCGACCGCACCGTCGCGAGCGCCTACTCCGTGCGTCCGGTGCCCGACGCGCGCGTCTCGACGCCGCTGCGCTGGGACGAGGTCGCCGACGTCGAGCCGGCCGACCTGCGCCTCGACACGATCCCCGAGCGGATCGAGAGGCTCGGCGATCCGTCGGCGGACATGGACGAGCACGCCGGCTACCTCGACAGCCTGCTCGAGCTCGCCCGCCGCGACGAGGAGGAGGGCCTCGGCGACGCGCCCTGGCCGCCGAACTTCGCCAAGCAGCCCGGCGAGCCCAGGCGCGTGCAGCCCTCGCGCGCCAGGAAGGAGGAGTGAGGGCGCCTACGACTCCAGTTGCTCGAGCCGGCACTCCGCCGGCGTCTTGTCGTCGCGCCAGCGCAGCACCTTGGTGCCGTGACGGATGCGCCCGTCGGAGACGTGGTCGAAGGTGATCTCGACGACGAGCTCCGGTCGCAGCGCCACCCACTCGAGGTCGCGGCCGTGCGTCCAGCGCGACGGTTCGCCGCTGCCGCGCTCGCCGGTCTCGTAGGGCTTGAGCTCCGCGACGAGCTCCCGTTTGCGCTGCTTGGAGAAGCCGCTGGAGTGACCGATCTCGTGCAGGCGCCCGTCGGCGGCGTAGAGGCCGAGGATGATCGCGCCGACCGTGTCCTCCGCCTTGCCCGGCCGCCAGCCCATGACGACGGCGTCGATCGTGCGCACGCGCTTGACCTTGACCATCCCCTTGCGTTCGCCCGGCAGGTACGGTGCGGCGAGTTCCTTGGCGATGACGCCCTCCTCGTCGTGCAGCCAGCGGCGCGCGCCGTCGGCGGTGCGCTCGAAGGGCGTCAGCTCGAGGCCGTCGATCGACTCGAGCACCGCGCGGCGCTCGCCGTAGGGGCGGTCGAGCAGCACGTCGTCGTCGAGCGCGAGCACGTCGAAGGCGACGAAGCGCGCGGGCGTCTCCTCGGCGAGCCGCGCGATCCGCGACTCGGCCGGATGGATGCGCTGGCCGAGCGTGCCGAACGTCGCCGCCACGAGCTCGCCGTCGATGACGTAGCGCCCGGCGGGGAAGCTCACCTCCGGGAAGTAGCGCGACAGCTCCTTGCCGTTGCGCGACTGCAGGTAGCTCTCGCTCCCGTCGACGAACGCGATCGCGCGAAAGCCGTCCCACTTGGGCTCGTAGGCCCACTCCTCGCCCTCGGGCAGGCTCGCGCGCGGTCGCGCGAGCTGGGGCAGGATCGGCGGGGAGAGCGGCAGGCTCACACGGCCAACGCTACCCCACCGATTCGTGGGCCAGCGCAGTCCGGGTGGGCGCCCGCGTCCGCGCGCCGCGCAGCTGCAGCGCGATGACCGCCGCCAGCACGAGCGCGCCGCCGAGCGCCTGCCACGGACCGAGCGACTCGCCGTACAACGCGACCGCCAGAGCGACCGTGACGACGGGCTCGAACGTCGAGACGATCGACGCCGTCGAGGCGCCGACGCGCTCCATCCCGAGCATGAACGTCACGATCGGCAGTACCGTCGAGAGCGTCGCGATCGCGGCGATCCACAGCCAGCCGCCCGCCGTGAACGCCAGCGCGCCGCCGATCGCGCCGGCGAGCACGAAGGTCAGCGCGGCGCCCGTCGCGACGAACGCTCCCAGCAGGATCGGGTCGATCCGCCGCACGACGTCCTCGGCGACGAGGATGTAGACCGCGTACGTGACGCCCGCGCCCAGCGCCAGCAGCACACCCGTCGCCTCCAGGCCGCGCGTGCCGCCACCGAGCAGCACGAGCGCGGCGCCCGCGCTGGCGAGCGCCAGCGCCGCCGCCTTCCAGGGCGTGACGTGCTCGCGGCCGAGCGCGACCGCGCCGCAGAAGACGAGGGCGGGATACGTGTACAGCAGCAGCGAGGTCAGCGA
>Ga0136613_10001837_pt1 | contig 11139 bp, 7 predicted proteins | sample AntDrymUQ2722106_2_FD_106649 | JGI IMG/M metagenome (GOLD analysis project Ga0136613, IMG submission 106649) | Polar desert sand microbial communities from Dry Valleys, Antarctica - metaG UQ272 (21.06) | ecosystem: Environmental > Terrestrial > Soil > Desert | place: Antarctica: Dry Valley... | reverse complement strand
GCGCCGGAGCGACGGTTCCCACCCGACTGACCGATGCCCAGACCCTTGATCTAGGAGAGGTGGGTAGTCATCTGTCGGTCAGTGAGCGCGGCGTCATCGTGCAGGACCGGCGGCGAGGCACCGTGCGGCTGCTGGAGATCGACCCGACCGGCGACCCTGTCGACCAGGATTCCGCGGTGGAGATCGCCGGCGGCCCGGGTTGGCATCGTGGACACGCCGTCACTCCGTCCGGGGACACCATCGTCGCAGCTCTCGCCGAGGTCGACCGGCCCAGTGATCTTGTGCTCGTACGACATCCCTCGGCGCCTGAACTGCCACGACGACTGACCGACGTGAGTCGCCGGCTCCGCGACGTCGCCCCGCCTCGGCCACCCATCGAGAGGGAGATTCCCGGTGCGGACGGCTATCCGGTGCATGGCTGGGCAGTGCTGCCCGACCCGGAGATCCACGGCAGCGGGCCGTACCCCGTCCTGCTCAACATCCATGGCGGGCCGTACGCGTCCTACGTCGGCTCGTTCTTCGACGAGCCGCAGGTCTATGCCGCAGCCGGGTACGCCGTCCTGCTCTGCAACCCACGAGGCGCGGCCGGGTACGGGCAGGCGCACGGGCTGGCGATCAAGGGTGCGATGGGCAGCGTCGACGCCGACGACATCTTGGCGTTCTTGGACGCCGCGCTCGAGGCTCCCGAGCTGTCGCTGGATGCCGATCGGGTCGGGGTGATGGGCGGCTCCTACGGCGGTTACATGACCGCCTGGTTGACCACCCGTACCGACCGGTTCGTCGCGGCGATCGTGGAACGCGGCTACCTCGACGCGGTCTCCTTTGTCGGGTCGTCGGACATCGGCTGGTTCTTCCCGGACGAGTACCACCGCATCGAGATTTTGGACCGTACCGAGGACACGGACGGGACCGAGGATGCTGGTGCGGATCCGGACCGTGCGCTCCGCGATCAGTCCCCGCTGTCCTACGTCGACCGGGTTCGCACTCCGACGATGGTGATCCACTCCGAAGCCGACTGGCGCACGCCGATCGAACAGGGCCAGCGCTGGTTCGTCGCCCTGCACCGCAACGGCGTACCGGCGCGGCTGCTGATCTTCCCGGGCGAGGGGCACGAGATGTCGCGCTCGGGCACGCCGACCCACCGACGAGACCGGTTCGCGCACATCCTGCGCTGGTGGTCGGAATACCTCCCAGTCAGTCCCCAACGTGACGGTGAGCAGATGAACGAGATCTACGTACACGGCTACCAGCCACGGGAGAACGAGCGATTGCAGGATCAGGCTGAAACGCTCGTCGAACTCCTGCACGCCGATACCGCATACCCGGCCGGAAGTACGGTCCTCGAGGCTGGGTGCGGCGTCGGCGCCCAGACACTCCCCCTGGCCCGGCGCAGCCCGGATGCTCGGTTCACGTCGGTTGATGTCTCGGCGGACTCGATCGCCGAGGCCAGGCGACGGGCTGCCGCGGCGGCACTGACCAACGTGGAGTTCCAGCAGGCGGACGTCTTCGACCTGCCCTTCGAGTCCGAATCCTTCGACCATGTCTTCGTCTGTTTCGTCCTGGAACACCTCTCTCGGCCGGTGTCCGCACTGACAGTTCTCGGCCGGCTGCTCCGACCCGGCGGCACCGTCACCGTGCTCGAGGGAGATCACGGCTCGGCCCACTTCTATCCAGACAGCCCTGCGGCCCATGCGGCGATCCAGTGCCAGGTCACGCTGCAGGAGCAGGCGGGCGGAAACGCGCTACTGGGCCGACAGGTCTATCCGTTGATGGTCGAGGCGGGCTTCGACGCGGTCAGCGTTTCTCCGCGGATGGTCTACGTGGACTCCAGCCGGCCCGATCTGGTCGAGGGTTTCACCCGCAGGACGTTCACCGCGATGATCGAAGGTGTTCGGGAACCCGCGTTGGCGGCCGGTCTGATCGAGGCGTCGGAATTCGATGCCGGAGTGCGAGATCTGTACCGGACGACGGAGCCCGACGGGGTGTTCTGCTACACGTTCTTCAAAGGTGTGGGAATCAAGCGACCCACCTGACCAACGCGAAATCGGTTGACGGGTGGCTGGTGCGGAGTACGGTCTTCGCGTCGTGCCTGCCGATGATGTTTCGACCTCCGCAGCCGTCCCCGAAGATCCGGTTCTCGTCGCCGAACGCGCCCATCTCGACCGAGCCCGAGAATGCCTTGGCCTGATGCGCGCAGCCGCCAGCACGCTCAGCGACGTCGGCGGTGACGCGTTCGCCAGTGAGATGCTCGGCAAGTCCAGGGCGGTCCGGCTGAAGTCGTTGGCCGACGACGGCCGGATCCCGCCGTTCTTCGGCCGTACCGATCGACTGCGCGACACCGACGACCGCGCGACCGGGTTGGAGGAGTTCCACATCGGCCGGCGACACATCCGCGATGACTCCGGGGACCCGGTCGTCATCGACTGGCGGGCGCCGATGTCGCGACCGTTCTACCAAGCCACGCCGGCGCAGCCACTCGGCGTCGCACTGCGGCGACGGTTCGGGTTCGCCGGGGCCGAACTCACGTCGTACGAGGACGAGGCGCTCACCACCGCCGCACAACGATCCGGGGCCGATCCAGACAGCCGACTCGGCCAGCTGGTCGTCGAGGAGATCGAGCGACCGCGGGCCGGCCCGATGCGTGACATCGTCGCCACGATCGCCCCCGACCAGGACGACATCGTCCGGGCCCCACTGGAAACCTCGCTGTGCATCCAAGGGTCACCGGGCACCGGCAAGACCGCCGTCGGACTGCACCGTGCCGCCTATCTGCTCTACACCTATCCGGACCGGCTGCATCGCTCCGGGGTGCTGGTCATCGGACCGAATGCCGCGTTCCTGCGCTACATCGGTGCCGTCCTTCCGGCACTTGGCGAACTCGACGTCACCCAGACCACTGTGGACGAACTCACCGCCCGAGTTCCATTACGCGGCAACGACTCTGCAGAGCTGGCCCAGCTCAAGGGCGATGAACGGTGGGCGGCGGTCCTGCGCCGGGCGGTGTACGGCGGGATCGCCAAACCGCAGGACTCGATCCAGATCCCGCTCAGTGGACGCCGGTATCGCGTCCCGGTGGAGCGTCTGCGCCGGTACGTTGACGACGTACGTCGCAGCGGGGTGCCGTACGCCATCGGCCGGGAGCGGCTGGCGATGACTGTCGCCGAGGATGCCCGCCGGCAGAGGGAGCACGCCGGAGGCTCACCGACCGATGCCGAGACCCGACGGTGTGCGCGTAGTGCCGAACTCGGGGACTGGCTGGCGGGCCTCTGGCCCGAAGTTGACGCGCGCCAGATCGTACGGCGGCTGCTGTCCGATCCCGGTGCTCTGGTTGCAGCCAGCCGCGGGGCTTGGGGCGGCGAGGAACTGGCTCTCTTTGCGGCGCACCGCCACCGGCCCATTGCCCGCTCGGTGCGCTGGACCCTCGCCGATGCCGTCCTGATCGACGAGGTCGAGGGCCTGCTGCGGCGAACCGACCTGTTCGGGCACGTCATCCTCGACGAGGCCCAGGATTTGTCCGCGATGCAGCTACGAGCGGTCGCCCGCCGAGCCCACGCCGGGTCGGTCACGGTGCTGGGCGACATCGCCCAAGGAACCAGCCCGTGGTCCACGACGGACTGGGCCATTTCCCTTGCCTCCCTGGGCAAGCCGGAGGCCGTCGTACGGGTGTTGACCCGCGGGTACCGCGTGCCTGGCGAGATTCTGGATGTGGCGAACCGGCTGTTGCCCGACCTTGCGCCGCAGCTGCCTCCGGCCACCTCGGTGCGCCCCGGCCGCGGTTCGGTGTCCCTGCGCGCGGTCGCTGATCTGGGGCAAGCGTTGCCCGCCATCGTGAGCGAGGTGCTCGAACAGCCGGGTTCGGTGGGTGTCATCGCCGCTGACGCCGATGCGGCGCTCGTCGCCCGGGCTCTGGCTGACGGGGGTGTTCCTGCGGTCGCCCTGTCGACGACTGACCCGGATGGGCTCGGCGACGGCACCGATGTGGAGCCGAGCCGAGTCACCGTGCTGCCCGCGAGCCTGGCCAAGGGCCTCGAGTACGACCATGTGGTCCTCGTCGAGCCGGCCGCCATCGTCCTCGCCGAGGGACGTGGGCTGCATCGGCTCTATGTCGCGCTGACCCGGGCGGTCACCAGCCTGACCGTCGTACACGCCCAGGCCCTGCCGGCCCAGCTCGCTCTCTGAGGTACACCGCGTCTCGCCTCGGATTCCGCACGCGAAACCGAGGTACGGAGCGGCTGACCTCCCGGATCGGGATTGTCTGGGCGAGCCGGGCTGTTGCGACGGGTATGTCGCTGACCATGGGAACCGGACCGCTGGCCTTCGCCAACCGTGAGCGCTTCAACACCGACCTGTCGGATGCGCCCAAGCACCTGCTCTATCTGCACGACGTGCAGCCGCGAATCCGCGGTGTCCTGGCCGGTGAAACCGTGGTCGACACCAGACACGGAAAGCTGCTGCACGAGTCGGCGATGCTGCCGCAGTGGTATCTGCCGCTGGCCGACATCCGCGACGACCTGCTCGTTGAATCCAGCACCACCACGCACTGCCCGTTCAAGGGCGACGCCTCTTACTACTCCTTGCAGGTGGGCGATCGGCACGTCGAGGACGCGATCTGGACCTACCGTGACCCGTTGCCGGAGGCCGCGTGGCTGGAAGGTTTGGCCGGCTTCTACTTCGACCGACTGGACACCTGGTACCAGGAGGACGACGAGGTCTTCGGGCACCCGCGCGACCCCTTCCACCGGGTCGACACCCACCACACAAGCCGACACGTCGTCGTACGTGCGGGCGGCCAGACCGTTGCTGACAGCACCGACACGATCGCCCTGTTCGAGACCGGGTTGGGCGTGCGGTACTACCTGCCCGAGGCCGACGTACGAATCGAGCTGCTCGGGCCGAGTGAGACGACCAGCGTGTGTCCGTACAAGGGAACGGCCGGCTACCGCAGCCTGACCGTCGGCGCGCAGACCATCGACGCCGCGGCCTGGTTCTATGCGGTGCCCTTCGCCGAAGCTGCTGAGGTTGCCGGGTACCTGTCCTTCGACGGGACCGGGATCGACCTCGAGGTCACCGACAACTGACTACTGAGTTGGCCCTCCCCGCCGTGATCTTGGCCTTATGGTGGCGACACGCCGAGAAAGCGGCCCGAAAACCGCAATTAGGTCAAGATCACCGCGAGTGCAGCAGCCCGCCACCCTGCGGGCCGACATGGCAGGGTCGGCACCGCAGGACGAAGGGGGGTATCGGTGAATCTCACAGCGGCGCTGCTGGCCTACGCGGTCCCGGCGGCTTTGATCACGATGCTGCCCGGGCCGGACACCGCTGTGGTGTTGACCACGCGGTCAGAGCGGGTCGCGCGGCCGCCGTACGAGCGGCACTGGGAGTCGGTACGGGCCTGCTGATCTGGGGAGCAGCCGCGGCGACCGGGCTCGCGGCGGCGTTGCGCAGCAGCTCCGTGCTGTACGACGCATTCCGGCTGACCTGTGCGGCCTACCTCATCTACCTTGCTGTGCAGGCCATTCGAGCGTCGCGTCGGCCCGAGCCGGACTCGGATGAAGCGGACTCACTTGAGCCCAAGTCCAAGCGGCGCGGGCTGCCATCCTTGGGCTGGGGATATCGGCGCGCACTCCTGACCTGCGCTCTCAACCCCAAGTTGGGGGTGTTCTTCGTCGTCGTCCTGCCACAGTTCATCCCGACCGTAGCTGCGGTGGGACCGACGTCGATGGCCCTGGCGGCGCTGCATGCTGGTGAAGCGGTCCTGTGGTATCTCCTACTGGGCGCCTTGGCCGGCACTGCCGCCCATCTGCTGGCCCGACGCCGGGTCCGGGTCTGGCTGGACCGGATCACCGCCGCGGTGTTCCTCGGGTTCGGTCTGCGACTGGCAGCCGAGACCCAGTCCTGACCTCTCGGTGCGCGAGACGGCCGTGCTGCCCGATGGTGTGGTTGACCTCGTTCCTCCGGCAGGCTGGCCGAGCGCAACCAGGACGCATGCCAGTATTAGACCCAGCCCATGCCGTGACCACCGGCGATCCCGGTGGGCGGACGACGCGCCGAGGAGACGACGATGTCTGAGGTACCCGAACTCACCGACCAGGGGTTCGAGCCCAACCCGTTCGGTCCGCACCATGACCCGATCGGGTCAGACCCGATCAACGCCGATGAGCAGAACCCGACCGAGCAGCCAGTGCTCGTGCAGTTGCTCACCCCCGAGGGTGAGCGGGTGGAGCACCCGGACTATTCGATCGATCTCAGCGCCGAAGAACTGCAGGCGCTCTATCGTGATCTCGCGCTCGTACGCAGGGTCGATGTCGAGGCCACCGCTTTGCAGCGCCAGGGCGAACTCGGCATCTGGGCCAGCCTGCTCGGCCAGGAGGCGGCTCAGATCGGCGCCGGCCGGGCGCTGCTGCCCGACGACATGGCCTTCCCGACCTACCGTGAGCACGGCGTCGCCTGGTGCCGTGGCATCGACCCGATGTCGATCATCGGCCTGTTCCGCGGCTGCGACAGCGGCGCCTGGGACCCGATCGAGTCGAAGTTCAACCTCTACACGATCGTGATCGGCGCGCAGACCCTGCACGCCGTCGGGTATGCGATGGGGATGCAGCGCGACGGCGGGCAGGGCGCCTGCCTGGCCTTTTTCGGTGACGGGGCCACCAGCCAGGGCGACGTCAACGAGGCGTTCATCTTTTCCGCGGTCTTCGACGCGCCGGTGGTCTTCTTCTGCCAGAACAACCAGTATGCGATCAGCGAGCCGATCGAGAAGCAGACCCGGATCCCGTTGTACCGCAGGGCAAGTGGTTTCGGGTTTCCCGGCATCAGGGTGGACGGCAACGACGTCCTGGCTGTTCTCGCGGTGACCCGGCGCGCGTTGGAAGCCGCGCGCAGCGGTCAGGGACCGACGCTGATCGAGGCCTACACCTACCGGATGGGCGCGCACACCACCTCCGACGACCCGAGCCGGTACCGGCTTGCCAGTGAGATGGAGGCCTGGAAGCTCAAGGATCCGATCGAACGGCTCAAGGCCTACCTCGTACGGTCTGGCCAGGCCGACGCGGCGTTCTTCGAGGCGATCGAGAAGGAGTCCGACGAGCTCGCCGCTCGGGTCCGCCGAGAAACCGTGGAGATGCCCGATCCGGATCCGGCCTCGATGTTCGACAACACCTACGCCGAGATCACGCCGTACCTGCAAGAACAGCGGGACACCTTCCTGACCTATCAAGCCGGGTTCTCCGAAGAGCGGAGCCACGCATGAGCACAACGGTGACGCTCGGTAAGGCCCTCAACATGGGTCTGCGCAAGGCGATGGAGGACGACCCTAAGGTCCTGCTGATGGGGGAGGACATCGGCAAGCTCGGTGGTGTCTTCCGGATCACCGACGGCCTGCAGAAGGACTTCGGTGAGGATCGGGTTATCGACACACCGCTGGCCGAGTCCGGAATCCTAGGCACCGCAGTGGGTTTGGCGATGCGCGGCTTCCGGCCGGTCGTGGAGATCCAGTTCGACGGCTTCGTCTACCCCGCGTACGACCAGATCGTCTGTCAGGTCGCCAAGCTGCATGCCCGCTCCCGCGGCCGGCTGCCGATGTCGATCGTGATCCGGATCCCGTTCGGTGGCGGGATCGGTGCGGTCGAGCACCACAGCGAGTCGCCCGAGGCGTACTTCGCGCACACCGCGGGGCTCAAGGTGGTCGCCTGCTCCAACCCGGTCGATGCGTACTGGATGATCCAGCAGGCCATCGCCCACCCGGACCCGATCGTCTTCTTCGAACCCAAGCGGCGCTACTGGGAGAAGGCCGAACTCGACACCGAGGCACCTCCGGAGCCGTTGTTCGGTTCCCGGCTGGTCCGCGACGGCAGCCAGGTGACGGTGCTGGCCTACGGGCCGATGGTCAAGACCGCGCTGCAGGCAGCCTCGGCCGCCGAGGAGGAAGGGATCAGCGTGGAGGTTCTCGATCTGCGCACGATCTCGCCGTTGGACATGGGTCCGGTGCTGGAGTCCGTGCGGCGTACCGGCCGCTGCGTCGTCGTACACGAGGCGCCGTCCAACCTGGGGCTGGGCTCGGAACTCTCCGCGCGGATCACCGAAGCCTGCTTCTACGACCTCGAGGCCCCGGTCCTGCGGGTCGGCGGGTACGACACCCCGTACCCACCGAGCAAGCTCGAGGAGGACTACTTACCTGACCTTGACCGGGTCCTGGAAGCCGTCGACCGCTCCCTCGCCTACTGAGCCGTCGCCCACCGTGCGCGGAGCCCTGACAGGGACGCGGTCAGCACGCACATCGAGCGGTCAGGGTAGGGCAAGATTGTGGGCGGCGGAGTGCACCCGACCGCCCAGCCAAGCCGACCCACAAATGACGTAACCGCCGGCGTCGTTGAGGTCCTCGATGATGACCGCCGTGGCCGCGCTGCGCAGATGGGAAAGGATTCGACCCCACTGTGATGCTGCCCGACTTGGTGATCATGAGCGCCCCGGATGGAGGCGCGCCAGGCGCTGCTGACCTTCCCAGGCGAGGGCGAGGTGCGGAACATGCTGCAGATGACGGACTCGTGACATCGCAACCAGCAGCTCCCGAGACGAGCTGGATGAGCCGGAACGACCAAACGATCGGAGGGCAGCGCGAGGCTAGGAGTCGAGGCCGTCCAGGGTTGCAGCAGTGACGAGGCCGTACGCCAGGTGCGGTACGGTGTCGCCCGCCCAGTCCTGCAACGACCAGGTCCGCGGATCGCTGATGCCGAGCGCAGCCATTGGACCATTGGCGCTCACGAGAGCGAGAACGGTCGCGGCAACCGCGCCCAGGGCCACCGGCGGGCGCCACCCGATCGCCCGGGTCAGTCCGAGCAGGGCGCCGACGCCCACGCCGGTGGCAATTCCGCTCAACGGGCCCAGCCCGGCAACGCGGTTGTCCCGCTCCTCGCCCTGGCCAGGGATGTCGATGTGGCTGATCTCAGCCAGCTTCTCGACGGTGTCCTCGGGAGTGCTGCTCGTCGGGCGGGCCCGAACCGTCATGTCCAGGTAGGTGGTGGCATTGAGCGCCGTCGTGCCAGCGGCACCGGCGGCGGCTCCTTTGAGGATCGACATCAGCATCGTGCCAGGATAGCTACCCCGGCTCAGGTGTCCGCCCGGCGATCCCGGGCAGCCGACACCGGCATCAGGCCCGACAGATCAGATCGATCGACGGCTTTGCAGAAAGGATCACCGATGGCGCTCAAGCAGTTCAGACTTCCCGATGTGGGCGAAGGCCTGACCGAGGGCGAGATCCTCCAGTGGCTGGTCGCCACCGGGGACACGGTCGTGGTCAACCAGCCGATCGTCGAGGTCGAGACCGCCAAGGCCGCCGTCGAGTTGCCGTGCCCGTACGCCGGTGTGGTGACGGAGCTGTTGTACGAACCAGGGTCCACTGTGGACGTCGGCGCTCCGATCATCACGATCGAGACCGAACCGGGGAGCGCAGGCGCCACGACGCCACAGCCACGTGCCGATGTCGACTCTGCGAGCGGTGACGCCGGACCGGGCGGTCTCCCACCGTCGGAGGAGACCCTAGCCGAGGTTCATGTCGCCGGCGAGGACGAGCCCGTCGAACCCGGTCTGATCGGCGGTCCCGCGCCAGGCGGGCGTACCGCCGTCCTCGTCGGCTACGGCCCCCGCACGACAGTGGCCAAGCGGCGCCCCCGCCGGACCTCGCCGAGAACCGCTGCACAGGTTCCGGGCCCGCAGCCGCAGGAGGGCTCGGCTCCGCTGTTGGCCACGGCACCGGACGTGGACTCCAAGCCGGTGCGCCATGGTGGCATCGAGATGGGCCGCGCCGCCGAGGCGCATGCCGCCGGTGAGCCCGAAGAGGCTGCCTCATCGGTGACCGTGGAGTCCCGCGGCACAAAAGGCGGTCGGGCGAAGGCGAAGCCACCGGTCCGCAAGTACGCCAAGTCCCTGGGGATCGACATCGCCACGGTGGCCGGTTCCGGTCCTGAGGGCTTGGTGACCCGGTCGGACATCGATGCGCACTCCGACGGTGGGTCAACGGCCCAGGACCTTCTAGATGAAGCGGTGCAGCGCCCAGGCGAGGCGGTCACTCAGTCGTCGTCGGGATCGTCGGCGTACGGCAGCGCCCTGAGCTTGACCGCACGGCCGGATTTCGACCCGGCCACTCGCGAGCAGCGGATTCCGATCAAGGGGGTCCGTAAGCACACGGCCGCCGCGATGGTGAGCAGTGCCTTCACCGCACCGCATGTCACCGAATGGGTGACCGTCGACGTGACCCGGATGATGGCGCTGCGCGGACGGCTGGCGGCCCGCCCGGAGTTCCGGGAGATCAGGACCTCGCCGTTGCTGTTCGTGGCCCAGGCTCTGCTGCTGGCCGTGCACAAGCACCCGATGATCAACTCGTCGTGGGACGAGGCGGCGCAGGAGATCGTGGTCAAGGAGTACGTGAACCTGGGCATCGCCGCCGCCACGCCGCGCGGCCTGATCGTGCCCAACATCAAGGACGCCGGAGCGCTGTCGATGGCCGAGTTGGCAGCCGCCCTGGCCGAGCTCACCGAGACGGCCCGGTCGGGGCGTACGTCGCCGGCCGACATGTCCGGCGGCACGATCACGATCACCAACGTCGGGGTGTTCGGCGTGGACACCGGTACGCCGATCCTGAACCCCGGTGAATCGGCGATCCTGGCCGTGGGGACGATCGCCGAACGGCCGTGGGTGCACAAGGGAAAGGTCAAGGTTCGTCAGGTCACCACGCTCGGCCTGTCCTTCGACCACCGGATCGTGGACGGGGAGCTGGGATCCCGGTTCCTGGCCGATCTGGCCGCCTTGCTGCACGATCCCGGGCTCGCCCTGGCGCGGTGACCGGTGGACAGTGTTTGGTGTCCGCTGACCGTATGAAATAACGCGTACGGCGTGTGCTTGGCCGATGGATCGTCGGATGGTGCCACAGGTCACCACCCTTACGTAGGAACAAATTGCCAATGCAGGCGTTTACTTAGGTGTACGACCACTTAGGGAGATGTGAAAGCAATGAACAGCCTGAACAACTGGCGCAAGCACCGCAAGGCCGCTCGCACCCGCCGTGCCATCGAGGTCGCCCTGATGCGCGCCCCCGGTCCGGCCATGCGTGACGAACTTCTGACGCTGGCCAACCGCGAAGGGATC
>Ga0136613_10001836_pt1 | contig 11142 bp, 9 predicted proteins | sample AntDrymUQ2722106_2_FD_106649 | JGI IMG/M metagenome (GOLD analysis project Ga0136613, IMG submission 106649) | Polar desert sand microbial communities from Dry Valleys, Antarctica - metaG UQ272 (21.06) | ecosystem: Environmental > Terrestrial > Soil > Desert | place: Antarctica: Dry Valley... | reverse complement strand
CGACGAGCAGGTCGACGGGGAGTTCCGCGTGCTGTGGCTGGGTGACCCGTCGGTTCTGCCCAACGATCCTGCGGTCAGCGATGCCGGCATCGGCTGGACCGTCACGCGCAACGGCCCCGGCGAGGCTCGTGAGAGCTGGCCCGGCGCGCCCACGCCCGCCGACGAGCTCCTCGGCGACGCGGTCGACCTGGTGGCCTCCGGTCGCACCGGGCGGGCCGGTCACCTCTTCGCGCCGACCGGCGTCCGCTACATCGCGGTGCCGGAGCGCCCCGGCCCCGGCGCCGAGGTGCGCACGCCGCCACCCCCTGGGCTCGTGGCGCACCTCGACGAGCAGATCGACCTGGTGCGACTCGGTGCCCTGCCCGACGTCGTGCTGTACGAGAACGGCGCGTGGGCCCCGGCGCGGGCCGTGGTCGAAGCCGGCGGCGACGCCGTGCCCACCGGCGACGGTGGCGGGCTGCGCCGCGCCGTCGACACCGAGCTCGATGATGCGTTGCCCCTGCGCGGATCGAGAACGGCGGGCCCGGGCGTGATCCTGTGGGCCGAGGCCTACGACCGCGGCTGGGAGGCGCGCGCCGGCGACGAGACGCTCGACCACCGGCGGGCGTTCGGCTGGACCAACGCCTACGAGCTGCCCGATCGGCGCGCGGTCAGTCTCCGCTACGAGGGGCAGGCGAGTCGGTGGGCGCTCCTCGCGGTGCAGGCAACGCTGTGGTCGGCGGTCATCGTGGTCTGGTGGCGGGGACGGGCCCGTGCCGGGCGGCGCCGGGTGCAGGGCGCGCCGTCCGCGGCCGCCCCATGAGCGCGACCGGGCCCGGCGAGGCGAGTGGGCGCCGAGGGGCTCGTCGGGCGCGCCAGGTACGGCGCGGGCCGATCGTCGTCGCCGTCGTCGCGCTGCTGGCCGGCGCAGTCGCGGTCGAGGTCGTCGACCCGGGTGACGCCGACGAGCCGCGCGGCGCGGCGAGCGCGGTCGGCGCGGGCATCGACGCCGACACCGTCATCCCCAGCGGCGACGCCCTGTCGACGACGTGGTACTGCGCCGAGGGCACCACCGCTCCCGACGGCCGCGCGCCCGAGACCGTCTTCGTGGCGAACCTCGGCGGGCGCAGGGCACGGGCCGTCGTCACCGTGATGCCGGGTGATGCCGACCCGCAACAGCGCCGCGTCGAGGTCCCGGCGGGGGAACGGGTCGCGGTCGATGTCGCCGACGTGCTTGCAGCACCCGAAGCGCTCCAGACCGGCGGGGCGCTGCGCGGCCCCGGGGTCGTCGTCGAGGTGTTCGGATCCCCCGGCATCGTCGAGCACTCGGTGCGCGACGAGACCAGCGGCGACGAGGGGATGGGCCCGTGCGCGCGCCGGGCCGGTACCCAGTGGTACTTCGGTGGCGGCACGACGGTGCGCGGGGCTGAGCAGTACCTGTCGCTCTTCAACCCTTTCGGCGACGACGCCGTCGTCGACGTCACATTCCTCACGGATGGCGGGGTGCAGACACCCGACGGCGTGCAAGGCCTGGTGGTGCCGCGCCGGACGCGTCTCGCCGTGCTGGTGCACGAGCAGGTGCGGCGCCAGGAGCGGGTCGCGACTGTGGTGGAGGCTCGTACCGGCCGGGTCGTCGCCGAGCAGTCGCTGCGCTTCGACGGCAGCGACGGTCCCGCGGGCATCGCGCTCGCGCCGGGCGCGCCGCGGCTGTCGGAGGAATGGTGGTTGCCGTTCGGCACCACCGGCGGCGACGGCAGCGCGTTGGTGATGATCGCGAACTTCGCGACCCGAGGCGCGCCCCTCGCGGTGCGGGCGTCGACGGGCGATCCGGCGAACGATCCGCCTGCCGACGAGCTCGAGGTGCCCGGGCGGGCGGTGAGCGCGATCCCGGTCGGGCAGAGCGCGCCGGCCGCCACGGAGCTCGGGGTGTCGGTACGGGGACGGGGCGACGCCGGGGCGAGGGAGCCGGTGGCGGTGGTGGCCATCGCCACGTCCGCCGCCGGGGTGGTGACCGACGCCGGGGTGGCCCGTCCCGCCCGGCGGTGGGCGTTCGCCGGCACGCTTCCCCTCGCCGACGCCGACGCGACCGCGGGCGCCGCCGCGGCGCCGGCCGAGGTCGACACCGCGATCTCGGTGCTGTACCCACGGGGGAGTGGGCCGGTGACGGTGCGGTTGCGGGCCGCGCCGCCAGGCGGGGGTCGACCGGTCGAGGTCGCGAGCCGAGAGGTTGCACGCGGGGCCCGGTTGACGCTGTCGCTCGACGAGCTCGAGCTCGGAGCCGACCAGGTGCTGGTGCTCGAGGCCACGGGCCCAGTGGTCGCCGAGCGGGTGGTGGTGGCGCCGAGCCGGCGGTCGCTCGGCGCGGGCGTACCCGCGGCCCGCTGAGGTCAGGCGGTGGTCGCCCGGATCGCGCTGATGGTCGCGCTCATCGCGCTGGCGGCGGGGGTGGCGGTCGTCGTGCAACGTCGCCGACCCGAGCCGCCGACCCGTGACGTCTATCCGGTGCCGCGCCAGCTCGACCGCGCCGACTTCCCGCGCGCCGATGCGCAGTGGCTCGTGGCGTTGTTCTCGTCGCGTCGCTGTGACGGTTGTGAAGGCGTGGCACCGAAGGTCGCGGTGCTCGAATCGTCGGTCGTCGCGACGTGCGTGGTCGACGACGCTGACCAGCCGGAGCTGCATCGCCGGTACGAGATCGCAGGGATCCCCACGACCGTCGTCGCCGACGTCGAGGGCGTGGTGCGCGCCGCCTTCGTCGGGTCGATGAGCGCCACCGATCTGTGGGCTGCCGTCGCCGAGGCCCGAGCCCCCGGCTCCAGTCCCGAACCCGACCTCGGCACGCGGTAGCGGGCGCGCTACTCCGGTACGGGTTCGGGGGTGAGGTCGGCGGCGACGCCGCCGGCTGACGGGTCGTTGAGCGACTCGCCTTCAGGCGGCGGCTCGACCTCCACCGCGGTGCCGTCGGCCCGAGCTGTGCGGCGCGGCCCGCCGGCCTTGTGGCCCACTGCCTCGTCGACCAGGCGGGTCACCTCGTCGCCGTCGAGCGTCTCGCACTCGAGGAGGCTGCGGGCGACCGCCTCCAGACCGTCGCGGTGCTCGGAGAGCACCTTGTGCGCTCGCTCCTCCTCCTCGCGCAGGATCCGCTCGACCTCCTCGTCGATCACCCGGGCGGTCTCGTCGGAGTAGTCGCGGGTGTGGACGAGGTCCTCGCCGAGGAACACCGCGCCCTGGGATCCCCACGCCATCGGGCCGATCTTGTCCGACATGCCCCACTCCCGCACCATCTTGCGGGCGAGCTCGGTGCACCCGACCAGGTCGTTCTGTGCGCCCGTCGACAGGTGGCCGTACACGACGTCCTCGGCGACCCGACCCCCGAGGCGGACGACGAGCGAGTCGGCGATGTACTCGCGCTTGTAGATGTGGCGCTCTTCCAGGGGGAGCTGCTGGGTGACGCCGAGTGCCATCCCCGTCGGAAGGATCGTCACCTTGTGCACGGGGTCGGCGTGCTCCAGCACGTAAGCGAGGACGGCGTGACCACCTTCGTGGTAGGCGACGACCTCTTTCTCCTCCTCGCTCAGTGCCATCGACTCGCGCTTCAGGCCCATGATCACCCGGTCGCGTGCCGAGTCGAAGTCCTCCGCGTGGATCTGCTGCTCGCCCCGCCGCACCGCGAACAACGCGGCCTCGTTGACGAGGTTGGCGAGGTCGGCGCCACTCATCCCTGGCGTGCCGCGCGCAACGATGTCGATGTCGACGTCGTCGTTGATCTTCTTGTCGCGGAAGTGGACCTTCAGGATCTGTACCCGCTCTTCCTGGGTCGGGAGCGGTACCAGGATCTGGCGGTCGAAGCGACCCGGTCGGAGGAGCGCCGAGTCGAGCACGTCGGGACGGTTCGTCGCTGCCATCATCACGATGCCCTCAGTCGCCTCGAACCCGTCCATCTCGGCGAGCATCTGGTTGAGGGTCTGCTCGCGCTCGTCGTGCCCTCCACCGAGGCCGGCGCCGCGCTTGCGGCCGATGGAGTCGACCTCGTCGACGAAGATGATCGCCGGCGCCTGCTTGCGCGCCGTCTGGAACAGGTCGCGCACGCGGGCGGCGCCCACCCCGACGAACATCTCCATGAAGTCGGAGCCGGTCACCGACACGAACGGCACGCCGGCCTCGCCGGCGACCGCCCGGGCGATGAGCGTCTTGCCCGTGCCGGGCGGCCCGACCAGCAGCACGCCCTTCGGGATGCGGGCACCGATCTCCTTGAACTTGCCGGGGTTCTTGAGGAAGTCGACGACCTCGGAGATCTCGGCTTTCACCGGCCCGTAGCCGGCGACGTCGCCGAAGGTCGTCTTGGGCTTCTCGGTCGTGTACACCTTGGCCCGGCTGCGGCCGATGTTCATGACCGCGCCCATCTGGCCCTGGGCGCGGCGGCTCATCCACAGGAACAGCAGGACGATGAGCCCGATCGGGAGCAGGAAGACGAGGATGTCGCCGAACCAGCTCTCATCGGCCCGGTCGTACTTCACGTCGACGCCCTCTTCCCGCAACAGGTCGAGGTCGGCTTCGGTGAAGTCGTCGTTGGGGCCGGAGCTCGAGAACTTGGTCTTGCCGTCGCGAGGGTCGCTGAGGTCTCCGGTGATCGAACCGCTGCCGGGGTCGAAGGTCACGCTCTCCACGTCGCCGGCGCGCACGGCCTGGCGGAACGCCGAGTAGCTCAGGTCGACGCGGTCCTCGCCGCCGCTGCGCAGGTTGGTGACGGCGAAGAACCCGACGAGCACTGCGATCACGATCCAGGGCGCCCAGCGCGTCCAACCCTTCTTCGGCGGCGTGCCCTGGCGCGGCCGTTGCTGACCGGGACGGTCCGGCTGCTTGCCGGGCGGCATGTCGGAGGGGGGGTCGCTCATCGGGCTCGCGGCTCCACTGGGTCGGGCCGTCGGTCGGGCGGTCGGTGCGGCCGTTGGGGGGTGACGATCCATGCTAGGGCCGGGGCGGCTCCGCCCGACCGCACCAGCGCCTCGCCCGGACCGTCAGGGACCCCTTGACGGCCTGTCCCGATCGGGGTATCGTGCTCTTCGTCCTCCGGAGAGGCGGGCCGCCCGGCCGGTCGCTTCGGGGGACACCTCTGTTGCGGGCGACCGCCCGTCCCGCCCGGCGCCGAGCGAGGTGGCCAAGGAACGGGTCCGCCGGCGGTAGCGTGAGCGGGTGGTACGCCCCGATCCCGGTCCGACGCCGGCACCACCCGGCGTCTCGCCCGTGCGCTGGGGCCTGCCCGACGTGGCGATCGCGTGGATCGCCGGGCTCGTCGGCTCGGTGATCGTCGGGTCCCTCGTGGTGGCCGCGATCGACGCGCCCGCCGATGACGTCGCCGACGACGTCACCATCCTGCTCGCGGCGGGCGTTGCCCAGAACGTCTGCATGCTCGCCGTGCTGGCGGCCATCATCCGACGCAAGGGGCGGGGCGTGCGCGCCGACCTCGGTCTCACCCTCCCACCGGAGCCGGCAGGCCGCGTCCCCACTGCGCTGCGCTACTTCGGCATGGGCCTGGGGTTGCAAGTCGTGCTCATCCCGGTGCTCGTCCCGCTGGCGCGGCTCTACGGTGAGGCGGAGCAACAGGGCGTGGTCGACGCCTTCGAGGGCGCCCGGGGCGTCGAGCTGGCGTTGTTCGCGCTCTTCGCTGCGGTCGTGGCGCCGTTCGCCGAGGAGGTGCTGTTCCGCGGAGCGCTGCTGCGCGGGTTGCTGCGACGCATGACACCGGGCTGGGCGGTGTTCGTCTCGGCGTTGGTGTTCGCAGTCATCCACCCGCTGCTCGGCGGGTCGATCGGTGACGTGATCGCGGTACCGGGTCTGTTCGCCGTGGGGCTGGTGCTCGGCGTCGTCGCGGTGCGCACCCGGTCGCTCTACGGCCCGGTGCTGCTCCACGCCGGGTTCAACAGCCTCACGGTGATCGGCGTGCTCGCAAACTGATCCCGGAAGGCCGGGCGATGATCCGGGGTAGGGGTACCCCGCGGGTGTGACGGGCTGGGCGAGGATGGGGGCGTGGTGAAGCGCTTCCTCGTCGCCCGCAACCCCGACCCGGAGTCGAGCCTGCCGTACCTGCTGGCGGTGCCGTTGCCCGGCGCGCCGCTCGTGCTCAAGGCGCGTGAGACCTGGCCCCGCACTAAGAAGGTGTACTGCCACCGAGCCTCGGGCTGGCCGGACGGCGCCGAGATCGTCGAGGAGGTCCCGGTGCGCTCGTGTGTGCGGCGCGGCACGGCCGTCGACCTCGTCCTCGACCGCCGCCGCGAGTACCGCTCCCAGCTCGTGTTCACCCGTCTGGCCGGGGGGCGCGAGGCCATCTTCTGGCAGACGGCACCGACGGCCCGACAGGCGCGTCCCGGGATCCGCATGCCGACGGCTCGCGCATCAGGACGGCTCGAGCTGGTCATCGTCGTCGACACCCGCGAGCGCTACCCGTACAAGTTCGCCCAGCGCCAGCTCACCCTGGAGCGCCGGGCACTGCCGGCAGGCGACTACGCGGTCGAGCACGACGGCGAGGTCGTGGCCTCCGTCGAGCGCAAGCGCCTCGGCGACCTGACGTCCGATCTCGTCGACGGCAGCCTCGCCTTCGCGCTCGCCGAGCTCGACGCGCTGCCGGCGGCGGCCGTGGTCGTCGAGGACCGGTACTCGCGGCTGTTCAAGCTCGAGCACGTGCGGCCCGGGTTCGTGCCCGAGCTGCTCGCCCGGGCCCAGGCCCGCTATCCCGGTGTCCCGATCGTGTTCTGCGAGACGCGCCCGCTCGCCGAGGAGTGGACGTATCGCTACCTGGCGGCGGCCCATGCCAGCCGTCTTGCCGAAGCGCGCCTGGAGCTCGATGGGATCGGCTGATCCGACGGACCTGCGCTGCATCGCGGTCGACTGGTCGGGACGGGCCGGCGCCACGCAGGCCCGGCATCTGTGGTCGGCGGTGGTCGAGGGCGGCGAGCTGGTCGAGCTGTCGTCGGGACGGACTCGGGCGGAGGTGAGCGCGTGGTTGGCCGGCATGGCTGGGGAGCCCGAGCCCGTCGTCGTGGGGCTCGACTTCACCTTCGGTCTCCCCGCGTGGTTCGGACGAGCGCGGGGATGCGCCACCGCCCCCGACGTGTGGCGCCTGGTCTCGGAGGAAGGTGAGGAGTGGTTGCGCGCGTGCGACGCGCCGTTCTGGGGCCGGCCGGGAAAGCGGTGTCCAGGCGACCAAGCCCCACCGGGCACGGCGGGGTTCCGAGCGACCGAGCTCGCCGTCAAAGAGTCGACGGGGTTCGCGCCCCGCTCGGCGTTCCAGATCGGCGGGGCGGGCGCGGTCGGGACCGGATCGCTGCGGGGCATGCCCCACCTCCTCGAGCTCCAGCGCGCCGGCTTCGCGGTCTGGCCCTTCGACGAGCCAGGGCTGCACACGGTCGTCGAGATCTACCCCCGGGTCCTGACCGGGAAGGTCGACAAGAGCGATCCCGACGCGCGCGCCCGCTACCTGGCCCAGGTCCCGGGCGTCACCGACGAGTTCGCCCACACCGCAAGCAAGAGCGAGGATGCCTTCGACGCCGCCGTGTCAGCGCTGGCGATGGATGCGCACGCACGCGACCTCGCCCGGCTCAGCCGCGCCGCCGTTGGTGATGACGCGCGGCTGGAGGGCGAGATCTGGCAGCCGCCGCCCCTCCGAGCGTCAATCGGCGGTTACATGGGATCGTCGTACTACGTCGAGGGTGGCCCGGTCCGCGTCACCTACCGACGCTCCGAGCGCGGCTATCAGCTCGCTGAGGAGCGCGAGGTCACGCCCGAGCCCGGCGCGTGGGACGAGCTGATCGACTCACTCGACGCGGTGGGGGTGTGGGCGTGGGACGTGTCGTACAGGGACCCGAGCATCCTCGACGGCACGAGCTGGTCGTTCGAGATCGGCGCTCGCGGACGACGTGTCGAGTCGCGCGGTTCCAACGCCTACCCACCCGGCTTCGACGCCGCTTGCGCCGCCATGAGCCGGTTCCTCGGCGGACTCGAGTTCCGGTGACTCGCCGAGTCAGAGCCGACGCCGAGTTCACGAACCTGCGGCTGGTCGATTCCGGCATCGTGATGGTGCAGAAGCTGAAGGTTGTCGTCGAGCGCAAGGCGTTCGCCTTGCGCTGTGCCGTCGTGCTGCTCGGGGGTGCCGTCGTGCTCAGCGCAGCCGGTACCCTGCTCGAGTAGGGAAGGAGCGCTGCGATGAGCGATCGAGAACCTGACGATCCCGGGCCCGCGGCACCGCCGCCCGACCCCAAGATTCCCGAGCCGCCCCCGTTCGACCCCGATCTCAGCCTCATCGGCGACATGCAGAAGGGCGAGAAGCCGCCCGTCGAGGAGCGCTGACCCCTCACGCGACGGCATTGCCGGCCTCCACGTGGCGATGTTCGAGTCATTGATGCTGCGCCATTCGGGACGCGGTTCCGCACGCGCTCCGGCGTGCTGGCTGTGACACCGAGCGCCGACCCGCCACGGTGCCGGCCGGGTGTGCCAGCCTGGGCGCCATGACTGGATGGACGACTGCCGAGATGCCCGACCAGACCGGGCGCACGGTGCTCGTCACCGGCGCGAGCAGCGGGCTGGGGCTGCGCTCGGCCGAGGCGCTCGCCCAGGCAGGCGCCCAGGTGCTCCTCGGTTGCCGCAACCCGGAGAAGGCCGAGACCGCGCGCCGCCGCGTCGCCGCCGAGGCCGCCGGCCCGGCGCCCACGATCGTCGCCCTCGACCTCGCCGACCTCACCAGTGTGCGAGCCGCCGCCGAGGAGGTCGATCGTGCCGTCGAGCACCTCGACGTGCTCATGAACAATGCCGGGGTGATGGCGGTCCCGCTCGCTCGCACCGCGCAGGGCTTCGAGATGCAGTTCGGCACCAACCACCTCGGGCACTTCGCCCTCACCGCCGCACTCGCCCCCACGCTGCTGCGCGCCGACGCGGCGAGGGTCGTCACCACGTCGTCGATGGCGCACCGCGTCGGTCGCATTCGCTTCGACGACCCCAACTGGCAGCGCCGCTACCGCAAGTGGTCGGCCTACGGGCAATCGAAGGTGGCCAACCTGCTCTTCACCTTCGAGCTCGATCGCCGGGCACGCGCCGCGGGCCTCCGGATGGTGGCCGCGGCCGCTCACCCCGGCTACGCCGCCACGCACCTCCAGGCGGCCGGGCCCGAGCAGAGCGGCAACCGACTCATGCTGCGCACCATGGGCCTGGCCAACCGGCTCTTCGCCCAGTCCGACGCCATGGGTGCGTTACCCCAGCTCTACGCGGCGACGATGCCCGACGTGCAGGGCGGCGAGTACTTCGGGCCCAAGGGCCCCTTCGAGCAGACGGGCCACCCGACCAGGGTCGGTTCGACGCGCACCGCGCGCGACGAGGACGCGGCGCGCCGGCTCTGGGAGCTCTCCGAGCGGCTCACCGGGGAGCGCTTCGACCTCACGACCGGCATGGAGCGCCCGCGCACGGGTCGTTGAGCGCGCCGTCGGTCATCAGGTAGTCCGACGCCATCAGCACCGCGGGGATCGTCGAGAGGATGAGGCCGTGCGGGTCGGCCCCGTCGCTCGGCGCCATGTTCTCGACGGGCGGCGGCGGCGTCCCGTAGTCCCACACCACGAGGGCGCTGCCCTCGAAGGGGTACGACGGCACCGGGTCGATCCCGAAGAACGGCTCGACGGCGTTGGACCGGCCGGGCGCCAGTGCCGGGGCGCGCACCTTGGCGCCGATGGTCCGGGCCAGCACCTCGGTCGACACGTTGGCCACCTGGAAGTCGCCGAACGCCTCGAACAGCAAGACGTCCTTGGCGGGGGTGTCGCGGTACGGGTCGCGAGTGAGGTGACGGGCGTAGCCGCTGTTCTCGCCCCGGTCCCAGAGCATCTGGATCAGCGCGATCGAGAGCACCTGCTCGACCTCGTCGGGATACGCCGTCTCGAGGAGCGGCTCGAACGGTGCGAACTGACTGGAGCGATCGAGCAGCAGCGAGTAGTTGATGCCGGGGACGGCGAGGAAGGCGCGCGTCCAGTCGGTCGCGACCGCGCTCAGCGCGCCCCCGAGGATCCCGCCCTGGCTCCCGCCGACGAAGAACAGGTCGTCGCGGTCGATCACGCCCTCACCCGACGGGTCCTGGAACGCCGGGTCGGTGACGAACCCGTCGTCGGCGAGCACGAGCCGCCCCAGCAGGATGAAGTGGAGGAACGACTGCTGGAGCCGGTCGGGCACCGACCGCCACTTGGTGAAGTCGGCGATGGCGTCGGGGAGGAACGCCAGGTCGCCCTCGCTCATGCCGATCCAGTCGGTGCCGCAGAAGCCCGAGTTGACAGCCGCGCCGAGCGAGCCGACGTCGACCGTCGCCTCGGCCGTGCCGAGCAATCCGTGGCCGAACAGCGCCCAGCGCGCCGGGTCGGCGGCCGACGCCGAGCTCGGCACCGTGCACACGAAGTTGGCGTCGATCGTGCCGTTGCGCTTCGGTCGCGGGTTGTCGCCACCCCGCCCGCTCCCGTTGTTCAGGAACGAGCCGGGCCCGCCGTCGCCGGCCAGGTAGCTCGGCGCTGCGAACGTGCCCCGCACCACCCGAGCCCCGCCCTGGTCCTCCACGCGGTCGACGGTGAAGTCCGGAGCGGCGCCATCGAGCTGACGCAGGGCGTCGTCGCGCAGGTGCAACATCCGCTCCGACAGCGAGCGGGTGCTGGCGACGGTGAAGTCCCACGCCAGGTACAACCCGTCGCGCCCGACCCCGGCGTCGGTGAGCGAGGCGAACACCTCCTCCATCGCCGGACGGCGCGCTTCGAGGCGACGGTTGCCGGTGTCGAGCCGGTCTCGGTAGGCACGGAACAGATCGGTCGGCGGGACCGGCTCACCGGAGGCGTCGATGACGTGCTGGAGCGCGACGACGTGGCGGTGACCCTCGACGAGGTTGCGCGCCGGGCGGATCTGGAGCAGGCGGGTGTCGTCGCTCGGCGCGTTGGCGTCGAGCTCGGCCCATGCGGGGACGCGCCGACCGGTCTCGGCGTCGAGCAGCACCACCGCCGACTCGGGCGAAAGGGACCGGCCGATGTCGGTGACGGGCGGGACGTCCGTGCCGACCGGATCGAGGCCCGGGACGTGGGCGAGGATCATGGGCGCGGGGCTGAACCCGTCGTTGCGGTTCCACTCGGCGGGGTCGATCGGCGTCCCGTCGGCGTT
>Ga0136613_10001834_pt1 | contig 11152 bp, 13 predicted proteins | sample AntDrymUQ2722106_2_FD_106649 | JGI IMG/M metagenome (GOLD analysis project Ga0136613, IMG submission 106649) | Polar desert sand microbial communities from Dry Valleys, Antarctica - metaG UQ272 (21.06) | ecosystem: Environmental > Terrestrial > Soil > Desert | place: Antarctica: Dry Valley... | reverse complement strand
CGGGCTCGCTCGACGACGAAGGACTGGATGCGACGGATCTCCGGGAGTGCCTGCAGGTACTTGTCCACGGGCCGCAGCCCGTCCGAGTCCGCGTCGCGCACGTAGAAGTGGCGCGCGTGCTCGGCCTCGTCCTCGATCGCGATCACGCACTGCGCGACGATCGCACCGTTGAGCTCGGTGGGAACGAGGCCGGGCACGACGTGGACGCCCTCCAGCGTCATCGAGTGGCTCTCGGTCAGCGCCCGGTCGACGATCGCCCGCACGCCGACGAGCACGTTCCGCGTCTGCTCGAGGAAACCCCGGATGATCGCGTCGTCCGCGTCGCGCTCGGTCGGCTTCAGCGCCTCGCCCGCCTCGAAGCTCGAGAAGTGAATGGAGGGCATGAAGGCCTCCGAGAAGACCGCCCGCATCGTCTGGCGGACGAAGTCGGTCGAGGTGACGCGCGTGATCCCCAGCCGGTGCGCGACCTCCGTGGTGATCGTCGACTTGCCGGTGCCCGTGGCGCCGCCGACGAAGACGATGAGCGGGACGTCGACCTCCTGGAGGGCCCGGAACCGCCGCAGCCGGCGCACAGCGTCGTCGCCTTCGTGCTCGGCGAGCACCTCGGCCGCGACGTCGTACACGTGCTCCTGGGTGGCGGTGGCCTCCTCGTGCGCCCTGACGAGCTCGGCTTCGACCAGCCTGGCGAGTTCGTACGAGCGCTCGGGGGCGAGACCGGTGCCCATGAGCGCCTTCGCCATCAGGCCCTTCGAGAACGGCAGGCGCGCGTCCGGTGAGATCACGGGCGACTCGGGCGGACGGCGGTCGCTCACGCAGCCGCCCCCTCGCGGGCCGCGGCGTCGGCGAGCCGGCGAAGCGCGTCATCGAGGTCGGGCTCGCCGTCGAGGGTGAATACGGCGTTCTCGGCGAAGACGACGTCGATCCCGCGCTCGGACGCAACCTCCGCCACGACCTCGATGGCAGCCGCCTTGATCTCGACGAGGTAGACGTCGGCCAAGCGGGCCTCCTCGGTGTCGAGATCGGCGCGCAGGTCGTCCCGCTTCGACAGGTTTCCCGAGACGAGGACGACCTCCGCCCCGTGCTCGTCCTCCAGGTGCCGACTGAGCTGCTCGTGGATCTCGGCCGGTGCCGTAGAGAAGAGGGCGACCTTCTTTCCGTCGACCGGCGCGGCCGGGGTCTGGCGGAAGACTGTGGCGACCACGGGGATCTCCGGGCTCACGTCCGCGATCGCCTCGCGCAAGCGCTCGAGCTGTTCCGCGGTCACGAGCGGCTCCTCGCAGCCGGTCAGGACGACGAGGTCAGAGACGAGGATGCGGTACGCGCCGAGGTAGCCGGCTACCAGGCCCGGGTCTTGCGCGCCGCCGGTCACGAGCACCCGCGCGTCGACGGCCACGGGCGGGAGCGCCGCCCCGCTCCCCTCGAAGAGGACGAGGTCGGGCTTGCGCTTGGCAGCGGCCCGCGCGCCGGCGGAGACGTTCGAGACGAAGGGATTCCCGGCGAGCCCGCCTCCGCATCGCCGGCAGCCGACGGTGGTGACGTGCGCGAGCGCAGCGTCCTCCAGGTAGTCCGAGGCCGCGTGCGATCCGCTGCGGGCCCGTTCCAGCAAGTCGTCCACGTCGGGCGGCTCCTCCACGACGACCGGCTCGGGCGGCCCGCCACGGCCCATCGCGACGACGATCACCTCACGCGTCTCCGCGAGCATGCGCGCCACATGGCCCGCGACGGCGGTCTTGCCGACGCGCTTGCCGCTCCCGATCACGGCGAGAGACGGCAGCTCGAACGGCTCGAACGGCACCGGGTCGAAGCGGAAGTCAGCGCCGACGTACGGGACTCCCGCAGCGAGCGCGCGACTCGCAAGGCGGAAGCGGTCTCTGGCGGTGACTACCGGCTCGTCCGAGAGGTCGAGCACGAGCTCGGCCTTCGACCCGGCGATGCCGTCCTCGAGCGTCTCATACACCTCGACGCCGTAGTCCTCGTCTCCCTTGAGCTTCTCGGTCCCACCCAGCGCGACGGCGCCGACGACCTCGTAAGGGAGCTCGCGGAAGGCGTCCACGACCACGTCCGCGTAATGCTCCCCGTCGATCAGCGCGAGAGCCTTCTCTGTCACCGGCGCGTGGTCACTTCGCGCTCGATCCGCCCCGTGTACTTCTCGAACTCGAGCGTGTCGGCGGAGAACTGGATGATCCGCTCCTGCCCGTGGAACGGGTACTTGCGCCAGACGTCGACGTGGCGCCCCTCGAGCTCGATCAGGTTGTAGCAGGGCCTCGTCTTGCCCCTGAGCCGGAGGGAGGAGACCGTGCCCGCGTTCACGACGAAGATGTCCTCGAGGCGCCACGCGTAGGGCACGTGCTTGTGACCGGAGAGGACGAGGTTCACGCCGGCGCGTTGGAGCGCCTCGAGCGTGTCGCCCGCGTCGTAGACGACGTTTCGCTCGCGCCCTGTGCCCGGCACCGGGAGCAGATGGTGATGCAGCACGAAGATCCGGAAGTCGGCCGGCTTGGCAAACTGCTCCTCGATCCAGCCGTAGCGGCCGCGCCCGATCTGGCCGTGGTCGAGATCGGGCTCGGACGAGTCGACCGCGACGACGGACACCCCGCCCACGTGGAGCACGGAGTTTCGGTCGCCGAAGTGATCCTCGAAATGGACATAGCCGACGTTCCGTGAGTCGTGATTTCCCGGGACGACGACCATCGACTTGCACTCGAGCTGCGCGAGGTAGCGGGCCGCCTCCGAGTACTCCTGCCTGAACCCGTGCGTTGTCAGGTCTCCCGAGCACACGATCACGTCCGGCTCGAGCGCGTTGATCTCGGAGATCGCGCGCTCCAGCAGGTTCGCGACGAAGTGGGGCGACCCGCAATGGAGATCGGAGAGGTGTGCGATTCGGAACACGTGGAGGCCTCACGAGCAATCGTACGGGGTCGTCCGCGCCCCTTGGTACCGTGGCTTTCCGTGGGGCAAGAAGCCCTCGCTTTCCAGGCATATCGTGGGGAGGAGCCGCCGCGGTTCGTGAACCAGGCCGAACTGGAGGTTGCTCGCCTCCTCGACTTCTACGGAATCCCGTGGCAGTACGAGCCGCGCTCGTTCGTCCTCGAGGAGGACGAGGACGGCCGCGTTCTGGAAGCGACGCGGCCTGACTTCTACCTCCCCGAGCAGAACCTCTACTTGGAGCTGACCACCATGAAGCAGTCGCTCGTCACGCGGAAGAACCGGAAGATCCGCAAGCTTCGCGAGCGATACCCGGACGTCCGCGTGAAGCTCTTCTACAAGCGGGACTTCGAGCGCCTCGTCCAGAAGTACGGGTTCGACCTCGGCTAACGGGGCCTCCCCACTCCGCGCGCCCAAGCCGCACCGCGTGGCGGAGGTGTACCTCGGCGCCGACGAGATCAAGGCGCGAGTCGACGAGCTCGGCGCCGAGATCGCGCGCGACTACGCGGGCCGGGACCTCACCCTCGCCGTCGTCCTGCGCGGCGGGTTCGTCTTCGCGAGCGACCTCTCGCGCGCCATCCCGATCCCGCATGAGCTCGACTTCGTCTCCCTCGCCGCCTACGCGGCGCGACCGGACGGACGCACGGGCGTCCGCCTCCTCAAGGATCTGGACACGTCCATCACCGGCCGAAACGTCGTCATCGTCGAGAACCTCGTCGACACGGGCCTCTCGCTGAACTACTTGGTCAAGACCCTGCGCCTGCGCCGCCCCGCCGACCTCGCGGTCTGCACGCTCCTCGACCGGCCCTACCTGCGCCTCTGCGACGACCTGCCCATCCACTACGTGGGCTTCGACGCGCCCGACGAGTTCTTCGTCGGCTACGGGTTCGATCTCGGCGGCCGTTACCGCGGCCTTCCGGATCTGCGCGTCACCCGCCGCTAGCCGTTCGAAATCCGCCCGCTCCGCGGGCATGACGATTTCGAACGGATGTCCTTGGCCCCAGCCGTAGCTGGCCACGCCCGCGCAGGTCGGGCGCGGCGGCGAAAAACACCTTGGGCGGGGCGGCTGCAGAGGAGCGCCGCGCGAGGCCGGGCCGGATGGATCCGGCCCCTACAGGTAGGAGAGCGGATTGACGGGAGAGCCGTTGATCCGCACCTCGAAGTGGAGGTGGTTCCCGGTGGAGCTCCCCGTCGTTCCGACCGCGCCGATCGACTGGCCTTGGGCGACCGAGCCGCCGCTGACCCAGATGGCCGACTGGTGCGCATACGCCGTCGTGATACCGCCACCATGGTCGATCACGGTCAGGTTTCCGTACCCGCCCATGTAGCCGGCGATGATCACGCGGCCCGCCGCGGCGGCGTGGATCGGTGTTCCGGCCGGAGCCGCGATGTCGATCCCTTCGTGCATACGGCCCCAGCGCGGGCCGAACCCGCTCGTCAGCGTGCCGCTCACGGGCCAGATGAATCCGCTCGACGATGGCGTCGAGTCGCCGCCGGCAGAGCTGCCCGAGGAGCCGGAAGAGCCCGAAGTGGAAGGGGCCGAGGAGGTGGCCGACTGGATCTGGCTCGCGAGCGATGCGCTCGCCGCGAGCATTGCGTCGATGTCCTCCTCGGCCTCGTGGCGCTCCTCGCGCACGCCCGCGAGGAGCGAGCGCTTCTCGTCGCGCGCGGCGGCGAGCGCCTGTTGCTGCGCGATCAGCTGAGCCTGCGCCTCACGGGCCTCCGCGGCGCGATCCGCGACGACGGCCGTCGTCGCCTCGACCTCGCCCTTGATCGCACCCGTTTGCTTGCGCGCGGCGCGCATCTCGAGCTTCAGCCGGCGCAGGGTCGCGGCAATCCGCTGATCCTGCTTGCCGATCTCGTTCATGAAGTCGACCTGGTCGATCAGGTCGCTCAGGCTCCGCACCTGCAGGAGCAGCGCGACGGCATCCGACTCGCCGCCTTCGTAGAGACGCACGAGGCGCAGGTCGAGCTGCCTCTGGGCCAGCGCCTGCTCCTTGCGGAGACGGTTCAGGTGGTGCGTCTGGTACTCGTACCGCCGCTGGAGCGCCGCGAGCCGGTCACGCAGGCGGGCGAGCTCGGCCTCGAGGCCTTCGAGCCGGGAGGAGAGGGAGCCGATGTCGCCCTCGAGCGAGCCGATGTCCTGGCTCGCGTTGACGATCTGGGTCGAGAGGACGCCTTCCTTCTCCTTGGCACCAGAAATCTTGCCTCGCAGCGCGGAGATGCGGCTGTCCACCTGGGATTTGCGGTCGTAGAGCGACTGCCCGCTGGCAGCGGGCACGGCGACCAGCACGGCGAGGCCGAGCGCGGCCATAAGGCTTGTTGTCCGACGGGGGGTCGACACCAGTACGAGGTTCGCTGAACGAGCGAGCGTCCCTGCGCCCGCCCGAAGGCATGTTTCTCGACCGAGGGGTTGTATACCAAAGCGCCCGGCCGGGCAACACCGAACTGCCCTTTTGCAGGCGTTCTAGAGAGTTTGAGGGCCGCCGGTCTGCGGCATCGGCGGGTGCTGCGGCGGGCCCGGGAGATCGGGGCCGGGCGCAGGCTCGCCGGGCGCAGGCGTCGGGCCGGGATCCGGCAGGTCGCCCTCGTCGGGCGGCGGCCAGGGCTCGGGGACGCGCGGCTCTTCGGGAGGCGTCGACATCTGCGCGCGCATCATGCCATCCAGACGGGAGAGCGCGTCGGCCGCTCGACGCCGCAAGGGGCCGAGCGCCTCCCGGTAGTCGGCGTCGGAAACCTTCCCCGTGCGGTGGTCGAACTCGAGCTCCTTCAGCGCCGCGAGCGCGCGGTCGCGCTCCTCCTCGAGGCTGACTCGCTGTCGTTCTGCGGGGCTCGGCTCGCGCAGGCGGTCGTTCGGCGTCTGCGGCTCACGAAGGAACGGCCGGGCCACGAGGACGACGCAGAGGACAGCGAGCGCGGCGCCGAGGGCGAGCGCGAGGCCCTCGATCACGCGCGCACGAGGGCGCCGTCGCGCTCGGCGAAGCGGCGCGCGAGGCGCTGTTGCTCGCGCGCGTCCGGCCAGAGCGTCACGAGCGAGCCCGCGAGGAAGACGAGGCCGGCCAGCCAGATCAGGTTCACGAGCGGGTTCACGATCACTTGGAGAAAGACCGTCCGGCCCTTGAACTGGTCGGCGATCACGAACAGGTCCTCCCCACGCAGCGGGTCGGAGCGGATCGCCACCTCGTTCGAGGTCTGCTCCTCCGCGAAGTAGCGGTTCTTGCCGGGGGAGATCGTCCCGAGCTGCTTGCCACCGCGCTCTACCGCGAGGCGGGCGCGGAGCTCCTGCGCGTTCGCGGCGCGGCGCTGCTCGCTCCCGAGGAACGTCAGCGTGTAGCCGGCGACCGTGACGGACTCGCCCGGCTCGAGACTTGCCTCGCGGCTCGACGAGAAGCCGCCGATCCCGATCGCCCCGATCAGGAGGAGCACGATCGCCGCGTGGACGACGTAGCCGCCGTAGCGGCGCCGGTTCCGGCCGACGAGGCTCGTGAAGGCGCGAGGCCAGGTGGCGGAGCCGGTCGCCCTGCGGGCGCGCGTGCCGCGCGCGAACTCGTGGACGATCGCCGCGAGGACGAATGCGGCGAAGGTGTAGCCGATGAGACCGGCCGGGCTCGACCCCGCGCCGAGCGAGAGGAGCACGGCTCCCGTCACGAGCGCCGCGGCCGCCGGCCAGAGCACAGACGTGCCGAGCGCCTTGAGGGACGCGCGTCGCCAGGCGATCAGGGGCCCGAGGCCCATGAGCAGGACGATCGGGAGGCCGAAGGCGATCGCGAAGAACTCGTAGTACGGGGCGCCGACGGTCACGGTGACGCCGCGCACGGCCTCCGAGATGATCGGATAGAGGACGCCCCAGAGGATCGTCAGCGCGAAGGCGACGAGGAAGAGGTTGTTGTAGAGGAACGCCGCCTCGCGCGAGACGAGTGACTCGAGCCGCGTACGCGACCGCAGGAGCGGCAGGCGCCAGAGGATGAGCGCGGTCGAGGCGGCGATGACGAGCGTGATGAAGCCGAGAAACCACGGCCCGATCGAGGACTGCGTGAACGAGTGGATCGAGCTCAGGATCCCGCTCCGGGTCAGGAACGTCCCGAAGAGCGAGAGGCCGAACGCGCCCGCGACGAGGATCGCGTTCCAGACGCGCAGCATGTCCTTCTTCTCCTGCACCATCACCGAATGGAGGTACGCCGTGGCGACGAGCCACGGCATCAGCGCGGCGTTCTCCACGGGATCCCAGGCGTACCAGCCGCCCCACCCGACCTCCTCGTACGCCCATTTCGCGCCGACGAGGATCGCGATGCCGAGGAAGGCCCAGGCTGCGAGCGTCCAGCGACGCGTGGCGACGATCCAGCGCTCGTCGGTCCGACGCGAGGCGAGCGCGGCCATCGCGAACGCAAACGGGATGGTCAGCCCGACGTAGCCCAGGTAGAGGAGCGGCGGGTGGGCGAGCATGTAGGGGTTCTGCAGGCTCGGGTTGAGACCGAGCCCGTCGAGCGGCGCGGCCTGCGTCGCGAACGGCGTCGCGATGAAGACAAGGAGGACGGCGAAGAAGGTCGCGACCCCGGCGAGGATCGGCACGACCCACGGCAGGACGTCTCGGGTCAGGCGGCCGTTCAGGAGAACGGCCGAAACGCCGAGCCCGAGCAGGATCAGGAGCCAGAGGAGGAGCGAGCCCTCCTGTCCCGACCAGAAGGCGGCGAGCGTGTAGCCGAGCGGAAGCTCGCGGCTCGTGTGCTCCGCGACGTACGTGAAGGTGAAGTCCTTGGCAGCAAGCGCTCCGAGGAGCACGACGGAAGCCACCGCGGTCGCTCCCAAAGCGCCGACGAGCGCGTTTCGCGCCGACTCCGCGAGCCGCCGGCGGCCCCGGATCGCCGCGACCGCTCCGGCAACCGCTGCGTAGACGAGAAGCCCGAGGGCGACGATCAGCGCGGCTCGGCCGAAGAGCGCCACGCTGGAGCTAGGAGTCGCTCTTCGGGGAGTACTTCGACGGGCACTTGGTGACCATCGAGTCGGGCTCGGCCACGAAGACGCTCCCCTTCAGCTCACCGCGGATCATCAGCTCGCGACCCTCCCCGAAGAGGTCGGGCACCGAGCCCGTGTAGACCACCGGGACCGTCTCGGTGCCCTTGACGTCGCGAAGCCCGAAACGCAGGCCCTCGCCGCGCGCGTCGCCCGAGACCGGGCCGACGACCTTCCCGCCGAGCTGGACGACGCCAGGATGCTCAGCGAGCTCGCTCGGCTGGATCGACGGCGTCGAGCCGCCGGCGAAGCTCGTGTAGACGAGGAAGACCGCGAGAACAGCCGCGACCGAGAGCGCGATCACGAGGCGCGCGGGATTCCTTCGGCGGGCCACGCCCCGAGTCTAGCGGTGGGATTTCTGCCCGAGCGCCGTTAGTCGGGCAGTGGGGCGGCGCGCTGCAAGGGGATCTTGTAGCCGTGCTCGCGGCAGAGGCTGCCGGGATCGTCCTCGGTCAGCGCGTCGCAGTAGCCCTTGCCGTAGGCCGCGCGCATGAAGGCCGCGACGACCTCGAGGTTCCACTCGCCGACCTCGCCCGCCTCGGCCCAGAGGTCGCACAGGCGGACGTCGATGTCCAGCTCGAGCAGCTCGATCCGTGTGGGTCGCTTTCCCATGCGAGAAAACGGTAGAAAGCGCGTCGGACGGCGTAGGCTGGAGCCCGTGGGGGCGATTCGCTTCGGTCCGTCGCGGCTGCCGAGCCGCGAGAGCCCCGAGGCCGCCGTCGAGATCCTCGTAGGCCACGGCTACACGGCCTGCGAGGTCGACTTCGAGGGCGGCTTCTGGATGAAGGACGAGTACCGCTGGGCGACGCGGCTCGGCGCGGTCGCGGGCGAAGCCGGGATCGCGCTCTCGATCCACGCGCCGATCGCGGCCTTCATGGGACACCTCGAGCGCGACCAGAAGCACAAGCGCGCGGTCGGGATGCTCGACCACACAGCCGGCGTCGCCGCAGCCTGCGGCGCCGAGATCGTCGTCTTCCACCCCGGCTTCCTCCTCGGCCGCGACCGGGAGGACGCCCTCGACTCGATTGTCGGCCAGCTCGCCGAGCTGCGCGAGCGCCTCGAGGCGAAGGGCCGCATCGTCCCGTTCGGGATCGAGATCATGGGTCGCGTCCGCGAGATCGGGACCGCCGAGGACGTCTTCACCGTCTCGGCACGGCTCCCGTGGGTCCGCCCCGTCCTCGACTTCGCGCACCTGCACGCCGTCACCGACGGGGCCTTCACCGACGCGGAGGCCTTCCGCGGCATCCTCGAGGTGGCGGACGAGGTGCTCGAGCCGGGCGTTCCGTTCCACATCCACTTCTCGGACATCGCCTTCGCGAGTCATACACTGGAGAGTGGAAAGAGGGGCGGAAATGAGTCCCGCCATCTCCCCTACGGAGAGGGGACGCTCCGCGCGGAACCACTCCGGGACGCTCTGGCGCGGTTCGACCGGCCGGCAACCGTGATCTCGGAGTCTCCGGACCACGAGAGCGACCAGACGATCGGGGCGATCCTACGAACATCAAGCCCGGTTCGGCGAGCGGCTGCGCCGCCCGGCTAACCGATGAGCAAATTGGAGACCTCGACTGCCGTGGCGGAGTCGAACGACTCCTGCTGTCCGATGATGTGAATCCAAAGGGCTCGTTCTTCGTCCACGAACTCGATCGTGTTCGCCCCTTGGTCGGTCAACCACAGAGCAGCCTTTCGGCCGTCGGCGAGAACCTCGAGCGAGTTGTCCCAGTTGCAGCGACCCGGCCCCTCATGTGGGACATCACCCGACGGCCGCGGGCAGGGCATCGTCGCGCGTTTCTCGATCGTGGCCTCGCTCACGCCTACCGCGCCGCCGATCGGTTGCTCCCGGATGTAGAAGATGCCGAAGGTCGGGTGGTCGTAGACGAAAGCCAGTTCGTGTTGGGGGTTCACGATGATGGCTGCCGGGTGACCGAGCTTGGTGGGAGCAAGCGGCTCGAAGTCGATCGCCGCCTCCGCTTCGGCGAGGGTCGAGACCTCGTCGCCGTGAACCGGCTTTCCCCACGGACGCGACGGAGGGATCGCGGACGGACGCAACTCCGTGAGGTGCTGAGCCCCGGTCGCCGTTAGGCCGCCGCTCGCAGTCTCGATCTGCTGGCCGCCCGCTCGATCCGACTCGTTCTGAGCGCTGCATCCGGCCGCGAACACGACCGCGACGATAGCTGCCCGACTGAGGTTGCGGTTGCCGCTGCTAAGACCGCAGAAGCGCTGTCGGATCGTCGTGGCGTTCATCAGTCCGGGCCCGGAATACATGAACATTAACGTTCGCGAATCGAAACGAGACGAAGCACCTGCGCTACGGCGAGGGAACGCTCCGTGCCGAGCCGCTCGCCGAGGCGCTCGCCGGCTTCGAGCGGCCCGCCACGGTCATCTCCGAGTCGCCCGACCTCGAGAGCGATCAGGCGATCCGCTCGGTGCTCGTCGGCGCGACGGCCTAGACTGCCCCGATGGCCGAGCGCGACGACGATCCCACTTTCATCCCCGCCCACCGGCGCCGGCTCGGCGTCGAGTCCTTCTTCGTCCGCCTCGTGGCGACCGGCGGCATCGTCGGGATCGGGACTGCGCTCGCGGCGATCCTCGGCTCGCAGGACGTCGCAGCCTGGATCATCGGCCTCGCGGTCGCGCTTCTCAGCGTGATCCTGGCCGCGATCCTCTGGTCCTCGCGGACCTTGTAGTCCGCGGGGGCGAGCCGAGGCCCACCCCCACGGATCTCGAACGCAGGGGCTACTGCGAGATCTGCTGGACGACCTCGCCCGTCTGCTCTTCCTCGGCCGCGCGGGCGACGTCCGCCACGGCGACGATGCCGACGAGCTGATCCCCTTCGACGACGGGCAGCCGGCGCACCTGGTTGTCCGACATGAGCTCCAGCGCCTCGCTGAGCTCGGTGTCGGGCTGCACGGTGACGAGATCGCCGGAGACGATCTCGCCGAGGGTCGTCGAGCTCGCGTCGCGCCCTTCGGCGACCACGCGCAGCACGATGTCGCGGTCGGTCACGATCCCGACCACGCGGCCGCCCTCGACGACCGGCACGGGGCCGACGTCTTCCTGCGCCATCACGCGCGCCGCGTCGGCGACCGTGGCTGACGCCTCGCACGTCGTCGGGTTGCTGGTCATCACGTCTCTGATCGAACCCATGATCCTCCTTACGCTCGGAACCTCCAGATTCGTACCCTGTGCGAACGGACGCCAAAACCGTCTTCACGCTCGG
>Ga0136613_10001833_pt1 | contig 11154 bp, 8 predicted proteins | sample AntDrymUQ2722106_2_FD_106649 | JGI IMG/M metagenome (GOLD analysis project Ga0136613, IMG submission 106649) | Polar desert sand microbial communities from Dry Valleys, Antarctica - metaG UQ272 (21.06) | ecosystem: Environmental > Terrestrial > Soil > Desert | place: Antarctica: Dry Valley... | reverse complement strand
GCAACATGAGTGCGACCAGCACGAGAACGACGATCGAGACCAGGATGGAGAGCAGGTCCTTGTCGGTGAGCGAGATGGGCCCGTAGTCGTTCACTCGCTGACCGCGGTAGTCGCGATAGGGCTGCGACCGGCCGCCGAAGACGATGTTCAGCAGGTAGCGCAGGGCGAGTGACAGGCCGATCGAGATGACCAGCATCGCGATCAGACCGCTGCCACGGCGGCGCAGCGGTCGCCAGAGGGCGATGTCGTTCAGCCAGCCGACGAACCCCCCGACGACCATCGCGATTGCCGTCGCCGCGATGAGCGAGATTCCGGCGTCCACGTTCAGGAACCAGGCGACGATCGCCCCGATGGCCACGAGTTCACCGTGCGCGAAGTTCGTCAGGCCGGTGGTTCCGAAGATGAGCGACAGTCCTACCGCGCAAAGTGCGATCAGCAGACCGAAGCGCAGGCCCTCAGCGAGCAACTGCGGGATCCGGCCGAGGCCGCCACCCTGACCGGTGGATCCGTCCGAGAGCGCGAACGGGACGGTGGGCGTGTCTCCTTCCGAGATTGTCACCTGCCGCGTCGAAGCCCCTGCCGTCACACCGTCGGGCAGGTCGTCGGGGTTGATCGAGACCGTGTACTCACCTGGCCCGGGTAGCTCGGCCTCGTAACGGCCCTCGTCGTCGGTCTGGCCCTGGTCAACCTCATCGCCCTGGTCGTCGGTCACGGTGACTTCCACGCCCTCGATCGGACCGGACAGACTCGTGCGCAGGTTCACCCCGATCGTCTCGCCCTCAGCCGAGGCGGGGGCCTGAGTCGTGATGGCGAAGCCGATGAACACTGCCAATCCAGCCAGTGCAACGACCAGAATGCGTGCGGCCCAGGCTCCGCGAGCAGGCAGGTGCGGGTGAGGCATCAGACTCCATCGGGAGGGCGGGCAATCCGACCGGGACAGTAGCGGACGAGTTGGTGCGCCGAGAAGCGTACGGCCTGGCAAGCGCGAATAGTGGCCGAACCAAGCACTTGGCAGACTGGAGGTTGTCAGGGCACGCGATTGTGGGGCACGCTGAGCACCGTCCACAGCGACCGAGCATCAGTCAGGTTCGCGCAGCGATGCCGACGATGCTCATCTGGATAGCGGAGGAGTCCCCACGTGCCTCGGTGCGGAATCGTGGTACGCCCCGCCGATCATGACGACCTCGAGGAGGTCGCCCGCCTGGTGGATCTGGTGGTCCCGAGCATGCCGGGGCCTCGGCAGGGCATCGCACGAACCGGCGATGGCGAGGCACGTTTCGGACGGCTCGTGGACAGCCCGGACAGCCAGCTGCTGGTCGCGTGTCTGGCCGACGGCACTCGAGCCGGAGCGGCAATGCTGTCGGTCGACGCGGTCTCCATGGCCCTCGGCGGCCTGATCATGTCCGTGGTTCTGATCGTCGATGACAGTGCACGCCAGCGCGGCGTCGGCCGCGAGCTCGTCTCTGCGGTTGCCCGGTTCGCCGACGAGGCGGGTGCCGATGCGGTGACCGTGTCGCTGCCTCCGGGAAACCGGGAGGCGCACCGGTTCTTCTCCAGACTCGGATTCGTCCCGCTGGTGACCAACCGGATCGCCTCGGTGTCCCAGCTGATGCGTGCCCTGGCGCCCAGTGACATCGCTGCCGAACGACGGCAGAGCGTGCTGTTACGGGCGCGGCGGCCGTTCGGGCGGCGCAGTACAGCGCTGACCGACGCCCGGATGACCGCGAGCGTTCGGACGGACCGGCCGCTGGCGTAGCCCGCCGGCATCGAGCGCCGGGGTCGGCAGCTCAGCCGGTCGGCGGACGATCCCTGACCAGGCAGCGGAGTCGGACCGTACACAGCAGCCTGCCTGTGTCGTCGGCCATCTCGATCTCGTGGCTGGTCAGGGTCCCTCCGAGGTGGATGTTGCGGCACGCCGCCGTTACTGTTCCCTGCACAGCCGCACGGTGGTAGCTGGCGTTGAGTTCGATGCCGACCACCGCGCGTTCGGGGCCGACCGAGAGGGCCGCCGCCGTCGAACCGAGGGTTTCGGCAAGCACACAGAACGCACCACCGTGCACGATGCCGTAGGGCTGTTGATTGCCCTCGACGGGCATCGTGGCCACCAGCCGATCGGGGTTCCAGTCGACGATCTGGATGCCCATGCGTTCGGCCAACGAGCCGGGGGTCAGCCCGGCGACCCAGTCCGGGGGGCGGTGGGAGAAGGGCGGCGAGGCTGTCACACCGCGACCCTAGAGTGAGCCTGTGAGTGCAGATACCGTGAGTGCAGTGCGCAAGCAGCAGCGATCGACGAGCAGGTGCCGGCATTGACCGACCCCTCCCGGTTGTTGCTCGTCGACGGCCATTCGATGGCCTATCGCGCGTTCTACTCCCATCCGGTGGAGAACTTCTCCACCACGACGGGTCAGCCGACGAACGCGGTGTACGGGTTCACCTCGATGATGATCAAGGTGCTCACCGACGAGACACCGACGCACATCGCGGTCGCCTTCGATGTGTCCCGGACGACCTTTCGCAGCGCGATCTTCGCCGACTACAAGGCCAACCGCACCAAGACTCCCGATGACTTCCGCGGTCAGGTGAGCCTGATCAAGGAGGTACTCGCAGCGCTGCGGATCACGGCAATCGAGGTGGACGGGTACGAGGCCGACGACGTGATCGCCACATTGGCGACCGAGGCGACAGAGGTCGGGATGCAGGTTCTCATCTGCACCGGGGACCGCGACGCACTGCAGTTGGTCAACCCGCTGGTGACGGTGCTCTATCCGCATCGCGGTGTCACTGGGATGACTCGCTTCGATCCTGCCGAGGTCGAGGCGAAGTACGGGCTGACGCCGGCGCAGTACCCGGACTTCGCGGCCCTGCGCGGTGATCCGTCGGACAACCTGCCGGGCATTCCCGGGGTGGGCGAGAAGACCGCCGCCAAGTGGATCCGCGAGTTCGGATCGCTGGAGGCTCTTGTCGACCGGGTCGACGAGGTCAAGGGGAAGATCGGTGATGCCCTGCGTGACCACCTTGGTTCGGTGCTGCAGAACAGTCAGCTCACCCAACTTATCCGCGACGTCCCCCTCGCCCAGCGGCCGGAGGATCTGCGCTGGACCAGCTGGGACCGCGAACAGGTTCACCAACTCTTCGACAACCTGCAGTTCCGGGTGCTGCGGGACCGCCTGTTCACCGATCTCAGCGCCGATGAGCCCCCGAGCGAGGGCGGATTCGAGGTCACGGTCGACGAGCTGGCCCCGGGCAGGCTGGGATCGTGGCTGGCCGAGCACGGCCACGGTCAGCACCCGATGGGGATCTCTCCGTACGGCACCTGGGGCCGCGGCACCGGAGTGATCGAGGCGATCGCACTGTCCACTGTGGCCGGTCGTGGAACCTGGGTACGGCCGGCTGATCTGAACACCGAGGACGAGAAAGCCCTGGCCGAATGGTTGTCAGACCCCAACGTGGACAAGGCTATTCATGACCTCAAGGGCCCACTCCTCGCGGCCTGGGCGCATGGCCTGGAGCTCGCCGGCATCAGCAGCGACACGATCCTGGCCGCCTATGTCGCGATGCCGGGCCAGCGTTCCTTCGATCTGACCGACCTGGTGGTGCGCTATCTGAAGCGCGATCTGACCCCAGCCGCGAGTGACACCGGCCAGCTCACCTTGGATGGCGGGGCCGAAGCTGCGAATGCCGAGCGCGCCGAACAGGGAGTCCGTACGGCGATGGCGGTCGCGGAGTTGGCCAGCTCGCTGGGGGATTGGCTTGCCGGCCGGGGCGGTACGCGCCTGCTGACCGAGATGGAGCTTCCGTTGGCGCGGGTGCTGGCCAGGATGGAGTCGGCCGGCATCGCGATCGACCTGGAGCGACTCAGCGCGCTGCAGCGGGAGTTCGCCGAGGCGGTGAACGCTGCCGCCGAAGACGCCTATGCCGTGATCGGACAGCAGATCAACCTCGGATCGCCCAAGCAGTTGCAGATCGTGCTGTTCGACGATCTCGGGCTGCCCAAGACGAAGCGGATCAAGACCGGCTACACCACCGACGCGGAGTCACTGACCACCCTCCTGGAACAGACTGCTCATCCATTCCTCGAACACCTGATGCGCCACCGAGACGTGACCCGTCTGCGGACCGTCATCGACGGGTTGATCCCGATGGTCGACGACGTGGGCCGGATACACACGACCTTCCAGCAGACCGTCGCTGCCACCGGGCGGCTGTCCTCGGCCGATCCCAATCTGCAGAACATTCCGATTCGCACGGCCGAGGGGCGCCGGATCCGGCAGACCTTCGTGGTCGGGCCGGGCTTCGAGTCGCTGATGACCGCCGACTACAGCCAGATCGAGATGCGGATCATGGCCCACCTGTCCGAGGACGCCGGTCTGATCGAGGCATTCGCGTCGGGGGAGGATCTGCACACCTTCGTGGCCTCCCGCGCGTTCTCGATCCCGGTGGAGGAAGTCGGCGGCGAGATGCGCCGCCGGATCAAGGCGATGAGTTATGGGCTGGCCTACGGGCTGTCGGCCTACGGGTTGTCCCAGCAACTCCGGATCACCCCCGAGGAGGCCCGGGCGCACATGGAGGCCTATTTCGAGCGCTTCGGCGGAGTGCGGGACTATCTGCACGACGTGGTCGACCAGGCCCGGATGACCGGTTATACCGAGACGATCTTCGGCCGGCGCCGGTACCTCCCCGACCTCACCAGCGACAACCGCCAACGCCGGGAGATGGCCGAGCGGATGGCGCTGAACGCGCCGATCCAGGGCTCGGCTGCCGACATCATCAAGGTCGCCATGCTCGGCGTCGACGCGGCCCTGACCGAGGCTGGTCTGAAGTCCCGGATGCTGCTTCAGGTCCACGACGAACTCGTCCTCGAGATCGCCCCAGGGGAGCATGACCTCGTGCAGGTCCTCGTCACCGAACAGATGGCCACCGCAGCCGAGCTGTCCGTTCCACTAGAGGTCTCCGTCGGTTTCGGCGCCAGCTGGGACGCCGCCGCGCACTGATGTTTCGCCTCGATCCGAGTTGTCAGGTAACTACGGCTGTCTTCACGCAGCGGAGCGACTGACATGTCGAGAGACGCCGTCGGCTATCCACATTCTCGCAGTCGGCGACCTGACTGGGCGGACCTGGCGCGATCGTGGTCGACGTGTTCGCCGCGTCAGAATCAGTGCCTGGCCTGGCAGAACTCGCGCAGCAGCAGGCAGGCATCCTCCGGCGGGAGCAGCTCGTCGTCCTGGCGGCAACAGTTCAGCAGCGGCTCTGCCGGGCAGACCACTGCAGAAGCGCTTGCCTTGGCGGGCCAGTTTCGGCATGCGGCTGATGCGCACTCATCTGGACGACATTGCCGGCGGTGCTCAGGCCCTGAGTGAGATCGATCTCGTTCGCCTGTGCCGCACATTCGGTCTCGAACCGCCGAGGCAGCAGCAGCTCCGACGCAGCTCGGACGGTCGCCGGCGCTATTTGGACTGTCTCTGGGAGCTATCGGACGGCTCGAAACTCCTGCTCGAAGTGGATGGCGCGCAGCATCTTTCGGTCGGGCAATGGTCGCGTGACATGCGTCGGGAACGTTCGCTAGTTCTGCGGGTCGGAAAGGTGTTGCGCTGCTCGGCCTACGAGGCTCGGTTCGAGCAGGCGGCACTCGCTGCCGACAATGCTGCCGCGGGAGTCCCTCGACTTGTCAGTAGCTCGGCCGGCACTCGGATGCGGTCGACTGACAAGTCGTCGATCTCAGGCTGATTTGGTCGCGCAGAAGATGGCGGTACCCGGGATCAGCGCCGCCCGCTCGGGCGACCAGTAGCCCCACACCACGTCGCGTCCCGGCTGCCAGACCGGCTCGATGACGTCGTCGAGAAGAAAGCCCGCGGCCACGATGCAGCGAACCCAATCGCCCATCGTGCGGTGGTGCTCGACGTACATCGGCCGGCCCTGTTCGTCGAGCTCCACGTACGGCCGGTGGTCGAAATAGGAGCCGGTGACCTGCAGGCGAGCTGGATCGGAATCGTCGGGAAAGACCCAGTGAAAGGGATGGTTCACCGAGAACACGAACCGCCCCTCGGGTCGTAGCACCCGGGAGACCTCGTCCAGTGCTGCCGCGGCGTCAGCCACGAACGGAAACCCGCCGAAGGCGCTGCAGGCCAGATCGAAACTCGCCGTGGCGAAGGGCAGTGCGGTCGCGTCGGCCTGGACCAGCGGTACGTCGATGCCGGTCTGGCGCCCGGCCTCGGTGGCCCGGGCCAACATCCCGTCGGACAGATCCAACCCGACCGGCGCGGCGCCCTGGCTGCGCAACCAGCGGGCACACGGCGCGGAGCCGCAGCCCACCTCGAGCACCGAGCAACCGGCAACCGGACCGAGCAACCGCGCCTCGGATTCGCGCAGCCCTTCGGGACACCAGAGGAAATCGGCCAGACCGAGATCCTGGCCATGCTCGGTCAGATACGCAGGCGCGGCCTGATTCCACCACCGGCGATTGGCCGTTCGCGTCGCGTCCGCGTCGGCGACGCTCCGCTGGACCGCGTCGGCCCGCGGGTAGCCGTCGGAGTCAAGCGGAAGGGTCATCTCTTCGAGCATCGCACGCGAGCCTGCCCGCTCGGCGCCAGTTCGTGGCCATCCCGTAGCATGGAGTGGCGCTGCGGCCGTGTGCTGTCCGGCTTGCTGTCCAGCGCGGCCAGCACTCGACCCACCGGTGCCAACCCATCCTGCCCTTCTACGCCTGTCCGGAGTTCCTCTACCTCATGACCGCCCCCACCACGACCGCTCGGCCTCAGATCGCCATCAACGACATCGGCTCCGCCGAAGACTTCATGGCCGCCATCGACGCGACGATCAAATACTTCAATGACGGAGACATCGTCGAGGGAATCATCGTCAAGGTCGATCGGGACGAGGTGCTGCTCGACATCGGTTACAAGACCGAGGGTGTGATCCCCTCCCGTGAGCTGTCCATCAAGCACGATGTCGACCCCAATGAGGTCGTCTCGGTCGGCGATGAGGTCGAAGCGCTGGTCCTGCAGAAGGAGGACAAAGAGGGCCGGCTGATCCTGTCCAAGAAGCGTGCGCAGTACGAGCGCGCTTGGGGCACGATCGAGGCCAAGAAGGAGGCCGACGAGGTCGTCACCGGCACCGTGATCGAGGTCGTCAAGGGCGGCCTCATCCTGGACATCGGGCTACGCGGGTTCCTGCCGGCCTCGCTGGTCGAGATGCGCCGGGTCCGTGACCTGCAGCCCTATGTCGGACGCGAACTCGAAGCGAAGATCATCGAGCTGGACAAGAACAGAAACAACGTCGTGCTGTCCCGTCGGCAATGGCTGGAGCAGACCCAGTCCGAGGTCCGCAGCGAGTTCCTGAACAAGTTGGCCAAGGGCCAGGTCCGGACCGGTCAGGTCTCCTCGATCGTCAACTTCGGCGCGTTCGTCGACCTCGGCGGCGTCGACGGCCTGGTGCACGTCTCCGAGCTGTCCTGGAAGCACATTGACCACCCGAGCGAGGTCGTCGAGGTCGGTCAGGACGTCACCGTCGAAGTCCTCGACATCGACCTTGACCGCGAGCGGGTGTCCTTGTCGCTCAAGGCGACCCAGGAAGACCCGTGGCGCCAGTTCGCCCGTACCCACCAGATCAGTCAGGTCGTTCCCGGCAAGGTCACCAAGCTTGTGCCCTTCGGTGCGTTCGTTCGCGTGGAGGAAGGCATCGAGGGCCTGGTGCACATCTCAGAACTCGCCGAGCGGCACGTGGAGATCCCGGAGCAGGTCGTCCAGGTGGGCGACGACATCCTGGTCAAGGTCATCGACATCGACCTCGAGCGGCGGCGGATCTCGCTGTCGCTCAAGCAGGCCAACGAGGGCACGATCGGCGAGGCCACCAACTTCGACCCGTCGGCCTACGGCATGGCAGCCAGCTACGACGAGCAGGGCGCCTACATCTACCCCGAGGGCTTCGACCCCGACACCGGCGAGTGGAAGGAAGGCTTCGACACTCAGCGCGAGGAGTGGGAACGGCAGTACGCCGAGGCCCAGGAGCGCTACGAAGCCCACCGCAAGCAGGTCGACGACGCCAAGGCCGCCGACGCCGACGCGGCCGCATCTCCGGACACCAGCTACTCCAGCGATGGTGCCGCTCCGGAAGAGCCCAGCACCAACGGAGGCGGCACCTTGGCCAGCGACGAGGCCCTCGCTGCTCTGCGCGAGAAGCTCGCCGGAGGCTGATCTGCGCGCCGCGGCCGCTATCGCCGTGGTCGGCCTGTTCCTGGCCGGCTGCGCAGCGGATGCGGAGTCCGGCGATCGGCCCGACAGCCCGGCGAGTACGGCCGCGTCCGGCGGCACCACCACGTCCCAGCCGACGGCTTCGGTTCCGTTCGTCCTTCCGGAGACCTGCTCGGCGTTGCTGAGCCTGGACGCCATCGACGCGGGGCTCGGCGTACGGATCACCGGTACGACGAACTATGTCGTGGGTGTCCCTGAGCCGGGCATTGGCCGTACCGGACGGGTGACCTGCTCGTACGGCGTGATACCGAACGCGGACGGTAGCTCCAGCGCGCCGTTGGTGCAGGCCTCGGTGTTCACCTACGACACGGTCGAGTCAGCCATCGATCGAGTCGACACCGTCGTGAGCCAGGGCCGCAACGCTGGCAATCGCATCGAGGATGTGCCGGTCGGCGAGTACGCCGCGACGATCATCGTCAGCGTGACCGAGGCGACGCTTGTCGTCGCGGTCGAGGACCGCAACTACGCCATCACCCTGGCTCCCGGGCTGGTGACCGACGACCAACTCGCGACGGCGATGGCCAGTCTTGCCGGGTCGGCCATCAACGGGGGGCAACCAGCCACGACATCCCCCACCCAGACGTCATGAGCGCGGCGCCGAGCTAGAGGGACAGGATGAGCGCGAAGGCGGGGCGCGGCGTCCCGCCATTGCGAGCCAGGAATGCCCAGGAGTGGCGCTGGGACCGTCGAGTCGGAAGGTCGTGGACGCGCCGGAAGATGGCGACTGCCTGGATCTCGTAGCAGCGGATCCCGCCGGACCGGGTGCGACGATGCCGCCCGACGGTTCGACCACGGGAATTGTGCCGGCCCATGAAATGCCCTTCTTCGGTCGGGGGAAGCGACCAGGTCGCGATGACCCTGTGCTCGGCAGAATAGGTGCCTGCGGCTCCGAGTACCGCCAAGACGCGCCGGGTACGTTGCAACCGTGACCGAGCACAGTGCGCACGAGGAGTCGGCGCCGGGCGCCAAGCAGGGTGGTGTGAAGTCCGACGGCGGGGAGTTCGTTCGAGACTCCCAGTACATCGAGGCGCGGATCACTGCGGACGGGCGCGACGGTTGGCCGGTCGAGGCCGGGCGCTACCGGCTGGCCGCAGCACGGGCCTGCCCGTGGGCGAATCGGGCGATCATCGTCCGGAGGTTGATGGGACTGGAGCCGGTCCTGTCGATGGCCATCGCGGGGCCGACGCACGACGAAGACAGCTGGACCTTCGACCTCGATCCTGGCGGTGTGGATCCGGTGCTGGGGATCCGGCGGCTCAAGGACGCCTACGAGAAGGCGGTCCCCGGCTATCCGCGTGGGATCACCGTTCCGGCAATCGTCGACATTCTCAGTGGTGCGGTGGTGACGAATGACTTCGGGCAGATGACCCTCGACCTCGACACCGAATGGGGGGACTTCTACCGGGACGGCGCACCGGAGTTGTATCCGGCCGCGTTGCGGGACGAGATCGACGAGGTCAGTGAAGATGTCCGCCGCGACCTGAACAATGGAGTGTATGAAGCCGGATTCGCCACCTCACAATCTGCCTATGAAACGGCGTACGCCAAGGTCTTTGCCAGAATGGACTGGCTCTGCGACCGGTTGGCCGGCCGGCGATTCCTGATGGGTGAGACGATCACCGAGGCGGACATCCGGCTGTTCACCACGCTGGCGCGTTTCGACGCCGTCTACCACGGACACTTCAAGTGCAACCGGAACAAGCTTGCCGAGATGCCCGTGCTGTGGGCTTACGCGCGCGACCTGTTCCAGACACCGGGCTTTGGTGACACGACGGACTTCGTACACATCAAGGAGCACTACTACCTCGTGCATAACGGCATCAATCCCACGCAGATCGTGCCAGCTGGCCCGGATCTGTCGAATTGGCTTACGCCGCATGGCCGTGAGGACCTCGGCGGCGCGCCGTTCGGTGACGGCACACCACCGGGGCCGCCCGTCGAAGCGGAACGCGTACCGGCCGACCACTGGATCCCAGCTGAGGTCTCGGGTTAACCAATGCGCGATGTCCTCATCGGGCTGACTGGAGGCATCGGTTCCGGGAAGAGCGCCGTGGCGAATTTGTTCGCAGAGCGAGGAGCTCGGATCGTCGACGCCGACAAGGTGGCGCGCGAAGTGGTCGCGGGCGGCTCAGCCGGTCTCCGGGCGGTCGTCGACGAGTTCGGCGCGGAGGTCCTCGGCGATGACGGGGAGCTCGACCGGACCCGACTGGCACACATCGTGTTCGCGGATCCGCAGGCCCGCGAGCGGCTCAATGCGATCGTGCACCCACTGGTGGCCGACCGGATCGAAGCGATGCTGGCGGAGCAGTCGTCCGTCGAAGTTGTGGTCTACGACGTGCCGCTGTTGGTCGAGGGATCGGTGCAGAACCGGCACGACTTCGACCTCATCCTGGTCGTCGAGGCTCCGGAGGACCTCCGAGTCCAGCGATTGCAGCGCGACCGGAACATGACCGAGGAACAGGTGCGGGCGCGCATGGCCTCTCAGGCCACCGACGACCAGCGACGGGCGATCGCTGATGTGGTGATCGTGAACGACGGAAACCGTACGGTTCTCCGTACGGCCGTCGACAAGGTGTGGCGGGAACGGATCCGCCCGGCGAGCTAGCCGCCGGCGTACGGGTGGGCGGTACTGGGATCGACCAGTGACCTCTTCCGTGTCAGGGAGCGGCAGCGCGTCCGTGCGCGTTCGCCGACGTGTCATAACCGCAGGTCAGAAGCCTTAAAGCGTCACCAGCGGACACCAGCGGACGTCCACGAAACGCGTGCGGTTGGGGTACGCGTTGGGGTACGGGCGAGCCTTGAGATCCCCCAGGTAAGCCCTTCTCGGTTTTCCGACTTGCGGGGGTCGTGGCCGTGAGCGCGACCGGACTTATGACCCGGCATCCCCCCATCCCGCCGGGGTGGGGTG
>Ga0136613_10001832_pt1 | contig 11157 bp, 3 predicted proteins | sample AntDrymUQ2722106_2_FD_106649 | JGI IMG/M metagenome (GOLD analysis project Ga0136613, IMG submission 106649) | Polar desert sand microbial communities from Dry Valleys, Antarctica - metaG UQ272 (21.06) | ecosystem: Environmental > Terrestrial > Soil > Desert | place: Antarctica: Dry Valley... | reverse complement strand
CTCACCGACCGCGGCAGCCGGAAGGCGTAGTTGAACGACCCGGTGAGATCGTCCTGGTCGAGCTGCGTCTCGTTGCCGTTGGACTCGTTCACCTGATCGAGCGAGTTGATGCCGACGGTGAAGGCCATGCCGTTCCGAAGACTTACCTGCACGTCGGGGGTGATCGCCGACGACTCGATCGCGCTGAGCGCCGGCGCGCCCCCGCGGTTCCCCTGCACCGAGCTTCCCTCGCGCTGGCGGAAGGTGGTGCCGACGGCGAGGAGGGCCAGCGGTCCCGCCCGGAACGTGCGGCTCCAGCGAAGGTTGCCCACCGGCCATTCGCGCTGATGGGTTTCAACCTGGACGAAGCCGGCGCTGACCCGCTGGAACCGGGTGGTCCGGGTGAGGGCGTGCGAGAGCGTGAAGGTGAACCCGAGCGGCAGGTCGGCGCCGCTGGTGAGCGCCGCCGTTCGCGATTCGGACGCGCCGATCGCCGAGGCGTCCTCCTGTCCCAGGAAGTTCGCCAGGTTCCCCAGCGCGAGCTGATACTTGAGGCTCGGATCGAAGGCGGTGAGGTCGAAGGTCGAGGTGCGCACCAGCCGGGTGCTCACGTCGAGCGGCCGAATCCGCCCGAGCCACCGGCCGACCCGGCTACTGTCGCCCGCGACCAGCCGCATCAGCCGGCCGATGTCCACTGCGGTGCCCAGCTCGTTGGTCCGGCTGTTGTTCAGGGTCTGCGGCAGGATGAAGGCGCCGCTGTCGCCGTCGGCACGAACCGGCTCGCGGCTGGTGAGGGTGCGCGAGAGCACGAAGCCGCTGCTGCTGAGGAGCCGGGGGCGGAGCCAGCTCGCGAGCGTCGGCGTGAGCGCCAGCGTGGTGGTGAGGTTGCGGTCCCGCTCCACTCCGACCGGCAGGCCGACGAGAAACTCCCGCTCGGCATAGGCCAAGCGGCCGATCGGCGTGGAGTCCGGATAGACTCGCAGGTCGCGCGTGCTGGTGAGATCGCCGCTCAGGCTGAGCATGCCGAGCGGCTGCCAGGTGAGCCCGGCCGAGTTGCGCCACAGATGAGTGAGCGCCAGCGTGGGCCGGAGCCCGTCGTCACTCCGAGCAATGGGCAGGCGGAAGGCGGTGGAGTTGGCTGCGTTGCGATCCAGCCCGCTGGCAAGGCGCACCCGGGAGGGCACCAGGCTGACGTTCGCCCGTCCCAGCGCCTTGCCGAGTTCTCCCTTGCCGAGCCAGTCGGGCAGGTCGTCCACCAGGCCGCCCAGCGGCAGTCGAAAGCCACGGCGGTTGAGCTGCAGCAGGTAGTTGAGGTTGAGCGAGTAGGCGTTCGCGGTCGCCAGAGAGAGCTCGCTCTGGGTCTTGCCCTGGGTGAAGTTCGCCTGGAAGGAAAGCGGATCCACCAGCCCGCGAGTGAGCCAGTTGGTTCCCTGCCGGTTCCGTCTGACCGAGAGAGCGTACGTGGCGCTCCACGATTCCGGTTTCCTGAGGCCCGGCAGCGCGTCGCCCCGAAGGTCGGTACCGGTGAGCAGCTCCGGATTCACCCCGGTGCGCGCGTACGTCATGTTGAGCGGCACCGCCAGCCCCAGCGACGTGGGAAGGAAGCGCTCCAGCCTGAGGTTGCCGCCGAACTGCATGACGTCGGTGGCCCGGTAGGTGGGATCCTGGTTGATCTGGCGGAACTGACCGTTCTGCCGCACGTAGGCCGCGCTGAAATTGCCCACGTCCGACGCGGCCAGCCGGGCGTCGAGCGACATCGCGGTGCCGGTCTGGGATACCGGATCGCTCAGCCGGATGTCGTCCACCCAGAGCTCCGTCTCCGGCACCGTCGCACTTTCGGCCACCCGATAGATACCGGCGGAGACCTCCTGGATCGCGGCCAGGTTGGGCGGATTGATGCCGGGATCGGCCAGGTGGACCAGGTAGGGCCCTTCGCAGGCCACGTACGCCTGCGGGTTCTGCGTCCCGCACTCGGCCGAGCCCGACGGCGCCTGGCCGGTGATCCAGCGGTTCTCCAGGTCGGCTCGCAACCGGCGCCAGGTCTCCAGGTCTATCACCGCTTCCGGCTCCCAGGTGATCGATCTGGCCCCTGCCCGATAGAGATAGAAGTTCTCGTTGTCGCTGCCGATCTTGAGGAACGCCTGGAGATCGCCTTCCTCCCAGCCCGGGTTCCTCCCCCGGAACCAGACCCGCAGCGTGCGGTAGGTGAGCAGGTTCTGCGGCCCGGCGGGAAAGCGAAGGTACGCCTCGGCCCGCTCCCCGGCGCGGATGTCGCGCGCGATGATCCGGAGCGACCGCTCGTTGATCTGCGTGCCGCCCGACTCCCGGTCGCCCCCCCGGCGGGAGACGTTGTCCCCGATCCCCGGCGGCGACTCGTACCCCAGGTCGGTGTTCTCGGTGGAGACGACCGAGACCGAGACCTCTCCGGTCGGCTGCCCGACGGCGCCGGAGAGTCCGAGGATCGGGGTGTCGGACCGCCGGGTCCATGGGGAGCCGACGAAGCGGAGCCGCGCCATGGCGAGGCGGGCGACGATGTCCGGCTGCCCGATGTCCGGCGGGGTCGCGAACGTGATCCGGAGCTGCCGCACCAGGCGAAGGTTCGGGGTATTGATCACCTGGTTGGGTGACCGGAGCGGGATGCGATAGAGCTTCCAGACGGCCGAACGCCCCTGCGCGTCCGGTGGGCTTCGCACGCCCTCGCGGACGAAGAAGCTGTCCGCCGCCAGGTCCACGATGTAGCGGAAGACGTTCTCGTTGGTCCCCTCGGCGTTGAGGAGCTGATCGCCGTCGAGGTCCTCGGTGTCGAGCACGCCGTTGCCGCGAGTGCAGCGGCTGCTGAGGTCGCCCCAGGGAAAGACCGGCACGGTCGAGCCCAGCTCGCGGTTGCAGAGCGGCAGCTCGCCGATCGGACCGACGCCGAGCTCGAACATCTGGTCCGGCCGGTCGCCGAGGATCCCGATGTCGTCCACCGCGGCGTTGAAGATGCCGATCTCGCTGCGCTCGGTGTCGAGCCGGCCCAGCCCGACGTACTGCCGGCCGGTGAAGAGGGTGTCGGCCCCGCTGACCTGGAAAGTGTCCGGCGCGACGGCCACCGCGTCTTCATTCACCGTCCCCAGGTCCACCACCAGCCGGACCCCCGCCGAATCAGAGGGCTCCCCGATCGGCTGGAAGACCCAGAACTCCAGGAACTCGTCGCGGGTGAGGTCGAGGCCGGTCGAGCTGAGCGCCGTCACCATCGAGCGCCACCGGGGAGCGAAGTCCCGGCGCGGCTGGCTCCACCTGGACGCATTGTTTCGCTGCACGATGCCGCCGGCGGTGTCTGCGTGCAGGGTCATGAACAGGACCGGCTCGGGCTCCTCGCCGCGTCCGGCCAGCCGGATCGCCGGGTCAATGTCCTGGGGCCGGAGCTCGATCGGATTGGGATCGTTGGGACCGCGCGGCACCAGGTTCTGCCAGGTGAGGGCGACCGCGTCTTGCGGGAGAAATCCGCCTGCGAACCCGATGTCCTCCAGCCCCGCCGCGTTCTGGGGCGCGCTGCCGAACTCCCACTCCGCCTCGCGCAACGGCACCTGGAGTCCGGCCTCCGACTCGAACTCCTCCAGATACGCCTCGCCCGACCGGTTGGGATCCGGACTGGTGAAGGCGAACTCGGCGTTGACGTCGAGCAGCGAGGGCGCGGTGGCCGGGCTGGAGGTGAGACTGTTGAGGAGCCGGCTGATGGCCTGGGGCTTGAAATGAAGCTCCGTGTTGACCCCGCCGATGAGGTTGGCGGTGGCCTCGAAGCCCAGCGCGGGCCGGGTGAAGGCGCTCTGCTCCCGCTGGTACATCCCGATCAGATTGACCGCGCCCATGTCGCCGAGCGAGTAGCGGGTGCTCATCCCCAGGATCGTCGTCGGCGCCACCGCGAAGATCCCGCGCTCTTCGAACCGCGCCGTCACCTGCGCCGACCCTTGGCCGAAGAGGGCGTCCGGGTTCACGAAGGTCACCTGCCCCAGATCGTAGGAGATGTTGTAGTCCACCCCCTTTTCCAGCCGGCGCCCGCCGACGTAGAGCTGCTCGCTCTCCTCCCGCACCTGAAGCGCGTTGAGGTTGAGGGTGGACCGGTCCCCGCCGCCGGCGGCGTCGTACTGGAGCCGCAGGGTGAACTTGGCCGGTGGCCCCTGATTGAGGAGGAGATACAGTGGCGTCCGGTACAGCGAGTCCGAAGCCTCGGCCGGCGTGAGCCGGGCCGGGTCGGCGAAGGGGGTCAGGTGGGGGAAGACGATGTACGCGTCCCGCACCACCTGATTGGCCGCCTCGAGGTCCTGGGTGCGGGGGAAGAGCCGGTTCACCCGGTCGAACAGCGTCGCATCGCTCGGCAGGGAAAGGCCGAGCTGCTGGAGGTAAGTCTCCGACGCCCCGGAGAGCGGGCGCTCCGACCGGTTGAGGCTGATCCCCACCGAGAGGGTCGAGGCCTCCAGATCGGCGCCCGCCACGCGATAGATCTGGCGCATCTCGTGCCGGAAGGTGGGCTCGTCCGGCTCCTGGAGCGGCCGCACGATCAGCTCCAGCACGTCGCCCGAGCCCTGACCCTGGTCCACTTCCGGAAAGGTTCCGACGGTGCCGCCGTCGGCCGTCCGGAAGCTCACCGCCAGATAGTCGTTCTGGTCTAGCTTGGTCCCCAGAGCGATCCAGAGCCCTGATGCATCCAGATAGTAGTCGCGGCCCTGGATCAGCAGCTCCCACCGGACCGGGCCCACCGGGATGCCTCCGCCGTCGCTGCGCCGCCCGGTGGCGTAGATGCCGCCCAGATTCGGATTGATCCCGCTGTTCCCCCGGGCCGCCCGGTAGCGGTAGACCCGGATCTCGGTCGGACGGTAGGAAGGGGGGAGCAGGCCGGGGTCGAGGTTGAGGACATCGAGCGCCGGATAACCCGGCAGGCTGTCGGGATCCACCACCCAGAAGAACCGGCCGCCCTCGAAGTCCAGGTCCCGTACCTGGCGGTCCTGCGCCTGGCTCGTGGTTTGCCCCACGGTGTAGACCCGCTCGGCCACCACGCTCCCCTTCTGGGTCGCGGCCAGGGTCTGGAACTGGATCGGGCCGAACTCGAAGGTGGCGTTGACGCCAAAGTTGTTGGCGGGGACGGCGGCGGTGAGGAAACGGGACGGCGGGGGCTGGAAGACCACGGTGCCGACGTCTATGCGCCGGATGATCTCGTCCTGGAGGCCCTCGTAGTAGATCTGGATGTCGTTGTTGCTGGAGTATTCCCGCTCGGTGTCGAAGTCCACGTTGACGTGGACTCGCTGGCCCAGGAGCCCGCTCGACCGGATGTTGACCTGGTTGTCCAGGCTCGGCGCCTTGAACTGGCCCCGGCAGCCGGAGTTGGGGTCGACCGAGAGGGCCGGGCTACAGCGCTCCTCGCGGGTTCGGTCGGTGCGAACCTCCAGCCGTGCCTGGCCGTCGAGTTGGAGGTCGGCATACTTGGACGGGAGGCCCAGCAGGTTCCGGCGAGGCGGCTCCTCTTCGCCCTCAATCGCGGCCGTCGCTTCGACCGGCACTCCGTACAGAAACAGGAGCCGGTGGCTGAGGGCCCGGTTCGCCCGGTCGCGGACGAGCGCGGCCCCGACGGCACTGTCGAACGAGGCGGCGTACAGCGCGCCCGCTCCTTGCGGCGCTCCCAACCAGGGAGCCCGGAGGACGGCCGGCTGCTGCAACGAGAGCGGCGGCTGCTCGAAACCGAGCCGCAACCCCGGCGCCGTCGTGTCCGTCTGTGCGGTGAGAACCCCGGGCAGTGCGCAGAAGCACCCCAGGACGACCAGAAACCGTATCACTCTAGCGGATCGGGGCGAGGCTTGAGAATGATGGATGCGAGCAATATAATGGCCCCAACAAACCCTTACAACCGATTAAGTTAGCTGTCGTGCACCTGATCAGTCGCTACCTCCTCCGCCAGTTGGCGGCCCCGTTCCTCTTCGGCCTGGCCTCGCTCACCAGTCTCATGCTGCTGAGCCAGATCGCCAAGAAGTTCGGGTCGCTGGTTGGAAAGGGCCTGCCCTGGACAGTCATCGCCGAGGTCTTCGCCCTCAGCATACCGTTCATCGTGGCGATGACGCTACCGATGGCGGTCCTCGTCGCCGTGCTGTACGCCTTCAGCCATCTGGCGGCGGACAACGAGATCACCGCCATGCGGGCGAGCGGGATCAGCGTCTACCAGATCCTGGTGCCGGTGCTCGTCTGGGGCGTGTTCATGGCGGCCCTCAACTTCGCCTTCGTGGACCAGATCCTGCCGCGGAGCAACGCCCGGCTCCGGACCCTGCTGATCGACATCGGCCGGAAGAAGCCGACGTTCGAGCTGCGGGAACAGGTCATCAACGAAGTTCCCCCCTCCTCCTACTTCCTGCGGGCCAACCGGATCGACCCCAACACCGGCCGGCTCCGCGAGGTCACCATCTACGACGTAGGGAGCGACGCCAGCCGGCGGATCATCTACGCGGACAGCGGGCTCATGGGCTACGCCGAGGGGCAGACCGACCTGAGCCTGCGCCTCTTCGACGGGAGCATCCACCAGTACCGTCCCGCCGAACCTCAGGGGTTCCAACTGACCTATTTCCAGGTCAACGACATCCGGGTGAAGAACGTCTTCGACGAGCTGGAGCGAAACACCGACGAGGCCGTCCGGGGCGACCGGGAAATGAGCACCTGCGAGATGCTCGACGTCATCCGGGAGTCCGACCGCGAAGGCCGGGAAGCCCGGCGCGACCGCGCCGAGTTGCTGCGGAACGACCTGCGGATCCTCCTGGCGCTGCCGCCGCTGACTCCACCCGACTCGGCCGAGCCGCTCCAGCCGGTCCCGGGCTACTGCCGGTGGATCGAGACGGTGGAGCAGCTCGTCTTACCCAAGACGGTCAGCGCCCAGACCCGCGCACAAGGGCCGCCGGGCGGGGCGCCGCCGGAGCCCCAGGCTCCGCGGGCGAGCCGCTTCGGGCCCGACCGGCCGTCGCTCTCCAACTGGTCGCTGACGGCGACGGCGGTGGACCGGGCGCAGGACTCCGAGCGGCGGGGGGCGCGGTTCGCCGTCGAGGTCCACAAGAAGTGGTCCATCAGCTTCGCCTGCATCTCGTTCGTGATCGTGGGGATCGTGATGGCGCTCCGGTTCCCCCGCGGCGGCATCGGCCTGGTGATCGGCGGCGCGCTGCTGGTGTTCTCGGTCCACTATATAGGCCTCACCACCGGAGAGAGCCTCGCCGATCGGGGCCGGGTGACGCCCTGGCTGGCGATGTGGATGCCGAACATCATTCTCACCGGGCTCGGCACGATGGGTCTGGTCCTGGTGAGCCGGCAGTCGGGCTCGACCCGCGGCGGAGACTTCCAGGAGGTCGTGGAGGGCGTCCGGCACCTCTGGCGCCGGGTGAGGCGGCGTTCGTGACCGGTGCGGGAACGCTGGACCGCTACGTCATCGGGAGCTGGGTACGGATTTTCGTGCTCACCGCCCTCGGCTTCCCAATCGTCTCCATTCTGATCAACCTGACCGACTCCCTGAACAAGCTGCTCGACCGGGGGCTCACCAGCCGCGAGATCGCGGTCAGCTACGTCTATTCGATCCCGGAGAACATGTTCCTGGTGATGCCCGCGGCGGTGCTGTTCGCCACGGTGTTCACCGTCGGAGCGATGGGACGCCACTCCGAGCTCACGGCGGCCAAGGCTAGCGGGCTGAGCTTCCACCGGCTGGTGCTCCCCATCTTCGTGGCGGCGATCTTCGCCTCCGGCCTCGCCTTCGTCGTGGGCGAGCTGGCGCCGGGCGCCACGGCCAAGCAGCAGGAGCTTCAGAAAGCCCGGCAGGCCCGGCCCACCCGCTCGCGGTTCAACTTCGTCTACCGGGGCGACCAGGGATGGGTGTACACCATCCGCTCGCTCGACGTGAGCTCGCGGCAGCTCAAGCAGGTGCTGTTCGAGCGGGAAGGAACCGGGATCGCCTACCCGGCGCTGGTGATCACCGCCGACAGCGCCAGCTACAGCGACTCACTGGGCGACTGGCGACTTCGCAACGGCGCCAGCCGCCTCATCGCCGGGCCGGGCCGCCAGGCCATGTTCGCGTTCCGCACCATGCGGCTCCGCGCGTTGACCCAGGCCCCGTCCGACCTGCTGGCCGAGCCCAAGGCGCCGGAGGAGATGCGCTTCGCCGAGCTGCGCCGGTACATTGACGCCCTGCGCCGCTCCGGCAGCGACGTGAACAAGCTGGTGGTAGAGCTGCAACTCAAACTGGCCATTCCGGTCACCTGTTTCATCATCGCGCTCTTCGGCGCCCCGCTCGCCGTCACTTCTCCCCGGGCCGGCGCCGCGACCGGCGTGGCGATCAGCCTCGCCACCACGGTGATATTTCTGCTGGTCACCCAGATCACCAAGGCGGTGGGCGCGGGAGGCGTGATAGACCCGGTGACGGCGGCGTGGTTCCCGAATGGGTTGTTCTTTCTGGCGGGAGTCTGGTTTTTGGCGAGGGTTAGGAGTTAGGGGGGCAGCGGGGCAGGGAACAGCGCACCAGGCCAATACCTCATCCCGAGCGCAGCGAGGGACCTTGCCCGCCGTTCCGGAAACGCGTCGAGCAGGTCCCTCGCTGCGCTCGGGATGAAGTAGCTCCTCACCGCCCCCGGGGATCGCCTGCCCCGCCGCCCCCCTGCCCCGCTGCCCCGCTATATTTCCCCCCTTATGACCACCCCCCGCCCCGTCATCGTCGGCACGGGCATCGCCGGGCTCTGGACGGCCTGGCGGCTGGCCTCCGAGGGTCAGGCAACGGTGGTGGTCACCAAGGAAAGCCTCGCGGACAGCGCCAGCGCCTGGGCGCAGGGGGGCATCGCGGTGGCTCTCGGGCCCGGCGATAGCCCCAGCCAGCATGCCGCGGACACCCTCGCCGCCAGCGACGGCCTGGCCGACCCCGAAGCCGTTCGCATACTCACCAGCGAAGGACCCAGCAGGGTCTACGAGCTGCTCGCCCTGGGAGCCCGGTTCGACCGGGGGCCGGATGGGCGGCTGCGGCTGGGGCTGGAGGCGGCCCACACCCGTCCCCGGATCATCCACGCCGGGGGCGACCGGACCGGGGCAGCTCTGATCGGCTGCCTGGCTCAGGTAGTTCGCTGCCACCCGCTGATCGAGCTGTTGGAGCACACCGAGGTGGTGCGTTTGGTAGACGAGGGCGATCGCGTCACCGGGGTGGCGGTGCTGCCCGGGAGCGGTGCCGGGTACGTCCTGAGAGCCTCCGCCGTAGTCCTCGCCACGGGTGGTGTGGGGCAGCTCTACGCGGTCACCACCAACCCCAGGGTGGCTACCGCCGACGGCTGGGCGCTGGCACACCACGTGGGGGCCCAGCTCCGCGACATCGAGTTCCTCCAGTTCCATCCCACCGCGCTCAAACTCCCCGGCGTCAACCCGGCTCCGCTCGTCTCCGAGGCCGTGCGCGGGGCGGGGGCCCTACTCGTGGACCGCACGGGCCGGCGTTTCGCGCTCGAGACCGATGCCCGGGGCGAATTGGCCCCGCGCGACATGGTGGCGCGAGCGGTGGCGGTCGCGGACGCCACAGGGGGGGCCTGGCTCGACGCACGGGGCATTGCGGACTTCCCGGCGGTATTTCCCGGCATCACCGCCATGCTCGCCCGGCACCGCCTGGACCCGCTCCACGACCTCATCCCCGTCGCCCCGGCGCTCCACTACGCTATGGGCGGCGTCCTGACCGATCTCCAGGGCCGGTCCACCCGTCCCGGCCTCTGGGCGGCCGGCGAGGTCGCCTCTACCGGGGTACACGGGGCCAACCGCCTGGCCTCCAACTCGCTGCTCGAAGGACTGGTCTTTGCCGACCGGGCGGGCCGCGCTCTCGCGACCGACCTTCGGGCACAGTCGTCGCCCCCGGTCTCCGGCGGGCCAGAGACGGCCATTCAGCGCGACACCGGCGCGGACGCCGCCTCCGAGCCGATCCTGGCGGAGATGCGGGAGCTGATGACCGCGAACGTCGGCCTCCAGCGCTCGGAGGGGTCTCTCCTCCACGCGGAGCAAGAGCTGACCCGCCTGGCCGGGGCCACCCCGCTGGACGCCTGGCGCACCCACAACCAGTTGCTCGTGGCCCGGCTCATCACCACCGCGGCGCGCCGCCGCCGGGAAAGCCGGGGCGGCCACCGCCGCTCCGATTACCCTCCGGCCGCGCTCAAGCGGGAGACCGCATGACCGCGCGCGCCGCCGGGGGGGCTCCGCTCGCGCTCCCCGTCATTGAGAACCCCGGCGAAGGCCCCGAAGAGATCGCCGCGCTGCACCGGGAGATCCGCGAGTTGGCCCGCAAGCGGAACGCGGTCGTGCTGGCCCACAACTATCAGCGGCCCGAAGTGCAGGACACCGCGGACTTCGTCGGCGACTCGCTCGGCCTCTCCCGCCAAGCGGCCCGGACCGAGGCGGAGGTGATCATCTTCGCGGGCGTGCACTTCATGGCGGAAACCGCGGCCATCCTGTCGCCGGAGAAGCGGGTGCTCTTGCCCGACCTGCGGGCCGGCTGCTCGCTCGCGGCGACGATCACCGCGGCCGACGTCCGCCGCTGGAAAGCGGAGTTCCCCGGCTACCTCGCCGTCGGCTACGTCAACACCACCGCCGAAGTGAAGGCGGAGCTGGACTACTGCTGTACCAGCGGCAACGTGCTGGAGGTGATCGACGCCATCCCGGAAGACCGGGGAATCCTCTTCCTCCCCGACTTCTTCCTCGGCGCGCACGTGCGCCGGATGCGGCCGCACCGGCGGGTCGAGGTGTGGATGGGCGAGTGCCACGTCCACAAGGGCATCCGGAGCGAGACCCTGAACGAGGCGAGGGAGCGGCACCCGGATGCGGAGGTGCTGGTACATCCCGAATGCGGCTGCGCCGGACAGCTCATCTACGAGATGGGCCACGGCGACATCGATCCCAAGGGGTTGCACATCCTGTCGACCGAGGGGATGGTGCGCGCCGTGACCGAGCGGCCGGTTCAGCGGTTCATCGTAGCCACCGAGACCGGCATCATGCACCGGATGCAGCAGATGGCGCCGGAGAAGCAGTTCATCGCCGCGGATCCGGAGGCAGTGTGCGCCTTCATGAAGACCATCACCCTGACTGGAGTCAGGGATTCGTTGGCGCTTGACCGCTACCATGTCACAGTTCCACCCGAGACCGCCAGACGCGCCCGGGGGGCCATCG
>Ga0136613_10001831_pt1 | contig 11160 bp, 10 predicted proteins | sample AntDrymUQ2722106_2_FD_106649 | JGI IMG/M metagenome (GOLD analysis project Ga0136613, IMG submission 106649) | Polar desert sand microbial communities from Dry Valleys, Antarctica - metaG UQ272 (21.06) | ecosystem: Environmental > Terrestrial > Soil > Desert | place: Antarctica: Dry Valley... | reverse complement strand
TCGAGAGCGATCCCGGCGGGACCACGGCTTACGGCACGGCGGTCGGCTACGCCCCGCTGCGCGAGTGGATCGCCGAGCAGCACGGCGTCGCCGTCGAGCAGGTGCTCGTCACGAACGGCTCGATGCAGGCGGACGCGTTCCTGTTCGAGCTGCTTGTCAAGCCCGGCGACCCGGTCGTGGTGGAGTCGCCGACCTACGACCGCACACTGCTGAACCTGCGCAACCGCGAGGCCGACGTCCACATGGTCGAGCTCGAGGTCGACGGGATCGACACCGCGGCGCTCGCCACGCTGCTCGAAGGCGGCGTCAAGCCGGCGCTCGCACACATCATCCCCAACTTCCAGAACCCCGCCGGGCACACGCTCAGTGCCGAGAAGCGCGCGGACCTGCTGCGCCTGGCCGCGGAGCACGACTTCACGATCTTCGAGGACGACCCGTACATCGCGATCCGCTTCGAGGGCGAGTCGCTGCCGACGATGCACTCCCAGGACGACGCGGGCAAGGTCGTCTACGCGTCGTCGTTCTCCAAGACGGTCTGCCCGGGCATCCGTGTCGGCTATCTGGTCGGGCCGCAGGCGCTGATCAAGCAGATCCAGGGGATCGCCACCAACACCTACATCTCCCCGAACATGGTCGCGCAGTCGATCGTCAACCAGTTCGCCCGCTCCGGGCGCATGGACGGCGCGATCGCGACCGTCAAGGATGCCCTGCGCGAGCGCCGCGACGCGCTCGTCACCGCGCTCGAGCGGGAGCTCCCCGAGGCGATCTTCAGCCCGCCGTCCGGGGGCTACTTCATGTGGGTGGAGCTACCGGAGGGCACCAGCGTCGCCGAGCTCGAGACGGCGGCGAAGGAGCGCGACGTGCTGTTCGTCAAGGGCGCCGACTTCCTGCTCGAGGGCGGAGAGAACACGTTGCGGCTGGCGTACTCCGGTGTTACGCCGGAGCAGATAGACGAGGGCGTCACCAAGCTCGCCGAGGCGATGCGCTCACTGGGTGTCGCTGCCTGAGCGGCATCGGTATGGGACGACGCGCTCCCAGTTCGGCGAGCTGCTCGCGCCCGGCGGCGACGGACCCTGGCCCGTCGCCGTCGTCCTGCACGGCGGCTTCTGGAGAGCGCAGTACGGACGCAAGCTCATGCGCCCGCTGTGCGCCGACCTCGCCGCCCGCGGCTGGGCGGCGTTCAACGTCGAGTACCGCCGCCTGGGACGCCGCTCGGGTGGCGGGTATCCGCAGACGCTCGAGGATGTGGCCGCCGCGGTCGATCACCTCGCGCAACTGCCGGCGCGCGGCGGCGCGCTCGACCTCGCGCGCGTCGTCGCAATCGGGCACTCGGCGGGCGGCCACCTCGCGGCGTGGCTCGCCACGCGGGAGGACGCGCGCGTGCCCGTGACCGGCGTCGTGAGCCAGGCCGGCGTGGTGGACCTGCGGCTGGGATCCGAGCTCGGGCTGTCGGCCGGGGTCGTGCACCGGTTCGCGGGCGGCACGCCGGCAGCAGTCCCCGAGCGCTATGCGGCCGCCTCGCCCGCCGAGCGGCTGCCGCTCGGCGTGCCGCTGTTGCTGACGCACGGTGACCGCGACCAGATCGTGCCGCCCGTCATGAGCGAGCGTTTCGCGGCGACGGCGCGGGCCGCCGGCGATCGGGTCGACCTCGTGATCGAGCCAGGGGCCGACCACTTCGGGCACCTCGATCCGGAGAGCGCGCTCTGGCGCGCGGTGACCGCATGGCTGCGCTGAGCCGTGCCGCCGCGGCGGCGGCGGACGCATCGGACCCGCTCGCCTCCTACCGCGACCGCTTCGTGCACTCCGACGCGCGGATCTACCTCGACGGCAACTCGCTCGGCCGGCTGCCCATCGCGACCCGCGACCGGCTCACCGCGTTGACGGCGGAGTGGGGCGAGCGGCTGGTCGGCGGCTGGCCGGAATGGATCGACGCGCCGACACGCACGGGCGACCTGATCGCCCAGGTGATCGGTGCCGGGCCGGGAGAAGTGCTCGTCTGCGACTCGACCACGGTGAACCTCTTCAAGCTCGTCGGCGCGGCGCTCGACGCGCGAGGGGGCGGCGCGCGCGGCGGCGCCGGCGGCGGGCGCGGGACCGGCGGCGCGCTCGTCACCGACCGCGGCAACTTCCCCACCGACCGCTACGTGCTCGAGGGCATCGCCGCCCAGCGCGGGCTCGATTTGCGGCTGTTCGACGGCGAGCCGGACGCCGCGACCCTTCCATGCGGTCATGGCGACGTCGTAGTGCTCTCGCAGGTCGGGTACCGCAGCGGCGCCCTGGCGGATCTGCCGGCACTCCAGGCGGCCGCGCGCGAGCGCGGGGCGACCCTGATCTGGGACCTCAGCCATGCCGCCGGCGTCGTTCCCGTCGACCTGCGCGAGGCCGGCGCCGAGCTGGCGGTCGGCTGCACCTACAAATACCTCAACGCGGGGCCCGGCGCGCCCGCCTATCTGTACGTCGCCGCCGGCCTGCACGGCGAGCTGCGCTCGCCGATCTGGGGCTGGTTCGGTCAGCGCGACCAGTTCGCGATGGAGCGCGACTACGACCCCGAGCCCGACATCCGCCGCTACCTCGCCGGCACGCCCCCGATCCTCGGCCTCGCGGCGGTCGAGGAGGGGGTGCGCCTGACCGCGCAGGCCGGCATCGCGGCGCTGCGCGCCAAGTCGATCAGGCTGACCGAGCTGCTGATCGGCCTGCACGACGCATGGCTCGCGCCACTCGGCTTCGAGCTCGCGAGCCCGCGTGTCGCGCAGCGTCGCGGCTCGCACGTCTCCTTGCGCCACCAGCGCGCGTGGCAGATCACGCGCGCGCTGATCGAGCGCTGCGACGTGGTCCCCGACTTCCGCGGCCCCGACAGCGTCCGCCTCGGCGTCGCCCCGCTCTACACCCGCCACGTCGACGTCTGGGATGCGCTCGACAGGCTGCGCGACCTGGTCGAGCGCGGGGAGCACGAGGCGGTCGACGCAACACCCGGCCGGGTCACGTGAGCGCCGTCGCGGCGGCCGACGCCGCGCGGATCGCACGCGAGCGCTTCGGCATCGACGCGCGCGCGACCGCGCTGCCGGGCGAGCTCGACCTCAACTTCGCGCTCGACGGTCCCGGCGGCCGGCACGTGCTCAAGCTCTACGCGCCCGGCACCGAGGAGCGGTCGCTCGACCTCCAGGACGCCGCGCTCGAGCACCTCGCCGGGCTGGCCGTGGTGCCGCGGCTCGTGCGCACCGTCGACGGCGCCGCGCGGACCGAGGCCGACAACCGGCCGGTGCGCGTCCTCACCTGGCTGACGGGCACGCCATGGGCGCACGAAAAGGAGCGCACGCCGGCCACGCTCGCGAGCCTCGGAAGGACCGTTGCCCTGGTCGACCGCGCGCTCGCGGGCTTCGAGCATTCCGCGCTGACGGGACGCCGCCGGTGGAACATGACGGCCGCGGGCGATCTGCTCGCCGACGCGGACGGGGACGCCGCGGCGGTGCTCGACCGCTTCACCGCCGACGTCCTGCCGCGCCTGCGCGCGCTGCCGCAGCAGGCGATCCACAACGACGCGAACGAGCACAACGTGCTCGTAAGCGCCGGGGGCGAGGTCTGCGGGCTGATCGACTTCGGCGACCTCTGCCAAGCGCCACGCGTGTGCGGACTCGCAGTCGCGTGCGCCTACGCGATGGCACTGCTGCCGGTGCCCGAGCGCCAAGTGCTGCCACTCGTCGCCGGCTATCACGCGGTCGCGCCGCTCGCCCCGGAGGAGCTTGCGCTGCTGCCCGACCTGATCCGCACGCGGCTGGCGATGAGTGTCGCCATGGCCGTGCGCCAGCGGCGCGAGCAGCCTGACAACGCGTACCTGCTGATCAGCCAGCAGTCCGTCCCGGCGCTGCTGCGCCGGCTCGGTCGCGTCCCACGCGAGCTCGAGGGGCTGCGCCTGCGAGCGGCATGCGGCTACGAGGCCGTGCCGCACGCGCGCGCGGTGCGCGGGTTCCTGCAGACGACGCAGGCCGGGCCGGTGTGCAACCCGCCGCTGCACGAGGCGCCGCTGCTCGACTGGTCCGCCGGCGCGCCCGGCGCCGATCAGATGCCGGCCACGCTGCCGGCCATCGGCCGGTACCTGGAGGACCGCCTCTTCTACGACTCCGACGCCTTCGTCACCGAGCTGCCGGGCGAACGGCGCACGCTGCACCTCGGCGTCGACGTCTTCCTCGATGCCGGCGAGCCGATCCTGGCGCCGCTCGACGGCGTCGTCCGCGACAGCGCGCACCGACCCGCGCGGCGCGACTTCGGCGGCGTCGTGCTGCTCGACCACGAGACCGCCGCGGGAGTGCCCTTCCACACCCTCTATGGACACCTCACGGCCGAGCTCCCGGCGCGCGGCACTCGCATCGCGCGCGGAAGCGTGATCGGTCACGTCGGCGGCCCGGAGGAGAACGGCGGCTGGGCGCCGCACCTGCACCTGCAGCTGCTCAGCACCCACCTCGGCGCGGGCTGCGGCGTCGACGGCGTCGGCACGCTCGCCGAACGCGACCTGTGGGAGTCGGTCAACCCCGACCCCAACCTCCTGCTCGGCCTGCCCGGGGGCGTCCGGGCCAGGCCGCCGCGCGCGACGGCGGACGTGCTGACCGCTCGTCGCAGTCTCCTGTCGCGAACGCTCAGCATCTCCTACGCAGAGCCGCTACGGATCGTGCGCGGCGCCGGCGCGCACCTCTACGACGAGCACGGGACCGCGTACCTGGACCTCGTCAACAACGTCTGCCACGTCGGGCACGCCCACCCGCGCGTCGTGCGCGCGGCCGCCGATCAGATGGCCCGGCTGAACACGAACACGCGCTACCTGCACGACCTGATCGTCACCTACGCGCGCCGATTGACGGCCACGCTGCCGGACCCGCTGAGCGTCGTCTTCCTGGTCAACTCGGGCAGCGAGGCGAACGACCTCGCGCTGCGGCTCGCGCGCGCACACACGGGCGCGCGCGACATGCTGGTGCTCGACCACGCCTACCACGGCAACCTCGCGTCGCTGATCGAGATCTCGCCGTACAAGTTCGCCGGTCCCGGCGGCTCCGGCCGGCCGGAGCACGTCCACGTCTGCGCGCTACCGCGCGTCGCCGCGGATGCCGCGGACGTGCGCCGCCTCGCTGAGGACAGTGCGCCGGCCGCGTTCATCGCCGAGTCGCTGCCGAGCGTCGCGGGCCAGTTCGTGCTGCCCCCCGGCTACCTCGAAGCCGCCTACACGCACGCACGCGCCGCCGGCGCAGTCTGCATCGCAGACGAGGTGCAGGTCGGCTTCGGCCGCGTCGGCAGCGCGTTCTGGGGCTTCGAGCTCGGCGGCGTCGTGCCCGACATCGTCACGCTGGGCAAGCCGATCGGCAACGGCCACCCGATCGGCGCCGTCGTCACCACGCCGGCCATCGCGCGCTCGTTCGAGAACGGGATGGAGTACTTCAACACCTTCGGCGGCAACCCCGTGTCATGCGCCGCCGCGCTCGCCGTCCTCGACGTGATCGCCGACGAGCGCCTGCAGGCGAACGCCGCACGGGTCGGCGCGCGGATGCTGGATGGGCTGCGCGGGCTCGCGCGCCGCCATCAGCTGATCGGCGACGTGCGCGGCGCCGGGCTGTTCATCGGCGTCGAGTTGACGGATCAGGGAGGTGATCCGGCGACCGCAGCCGCCGCCGCCGTGATCGAGCGCGCGCGCCGCGATCGGGTGCTGCTATCGACCGACGGTCCGCACCGCAACGTGCTCAAGATCAAGCCGCCGATGGTGGTCGGCGACGCGGACGCCGAACGCTTCCTCGAGGTGCTGGACGCAGCGCTGGGTCACTACCGCCCGTAGCGGTCCTTGGAGAGCACGAGCTGGTCGGGCAGTGCGGTCCGGGCCGGCGGCGAAGGGTCCGCGGTGACCGCCACGGTCATCGCGACGGACCGCGTGAGCTCGCAGCGGCGCCCATCCGCCTCGACGACCACCTGATCGTCGTCGCGCTCGGCGACGGTGCCCTCCATGCCGGGCTCGAAGCCGGCGTCCTTGAGGTAGTGCAGCAGCTCCTCGGCCTCGTTCTCGAAGCGCAGCACGCGCACGCTCGCGCCCAGCTCGACATCGCCCAGCGGCACGCCGACGATCCGCTCGCCGATGTTGATCGGATGCCCGTGCGGGCACGTCTTGGCATTGCCGATCGCCGCGCGCATGCGCTCCTCGAGCACCGGCGACATCGCGTGCTCGAGCCGCTCGGCCTCCTCGTGCACCTCGTCCCAGGGGATCCCGAGCACATCGGTCAGGAAGCGCTCGATCAGCCGGTGCCGGCGCACCATTCCCTCGGCGTGCTCGCGGCCGACCTCGGTGAAAGTGAGCGCCTTGTCGGCGCCGCGCGCGACGTACCCGTCGCGCTCGAGCCTGCCGATCATCTCGTGCACCGTCGGGGCCGAGAGCTGCATCGCCCGCGCCACGTTCGCGCCCGTCATCGGCAGCCCCGCCTCCTGGAGCCAGATGATCGTCTGCAGGTACTCCTCTTCGGCGACAGTAGCTTGGTCGTGGGCCATGTCGGCATCGTAGCCGCCGCTAGGATCGCCCGTTCGTGCCACTGCCGCTCTCTCCGCCGCTGCTCCCGCAACTCGCCAAGACGGCGCGCACGCTGCCGGTCGGCGACGGCTGGGTCTACGAGCCCAAGTGGGACGGCTTCCGCGCGATCGCGTTCGTCGATGGGGGCGAGGTGATCCTGCAGTCGCGCAACGGAAAGCCGCTCACGCGCTACTTCCCCGAGCTGGAGTTCCCGCCGGGCTGCTACGTGCTCGACGGCGAGATCGTGCTCTTCGACGCCGCCGGAAGACAGGACTTCGACGCGCTCGGCCAGCGCATCCACCCGGCCAAGTCGCGCATCGACATGCTCGCCGCCACCACCCCGACGCGCTTCATCGCCTTCGACCTGCTGGCCGAGGCGCACGAGTTGCTGCTCGAGCTGCCGCAGGCGCAACGGCGCGACCGCCTCGCGCGGGTCGTCGAGGCGCCCGTCGACCTGACGCCCGCGACCGAGGACCCCGCCGAGGCAGAGCCCTGGCTGCGGAACGCCGAGGGCGTGATCGCCAAGCGCCAGGACGCGCGCTACTGCCCGGGAGAGCGCGTCGGCATGGTGAAGATCAAGCGCGTACGCACGATCGACGCGGTGATCGTCGGCTGGCGCCCCGGCAAGGAGGAGAACACGCTCGGCTCACTGATCCTCGGCCTCTATGACGACGCGGGCGAGCTGCGCGTCGTCGGGCACTCGTCGGGCTTCAAGGCGGCCGAGAAGCGCGAGCTGCCGGGCCGGCTGGCGCCGTACGAGACCGGTCAGCGCGGCATGGGCGACCCCAGCCGCTGGAACAGCGAGCGCGAGCTCGAGTGGATCGGGGTGCGGCCCGAGCTCGTCGTCGAGGTGACGTTCGACCACGTCTCCAACAACCGCATCCGCCACGGGACCAAGGTCACCCGCTGGCGCGAGTACAAGGATCCGAGCGACTGCCGGATGGACCAGTTGCTCTACTGAACGGCGACGCGCGCCCCGTCCTGGAAGGACTGGATCGCGGCGTGGGCCAGCGCCAGCGCGCGCCGGCCCGCACGAGCGTGGACCGGCGGCTCCTCCCCGGCTCGCAGTGCGCACAAGAGCGCGTCGGCGTGCCCGTCGAAGGTGCGGTGGAACTCGCGCCCGATGTCGTTGAAGTAGCCCGCCTCCCAGACCTCGCGGACCTCGTCGCCCGCGCGGGAGAAGGTGAAGCGCTTGACGGTGTCCTCCACGGTCTGATCCTCGAGCACATCCATGCCGACCAGCTCTACCTCGGTTGCAACGGGGTCGACGCGGAGCGCGGGGTGACCAACGCCAACCTCCCCGAGGCAGAGCTCAAGCGGCGGATGCTGCGCGCGGCCGCTCGCCGGATCGTCGTCGCGGACGGCTCGAAGATCGGCGCCGTCAGCGTGGCCCACCTCTGCGGTGCCTCCGATCCGGACCTGCTGCTGACCGGCGCGTCGGCCGACCCCGACACCGTCGCCGCGCTCGAGCTCGCGGGCCTCGCAGTCCAGATGGCGCCCTGAGCCGACCGGCGCCCCGCCGGCAGCTCGCGATCGGTCCGGCGACCTAGTAGACGCCCGGCACGCGCGGCTGGCGCTGCTGGGAGTTCGTCTGCAGCTCCTGGCTCTCCGCGCGCCACAGCTGGAGGCGATCGAAGCGCTCGCGTGCCTCGGCGATCTCGACCTGGTGCAGCTTGCCCCAGTCCAGCAGCGGCGCGAGCGCCATCAGCAGCGCCTCGCCGGTGTCCGAGAGCTCGTACTCGACGCGCGCGGGCACGCGCGCGTAGACGTGACGTACGACGAGGCCGTCGCGCTCGAGCTGGCGCAGCGTCGACGAGAGCATGCGGCGCGAGACGCCTTCGATCTGCCGCAGCAGCTCGTTGAAGCGGTGCGTGCCGATGGTGAGCCGCGCAAGCACAGAGAGGCTCCACTTCGCGCCCAGGACCCCGAGTGCCCCTTGCAGCGCCGCGAGCGCGCGGTCGTCAGGAATCCAGGGGCCACCAGCACCGGCCGTTACGGGACGCGACTCCACGACAGCCGGAAATATGCCACTTCCGAGCCGCGCGTGCAGGCGTCTTAACGATGGCTCAACGCCGTGCGGGTGACGTGCTCCGCGCGACCTACGCGGGCAGCTTGTCAGGATGCGCCGATGGTGAGCTGGCCCGAGCGCCCCGTGCTCGTCGCGCCCGGGCCGTTTGCAGGCGCGCTGCGTGCCGCCGAGGTCGCAGGCGCGATCAGCCGCGGGCTCGAGCGCGCCGGCCTCGCGCCGCCGGACCTGTGCCCGCTGGCCGACGGCGGTGCGGGCACGCTGGAGGTGCTGCTGCTCGCGCTCGGCGGGGAGACGATCGGCGCCGAGGTGCACGACCGCTCGGGCCAACCGCTGCGGGCGGCGTTCGGGCTGGTCGAGGACGGCGGCACCGCCGTGCTGGAGCCGGTGGCCGCGGCAACCACGCACGCCACCGGCGAGCTGATCTGCGCCGCCGCGGAGACGGGCGCGCAGGTCGTCGTGCTGGCCGCAGGCGGCGCGGCGCAGAGCGACGGCGGCGCGGACGCCCTGGCGGCGATCGACGACCGTGGCGGCCTGCACGGCGCACGGCTCGTGGTGCTCACCGGAGTGGGCGGTGGCGGCGGCCTGGCCGAGATGCTGCGGGCGGTGATTGGAGCGCTGCTCGAGCCGGGCGCGCCGTGGATCCTGGACGCGCTCGGCTTCGACGCGCGCATGCGCGCCGCGCGCGCCGTCGTGACGGGCGCGGGCAGGCTGGACGAGCGGACGCTCGCGGGCGGGCTCGTCGGCGAGCTCGGGACGCGCACGCGCCAGGCGGGTGTGCCGCTGCACGCGATCGTCGGCAGCGACGCGCTCGACGGCTTCGGCAAGCGGATCATCGACCTCCAGGTGGTGCTCGAGGCGCCCGACCGCGCGCAGGTCGAGGCGGCCGCGGAGACGCTCGGCCGCGCGCTCGCCGACGGTTCCGCGTGACTAGACCATCCGTCCACGCTTAGCCGCCGCTGATGAAGGAATTACCGATCATTAGCCGTGGCCTTCTTCTATGGCTCGCATGAACCGGTCAAGCCGCCTCTCAAATGTCTTCTTCACCTTCCTAGGGGCGGCGTCGATCGGCCTCGTCGTCGCCGTGCTCGCCGTCGCCGGCGTGTTCGACCGCACCGAGCGCGTCGTCAGCCAGTCTCCACGCGCCGAGACGACCCCGGTGTCCGACGAGCGCGCTGCGGACGGAAGCGTGTCGCAGATCTACGCCGAGACCGCACCGGGCGTCGCCTTCGTCCAGAACGGCAACGGGGGGAGCGGCTCCGGCTTCCTGATGGATGCCCAGGGACATGTCGTCACCAACGAGCACGTGGTCGACGGCGGCAGCGAGTTCAGCGTGCGCTTCGGCGAGGGCGGCGACGAGCTGCCGGCGAAGCTGATCGGCAAGGACCCGTCGACCGACCTCGCCGTGCTCGAGGTCGACGCGGAGAAGGTTCCCGCCGAGACCGACCCGCTCGAGCTGGCCTCCTCCTCGCAGCTGCGACCCGGTGACGTGGCGATCGCGATCGGCAGCCCGTTCGGCCTGTCGGGCAGTGTCACCACAGGGATCATCTCGGCGCTCGACCGTCAGATCAGGTCACCCAACGGCTTCCCGATCGAAGGCGTGCTGCAGACCGACGCCGCGATCAATCCCGGCAACTCGGGTGGCCCACTGCTCGACGCCGAGGGCCGCGTGATCGGTGTCAACTCGCAGATCGCCTCCTCCTCGCGCCAGTCGAGCGGCGTCGGCTTCGCCGTCCCGGTCGACACCGTCAAGGATGTCGTGCCGCAGCTGATCGAGGGTGGCGACCTCGAGCGTGCCTTCCTCGGCGTCACCTCCTCCCCGGACCCCGGCGGCGACGGCGCCGTCGTGGCGGACATCTCCCAGGTCGGCCCGGCGGCCGACTCGGAGCTGCGCATCGGCGACCGGATCACCGCCGTCGACGACAAGGAGATCAAGGAGCCGGGTGACCTCTCGAGCGCGATCCTGGAGCACAAGCCGGGCGATCGCATCAAGCTGGCGCTGGTGCGTGACGATGAGCAGCGTACGATCGAGGTGCAACTCGGCACGCGTCCCGACCAGGTGTCGCAGGGATGAGCGCCGGGCCCGCATCGCATCCGACCTGGGAGCCAGACCGCACCGTGAGCACCGAGGAGGTACGCCTTAGGGCTCTGGAGGGACGCGCGGAGGAGAGCCCGGCGCGCGAGGCCCACGCCGCGCTGGAGACGGCACTGTTCGAGGTCAAGCGCGTGATCGTCGGCCAGGAGGGGATGCTCGAGCGGCTGCTCGTGGCCCTGCTCGCCGGGGGCCACGTGCTGCTGGAAGGCGTGCCCGGCCTGGCCAAGACGCTCACGATCAAGACCGTCGCGGACGTGCTCGGCGGATCGTTCAAGCGACTGCAGTTCACCCCGGACCTCGTGCCGGCGGACCTGGTCGGGACGCGCATCTACCGCGCCGACACCGGCGGGTTCGACACCGAGCTGGGCCCTGTCTTCTGCAACTTCCTGCTCGCGGACGAGATCAACCGCGCGCCCGCGAAGGTCCAGTCGGCGCTGCTGGAGGTCATGCAGGAGCACCAGGTCACGATCGGCCACGAGACGCATCGGGTCCCGGCCCCGTTTC